>Ga0116152_10001129_pt1 | contig 21862 bp, 16 predicted proteins | sample AD_UKC119_MetaG_FD_89894 | JGI IMG/M metagenome (GOLD analysis project Ga0116152, IMG submission 89894) | Active sludge microbial communities of municipal wastewater-treating anaerobic digesters from Hong Kong - AD_UKC119_MetaG | ecosystem: Engineered > Bioreactor > Anaerobic > Digestate...
GTAGGGATCATCCACCATGGGCGTAAAAAAATCCAGGGTCTGTACAAGGGCTGTTTCTTCATTTAATTTATATACCCCGGCATCATCATGGGTATGCAAACCCACCAGCAACGCCGGATCCTGTGGCAAAACCAACCCTTTTAATGCTTCTTCCAGGGCCCCCGGCCCGATTTTGGCACCTCAGCCGGCTGCCCGCACCATTTCCGTAAGTCTTTTTCCCTCACCCATTGTTTGTCACCTCCCCCTGCGCCAGAATGATTATGGTAGATATTTCTGCAAAAACGCCTGATACCCTTTATAGGACATATAAACATCAGCTTTGCTGGCCACTTCAAAAGGTGAATGCATGCCCAGCAGGGCTACGCCGCAGTCCACCACTTCCATTCCATAGCGGGCAATATACTGGGCTACAGTGCCGCCTCCGCCGATATCCACTTTGCCCAGTTCACCAACCTGCCAAACAACACCGGCATCATCAAAAATCTTGCGAATCTGCGCCATGAATTCCGGGTTGGCATCGTTGGAATCATATTTCCCGCGTGAACCGGTGTATTTTGTCAATACAACGCCCCGTGAAAGAAAGCTGCAATTCATTTTCTCAAATACTTCCGGATAGTTGGGATCCACTGCCGCATTTACATCTGCCGAAATGGCTGCCGAATTGGCCAGGGCCTTGCGCAGGCTAAAATAGTCATTTTGCCCGGTCTTGTGCATCAATTCCGCAAAAACATTTTCGATCAGCAAGGATTGCAGGCCGGTATTGCCGGAACTGCCTATCTCTTCCTTGTCTGCAAACAGGCACAGTACAGTCCTTTCCGGTTTTTCCATAGCCAGGATTGCCTGCAGCGAAGCATAGGCGCTAACCCGGTCGTCCTGACCGTAGGCTGCGATCATGCTCCGGTCCAGTCCCAGTTCCCGAGCCGGAAAGGCAGGTACGAACTGCAGTTCGGCACTCGTAAAATCATCTTCTTCAATCTCATATTGATCCTTTAGTATGTTCAGCACCCGGGTTTTGATCGCCTCATCCTCCTGGTCATGCAGGGGCCGGCTGCCTAGTATTGCATTGAGGTCTTCACCCTTGACCGCATCCGCCATTTTTCTCTCCATCTGATCCTTGGCCAGATGGGGCAGCAGATCGGCGATGGTAAATACCGGATCATCTGCTTTTTCGCCGATGCTGACTTCGATGATGCGCCCGTCTTTTTTCACCACGACTCCGTGCAACGCCAGCGGTATGGCCAGCCATTGGTATTTTTTAATTCCCCCGTAATAGTGCGTCTTGAACAAAGCCATTCCATCCGCTTCATAGGCCGGATGAGGCTTTAGATCCAGTCGCGGGGAATCAATGTGCGAAGCGATCAGATTTACGCCTTTTTCCAGCGGTTGATTGCCGATTACAACCAAGGCTGCAACTTTGGACTTTAATTGAATGATTAATTTATCCCCGGGCTTAATCTTTTTGACCTGCTCTATTTCTTTAAATCCCTTGCGGAAAGCCTCCGTACTGATATAGGCAACCGCCTCACGTTCCGTCTTTACCTGACTGAGGAAATCGATATAGCCCGCGTTAAACTGCTCGCAGGCTTTTATTTCACTGGCATTCATCCGACTCCAGCTATCCTCATGTTTCTTTGGTTTTTTTTCCGCCATTGCCAGACTCCTTTCAACCTTCTATATAATATTATTCCTAATTTCTCAATCCGACCGGCAAACTATACACCGATTCCAACAAGCTTTTCCAGTCCGGCAAAAAAAACTTGCAGCCAAGCCGCGCAATAGGATTGTTCCAGTGCCGTCTCTGCTTTCATCAGGCCTTCCAGTCCCATAGCTGCTCCGTTATGAATAATCGGGGAAGCGATTCCCAGCAAGATCGTCATAACCAGTAATTCCTTGCCAACCATGACCACCGTTCCGGCCAGACGGTTTAACCCGCCCAACGCTCCCTTGCGCAGAGGCATATCCAGTAACTTTACAAGCAACAGTATTCCTTTGCTGACCGCCAGATACAACAATAAAAAAGCACCTACGATCAAAATCATCTGGGCCAGGTCCGTCAGCATGTTTTGAATGACCGGCAATGACTGCAGCGGGGGCAGAATTGTGTCCAGGGGAATGTCTCCCAACGCAGGCTGGGGTAGTTTTTCGGCGATGGTCTGCACCAACATGGTACGGCAACCGAATTCCCTTTCCAGGTACAGTGCCATATCATCCCGATAAATAATCGCAGCAGCCAATCCAAGCAGCGTTCCGGCTAATCCTCCGATGACTTTGACCAGGCCTTTTTTACAACCAATGATCATGCCGGCTGCCAGCCAGCCTAACAGCAAATAATCCAGCAGGTTCATCATCTCTCCTCAGTAACCGTCAATTTTCAGCTGATGGAATACACACCTCTTATAGCGTATCATATTTTTCTCACCAGCGGTTGACTTGAATGCAGAAGAAACGCAGCCTGTGCAGGCAGTCCTTTGCGGTGAACCAAGTAGGTTCCCGGGACCCGCAAGCAATCTATTGATTGCGCTAGCGGGTGGGGTTCTTATTGCGCAGCAAAAAGGTTCCCGGGACCCGCAAGCAATCTATTGATTGCGCTAGCGGGTGGGGTTCTTATCGGCGCCAGAAGGCGGGCACAAACAAGACCAGCAAGGGATAGATCTCCAGACGACCGATCAGCATTTCCAGGATCAAAACATACTTGCCGACAGCCGGAAGAAAGCTGAAGTTCTGGGTAGGGCCAACCTGTCCAAAACCGGGTCCGATATTGCCCAGACAAGCTGCCGAAGCCGTCAGGCTGCTGACAAAATCCAGTCCCAACGCACTGATGATCATCATTCCCGCCACCAGGCTTAGTATATATAGGAAAAAAAACTGCTGTACATTCATCACCATATCTTCATTCAGCACTTTGCCGCCAAATCGCAGCGGCATGACTGCTTTGGGATGAACCATTTTCCTGAGCTCGATCAGGGAACGGCGCAAGATGATCAAATATCTGCCCGGTTTAATGCATCCACCGGTAGACCCGGCACATCCGCCGACAAACATCATCAGAAAAAGAACCGCGCCCGCCAAAGGGGTCCACAAAGTATAATCAAACGTAGCAAATCCTGTAGTGGTAAGTATGGAAACCACCTGGAAGCAGGCCACTCTGCATTTCTCTTCCCACGCTGCCAGCGATCCGTTCAGACCATGATTCAAATCCATGGCAATCAACAGTGACGCCACAAAAATGATGGCCAAATAAAACTTGAATTCGGCGTTCTTTAGATAACCATCAACATTACGTCTTTTCAGTGCCAGAAAATGCAGGGCAAAGTTGCTACCGGCCACAATCATGAAAAACGTAACTGCCCATTGCAGCCAGGGACTGCTGTAAAAGCCGATACTGGCATTTTTGGTCGAAAATCCTCCGGTGGCCATGGTCGCAAAAGCATGGCAAATCGCATCAAAGAAATTCATCCCCAGCGCATAAAAGGTCAAAATACAAAGCAAGCTGATGACAACATAGGTCTTCCAGAGACTGCGGGCCGTCTCACGGACTCGTGGGCTGATCTTGTCAGAAATCGGTCCTGGTACCTCAGCTTTAAACAATTGGTTGGCCCGTACCCCGATATTGGAGATGAGCGCTACAAAAAGAGCAATGATCCCCATTCCACCCAGCCACTGGGTCAAGCTGCGCCAAAACAGCACCGCCCGGGGACATACTTCCACATCCTTGAATACCGAAGCTCCGGTAGTTGTAAAACCTGACATCGATTCAAACCAGGCATTGGCAAATGAATCCAGCACTCCGGTGGTTAAAAAAGGCAATGCCCCAAACAGGGACGCCACCAGCCAGCCCAGGGTCACTACCGCAAAACTCTCTTTGAAATTAATAGGTGCGTTGGTACGGAAAAAAATTGTCAGAACCAATCCGGTAAAAATGGTCACGACCGCGGCCAGAACAAAACCTTTGATAACCGTTTCCCCGTCCTGGCTTGCCCAGAGCAGACAAGTCAACATGGCCACCCCCACGAACAAGCTGATTTTGCCCAGAGCATTCAGGATCACGTGTCCCCGAATCATTTATTTGCGCCCCCCGTTGCGAAACAATTTCTCTACTTTGTGAATGTTCCTGGGCAGGGCAAATACCATCAGCCTATCATGGGGATTGATGATAAAATTGCCGTCAGGAATAATCACCCGGTCTTGGCGCATAACCGCACCAATGAGCGCGCCATTGGGCATATCGAGGCTCTTCAACGTCTTGTTGACAGCCACCGCTCCAGGCTGCGCCAATAGCTCCAGCATCTCTGCCCGTTCTTCGCCAAACAGGGTCACCGAGATGATATCACCGCTGCGGATATATTTTAAAATCGCCCCCGCAGTAATAATCCGCGGGCTGACAACGGCATCAATCCCAATTTGTTCGACCAGCGGCATAACGTCAGTTCGTTTTATTTGGCAGATGGTCTTTTTTACCCCCAGATTCTGGGCGATCAGGCAACAAAGCAGGTTCACTTTGTCGTCATCAGTAACGGCAACAAACATATCGGAATGACCAATGTTTTCCTCCTCCAGCATTTCGTAGTCACCCCCGTCTCCGTGAATGACCATGGTGTTTTTTAATTTCTGTGCAATCTGCCGGGCCCGGGATAAATCCCTTTCAATAATTTTAATATTGATCCCGGCGCGGCTGGCTTCCAGCATCTGAGCCAGATAGCATCCGGTCCGTCCGCCGCCCAGGATGGTCACGTGCTCGATCTTGCGGGAATGAAAGCCCATGACTTTTTCTACCTCCGGCATATCCGCTGTGCGGGCCATAATATTAATCCGGTCTTCCTCTTGCAAAACGTCGTCCCCGCTGGGCATCAGCATTTTGCGATCTCGTACAATGGCTACAATATTATAAGGGATGGTACTGTTCAGTTCCTTCAATTTTTTACCTTTAAGGTGCGACGCCTCATCAATTTCCAATTCGTTCAACTGCACCTTGCCGTCGGCATAATACTCCACACTGAGCGCCTCGGGGTTTTTAACAATTTTATAAATCTCCTTGGCTGTAACCCTTTCCGGATTAATGAACAGATCAATCCCCAACGTCTCATTGAGGGAAAACCCTTTCACTTCGAGGTATTCAGGATTGCGAACCCGGGCTACGGTTGTTTTGATCCCATATTTTTTGGCCAGCAGGCAGGCAATCATATTCAGTTCATCATATTCTGTAACGGCAATCAGCATATCCGCACTGCGAACGCCGGCAGCCTCCAAGACCGAAGTAGACGAACCGCTGCCATAGATAACCTGTACATCCAGGGCTTCTTCCAACAGCTGCTGCCGCTCCGGGGATTGCTCAATGATCACCACATCATTGCCCTCATCTGACAACAATTGCGCCATACTAAAGCCGACTTTACCAGCACCGATAATGATCACCTTCATCGCTAACCACCCTCATGAATGATGATAGGCCGAATGACTTTGCACCGGCCTTTTTTAAATAATTTTCCTGTAACATACTGATTATATCCATTGGATATATATTTTTAAATACTTTGTGAATAATGTTACATGGTCGTTTTCCGGAGATTTGCAATACCCGGCCAAGAATATGATAATAAAGATATAACAGCTGACGAGCATAAAATTTTGCGGCTGTGGCAAATATAAACGGGAGGTATGAAAATGATCGTTATTGTAGCTACTTTCAAGGCCAAAGCAGGCATGGAAAAAGAACTGGAAGAAGGTTTGGTCAGCGTTGTTCCCGATGTCCAGCAGGAAGAGGGAACCTTGATGTACACCGTGCATAAATCCAAAGCTGATCCCGGAGTGTTTATGTTCTACGAAATGTACCAGGATAAAGCGGCGCTTGAATATCACAGTTCAACTCCGCATTTCAAAGCTCTGTTTGGCAAAATCGCTCCTTATCTGGAGGATCAGCCGGATATAAAAATCTTCAAGGATATTGCTTCCATTAACAGAAAATAATCAAACCAAAGCCCGAATATAGAGGTTTTTGCATTTGCCAGTGTTTTCATGTAATGCTAATTTTGTTTATAAAAGTACTATACAGATTGGAAAGAACCGGCTATCATTAACGTAAAGGCTCCGATAATAATCGGAAAAGCTAATTACTGAAGGAGGATGTAAGAATGGATTACGAAACCCTAATCGTTACGAAAGAGGACTGGCTAGCCACCATCATGTTCAATCGCCCCAAAGCCATGAATGCTTCCAATCAGCAGTCCATTGCGGACCTGACGGCGGCCGTTGCGGACATTGAAGCAGACGACAATATCCTGGCTGTTATTATGACTGGCGGCGATAAAGTTTTCGCAGCAGGCGGCGACATCAAGTATTTCTCGGAAGCCGGGCATCTGGAAATGGAAGCTTTTATCGCGAAATGCCATGCAGTGCATGACACCATGGTTGCTTCAGCCAAACCTTACATCGCAGCAATCGGCGGACTGGCATTGGGTGGCGGCTGTGAAATGGCCTTGGCCTGTGACATCAGAATCGCTGCTGAGAATGCGATTTTCGGACTGCCGGAAATCAACATCGGCATCATCCCCGGCGCTGGCGGAACCCAGCGTTTACCGCGTGTAGTTGGCTCCGGCTGGGCCAGACACCTCATCCTCACCGGCGACATGATTGACGCCAAAACCGCTTTTAAAATTGGCCTGGTAACCAAAGTTGTTCCCGCTGAAGAACTGATGGAAACCGCCAAGAAAGTCGCTAAAAGTTTGGCCAGAAAGAGCCCCATGGGCATCCGCAGTGCCAAGAAATGTATTGCCATGAGCGAAACTGCTGATATGCCTTCTGCATTGGCGTACGAACAGAAAGCCTGGGCATTCCTTTTCTCCGGATCTGACAGAGCAGAAGGAATGAAAGCTTTCCTCGAAAAGAGAAAACCCACTTACATCAACAGATAATTTTAGCCAAGTAAATCAAGGCGATCGCCCAAAAATGGTGCGATCGCCTTTTTGCTTTTAACGGTGGCTATTTTTCCCGCAGTGGAATGTTATATTTGGCCGCCTTGCGCACAATGGTGGGTTGGCTTACCCCCAGTTCCATGGCTGCCTTGCGGGTCGATCCCAGCGTCTCCAAGGCATTTTTGATCATCTGCCGTTCTAATTGTTCCATGGCTGTCTGCAGTTTGAATCCAGTAAACGTTTCATAATTAACTCCGTTATTAATCGTGGTTTCAATATCCTGCAGATTGATATGCCGGATGACTTCGCCGGGATAGGTGACAACCAGACGTTCAATCAGGTTTTCCAACTCCCTGATATTGCCCGGCCAATCATAATTCATCATGGCCTTGATTTCCCGCTCGTCGATGCGTTTATGCAGACGATACTTGGCATTGAATTTTTGGATAAAATGATCGACGAGAAATGGTATTTCCACCTTTCTCTCCCGCAACGGCGGCACCACAACGGGAATGACATTCAATCGGAAATACAGATCGCTGCGAAATTCCTTGTTCTGTACCATCTCCTGCAGATTGCGGTTGGTGGCAGCAATGATGCGAACATCAACATTAATGGGAATGGTTCCCCCCACCCGGGTGATCACTTTTTCCTGGATCGCCCGTAACAGCTTGGCCTGGGTATTGAGCGGAGTCTCCCCGATTTCATCCAAAAACAAGGTGCCTCCATCAGCCGCTTCAAACAAACCCCGTTTCCCCTGTTTGCTGGCCCCTGTAAATGCGCCCGGCTCATAACCGAACAATTCCGATTCAAACAGGCTTTCCGGAATGGCGGCACAGTTGACGGTAACCATCGGTTTGTGGCGGCGGTTGCTGTTGGAATGGATCAACTGGGCAGCAAATTCCTTACCCACTCCAGACTCCCCTTTAATCAGCACCGTAGCATCGACCTGTCCCAGCCGTACACACAGATCGGCCAGATCCCTGGATTCTTTGGAACGAATTACAAAATGATCCGCCAGATTGTATTTACTTAGCTTTTCCTGGTAATGCTGACTCAAGGTTTGGGCTTGCTCGAGCTGTTGACGCAGCAAATTCAACTCGGAAATATCGCGAACATTGATAACGATTCTAAACAACACGCCCCGTTCGTCAAAAACCGGGTTGGCGGTAATCATGACTATATTGCCCGGCTTTGACTTCTGCGAAATGGTAACGGATTCGCGGCGCATTACCACCATGGCGGCGATATCCTGGGAATAAACCCCTTCGTCAATTAATTCCTGCATGCTCTTGCCTTCCAGGTCCCCGTTCTTCCAGCCGGTAATACGGCAAAAGGCACGATTGGCCCGCAGGGTTATGCCATTATTGTCGGTAACGTGAATCCCGTCAAAGGAAGATTCGATCAGCGCAATCAATTCTTCCTTGATTTCCTTGGTATAACTCAGTTCCTCAGAAATCATTTCCAATTCAGAGATGTCCTGAAATACCCCCACGGTTCCTATAAACTGCCCGTTGCCGTGCACCGGGGTGATGTTGCAGATATATCCCTTTTTACCAAGGGTAAATTTTTGCCCGAAACTGACTTCTCCATTGATCAACGCCTCGGTCAATCGGTTTTGCGGCAGAATTTCACCAACCTTGCGTCCCACGACATCCTCCCGCTTGATACGCAGAGCGATTTCTGCCGCCCGATTGAGGAGAATAATTTCTCTTTCCGCGTTGACGGTCAGAATTCCATTATGAGTGCTGTCAAGGACCGTATTCAATTCGGCATGCAGGGTAATCAAAGAGCTGAAATAGGCGCGGATGGTATCTGACAAGGTAACCATGCCCAGCAGTTGACGGTTTTTTACCACCGGAAGATTACCCACGTTAATCGATATCAGTTTGGTCACATCTTCATCTGGTCCGATAGAGGCTACCTTTTCGATCATAATATCGCTGACCGGTCGGACAAGGTCCATGCCTTGCAAGGTTTTGCGCAGCACCAGGGTCTTGGTGATCAAACCCACCAGATTATTGGCTTCATCCACAATCGGTACAGCATCAATACTGTCCTTGACCATGATTCTCATAGCCGACTCTATGCTGGCCGACATGCTCAGCATATTCAGCTCATCACGCATGAAATCCTTGACTTTCAAAGACGTTTTGATATTGAGCCTTGTGCCCAGATGGGCAAGATCCTCACCCAGCTTTACCCAGTCTTCCTTCTGTGTTTGCAGCAATGTCAGCAACCCCCTTTTTATCTGACCAAGGTTTCGCTCTTCCCTTGCGGGGAGTTAACTGTTCCCGGGCGGAGACAAATGAAACAATAATGTATCACCAACAAAATCGCCCCGGCAAATCCTTGAAAAACCGTATCTGTTCCCGGCTTGGCAAGGGTTTGTGGCTGATTATATCCCGGTTACAAGAGGAATGCTGTCATATTGATACAGCATTGCATCGATTGCAGTTGTTCCGCCAATACGCATATTAACGAACTATTATCGCGAATACTGCTTTGATTGAACTGGCGAGCAGCCTTTTGATACACTATTGTATCAAATATAGCACATTGTTTTGCCAAAAGGGAACGCAAAATTTGTAAATATTATTGATACTCGAACAAAAAGGCCCCTTATCTGGGGATTTTCATCCGATGGCATGATTTTTGCGAAGTTCATCTAAATAGAAACAATGGCAGCGCTATATTTCAACCTGATTCAAGCAGAACCCGCATAACAGCTAATTTAAAAGCAACTAATTTGTTAAGGAGGATGAACATGATCACCAAAAACATTTGCGTAATCGGCGCTGGACTAATGGGTCAGCAGATCGTCTTACAGGCTGCAGTTTGTGGATTTGAAGCCAGTTGTGTGGAAATTAATCCGGAGGCCCTGAAAAAGGCGCAAGCTTTTGCGGAAAAATGGTTGCAGGGACGCATTGATAAAAATGCGATGACCCCCGAAGCTGCGCAACAAGTCAAAGATCGGCTCTTATACACCACCCAGCTGGAAGAAGCTGCGGTCAAGGCTGATCTGGTAATTGAAGCGGCGGTTGAAGATCTGGGCGTGAAACGCAGTTTGTTTGCCCAACTGGACAAGTTCTGTCCCGAACATACTATTCTCAGCACAAACAGTTCCTATATCGTCAGTTCAAAAATTGCTGATGCCACCAAGCGACCGGACAAGGTCCTTAATCTGCACTTTTTCAATCCGGCTCTGGTTATGAAACTGGCGGAAGTTGTCAAAGGCCCCCATACCTCGGATGAAACCGTGGAGGAAGTTTTGGCAGTCAGCCGGGCCCTGAACAAGGTTCCCACCCTGGTTAAAAAAGAAATCTATGGTTTTGTTTGCAACCGCATTTTTAGTGCCATAACCCATGAAGCGCTCTATATGCTGGATCAGGAGGTGGCTTCGATCGAAGACATCGACAATGCCATTCGCAACGGTCTCGGCCATCCCATGGGACCCTTGCAATTGCTGGATATGACCGGGATCGATCTGGAATACAAAGTATCCATGGACCGTTATCGGGAAACCGGTGATCCGGCCGACAAACCCAGCCCGGCGATTGCCGAAAGATTTGCTCTGGGGCATTATGGGCGCAAATCCGGTAAAGGTTTTTACCAGTATTAAGGGCACGAAAAAACTTGGGGGTAAAAATCATGGATTACAAAAATTTTATACTTGATATTGAGGATAGCATTGCGGTCGTTCAGATTAACCGACCGGAAGCCTTGAACGCTTTAAGCAGAGATATGGTCCTGGAACTGGAACAAGTATTTATCACCTTGGAAGCAGACGATGCGGTGCGAGTGGTGATCCTCACCGGCGGCAAACATTTTGCTGCCGGTGCTGACATTAAAGGAATGCTGGATTCCAATCCGGAACAGGCGCGGGCATTTTCTTTCCGGCACGTTTTCAACCGCATCGAAGCTTTTCCCAAACCGCTGATCGGTGTTGTTTCCGGTTTCGCCTTGGGCGGCGGCATGGAATTGGCACTGGTGTGTGATTTGCGAATCGCCGACAATACTGCCAAATTCGGTCTGCCGGAAATCAATCTGGGCATTTTCCCCGGCGCCGGAGGTACCATTCGTTTGCCAAGATTGATTGGTGTCGGTCGTGCCAAGGAAATGATTTTCAGCGGTATGCCCATAAATGCAGAGCAAGCCCTGCAATACGGACTAATCAACAAAATCGTTGACAATCCTTTGGAAGAAGCCAAAAATACCGCTCGCATGCTGGCCAGCAAACCACCGGTTGCCTTAAAGCACGCCAAACAGTGTATCAACATGGCCTTTGATACTGACGCGCAGAAGGCGATTGAATTTGAATCGATCGCGTTTTCCGTCTGTTTTGCCACCAGTGATCAATACGAAGGCATGAAAGCATTTACCGAAAAACGCAAACCAAATTTTATGGGTAAATAGCCCATTGAAAGGAGCCTGTAATATGCATGATGTAGTCATTGTTGCTGCCGCCAGAACCGCCGTTGGAGATTTCCAAGGTTCGCTCACAGGTCTGAAAGGCCATGAGCTCGGGGTTGTCGCCCTTAAAGGAACGATGGAGAAATTCGGCATTGATCCCAACACCATTGAAGAAGTAATTGCCGGTCAGTGCAATCAATATGGATCTCCCGGCAATTCAGCCCGCTGGGTGACGTTAAAGTCAGGTCTGCCCATAGAGTGTGTTTCCACAACGGTCCATCAGCAGTGCCCCTCTTCCATGCGGGCGGCTGATATTCTTTCCCAGGAAATCATGCTGGGACGGGTCAACGTCGCTGCCGCCGTCGGCTATGAAAGCATGTCCAATGCCCCTTATCTGCTCATGGATGCCAGAAAGGGCTATCGCCTGAATGACGGTGAACGCGTACAGGACAGTTTGATGTTGGGCGGTCTGATTTGTCCATTCGAAGGTTACCATATGGGCATCACCGCCGAAAATATTGCCGAAATGTACGGCATTACCCGGGAGCAGCAGGATGAATATGCACTGCTCAGTCATCAGCGGGCCCTGCAGGCCATTGAAAAGGGTCTTTATAAAGATGAGATCATTCCCGTCGAAATAAAGATCAAAAAGGGAACCAAAATTTTTGATACTGATGAACATCCCAATCCCAATACCAGTTTGGAAGCACTGGCCAAGTTAAAACCGGCTTTCAAGAAAGATGGAGGCACCGTAACTGCCGGTAATGCATCCGGTTTAAACGACGGCGGCGCAGCACTCATTCTGATGTCAGCCGAGAAAGCCAGGGAACTGGGCATGAAACCGCTGGCTAGAGTAGTTGCTTCTGCGTCCGGTGCAGTCGAACCTCGTATCATGGGCATGGGGCCTGTTCCCGCAACCTTACGGGCACTGAAATTTGCCGGTCTGACGTTGAACGATATCGATTACTGGGAATTGAACGAAGCCTTTGCGTCGCAGGCGCTGGCCTGCATGCATGAATTGAAGGTTCCCCTTGACCGGGGCAATGCCAACGGCTCCGGAATTTCCATTGGTCACCCCGTCGGTATGACCGGTGCCCGTATCATTATTGCCGCCATCAACGAAATGAAACGCCGGGGGGTTCGTTACGCCTGCGCAACCATGTGTGCCAGCGGAGGACCTGCTTGTGCGTTCATCGTGGAAAATATTCACTAACGAAACCATTTGACGTCGGGTATTTATGCGACGAGAGGGGCTGTCGGCATGGAATTGGAAACCTTGTTCCTGGAAATCAAAGACCCCCTGGCGGTAATCACTTTTAAACGGCCGGAAACGACCAATGCGGCCAATTTACAATCCATATCTGACTTGGATATCGCCGTCAGTCACATCAACTCTCATGACCAGGTTAAAGCTGTCATCCTGTGGGGCGGCCCCAGTATTTTCTCAACCGGCGGCAATATCAAATTCATGTTGCATGCTGATCAGCTGGAGATGGAAAGATATATCGCCCGTTGCCATGAGGTCCATAACAAGATTGCCAACTCCCCGGTACCTTATGTGGCGGCGATTGCGGGCATGGCTTTGGGAATCGGTTTTGAAACTGCTTTGGCCTGTGATTTTCGGATCGCCACCGAAAATACTGTTTTTGGACTGACCCAGATCAATCTGGGAATTATCCCCGGCGCGGGCGGTACCCAACGGTTGCCTCGGCTGATTGGCAGCGGCTGGGCCAAGCATTTAATCATGACCGGTGATATTATTGATGCGCATACTGCTTATAAAATTGGGCTGATCACCCGCATAACCACAACCGAAGGGTTATTCGACGAAGCTGAAAAAGTTGCCGTTTCGCTGGCATTTAAAAGCCCCCTGGCATTGCGGGCTGCCAAAAAATGTGTGGAGTTAAGTGAAAACACAGATTTGCCGGTCGGCCTGTCCTATGAGCAAAAGACTTGGGCGTTCCTGTTCAGCTGTGAAGATCAAAGCGAAGGAATGCAATCCTTTATTGAAAAACGCAAACCCCTATACAAAGGAAAATAACAACTCCGATATATATCTACCTCACGATCTTGTTTTTGCTTGCATCAACCATGTGACGGTGAAAATGATGAAATATTCGATGATTTAGGTCTCTATGGGAAAACTTTTATAAAACAATGACAAAGGAGGTTGCTTAACGGTGGCCAGCAATTTTATTTATTCAAACCGTGACTTGAAGTTTATTGTCAAGGAGTGGCTCGGAACCGAAAGGTTGTTGGGATTTGAAAAATTTCGTGACTATTATGGTATGGACGATGTCGATGTCATTCTGGATCAGGGCTTGAAAATCGTCACTGAACAAATCGCCCCCACCAACGAAGACGGTGATACGCTCCACGCCCAGTTTAAAGATGGTACCGTTACCGTTCCGCCATCTTTCCATCCCATCTATAAATTCATCAATGAAGAGGGCTGGGGGATTGGCAATCTGTTGGAAGAAGGCGAAGGCACCTTGCCCCAAATCCTATACTCTTCCTTTATTGAAATGATTACCTCTGCCAATCCGGCCTGGATCCCCTATCTTAACCTGAGTGGCGGAGTATTGGAATTAATTCAGGCCTACGGCCGGGAAAAAGACAAGGAGATTTTTCTTCCTCCTCTGTGCAGCGGAGAATGGAGCGGCACCATGTGCCTGACCGAAGCCGTTGGCGGCTCAGACGTGGGCGATATTTTATCCAAGGCTTATCCCACGGACGAACCGGGAATTTACAAAATCAAAGGCACCAAAATATTCATCACCGCCGGTGACCATGACATTTGCTCGAATATCATTCATATGGTGCTGGCTCGGATTGAGGGCGCACGTCCTGGCACCAAAGGTCTTTCTCTCTTTATCGTGCCAAAATTCCGGGTCAACGAAGATGGCAGTCTGGGTGAGCCCAATGATGTTATCACCGTTGGTATCGAACACAAGCTGGGCCTGAAAGGTTCTTCAACCGCTTCGCTTAGCTTCGGAGAGAACAACAGCTGTCTCGGCATACTGATGGGTGAGCCTCCCCTGGATGGAATGGGAGAAGGGATGGCCCAGATGTTCCAGATGATGAACGGTGCCCGTATGGACACCGGCATGGCAGGATATTGTGTCGCCACCCAGGCCTATAACAATGCAGCTGAATACGCCAAAATACGGGTTCAGGGACGTTCCTTCAAAGACCCCAAAGCCGGGCGGGTGCCGATTATCAAACATGCCGACATCCGACGCATCCTGCTGAATATCAAATCTTGTACGGATGCCATGCGCGCCATGGCCTTTAAAACCTATTTCTATTTCGACCTCATGCGGCACAGCCCCGATGAAGCTGAACGGCAAATGGCGCGGGATCGAATTGAAGTGATGACCCCCCTGGTTAAGGCCTACTCCACCGATATGGCCTGGCCGTTGATCGGCGATGCCATCCAGGTCTATGGCGGGTATGGTTTTATTGAAGAATATCCGGTGGCCCACTTTGCCCGTGACAGCAAGATTTACTCTTTGTGGGAAGGCACCAACTTCATTCAATCCCAGGACCTGGTGGGAAGAAAATGGACACTGAATAAAGGCCGGCTCTTCCAGGATTGGCTGGATGACCTGGAAGGGATGCTGCACGCCCGGGAAGGCCGGGAGGAATTTAAAACAGAGTACGCCATCATGCAAGCCGCCTTCGCCTCCTATAAACGAATCAAGGCGAGCATGGACGAGTTTGGACAAACCGGCAAAGGCGAAATGCTGCCGCTGTACGCGACGCGGTTGCTGCATGCTACCTCTCAGCTTTGCTGCGGTACCCTGATCCTGGACCAGGCTGCCATTGCCATGGATAAAATCAAGGAATTGGGACAAGATCATTGGGATTTTGCCTTCTATCAAGGCAAGATTGATGGAGCACGCTTCTATATTAAGAACACCGTTCCCAGCATCATGCAATTGGAGGTGATATTGCAATACGCGGATGACTCAGCGTTATTGATTCCGGAAGAATCATTAGGGGTATAAGCGCCGGTTATAAACGGCAAGATAACCGGATTGCATCCGTGCTGTTATACCCTGTTTCATTGGCTGTCGGAGGTTTGCGCTGGAGTTTTGTTTGTTGCCTGGTCGATTTACTGTATGGAAGAGGAGTGATATCATGTCGTCTGTTTATGAAACCCGTTTTTGGCTCAAGAATTTTGAATGGAAAACACCCCATAGCATCAACTATCCTAAAATGCCAGCCTACGGCGTATTAAGAAACGCCAGTGTTTACAAACCTGACCAGGCCGCCACCTGGTTCTATGGCGCAGAAATATCCTACAATGACCTGTACCTCAAAGTCACCCGCCTGGCCAACGTATTGGTGGAAAACGGCGTGCAAAAAGGTGATCGGGTAGGATTGCTGATGCCCAACTGTCCCCAGGCCGTCATCGCCTTCTGGGCAATCCTTATGGCAGGCGGAATCGTTGTAAATCTCAATGTCCTGTATACCAAAGATGAGCTATCCTTCCTGCTGAATGATACGGCTCCAAAAGCTTTGTTTACCTATGATGCCATTCTGCCGTTGGTCAAAGCGATCAACGACACCAGCAAAAACCCGATTAAGACAGTTTACGTAACCAAATTGACGGATTTTATGCCCGGTCCCCAAGTAAGCACCGCCGCTGAACTAGGCCTTGAAGAAGGTTATCTGCACTTTAGCGAAGTGTTGGAAACAGATAAAAGATGGGCACCTCCGTTGGTTGACATAAAACATGATGATCCTGCCCTTATCCAGTATACCGGCGGAACCACCGGCAGCCCCAAGGGAGCCGTTTTAACCCAATATAATATCGTAGCAGCCTCCTTTATCGTGGTCAGATGGTGTTCCGATTTTGTTGACAGCCATGAGTATGAACGCCGCAAAGTTCTCAGCATCCTGCCCTATTCACACATTTATGGCGAAGTCTGTGGCATCCTTTATTCCACCTTCCAGTGTGCCACGATGGTCATCCTGCCGCGTTGGGACACCGATGAAGTATTTAACATTCTGAGTGCGCATGAGCACATCTCTTACTTCCCCTCCGTACCAACGATGCTGCAGGCACTTTTCTACAGCCCCCGCGTGGATGAAATTGACTGGCACCGCAAAATTGGCTATTGCGGTTCCGGGGCTGCCCCTGCGCCGCTGGCACTGATTCAGAGATGCCGTTCCAAGGATTTTAACTTCTGTGAAGGCTGGGGTATGAGCGAGACCTGCTCCATGGGTGCAGGCACGCCCAACGCCAACAGTTTCAAACCCAACAGTATCGGTATCCCCATGATCGATATCGACATTCGCATCGTCGGCGAGGACGGCAATGACGTTCCCCTGGGTGAACAAGGCGAGATCTGGATCAAAGGCCCGATTGTCATGAAAGAATACTGGAACCGGCCGGAAGACACTGATGCCGCCTTCAATGACGGCTGGCTGCGCACCGGTGATGTGGCCTACATGGATGAAGACGGCTATATCTTCATCGTTGACCGGCTAAAGGACTTAATCATTGCCGGTGGGTTTAACATCTATCCGCGTGATGTCGATGAAGTCCTGCTGAAACATCCCAAAGTCGCTGATGCCATGGTCATCGGTGTTCCGGATGAATATCGCGGTGAAACCGTCAAGGCTTTTGTCCAACTGATGCCGGGTGAGACGGCGACCGCTGAAGAGCTGATTGCTTTCTGTCGGGAGTCTTTGGCCGCCTACAAGGTCCCCTACCAGGTTGAATTCCGGGATGCCCTGCCTCGAACCGCAACCGGCAAAGCCTTGCGCAGAATCCTCAAAGAAGAAGAAGCACAAAAGAATAAATAATCCTCTTTGTTGAAACCCCACCGAGACCATCTCCCGTTAATCGGGTAGGAGGCCACCCATTAATTGAGTAGCCGACCTCCCACAGCACCGTACGTACCGTTCGGTATACGGCGCTTCCAAAGTTTACACCTTACTTAGCAGAGTAACATTCCATCAAACTTAAGTATCCAGCATGTTTGAATCTCTCGTTAGATAAGGCTCTTGATAAGATTGGGCTATGGGCAGTACGCCAATAGCCTTTTCTTGTGTTTGCCCACATCCATGCTTGTTCTTCCTTGATTCCTGCACGCTTGAGGTTCTCGAAGCGTGTGCGAACTTTCTTCCATCGTTTCCAAGTTACCATCCGTATGCGGCTTCTAATCCACTCATCCAATCCTTGTATCAGCTTCTTGGCATCTGCTAACTTGAAGTAATTCATCCATCCACGTACCACTTGGTTTAACCGGATTTTCCTGGCTTCTATTCCCATCCCGTTACTGCGTCCGGTGACTTCTCGGATCTTATCCTTAAATTTTCGGATGCTCTTGGGATGTATTCTGAGCCTTCCTTCTCCTTTGTGGATGTAGAAGCTATATCCCAGATATTTTACCCTGTTGACGTGTGCTACTTGTGTTTTCTCTCGGTTTACTCTCAGGAATAGTTTTCTCTCGATGTACGGAAGAATGTGGTTCAGCGTACGATTGGCCGCTTTCTTGCTTTTGCAGAAAATCATTAAGTCGTCTGCATACCGCACAAAACGGTGCCCGCGCTTTTCCAACTCAAGGTCACATTCATTTAGCATGATATTCCCCATTAGTGGGCTTAATGGCCCCCCTTGGGGTACGCCTTCGAGGCTATCTTCAAACATTCCGCCTACCATGACTCCTGCTCGCAGGAATTTATGGATGAGCGAGATGACTCGTCCGTCTTTTATCGTTTCCGATAGTATCTGGATGAGCCTGCTCTGGTTGACCGTGTCAAAATACTTTTCCAAATCCATATCGACTACATATTTGTAGCCCTCTGTAATATTGGCCTGGCATCTTCTAAGTGCATCGTGTGCACTTCTTTTCGGTCGGAATCCGAAGCTGTTGTCTGAAAACTGCTTTTCAAAGATTGGGGTTAAGACTTGGCATATCGCTTGCTGGATAAGTCTGTCCACGACGGTTGGTATCCCTAGTTTTCTGGTCTTCCCGTTTTCTTTGGGTATTTCTACCCGGCGTACGGGTTTTGGACGGTATTTTCCGTCCCGGAGGGATTGTATGAGTTCATCCTTGTGTTCTTTCAGGTAGGGTAGAAGTTCATCTACCTGCATTCCGTCAATTCCTCCCGCGCCTTTGTTTCTCTTTACCTGTTTGTAGGCCCGGTTCAGATTTTCTCTGTTAAGGATTTGCTCCAGCAATCCTGCCCCCTGCTTGTTGGTGTTGGTGCTGTCGGTTTCACTTATCTTAGGTGACTCGCACGCTTCTACATACTCTCTCTGTTCCGCAGATACCCTTTGCAGATAGCCTTCCGTAGGAAGTTGTCTGTGTTTCAAGTTGTCACTTTCAGTAATTTTCATTGACCCACACCTTCTTTGGTTCGGCCCTTCCTTCGGCATCGCGCTGTCTCCGTACTATGGCCTCTGCTGACTTCTCACGATAAATCTTTTTTCAACCGGGCTTCTTACTCTGTTTTCACCCGTCCGTGAGACCTCCCCGGGTAAGAACGCAGTCTTTCCTTCCATCTATCTGCCACATTTACACCGTAAGCTTCCGGATAGTTTAGGGCTTCAGTTTGTTAGGCAACCTTACCCAGCCTACATATGCCTAATGTGATTTCTGTTCGTCAGACCAGAAGTTTGCCTCCGGCTTCCTTCAGATTCCTCGTCGCCGAGGACACCCTTGCCCTTGGCTATGTGCTTGGCACTATCAACCCGCACTAGGGACTTTCACCCATTAGACTGCGCCCGTGCCGGGCGCACCAAAAAAAGCCCGATCGGCAACATTGTTACCCATCGGGCTGTTGGTTATAAAATAGCTTTTAATCGTTCATTACATAGGCGTCTTTTAGGCTCAAGACTCTCTCTTCCCAAATTTTATCAAAGCGGGCCGGGTCCTGCACAGGATCGATGATCATTTTGTTGATGGTCTCGAGCTGATCCGGCCCTTGTACGAAGTTTGATCTGAACATCAAGGCATAAGCCGCGAAATCACGAATCATAAAGGCAAAGATTTCTTCCAGCACATCATCTTCGATACCGTAAATCTTGGCATTTTCCAATGTCAATTGGGCATAAGCGGTGGCAGCCAGCAGTTCGCCCAGCGCGATCATATAATCAACATTGGCGGCCTGTTCGGGAGAAGGTGTATTGTTGGCCAGGAAATGTTTGAGCAATTCAACTTGCTCCCGGAATTTTAAGACATTAGCCTGATTGAACCCTTCATAACAAAGGCTGTAATCGCCGAAGCGAACTTCCTTTAAGCCGCCGGCTTTCTGTTTGTAAACATAATTGTCGTTGGCAATGTCATTGCGTTTGGGGATATGCGGGAAGTCCACCGGACCAAAGAAATAGGGTTTAAAGAATTTATTGACCAAGGCCATGTTAACGTGGGTGGTGCCTTCCAGACGCGGCATCATGCCGGCGTCGCGGATGAATAATTCCATAAAGGTATCCTGTTCCATGCCTTTGGCGCCTACAATATCAAGCAGCATTTGGGAAATTTTATCCCCCTGGCTGCAGACCTTCATTTTCAGGATGGCATTGTACATCAAATAGCGGCGATCCTGATCGGAAGCAGAACGGAAATAATCCATGCAGCGCAGCGCATACAGCTTCATCGTCACCAGACGCAGGTATGACTCGGTAAACAACCTTCTGACATGCGGGAAAGCATAAACCGGTTTGCCATAAAGCTGGCGGTTGCAGGTGTGGTGCAGAGATTCGTAGAGCGCATGGGTGGCTTCGCCGATGGAAGCCCAGCCGACCATACATTTGCCGATGTTGACCGTATTCAGGGCAGAATCCCAGGCATGCGGTCCGCGGGAAAGAATGTCCGCATCGGTAACCGGATAATCATTGAGATTGAATTCCGCCACATAAGCGCAATGTGCGCCATTCGTATTGATTTTTTTAACCAGTTCATAGTTAGGATGTTTGGTGTCTACCGCAAAGAAAACATATTCACCGGTATCGGCAAATTTTCCGAATACCGACAACAAAGCTGCTTTGTTGCCGTTGCCGATGTAATATTTGTTGCCTTTGGCCCGATAGGTGCCATCGCCATTCGGATAAAGTGTCATTTCATCGGAGTAAATGTCATTGCCGTGATCCCGTTCCGAAAGACCAAATCCGAAGATGCCGCCTTCTCTTAGCAATTGGGCCGCTTTGTGTTTGACCGCTTCATTGTTGCCGAGGAAAATCGGACCCAGGCCAAGGATGGTTACCTGATAGAGATATTGAAAATGGAGGGCATAGAAGCCGGAAACTTCATTAAACTCTGCTACCCGCCAAAGGTCCCAGCGGGAGTCTTCCTTGCCGTAGCCGGCCGGGGTAAGTAAATCAGCAAAAATTTCTTCTTTGCCGATAAAATCAACATAGTCCTGATACCAGGTAAAGTTCTTGTCATCTTCCTTTATGCTGGCCAGACCTTTGTCTTCAAAAAAGTCGATGGTCTTGAGCATGATTTCCCGGGCGCGGGGATCAAGATGCTCTTTATTGTAGTTGTGGGGATTGAATAATACCATATTGTTTTCCTTCCTTTCTTTTTGCAATGAATCTGCGCTATCATTTTTCTTAATATTGACTATAGCACAATTTAGCCTTGAACCACAGCTTATTTATATCAAGTATATTAATAAATATACCTATAGTAAATATGTTTTATCGTTGGAAAGTCTTAATTGGTAAATAAATTTTCAATCCTCAGGTTTACAGGTAGGTCGCCAACCCAATTACCAGCATTCCCAGACAGAATCCGGGCCATCGACTGGATTTATTTTTATAACCGGCTTGGGGCCACAATTGAAAAATGACCAGGTACAACATGACTCCGGAGGCAATTCCCAGCATCAGGGGCATCAATCCCGGGGCGAGATGGAGCAGGAAACTGCCCAGCAGGGTACCCAGCGGTGTAATCAAGGAGATCAGCAAGGTTTGCAACAAAACCATACTTTTTTTCATTCCGCTCATTAAAAGCGGGGCGGCAATGGCCATGCCTTCCGGCATATTATGAATCCCAATCCCCAGGGCAATCACCATCCCGGTACGGTTTTTCATGTGTTCTCCCAAAGCAACCGCCATCCCCTCCGGCAAATCATGCAAGGCAATGCCCAGCATAATCATATAGCCCAAGCCAACCAGCGTTTGGGTTGAATGTATTCCCTGATGCTGTATCCCGGCAGTCAGAAACATCAACAACAAACCAATTACAACGCCTGACAAAGCTTTGCTGCTGCCGCTGACCAAGGCTGAAGGCAGCATATCAAAAAACACGACGGCAGTCATGACACCCGCAGCCAAACCCAGAAAATAAGCTAAATGACGGGGGCGCCATTTTTTATTAAGGAAGAGTAAAGCGGCACCGATGCTCGTACTGAATCCGGCCAAAAAGCTCCACCATAAAGCATTATTCATATTAACCACTCCCCTGCTTAAATATTTATGTTGGGACTGGTTATTATAGGTTTTTTTATGTTCAGACATATTTATGGAGGGGGTGGCATATTTTACAAAATGAGGGGGTGGTTTGAATGAATATTGGAAA
>Ga0116152_10001132_pt1 | contig 21823 bp, 22 predicted proteins | sample AD_UKC119_MetaG_FD_89894 | JGI IMG/M metagenome (GOLD analysis project Ga0116152, IMG submission 89894) | Active sludge microbial communities of municipal wastewater-treating anaerobic digesters from Hong Kong - AD_UKC119_MetaG | ecosystem: Engineered > Bioreactor > Anaerobic > Digestate...
CGCTGCGTGTCCCGGGCATGTTCGGCAGACAACACCGAAACTTTAATCCCGATCAGCTGGCACCGTGGGGAGGTTGTGGAGGCAGGCGGCCTGTGCTCAGGCCAACAGGTGCTCGAGGACCTTCTCGTACATCGCCGACAGTTGGTCGAGGTCATCGACGGCGACACATTCGTCGACCTGGTGGATGGTGGCGTTCAGCGGACCGAGTTCCAGCACCTGTGCGCCGGTCGGCGCGATGAAGCGGCCGTCAGAGGTCCCCCCAGCGGTCGACAGCTCTGTCTCGATGCCTGCAACCGCTTTGATGGCTCGTTGCGCCGCGTCGACCAGTTCGCCGCGTGGGGTGAGGAACGGCAAGCCGGACAGGGTCCATTCGATTGTGTAGTCGAGCCCGTGACGGTCGAGGACCGCCTGCACACGTTCACGCAAACTCTCGTGCGTTGTCTCGGTCGAGTAGCGAAAGTTGAACAGCACCTCGCATTCGCCGGGGATGACGTTGGTGGCACCGGTGCCCGCATGGATGTTGGAGACCTGAAACGTGGTTTGCGGGAAGAATTCGTTGCCGTTGTCCCACACCGTTGCGGCGAGTTCGGCCAGTGCGGGCGCCACTTCGTGCACCGGGTTGCGTGCCAGATGCGGGTAGGCGACGTGGCCCTGCCTGCCCCGCACGCTGAGCACGGCGCCGAGTGAACCGCGCCGCCCGTTCTTGACCACGTCTCCCAGGACATGATTTGACGAAGGCTCGCCGACCAGACACCAGTCGATTTTTTCATTGCGTGCCTCGAGGGTCTCGACCACCTTGACCGTGCCGTTGATCGATGGTCCTTCCTCGTCGCTGGTGATCAGATACGCAATCGAGCCTCGGTGATCCGGATGGCGTGCGACGAAGCGCTCGGTTGCCGTGACCATCGCCGCCAGCGAACCCTTCATGTCAGCGGCACCACGACCATACAGCATGCCGTCCCGTATTGTCGGCGCAAACGGATCGGACTGCCATTTACCCCTGGGGCCGGCAGGCACCACATCGGTATGCCCGGCGAAGCACAACACGGGGCCGGTATCGCCGCGTCTTGCCCAGAAATTGTCGACTTCGGCAAAACGCATCGGCTCATTGCGGAATCCCAGCGCTGCCAGGCGCTGCATCATGACCGCCTGGCAGCCGGCATCCTCCGGGGTCACGGATGCGCGACTGATGAGGTCGATGGCGAGGTCGAGGGTGTCAGACATGGCAGGTCTCGTGGCTGGGCATCATGCGTCGAATATCTCCGCATATTGATCGGGCTTGAAACCCACGTGCCGTGCCTTTCCGGTGTCGAGCACGGGTCGCCTGATGATGCTTGGTGTCGCCAACATCAGCGCAATCGCGGAGCTTTCGTCGATGTTGTCGCGCACCTCGGCGGCGACCTTGCGCCACATCATGCCGCGCGTGTTCAGCAGGGCCTGCCAGCCGAGTTCCCCGACCCAGCGGCGCAGCATCTTTTCGTCGATACCCGACTTCTTGTAGTCGTGGAACTCATAGTCGACTTTGTGCTCGGTGAGCCAGGCCCGGGCCTTCTTCATGGTGTCGCAGTTCGCAATCCCGTACAGCTTCGTCACGTCGTTCTCCAGGTAGGCGGGGCAGCGTTGGACTGCCCCGCAGGTCTCGCATCCGGATTGACGAAGCCGGTGCTCAGATGTCGCGCAGCAGGGCGTTGATACCGACCTTCGAGCGGGTCTTCTCGTCCACGCGCTTGACGATGACCGCACAGTACAGGCTGTACTTCCCGTCTTTCGACGGCAGGTTGCCCGATACGACCACCGAGCCGGCGGGGATGCGGCCATACAGGATCTCGTCATTCTCGCGGTCGTAGATGCGTGTCGACTGGCCAATATAGACGCCCATCGAAATCACCGAGCCTTCCTCGACGATCACCCCTTCGACCACCTCGGAGCGTGCACCGATGAAGCAGTTGTCCTCGATGATGGTCGGTGCGGCTTGCAGCGGTTCGAGCACGCCGCCGATCCCGACGCCACCGGAAAGGTGCACGTTCTTGCCGATTTGCGCACACGAGCCGACGGTGGCCCAGGTGTCGACCATGGTGCCGGAGTCGACGTATGCGCCGATGTTTACGTAAGACGGCATCAGCACACAGTTCGGGGCGATGTACGAGCCCTTGCGCGCGGTGGCCGGCGGGACGATGCGTACGCCCGACTCACGGAATTCTCTCGAGTTGTAGTCGGCGTACTTGGACGACACCTTGTCGTAATAGTTGGTGAAGCCGCCCTTGATGAACTCGTTGTCGTTGATACGGAACGACAGCAGTACGGCCTTCTTCACCCAGTCATTGACCACCCAGCCGCCGTCGCGTTTCTCGGCCACCCTGATCTCGCCGCGGTCGAGCTGTTCGATCGCCTCCATCGTGGCGTCGCGTACGCTGGTGCTGACATTGCGCGGGGTGATCTCGGCGCGCTTTTCGAATGCGTCGACGATGATGGACTGGATATCGCTCATGACGGTCTCCCGGGTTCGTTTTCTAAAGACAGGTGATGAATTCTCTGATCCGTCGCGCGGCCTCGACGCACTCGTCCAGGCCGGCAACCAGCGCGATGCGGACGTGCCCTGCGCCAGGGTTGACGTCATTGGCATCGCGCGACAGGTACCGTCCGGGCAGCACCGTGACGTTCTGGCGCTCGAACAGCGCACGCGCGAACGTTTCGTCGCCGAGTGGAGTGCGCGGCCACAGGTAGAAGCCGGCCTGCGGGTGCGATACGTCCAGGACGCCATCGAGGATCCCGAGCACGGCGTCGAACTTTTCCCGGTACAGGCGCCGATTCTCGCGGACGTGGGCCTCGTCGCGCCACGCGGCGATGCTCGCATGCTGATGCTGCAGCGGAAGGGCGCAGCCATGATAGGTGCGGTAGCGCAGAAAGCCGGCCAGCACGTCGGCGTCGCCGGCGACGAAGCCGGATCGCAGGCCGGGCGCGTTCGAACGCTTGGACAGGCTGTGGAACACCACGCAGCGGCGGTAATCGGTATTGCCCATCGCGGCCGCGGCCTGCAACAGTCCGACCGGCGGGTCGGATTCGTCGAAGTAGATCTCCGAATAGCACTCGTCGGATGCGATGATGAAGTCGTGTCGTTCCGCCAGGCCGATCAGTCGCTGCAGTGTCTGCTGGGGGATCACCGCGCCGGTCGGGTTGCCCGGTGAGCACAGGTACAGCAGCTGGCAGTCGTTCCATGTCTGTGCGCTGACAGCATCGAAATCGGGCAGGTAGGCGTTTTCGTTTGTGCACGGTATGAAGTGCGGTGTGGCACCGGCCAGCAGAGCAGCGCCTTCGTAGATCTGGTAGAAAGGATTGGGCGACATCACCAGTGCCGGGCGGCGACGGTCGATGACGGCCTGGGCGAACGAGAACAGCGCTTCGCGCGTACCGTTCACCGGCAGTACGTGGCGTTCGGGGTCGATCGAGTTCCGCGGCAGGGCGAAGCGTCCGTACAACCAGTCGCCGATCGCCTCACGCAGTGCAGGGATGCCCTTGGTCAGCGGATAGGACGCCAGGCCTTTGGCCAGGTGTTCCTGCAATGCTGCCGTGATCAGCGCCGGTGTGGCATGCTTCGGTTCGCCGATCGACAGGGCAACAGGCGGCTTGTCCGGCGGCACGGCGCCTGCCAGCAGCGCCGTCAGCTTCTCGAACGGATAAGGTTGAAGTTTGTCGAGGTCGGGGTTCATGCAACGGGCAGCCTGGATCCGGGCGGCCGATTATAGGCGATCAGTTTCATGAATGCTGCGCTGGCCCGGTTGGGGCCTACTCTGGGTCTGTTGTACGGTGCTACCTTCTGGGGCGTGATGTGGTATCCGACGCGCCTGCTCGAAGGACTGGGCATGCACGGTGCCTGGCTCACGCTGGTGGGATACGGCGCCGCATTTGTGGTGTTCATGCCGTTCGCCAGGCTGTCGGTCACTGCCGCCCTGCGCTGTCGGGCGGACGTGCTGACGCTGATGTTCGCGGCCGGCTGGACCAACCTGGCGTTCGTCCTCGCCGTGCTCGAAGGCGAGGTCGTACGGGTGGTATTGCTGTTCTACCTGTCACCGATCTGGACGGTGTTGCTCGGCCGCTGGTTGCTGGGTGAACGGCTCAGCCGGTCGACCTGGGTGATGCTCGGTCTCGGTCTGGGCGGGGCCCTGGTGATGCTGTGGGATCCGGCGGTCGGCCGTGTGCCGTTGAACCGTGCGGACCTGCTGGCGTTGACCGCCGGCATTGCCTTCGCCCTGAACAACGTCATGACCCGGCGCATCACCGGGCTGGGGATACGGGCCAAGACGCAGCTGGCCTGGCTCGGCGTGGTTCTGGTTTCCGCGGTATTCATCCTGGTCCAGCCCGTTGAGCTGCCCGATGCCCCAGCGTTCGCCTGGTGGACCACCGGCCTGCTCGGCGTTTGCGGTTTTCTGTTGTCGACACTGGCGGTCGTTTACGGGGTGACGCACATGCCGGTGCAGCGCTCCGCCGTGATCATGCTGTTCGAGCTGGTCGTCGGTGCGGCCTCGGCCTGGTGGCTGGCCGGTGAGGTCGTTACGCTGCAGGAGTGGATCGGCGGTATGCTGATCCTGAGCGCGGCGCTGATCGCGATCGTGCAGGAGGAACAGGCGCAATGACACGGGTCAGCGGATTGCATCACGTCAGTCTGATTGTCGCCGACACGGCACGCGCACTGGGGTTCTACCAGGATGTGCTGGGTCTGCAGATCGACCCCGCGCGACCGGATCTGGGCTTTCCCGGGGCTTGGTTGCGGCTTGGTGATCGCCAGTTGCATCTGCTGGAACTGCCCAACGTGGACCCGGTGGATGCGCGGCCCGAGCACGGCGGGCGCGACCGCCACACCGCGGTGACGGTAAGCGACCTTGATGGTTTCGCCGCGCGTCTGCGCGATGCGGGCTTTGACTACACGATGAGCCGGTCCGGGCGCCGCGCGCTGTTTTGTCGCGACCCTGATGGCAACGCCTGGGAGTTGATCGAGGCGTGATGCCGTATCTGCAACATGGGCAAGGGTGAAGGTGGTGTCGGACACGCTCCTGATCTATTCGACGGTGGACGGGCACACCCGCGAGATCTGCGAATGCCTGGAAGGGATCCTGGGCCGATCGGGTCACCGCGCCACCCTGGTCTCGCTGGACGACGGGACGGGTGCTGACCTCTCCACATTCGATCGCGTCGTGGTCGGCGCGAGCATCCGCTACGGCAGGCACCGACAAAACGTCATCGAGTTCATCAATCGCAACAAGGCGCTGTTGGCGGACAGGCCGGCCGCTTTCTTTTCGGTCAGCCTGGTCGCGCGCAAACCGCAGCGCAATCGTGCCGACACCAATCCCTACGTCAGGCGTTTCCTGAAAACGATCGACTGGCAGCCCGACATCGTTGCGGTATTCGCCGGCAAGCTGGATTACCCGAGGTATGGCTTCTGGGACCGCCAGATGATCCGCCTGATCATGCGGATGACCGGTGGTCCGACCGATCCACAGGCAGTGGTCGATTTCACAGACTGGCGGCAGGTTGAGGCGTTCGGCCAGGCGGTCGCTGCGTTACCGTTACCGGTTGGCTGAGGTCAGCCCCAAACGGGGGCGCGCCTGTTCCGGCGAGGGCCCGTGCTGCCTGTCAGTGTCGCAGATTACGGCGGTGCAGCGACCAGCCGAGCAGGCCAATCCCAAGACCGAGCAGCGCCAGCGCCGAAGGTGAGGGAATCGCAGGCGGGTCGATGACGTTATGCAGCACGAAGGTGAAATCGTTGTAGTCCAGATCGCCGCCACCCAGCAGGTCCTCGAATCCGACGGTGGTCACATAGGTCTGCTGCTCGAGCGTGGTGACGGCCAGTGCGTGCGCAATCCCATCGATGTTGCGCGCGGCATCACCGCTGAAAAACCGGTCGCCGGTGTTGCGCACGTCCAGGCGGAACACGAGTTCGGTCCCGGCCGTGAACCAACCGAGATTGAGCGGGGTGCCGCCTACATCACTGTGCTTGTCGAACAGTCGCACGTCGGCCGCATCGCCATCGAGGAACAGGGTGTTGAAATAACCGGCATCGCTGCCCAGGAAGGTCGCCGTCACGTATCCCGTATTCGCAACCAGCAGGCGGCCGCCAACGATCGGCACGTCCAACAGGGATCCCGCGGCTGCCGGCCGGACCAGACAGAGCGCCATCGCGACAACGATAAACATGACCATCAGCCCGCGATCGGGCGTGCCGCGGGTGTCTTGAACAGAAGGGGTGTGGTCAGTTGGCATGAGGCGTGTTCCGGTGTCGGGCAAATAATGCGTTCTCCGAGTTGATAATAAGCAAGAAAGGCGCCAATGTTAGTAACGGTTTGTTTTAAATAACGATTCCATGGACTCTCGGCGCTGTGTCCTGTCCAGCTGTAAAAATGCCCGACATTCCGGGGCCGGCCTTCAATCGTCCAGTTTGCTGCGCAGTGCTTCCGCGATTGCCGCCAGGCGTTCCGGGTCGGTTATCGGTTGGTCTTCCCGGTCGGTGATGGCGAACGTGTCCTGTGCCTCCGCGCCGGCGGTCGCGATCCGTGCGAAGTGCAGGCGCAGTTTACTGGCCGCGAACACCTGGCCGACCATCGACAGCAGGCCGGGTCTATCACTGGTCAGCAGCATCAACAGCGTTACCATGCGCGTCTCGTCCTGCTCGAAGCCGATCTGTGACGGCATCTGGAAGCTCTTCAGCTGCCGCGGCATGCGCGGTACGCCCAGTGGCGGTTCGGTACTGTTGAGGCCGTCTTCGAGGAAATAGCGGATGCCGGTGAGTCTTTCTTCTCCACGGATGCGTGAGCCGTCCTCTTCGAGCACCAGGTAGGTATTGATACTCAGGCCCTGAACCGTGGTCTGGATACGGGCACTGAGGATATTCAGGCCCAGCTGGTTGAGCAGGGCCGCCGAGTGGGCGAACAGGTCGTCGCGGTCGGGACCGTAGACAAACAACTCGGTGCACCTGTGGACCGGGTCTTCCCGCAGCTCGACATGCATTTCACTGATCGACTTGCCCGGCGGCCACAGCAATTCGGTGTGCCAGACGATGGCGTCAACCGAATTCTGCAGGAAGTAATCGGTGCTCAGCGACATCCAGAACAGGTTTTACTGGGCATTGTCGTAGCCTTTCTTCAGCAGCACGATGCGTGCCTCGGCTTGACGCTCGGTGATGACTTCGTCCTGCTCACGGGGCTGGTCGAGACCGCGTTCCAGTGCCTCGGCGGTGCGTGCATGCAGGTGGTCGAGCAGGGCGGCCTTCCACGAATTCCAACGCGCCGGATTGGTCCCGCGCATGTCGGCGACAGTCAACAGATACAGATAGTCGAGGCGGATCCGGGTGCCGACCATGTGCGCGAATTCCTGGATGACCTCGGGGTCGTCGATGTCCTTGTGCTGTGCGGTGTGCGACATCACCAGATGCTTGCGCACCAGCCAGGCCACCAGTTCGGCATCGAAGGCCGAGAGGTCGTGCCGCAGGCAGAACGCGTGCGCGTCCTCGGCGCCGAGTTCCGAATGGTCGCCGCCGCGGCCCTTGGCGATGTCGTGGAACAGGCCGGAAAGATACAGCAGCTCCGGCTTGGGCAGTTGTGCGTACACCTGGTTGCAGCGCGGGCATTCGTCGACATGTCTCTCGAGGGCGAAGCGACGCATGTTGCGGATCACCATCAGGATATGTTCGTCCACCGTATAAACATGAAACAGATCGAACTGCATCAGGCCGGTGACGGCATGGAATGCCGGCAGATAGCGCGACAGGATGCCGTATCGGTGCATACGTCGCGTAGCGTGGGTCAGGCCGTCGCGCTGGCGGAATATCTCGATGAACAATGCCCTGGCGCGGATGTCGTTGCGCAGCCGTCCGTCGATCAGGTGGCGATGAGCGCGTACGAGGCGAATGGTGCTGGCGCGCACACCCTGCAGCTGCGGGTGCTGCTGCAGCAGCAGGAACATCTCCAGCATGGCCAGCGGGAAGCGTGCGAACGTCCCCGAGTTCACGACCTCGAGATAGCCGTTGCGGGCCTGGAAGCGGCGATTGATGGGCACCGGTTCACCGAGCTCGTTGTTCAGCAGGATGGCCTCTTCGAACAGCTGCAACAGCATCTCGTTGAGCCGCTGCATCTCGACCACGCGCCGGTAGTAGTCCTGCATGAACTGTTCGACCGCCAGGTTGGCAGTGGCATCGGTGTAACCGAACTGGTTGGCGAGTGCGCGCTGATGTTCGAACAGCAGGCGATCCTCGTGCCGGCCGGTCAGCAGGTGCAGGGCGTAGCGCACGCGCCACAGATGCTCTTCGCCGCGCTTGAGCTGACGGTATTCGCGGTCGTTCAGAAAGCCATGCTCGACCAGCGCCGCCATGGTGTCGACGCCGAAATGGCGCTTGGCGACCCAGCCAATGGTCTGGATATCGCGCAGCCCACCCGGACCTTCCTTCAGGTTGGGTTCAAGGTTCTGGCCGCTGTCGTCGAACTTGGCGTGGCGCACCCGCTGTTCCTCGACCTTGGCGGAGAAGAATGCGGCGGTTGGCCAGATATGCTGCGGGCCGGTCGCCTCGCCGAGCAGGTCGAAGAGCTGAGGGTCACCGGCCAGCAGCCGTGATTCGACCAGGTTGGTGACGACGGTGATGTCAGCTCTGGCCTCATCGATGCATTGCGCCAGGCTGCGCACACTGTGGCCAATCTCCAGGCCGATGTCCCAGAGGAACATCACCAGGGGTTCGATGTGCTCGGCCAGGGATTGTGGGTCGCCAGAGGTAAGGATCAGCACGTCGACGTCAGATGCCGGGTGGAGTTCGCCGCGCCCGTATCCGCCGACGGCGATCAGGCTGGCTTTGGCGTCCACCGGCAGAAAGCGCGACCACGCACGCTGCAGGATGGCATCGGTGAAATAGGCGGCCTGCCGTACCAGCAGGCTGGCGCGCGCACCCTGGTGGAAACGGTGTGCCAGCAGGGCGTGCGACTCACGGACCTTGGACTTGTAAGTCGGCAGCAGCGGTTCGCCGGCGGCAAGGCGCCGGTCCAGGTCTTCCAGCAAGGCGTCGGTCACGGATGATTCAGCCGGCCGCCACCTGGCGTTCTTCTGAACGCAAGGTGAGTACCTCATAGCCGGAAGGGGTGACCAGCACGGTGTGCTCCCACTGCGCGGAGAGCTTGCGGTCCTTGGTCACCACCGTCCAGCCGTCAGGCAGCAGTTTCACGTTGCGCTTGCCCGCATTGACCATGGGCTCGATGGTAAAGGTCATGCCGGGCTGCAGCACGAGGCCGGTATTCGGTTCGCCGTAGTGCAGCACCTGGGGGTCTTCGTGGAACCCACGCCCGATCCCGTGGCCGCAGTATTCCTGCACCACCGAATAACCATTGCCCTCGACGAACTTTTGGATCGCATGGCCGATGTCACCAAGGCGGGCCCCGGGTTTGACCAGTTCTATGCCCTTCCACATGGCCTTTTGCGTCACGTCGACCAGGCGCTCGGCGAGGATCGAGCCCCTGCCGATGAAGAACATCTTGCTGGTGTCGCCGTGGAAGCCGTTCTTGATCACCGTCACGTCTATGTTGACGATATCGCCGTCCTTGAGAATCTTGTTCCCAGGAATCCCGTGGCAGACCTGGTGGTTGACCGAGGTGCAGATCGATTTCGGGAAACCCCGGTAGTTGAGGGGCGCGGGTACCGCCTGCTGTACGTCAACGATGTAGTCGTGACAGATCTGGTCCAGTTCGTCGGTACTGATCCCGGGTCTGACATGCTCGCCGATCATTTCCAGCACCTCGGCGGCAAGGCGGCCGGCAACGCGCATTTTTTCGATTTCGTCCGGCGTCTTGATGATGACAGGCATCTCCGCCCCTTGCATGGAATTGGTGTGAAAAACAAGATGTTGGCGCAATTATTGGATTGAGCCCCGGGGGCGCTTATGGTATAAAACGCGCCGCTCGGCAGCAACGACCGCCAAGCGCCCTGTTTGCAGGGTTAATTAAACGACACACACGCACCACTACCAGGTGCCTGGGTGCCCGGTGAAAGCCGGGTCGGTCACCAGGGTGCGTGGAGGCTCAACCCAACCATAACCGGAGTAATCCATGAGCAATGTTTCCATGCGCCAGATGCTTGAAGCCGGCGTGCACTTTGGCCACCAGACCCGTTACTGGAACCCGAAAATGGGTCCGTACATTTTCGGCCATCGTAACAAGATCCACATCGTCAATCTCGAAAAGACCCTGCCGCTGTACAACGACGCGATGAACTTCGTCGGCAAGTTGGCGGCCAACGGTGGCAAGTTGATGTTCGTGGGTACCAAGCGTTCCGCACGCGACGTGGTGCGCGAAGAGGCGGAGCGTTGCAACATGCCCTTTGTAAATCACCGCTGGCTCGGCGGCATGTTGACCAATTTCAAGACCATCAAGCAGTCGATCAAGCGCCTGAAAGAACTCGAGGCGATGGAAAGCGACGGCTCGATGTCGGCACGCTTCAACAAGAAGGAAGCGCTGACCCTGCGGCGCGAAAAGGAAAAACTCGAGCGCAGCCTCGGCGGTATCAAAGAGATGAACGGCCTGCCGGACGCGCTGTTCGTGGTCGATACCGGTCACGAAAAAATCGCCATCGCCGAAGCCCGCAAGCTGGGTATCCCGGTGATCGGCGTGGTCGATACGAACAACGACCCGGAAGGCATCGACTATGTCATCCCGGGCAATGACGACGCGATTCGCGCGGTTCAGCTGTACGTGCAGGGCGCCTCGGCGGCGATCCTCGAAGGTCGCGCGGCTGCGGCCACGTCCGTTTCTGCCGGCCGCAGCGAAACGGCGGATGCCGCCGCGGGCTGAACCCCGGCGTCGATTGCGTACGTCCAAACGATGTGCCCCTGACCGGCGTGCCGGCCGGGGGCCGTTCGTTATCAGCGAAATTCTGCATATTTGAGGTGAAATGAGTATGGCGATCACTGCTTCCCTGGTGAAGGAACTGCGCGAGCGCACCGGCGCTGGCATGATGGAGTGCAAGAACGCACTGACCGAGACCAACGGCGACATCGAAGCCGCTATCGAGAACATGCGCAAGTCCGGCCAGGCCAGGGCGGCGAAGAAGGCAGGCCGTACCGCGGCGGACGGCGTGATCGTGATCGCACACGATGGCACCGACCGTGCGGTAATGGTCGAAGTGAACTGCGAGACCGACTTTGTCGCCAAAGACGACAACTTCAAGTCGTTTGCTGACGCCGTTGGCGAGCGCGCACTGCACAGCGATACCCCCGACGTTGCCGCGCTGATGGCGCTGCCGTTGCATGAGGGTGAAGACACCACGATCGAAGAGGCGCGCCAGGCGCTGGTGTCCAAGATCGGTGAGAACATGAACGTGCGTCGGTTCGTGCGGGCCCAGGCAACGGGCGCCATCTATAGTTACAGTCACGGTGTGCGCATCGGCGTCATCATCGACATGACCGGTGGCGACGAGACCCTGGGGCGCGACCTGGCCATGCATATCGCCGCGAGCAACCCGGTATGCGTCAGCGAGGCTCAGGTGCCTGCCGACCTGCTGGCCAAGGAGCGCGAGATCACCGAGGCGCAGGCGCGTGACAGCGGCAAGCCCGACAACATCATCGAGAAGATGGTCGACGGCCGTATGCGCAAGTATCTGAGCGAGATCACGCTGCTTGGCCAGGCCTTCGTCAAGGATCCCGACACGACTGTTGCAAAGTTGCTGCAGGCAAACGGCGCGACGGTCAACGCCTTCACCCGTTTCGAGGTTGGCGAGGGGATTGAGAAGAAGGTCGAAGATTTCCGTGAGGAAGTCATGGCCCAGGCCGCCGCCGCTGCGCGCGGCGAGTGAGCGACGAACGGCCCGCCCTGGTGCGGGCCGTCCTGTCTGAACCGTAAATCACGAGGTCGAACCAGTCTCCATATGCCAGATGACAAAACGCCGCAGCGGATACTCCTGAAACTCAGCGGTGAGGCCCTGATGGGCAGTGCTGATTTCGGAATCGATCCTGCGGTGATGGCGCGTGTCGCCAGTGAAATCGCCGATCTGGTGCGTCGCGGCGTGCAGGTCGGGCTGGTAATCGGCGGCGGCAACATCTTCCGCGGCGCAGGTCTGGCCGGCGGGGGCTTCGATCGTGTCACCGGCGACCATATCGGCATGCTGGCAACGGTAATGAACTCGCTGGCGATGCAGGACGCCCTGCTGAAGCAGGGGGTGGATGCGCGCACCCTGTCGGCATTCCGTATCGATCAGGTGTGTGAGTACTACAGCCGCAACGACGCCGTCAGGCACCTGCAGGCCGGTCGCGTCGTGATTCTTTCGGCTGGCACCGGTAATCCTTTTTTCACCACTGATTCGGCGGCCAGCCTGCGCGCCATCGAGATTGGCGCCGATGTAATGATAAAGGCGACCAAGGTGGACGGTGTCTACTCGGCCGATCCGTTCAAACATGCGGACGCCGAATTTTATCCGTATCTGAGTTACGATCGCGTGCTACGCGAGGGGTTGGCGGTGATGGATGCGACAGCCGTCGTGTTGTGCAAGGAGCACGGGATGCCCTTGCGCGTAATGAACATCAATACTGAAGGCGCTTTGCAGCGTGTCGTCCAGGGTGAGGCGATCGGTACCCTGGTCACGAGTGGAGAGAAGTCATGATTGACGACATCAAAAAGGATGCCGCGAGCCGAATGGCCAAGAGCGTCGAATCGCTCGGCGAGAACCTGGCCAAAGTTCGGACGGGCCGGGCCCATGCCAGCCTGCTCGATCACCTGACGGTTTCCTATTATGGTTCGGACGTGCCGCTCAAGCAGGTGGCCAACGTCGGTGTCGAGGATTCGCGCACCATCACTGTGCAGCCATACGAACAGCAGATGGTGAAGGCGGTTGAGAAGGCGATCATGGAGTCCGATCTCGGGCTGAACCCGAATTCCGCCGGTACCCTGATTCGGGTGCCGATGCCGCAGCTGACCGAGGAGCGCCGGCGCGACATGGCGAAGATCGTACGCCATGAGGCCGAGCAGGCGCGGGTCGCGGTGCGTAATATCCGCCGGGACGCCAACAATGACCTCAAGGCGCTGGTGAAGGACAAACTGATCTCCGAAGACGACGAGCGTCGCGGTCAGGAGATCATCCAGAAGCTGACCGATCAGCACGTAAAGGAGATCGACGAGCTGCTCGAGAGGAAAGAAAAAGACCTCATGTCCGTCTGAGCACGTCGAAGCTCGCATGGCAGACGAGGCTGATACCGGCGGGATAATCACCCAATCACGGGCTGTCCCCACGCATGTGGCGATCATCATGGACGGCAACGGGCGGTGGGCCGAGGCGCGCGGACAGGCGCGTCATGCCGGACACCGCGCGGGTGTCAACAGCGTACGCACCACGATCGAGGAGTGCATCCGTCACGGGGTGAAGGTGCTCACGCTGTTTGCGTTCAGCAGCGAGAACTGGCGCCGGCCGCCGGGTGAGGTATCGCTGCTGATGGAACTGTTCCTGACAGCGTTGCAGCGTGAGGTCAAGCGCATGCAGAGCAACGATATCCAGCTGCGCGTGATCGGCGACATCTCGGCGTTTCCCGATAAGCTGCAGCAGCGTATCCGTGCGTCGGAAAGCGCCACCTGCAACAATCGACGCCTGGTACTGCAGATTGCGGCCAACTACGGCGGCCGCTGGGACATCACCCAGGCCGCGAGGCGCCTCGCCGGCGCTGTGCGTCGTGGCGAGCTCGACCCCGACGACATCGACGAGGCAGTATTCGCAGGTGCCACCGCGCTTGGCGACCTGCCGGACCCCGATCTGTTCATCCGTACCGGCGGTGAACTGCGGATCAGCAATTTCCTGTTGTGGCATTGTGCGTACACCGAGCTTTATTTCACCCCGGTGCTGTGGCCGGACTTTGATGCCGCGGTTTTTGCGGATGCCTTGGCTGCCTTCGCCACGCGACAGCGCCGGTTCGGGCAGACCGGCGCACAACTGGGGGGGTGATCGCCAATGCTGTGGCAACGCGTCCTGACCGCATTGGTCCTGATCCCGCTGGTGGTGGCGGGCATCCTCTATCTCGACACTCCGATACTGGCGTTGGTGCTCGGCCTGATGGTGCTCGTGGGCGCCTACGAGATGGGGCGTTTGGCCCATCTGCGCGGCATGACGCTGCCGCTGGCGTTTGTTTCCGTGGTCGCGGTGCTGCTGTGGCTGGCGCAGCGCTTTGTGACGCCCCCGCTGCTCATCGCGTCACAGTGGATGATGGCACTTTGGTGGACGGGGATGACCGTGGCATTGGTGATGCGTCGCCGCGAGTTGCCGAAGACTGTGGTCACACGGCCGATCATCCTGCTGCTCGGCGGCCTGGTGCTGGTGACCGCTTGGGTTTCGATCGTCCGGTTGCATGGCGCCGGCACGCAGGGCCCGGCCCTGGTGCTGTTCCTGTTTGTCCTGATCTGGATTGCCGATACCGGTGCATATTTTGCCGGGCGCGCATTCGGCCGCAGCAAGCTGTCGCCGTTTGTCAGCCCGGGCAAGACCTGGGCGGGCGTCGGCGGGGCCATAAGCGGCGGGCTGCTCAGTGGGCTGCTCCTGTCGGCCAGCGGCCTGGTGGGTGAGCTGCCGATGCTGCCCTGGGCGTTGCTGTGTGTTCTGGTGGTCGCCATTTCGATTGGTGGCGACCTGTGGGAGAGCAGACTCAAACGCGAGGCCGGCGTAAAGGACAGCGGTCAGCTGCTGCCAGGGCACGGCGGCATGTTGGACCGAATCGACAGCCTGCTTGCGGCGGCGCCGGTATTTGCGCTGGGCGCCAGCCTGATGGGGGGCGCCGCGTGAGGGGCGTGGCCATCCTCGGCTCGACAGGCTCGATTGGCGTCAGCACGCTCGACGTCATCGCGCGTCATCCCGAGCGCTACCAGGTGGTTGCCCTGAGTGCGCATCGTGATGTTCAGGGCATGCTCGACCAGTGCCGGCAGTTCCGTCCGAGCCTGGCGGCGATGGCCGATCCGGCGGCAGCGACAGCATTGCAGCGTGCAGTCGCCGCCGAGGGGCTCGGGGTCGAGGTGATGGCCGGGCCGGCCGGGCTTGATGCGGTGGCGACCCACCCAGACGCGACCGACCTGATGGCGGCGATCGTTGGCGCGGCCGGTGTCCTGCCGACCCTGGCAGCGGTGCGTCTGGGTCGGCGTATCCTGTTGGCGAACAAGGAGGCGCTGGTGGTGTCGGGCGCGTTGTTCATGGCAGCTGCAAAGGCGAGTGGCGCACAGATCCTGCCGATCGACAGCGAGCACAACGCGGTGTTTCAATGCCTGCCCCCTGGCTTCGGCGGCGGCCTGGACAGGGTCGGCGTCGAACATATCCTGTTGACTGCTTCGGGTGGCCCGTTTCGCTGCCGCCCCTTGTCCGAGCTCCACGATGTCACGCCCGTGCAGGCATGTGCCCACCCGAACTGGGAGATGGGCCGCAAGATCTCGGTCGATTCGGCGACCATGATGAACAAGGGCCTGGAAGTCATCGAGGCGCGCTGGCTGTTCGATGCCCATCCCGAACAGATCCGGGTGGTCGTGCATCCTCAGAGCGTGATCCATTCGATGGTGCAATACGTCGACGGATCGGTGCTGGCACAGCTTGGCAACCCGGACATGCGCACCCCGATCGCTCATGCGCTTGCCTGGCCGGAGCGGCACAGCTCGGGCGTGGCCATGCTCGACCTGTTCGAGATCGCACGGCTGGATTTTGAGCCGCCGGACCTGGTGCGCTTTCCGTGTCTGCGCCTCGCTTTCGAGGCGGTGATGGCGGGCGGTACCGCCCCGGCGGTGCTGAACGCGGCGAACGAGGTCGCTGTGGCGCGGTTCCTCGACGGTGAGCTGGGCTTTACCGGCATCGCCGAGGTGGTGGAGCGAACCCTGGACAGTGTCGATATCGGCGCGGCGGACAGTCTCGACGAGTTGCTTGCAGTGGATGCGCGCGCACGCGGCATTGCGGAACAACAGCTGCGGCGCGTGGTCTGATAGGCCGATGGACGATTTCCTGTTCAAGATCCTGGCATTTGTCGTTGCCGTGGGCCTGCTGGTCGCGGTCCACGAATTCGGGCATTTCTGGGTTGCGCGACGCCTTGGCGTGAAGGTGCTGCGGTTTTCGATCGGCTTTGGACGTGCGCTGTGGCGGCGACAGTCTGCGCCCGATGAGCCGGAGTATGTCATCGCTGCCATACCGCTTGGCGGCTACGTGAAGATGCTCGACGAACACGAAGGTCCGGTCGCGCCGGCGGAACGTCACCGGGCGTTCAACCGTCAGTCATTGTGGGTGCGTTCGGCCGTCGTGGTGGCCGGGCCGTTGTTCAATTTCCTGTTCGCGATTGCGGCGTTCTGGGGCGTGCTGGTGATCGGTGAGACCGGCATCCGGCCGCTGATCGGTGAGATTGCGGCCGGGACGCCTGCGGCCAGGGCGCAGTTGCGCGCCGGTGACGAGATCATCTCGATAAACGGCCAGGTGACGCCCACCTGGGCCTTGGCGCTGCAGGAATTCGCCACTGCATCGGTGGGGCGTCCGGAACTGCACATCGCGGTACGCGACGCTGGTGGCGTTGAACGGGTGAGCGTCATGCCCTCGGCCGAGGTTGGCGATCTGGCCGAGACGGCCGACCTGCTTGCACACCTGGGTCTGACACCGCAGCATCCGGCCGTCCCGCCGGTATTCGGCAAGATCCTGAAGGGAGAGGCGGCCGATCTCGCCGGCCTGCAGGCCGGTGACCGCATCCTGAGCGCCGACGGGAACCCGATCGGCCAATGGGATCACTGGGTGAAATACGTCCAGGCGCGGCCTGGCGTGGCGATAGATCTGGAGATCGAACGTTCGGGGGAATCCCGGCACATTGGGCTGACACCGGCACCGCATGCGCGCGACGACGCGGTGATCGGTCGCATCGGGGCATCGAACCAGCCGGTGCCGGGCCTGGCTGAACGCTACCAGGTCATGTATCGGATGGGCTGGGCCGAGGCCCTGCCAGCGGCTGTCGGGCGTACCTGGGAATACTCGGTGTTGACGCTCAAGGTCATCTGGCGTGTGTTGACCGGAGAGGCCTCGATTCACAATCTGAGCGGCCCTATCACCATCGCCGATGCTGCCGGCAAGACGGCGAGCATCGGTTTTGTCTACTTTCTTAAGTTCTTGGCGATCGTGAGCATCAGCCTGGGCGTGCTCAATCTGCTGCCGATTCCGGTACTGGACGGCGGGCATCTGTTGTATTTCGCGATCGAGGCGGTAAAAGGGAGTCCGCTGTCCGAGGCGGCCATGCTGCATGGACAGAAGATTGGACTGATGCTGCTGCTCGGATTGATGACGGTGGCGTTTTACGTCGACATCCTGCGCCTCCTCGACTAGCAGGATGCCCGCTTGAGCCTACTTTTGGCTCTTCCAATACCCTATAATTCCGGCTCTTCTGACGACCGGCTCGCCTGAGCGTGCAGGTCGCCGCAACGGGAAATCGGTGTACAAGAGAGTGCAAATGCGGGCAAGACTCGGGTGTGTTTTATTGCTGCTTGGCGCCGCCGCACAGGTTTTTGCAGAAGGTTTCCGCATTTCCGACATCCGGGTGGAGGGCCTTCAGCGCATCACCGCCGGTACCGTCTTCAACTACCTGCCTGTCAAACCCGGTGATATCGTCGATCTCGACCAGACCTCGGATATCGTGCGTGCGCTCTACAAGACGGGGTTCTTTCAGGATGTGCGCCTGGAAAAGCATGGCGACGTGCTCGCTGTCGTGGTCACCGAGCGGCCGGCCATCTCGGAGATCAACTTTTCCGGCAACAAGTCGATCGATAGCGACAAACTCAAGGAAGGACTCAAGGACATCGGGCTCGCTGAAGGCCGCACCTTCGAGCGCTCGGTACTCGACCGAATCGAGCAGGAACTCGAACGCCAGTACTACAACCAGGGCAAGTATGCGGTCAGTTTGACCTCGACCGTCACGCCGCTGGAACGCAATCGCGTCTCCATCGACATCGACGTGATCGAGGGTGAGACCGCGCTGATCAAGAAGATCAACATCGTCGGCAACAAGGCGTTCGACGAGGAAGACCTGCTCGACGAATTCGAACTGTCGACCGGCGGCTGGCTGTCGCGCTACACCCGTGACAACCAGTATTCGCGGCCCAAGCTGGCGGGCGACCTCGAGGCGCTGCGTTCCTACTATCTCGATCGTGGCTATGTGAATTTCAAGATCGACTCGACCCAGGTCACGATCACGCCGGACAAGAAGGATATCTACATCACCATCAATATCAACGAGGGTGCGATCTACACGATCAGTGACATTCGCCTCGCCGGTGATCTGGTCGGTGACGCGGAAGAATATTTCCCACTGATTCACCTGCGCCGCGGCGAGCCGTTTGCGCGCAAGGCTATCGTCGAGAGCAGCGACCGCGTGTCGGCCAAACTGTCCGATCTCGGACATGCGTTCGCCAACGTCAACAGTGTCCCCGAGATCGATGAAGACAAGAAGACGGTGGCAATCACTTTCTTCGTCGATCCGGGCAAACGCGCCTACGTCCGGCGCATCAACATCCGGGGCAACTCGCGTACCCGCGACGAAGTCGTGCGCCGCGAATTCAGGCAGATGGAATCGGCGTGGTTCTCGGGCGAGAAGCTCAAACTGTCGCGTACGCGCGTGCAGCGCACCGGCTATTTCGACAGCGTGTCGGTTGAGACCCCCTCGGTACCGTCGTCTGTCGATGAGGTGGATATCAATGTCAGCGTTGATGAGAAACCATCGGGCTCACTGCTGGCGGGCCTGGGTTACTCGCAGTCTGACGGCGTGATTCTCAACGCGTCCGTCAATCAGGACAACTTCGCGGGTACCGGCAAGAAGGTATCGCTGGCACTCAAGACCAGCAGCGCAAACCGCCACTACCAGGTATCGTCGACCAACCCCTATTACACGATTGACGGGATCAGTCGCGGATTCGATCTGATCTACAAGTCGACGGACTTCGATGAACTGGATACCGCCGACTACAAGACCGATGACGGCATCGTCGGGATGAGCTTCGGCATCCCACTGAGCGAGTTCAATCGCTTCAACTTCGGCCTGGCGCTGCATCACATCAACTTCGAGGTGGGCACGGCACCTTCGCAGGAGGTCCTGGATTTCCAGTCGGCGGAGGGGAACGAGTTCCTCGACTTCGAGGTAACGCTCAACTGGCGTCACGATTCACGCAACAGCGCAATCTTCCCCAGGACCGGCGCACTGCAGTCCCTTTTCGGTGAAGTCAGCCTGCCGGGAAGCGATCTGCAGTACTACAAGATTTCCTATGAGCATCGCCGTTACTGGGAGCTGACCAACGATTTCGTCATATCGGTCAACGGTGAAATCGCCTATGGTGATGCCATGGGCGGTACTTCGATACTGCCGCTGTGGGAAAACTTCTACGGTGGCGGACCAGGCAGCATCCGCGGCTTTGCCGCGCGTTCTGTGGGTCCGCGTGATTCGCAGGGTGACTCCATCGGCGGCAATGCGATGTATGCGGGAAGTTTCGAACTGCTGTTTCCCCCACCTTTCATGAAGAGCAGTGAATCCATCCGGCTCGCGGCATTCGTTGATCTTGGCAGTGTCGCCAATCTGAAGAACAACGGCCTTTTCGACACCAATGAACTGCGTTATTCCACTGGTTTGGGATTCTCCTGGCTTTCTCCGGTCGGTGCACTGACGATGAGCTACGCCATTCCGTTCGCTGCTGACAGTCAGGACGAGAAGGAACAGTTCCAGTTCTCCTTCGGTTCAACCTTCTGAACCTGCGAGGTATGACAATGAACAAACATGGGTTGTTGGTAGCGGTGGCGGCCCTGTGCCTGCTGTCGACGGCGCCCTTCGCCGCGGAGGTCACGGTGGCCGTTGTCAATGCGGTGCGACTTCAGACCGAGGCGCCACAGGTGGCAAAGGTGCGTGAGAAGATTCGCGTTGAGTTTGCTGCGCGCGAGTCCAAGACTGCTGCACAACAGGAACAGATCAGTCAGCTTGAAGAGAAGCTGTTGCGCGACCGCGACAAGATGAGCGACGCGGAGGCAAAGAGCCTGCAGCGCGACATCCGCTCGCGCACCCTGCGCCTGGAAAACGCAAAGGAAGAGTTGGAAAGCGACCGACGCCTGCGCCTCAGCGAAGAGATGGACCGCCTGCGTCGCGTACTGTCCGAAGTGATTGCCGAGGTTGCCAAGGCGGAGAGCCTGGACATCGTGTTGGAGAGCGGTGTGACATGGGCCTCGGATCGCGCCAATATCACCGAAAAGGTATTGCTGCGCATGCGTGAGCTCGATCAGGCAGCCAAGTGATCGGGGGTATCCGATGGGGCTGACGTTGCAGGAACTGGCCGAGGTGGCACAGGCGCAATTGCGTGGCGACCCGGGCCGGATGGTCGACCGGGTCGCGACTTTGCAGGATGCCGACGAGGGCGCCGTCAGCTTTCTTGCCAATCGTCGCTACAAGTCGTATCTGAAGACCACCCGGGCGTCCGCGGTGATTCTCGCACCCGCGGATGTCAGTGATTGTCCGGTGGATTGCCTGGTCACCGACAACCCCTACCTGGCCCATGCGCGGGTGATGAACCGCCTCTATCCGTCTGCCGAACCTGCCCCCGGCATTCACGCGACTGCGGTCGTCGATCCGCTGGCGCAGGTCGCGCTGACTGCGGCGATTGCCGCGAACTGTTACGTCGGTCCCGGTGCCGTGATCGAAGAGGGTGTCATTCTTGGGCCCGGTTGTGTGGTGCTCGAAAATGCATATGTCGGTGCCGGTTCGCACCTCGTGGCTGCAGTCACGCTGTGCAGCGATACGCGGCTGGGCAGGCGCTGCCTGATACACCCGGGTGCGGTGATCGGCAGCGACGGTTTCGGTCTGGCAAATGACGAAGGCGCCTGGGTCAAGATTCCCCAGATCGGTCGTGCCGTGCTGGGTGACGATGTTGAAGTGGGTTCGTGCTCGTCGATCGATCGCGGTGCCATCGCCGACACCGAGATTGCGGACGGCGTGAAGATCGACAGTCAGGTGCATGTTGCGCACAACGTGCAGGTCGGTCGGCATACTGCGATCGCCGGTTGTGCCGCGATTGCCGGCTCTTCACGTGTGGGTGCCTATTGCACCATTGCCGGCGGGGCAGGGATCACCGGACACGTGGAGTTGACCGATCACGTGCATGTGTCGGGTGTTTCATCGGTGACCCGGTCGATATCGAAACCGGGTGTGTACACCGGAACCGTGCCGGCGATGGAGCATGCGGTGTGGCTGAAGAACTTTGCGCGTTTGCGTCAACTCGATGATATGGTGCGGCGGGTCAAGGCGCTGGAGCAGGAACTGGCCTCGTTGCGGCCGGATGACCATGGACGCGAATGATCCGGGCAGCCGCGTCTGCAGAACAGAACGAAGTGAAGATCAAACATTGAGGAGGTTGCGTTAGACGCCATGGATATTCAGCAAATTCAAAGCCTGCTGCCGCACCGGTATCCGTTCCTGCTGGTGGATCGGGTTATCGAAGTCGAGCCGGGCAAGCGTCTGGTGGCGATCAAGAACGTAACCATCAACGAACCTTTCTTTCAGGGACATTTTCCGAGCAAGCCGGTGATGCCCGGGGTCCTGCTGATCGAAGCAATGGCGCAGGCAACGGGCCTCCTGGCGATGGAGAGCGCGGAGGTCCCGAAAGAGGCGATCTATTATCTGGTGGGTGTGGACAAGGCGCGATTCAAGCGCCCGGTGATGCCGGGTGACCAGCTCGTGTTCGAGGTCGAGGTGCTCAAACATCGACGCGAGATATGGGTTTTTGCAGCCGAGGCCAAAGTGGATGGCAGCGCGGTCGCCTCTGCCGAGATCATGTGTACTGCACGGAATCTCTGA
>Ga0116152_10001134_pt1 | contig 21793 bp, 19 predicted proteins | sample AD_UKC119_MetaG_FD_89894 | JGI IMG/M metagenome (GOLD analysis project Ga0116152, IMG submission 89894) | Active sludge microbial communities of municipal wastewater-treating anaerobic digesters from Hong Kong - AD_UKC119_MetaG | ecosystem: Engineered > Bioreactor > Anaerobic > Digestate...
ATATGTAAACGCTGAGTGATTGATCTACCCGACATAAGTTGCCTGATATTGTATTTCAATAATAAGTCCGTTTATTGTGTAGGTTTCTTATGAAATATGAATCAGGAAAATCAACGATTAAAATCAGTTTGCTTTCAAATAAATTGTACATATTCTTATTATTTCCAGCAACTTCTAATCAATATATAGTTCGAATCATGTAAACTTGCGCAGTACAATCGTTTACCGATAAAATGAATCGGTTAATCGGAAATTGAAAAGCCGGATGGTTTGGATAGCCTATTTTAGCAGCGCCATAAAAACACCTTGCCAACAGGCAGATGTAAACAGAAATGATTAACATCTTAACATGTTTAAACTTAAATTTCTTTTTTTTCTGATTATTTCAGGCTTTGTAACTCAGGCACAAAATGTAAGCATCAGTGGTTACGTAAAAGATTCCGGTAATGGTGAAGCACTAATTGGCGCAACAATTTATATTCCGGAATTAAAGATAGGTACTGCAAGCAATGTGTATGGTTTCTATTCACTCACTATTCCATCAGGAAACTACAAGCTACTGGTATCTTTCATTGGATACACAACACTTGAAGAAGAGTTGACAGTAAATGAAAACGGCAGCCTCAATTTCTCTCTGAGTGATGCTTCCGAACAAATAGAAGAGGTGGTTGTGAAAGGAGAAGCAGCCAATGCAAATGTGGAACGTATTGAAATGGGAATGGCAAAATTGCCGGTAAAAACCATTCAAAAGCTGCCCGCTTTTATGGGCGAGGTCGACATTATTAAAACCATTCAATTATTACCCGGTATTCAAAGTGGAGGAGAAGCCAGTTCCGGATTATATGTTCGTGGTGGTGGTCCCGACGAGAATTTGATGTTACTTGATGAGGCCCCGGTTTACAATGCATCCCATCTCATGGGATTTTTCTCGGTTTTTAATTCCAACGCCATCAAAGATATTCAGGTTTATAAAAGTGGAATCCCTGCCGAGTATGGAGGGAAAGCTTCTTCGGTAATCGACATTCGACAAAAAGACGGAAACTCCAAACAATTTGGTTTCGACGGGGGAATCGGGAACCTGTCAAGCCGATTTACGCTGGAAGGTCCTATCATTAAAGAAAAATGGAGTTTTATTCTGGCAGGCCGGCGGACTTACTATGATGTGGTTGGCCGGGCTGTTGGAATAGATGAACTGAAAGATAACACACTTTACTTTTATGATCTGAACGGCAAATCGAACCTGGTAATCAACGATAAAAACAGGGTCTACCTCTCGGCATACATGGGAAAGGATGTTTTCTCTTTGGGGGAATCGTTATACATGCAGTGGGGAAATGCAACTGCAACCGCCCGCTGGAACCATATTTTCGGTGAGAAGCTTTTTATGAATCTTTCAGCAATTTATTCCAATTACAATTATAATCTTGGTGTGCCCGGCGACAATGCTGATAACTTCGATTGGTCGTCGCAGGTACGGGATTACAATGCCAAACTCGATTTCACACTTTTCTTTAACCCAAAGAACACCATCAAGTTTGGAGTGAATACCATTTACCATCAGTTTAAACCGGGGAAAGTGGAGACCAAAGGAGAAAACTCCATGTTTATCGATATGGAACTGGCTCATTATCAGGCATACGAATCGGCTCTTTATATCACCAACGAACAGAAAATATCAAGCCGTTTTTCCATGCAGTATGGCCTTCGTTTAAGTAATTTCCAACAAGTTGGACCGGGAGAAGTGAACCTTTATCAGAACCCGGACAAACCCCAAAAAGAAGAGATTACTAAAACTATTTCTTACAAAAGCGGAGAGAAAATTGGAGATGCTTTTATTCATCTTGAGCCACGAATTGGTATGAAATTCACACTTGATCCATCCAGTTCTGTAAAAGCCTCGTACAACCGAATGGTTCAGAATCTGCATTTGATCTCAAATACCCAATCACCCTCACCACTTGATATTTGGTTACCAACCAGTACCTATATTAAACCTCTGATTGTAGACCAGATTTCAATGGGTTACTTTCGCAACTTTGCCAATAATGTTTGGGAATCATCAGTTGAAGTGTATTATAAAAACATGCAAAACGTACTTGATTACAAAGAAGGGGCTGAACTTTTCTTAAACGATGCCATTGAAACCGAATTGCTGCATGGAAAAGGAGAATCGAGAGGAGTTGAATTTCTGCTTAATAAAGTTCAGGGGCAGTTTACTGGCTGGATAGGTTATACATGGTCAAGAACGATGCGTGAAATCGAAGGAATTAATAACGGGAATCCCTACCCTTCGTCATACGACAGGACACATGATCTTTCAATTGTGTCGAACTACGAGTTAAATAAAAGATGGAATTTTGCAGCTAATTTTATTTTTGCCACCGGAAATCCAACTTCGTACCCCATTGCCAAATATGTTATCCAGGGAAACCAGATTTACGAATATTCGGCACGCAACAGTAACCGTATCCCAGGTTATCACCGGCTCGACCTTTCGGTAACTTACGATTTTAAAAAGAACGAAAGACGCCGATTCCAGCAATCGATCAACTTTTCTGTTTACAATGTTTACGGGCGCCGAAATGCATATTCGATCACTCCACGAGCCAATGAAAATAACCCCGGGCAAACCGAATTTATTCGTTTATCCATCATCGGGTCGCCAATTCCTTCTGTCACTTACAATTTTAAATTTTAAAAACCATGAAACGCCGGATCAACAAATATATCGTATTAATAATAAGCACATTATCCGTTCTGTTTTCATCCTGCGAAGATGTGGTTCAGGTAGATTTAGATGAAAGTGATCTGGACCTGGTTTCGGTGGAAGCGTATGTAAATACGAAAGAAGAAAACAATGTTCATGTAAAGCTGGAACGTACACTCCCTGTTGATCAAACAGGCGCCAATCCTCCCATTAATGGTGCATTGGTGCAAATCTCCGATGATTCGGAAACACCGAACATAGCTACTTTAAAAGAATATAACGGAACAGGAACATACCTCCTGCCACCCAATGTCAAATACAAAACAGAACCGGGCAGAACCTACTTTTTAGAAATCACCCTTCCCGATGGCGTAGAAATCAATGCAAGTGACTACCTACGCAAAGTCGAGCCCCTGGATTCGGTTAAAGTAAATCTATCGGCAAGGGGAGATTATCAATTTCTGGCCGTTTTTATTAATGCTCCTAATTATCCGAGTGCTGTTCAATATTACAAATGGGATATTTACATCAACGGTAAAATGTTGTATAAAAGTCAGAACATGGTTATTGCCAACGATGAGCTGGTAGATGGCAACTATATTTACGATTTTGAGATATTTACCGACTTTGCTATCGACGAATCGGATAAGATTTTATTTAAAGGCGACACGGTAAAAGTGGAGCAATTATCGATTTCGCAATCCGCCTATGATTTTTATATTGGAATGATCAACCAGGCTTTTACAGGTAGTCCTTATAGTGTTCCACCTGCCAACTTATCTGGTAACTTAACATCAAGCGACGGGAAAAAAGTGCTCGGCATTTTTTCTGCTAGGGATATTTCAATGGGAAACACGGTTGTTATCGGCGATGATAATTTCATGCCACTTGCTTCGAGAATGTCGGAATCAAATTAAAACGCTTCTTTAAGTTATTCCGATAAATATTATTTCAAACGAATATCGTATGCTCTAAGCACATCTCCGTGACGAACGAGTAACATGCCATTATAAATAGTTGGTCGTGCCCAGAAAGGACCGGTTCCTGCATCCATTCGGAATGTACTGACGATTTCAAATGCTTCCGGATTGGCTTTCACCAATGCAATATTTCCGCGTTTTTCTTCCTGAATGTATAACATACCATCGGCATAAATTATAGGGCCTTTGTTATGAAAATCCCCTATCCAGACGATTTCACCAGTTTTCCAGTTCATGCAAACCCACTTACCACTTTGCCGCCCGGTAAAATTAGATCCGTATAAAAAGCCATCGACCAGAACCACCCCATGATTCTGGTTATCAAATGTTTGATCTGCAAATTTCTCGGAAACTGATTTACCGTTTGGCTCAATCTCAAGCATCACTGATTTTACGTCCCAGCCATTTGAAACCCACAAACAACTATCTTTATAAACGGGCGTATTGGCCAAAATAGTGGTGTTATCGTTATTACTATCCAGAAAATTATAATGGTAAGTCCAGAGTATTTCGCCATTTTCTGCATTAATTCCAATCAAATGAGTTTGCACTGCTGCAATAATGTATTTTTTCCCGCAGTGATCAATTACCGTTGGAGACATATTCGAACGGTGCGCATCCAACGATTTAGATTGCCAGATCAACTCACCAGTATATTTATTCAAGGCAATAACAGTGGTAAGGTGGCCGCCAGGCGTTACAACCAATTTATTATCTACCAGCAAAACAGATTCAGAAACGCCAAACATGTCCCACTCACTTTGATATTTGTCGTGGATATCTACACTCCACACCAAGCCGCCATCCACTGTATTAAGACATTCCAATTTATCCATTCCGGTAAGTACATACACCCTGTTTTCTTCTACCGTTGGGGTACACCGTGCTTCCGGATATGACTGGTTCCAACTCCTTCCATAGGGCTTTTGCCACAAAACGTTTCCTTTCAAATCAAGACAGGTCAGGTATTCAAAAGTATCTTTTATCCCGGTAACAAATATTTTTTCACTTGTAGCCACTGCGGAAGAAAAACCCTTGCCAATTTCGTCTGCAGTGAATAGAATTTCCGGACCATTTTCAGGCCATTGTTTTAACAAGGCTGTATCAGGATAAAAACCATCTCGATTGGGGCCTCTCCACTGTGCACTCTGTGCCATTACCGCATTAACACTATTCAAAAATATAAAAAGGACAAGTACAAGAGCAAAAAGGAAAAATCTGTTCCTTAGAAAATAGAATAATGAAGGAATAGTTGAGGACATGTTACTCTGATTGATTTTTACTAAAGATATAAATTGTTGGTATCAGAATGTGAGAATTGTTACACTCATTAATTTTATTCGATCTTAAAACTTAAATACGGCGCAAAATCAACTAATTGGCAGATTTGGTTAAATTTGTGTTTTTCAGAGTTACATGAACAAAAATATCAGCAAGATACCACAGTATTTCAGGATTGAAAAGCTCAGGAATGACAAGCGAATTGCCATCTATCTTGTTTGCGTACTGATTGCCACTGCATTGTGGTTTCTCAATGCTTTAAGTAAAGATTACTCTACTACCATTTCATACCCGGTTAAGTATGTTAATCCACCCAATCATCAGTTTCTGTCCAACCAGCCACCTTCGAAACTCGACTTAAAAGTAGATGCACATGGTTTTACTTTACTCAGATATAAACTTAGCCTATCGTACTCTCCTATTGTTTTAAATTTGGGCACCATCACTAAAAACGAAGTGGCTCAAAACGGAGTTTACCGAATTCAGACGTCTGATTTGATGCGACGTATTAAAAGTCAGGTTAGTAACGAGATTTCCGTTAATGAAATACAACCTGAAGTGATTTCTATTGTTTTGGATAGCCTGAAAACCAAATCGGTACCGGTGAAAAGCAATTTTAACCTTGAATTTAGGCCTCAGTATAACCTGCAAAAACCCATTCAGTTGTCTCCTCGCCAGGTAAAAGTAACCGGACCTTCTGCAATCATCGACACTGTTCAGAGTTTGCAACTGGAAAGGCTCACATTGAAGGAATTGGATCAGAATATGGCAACAAATGTAAAAGTGTTACATCCCGATAAAACAGAGGTCAATCCGGAAAAAGTGCTGGTAACAATAGAAATTGAAAAATACACCGAAAAAGAAATTAAAGTTCCTATACTGGTTAAAAACAAACCAGACGGAATAAGCGTAAAACTGTTTCCTTCTGATGTAAAAGTAACCTGTCTGGTTGGGTTGAGCGAGTTTGAGAATGTTAACTCCAACGATTTTAGTGCCGTGGTAGATTATAACGATGTGACCAAGGAAAGCAGGAGTCTGAATGTTAAGATCGAGCAGAAATCATCATTTATTCAGCTTGTTCGTTTTAGCCCCGAGAGTGTTGAATATCTGACTGAAACCGATTAATATGACACTAAAGGTTGGAATTACAGGAGGTATTGGAAGTGGAAAATCAACGGTTTGCAAGGTTTTTAAACTGTTAGGCGTTCCCGTTTTCGAGGCAGATTTAGTTGCCAAAAAGTTGATGGACTCAGATGATCGGATAAAAACAGGACTAGTTAACCTCTTCGGTGAAAGTGTTTATACCCCGTCAGGCATTGTTGACCGAAAAAAACTTGCTTCTATCATTTTCAATAACGACATTCAACTGCGCAAAGTAAACGAGTTGGTACATCCCGTTGTAAGGAGCCAATTTTTACGTTGGGTGGAGGACCAGGAAGTTCCCTATGTGGTTCATGAAGCCGCCATTTTATTCGAAAGTGGTTTTTATAAAATAATGGATTTTACGATACTTGTTAGTGCACCTGAGAATGAACGTATCGAGCGTGTAACAAAAAGAGACAAAAGCATGCCTGAACAAGTAAAAGAACGAATGATGAAACAATGGAGCGATGATGAAAAAAGGAAGCTGGCTTCAGCAGAAATAAATAACGCAGATGACAACTTGATCCTTCCGCAAATAATTAAAATCGATAAACAAATAAGAGAATATGGCAAAATATGGTAAATGGATAGGAGGAGGTTTAGGATGGGCATTTGGAGGCCCAATTGGCGGCCTGTTAGGATTTGTAGTAGGTTCTATGTTTGATGGCGGACAGGAAGCGGTAAAACATGGAGCGACTTCCGGATATTCGTCTCGAACAACAACCGGAGGTTACGTAATGAGTTTGCTTGTACTGGTTGCAGCCGTAATGAAAGCCGATGGGAAAGTGCTTAAATCAGAACTCGATTATGTGAAAAAATTCATGGTGCATAATTTTGGTGAAGATTCAGCCCAGGAAGCCATTAAAATGTTGCGCGACCTGCTTCAGCAAACCATTCCAGTGAACGACGTTTGTAACCAGATAAAATCGAACATGAATTATTCAGCGCGTTTGCAACTGGTTCATTTCCTGTTCGGAATTGCCCAGGCCGACGGTCAGGTTGATTCCCGTGAAGAAGAGCTAATCAGGTACATTTGCGAGCAAATGGGAATTCAGAAAAATGACTATGTATCTATCCAGGCAATGTTTGTTCCGAATACGGATTCCGACTATAAAATCCTCGAAATTGATAAATCAGCTTCCGACGATGAGGTAAAAAAAGCATACCGGCGAATGGCAATGAAATACCACCCCGATAAGGTAAGTCAGTTAGGCGATGATGTTCAAAATGCAGCCAAAGAAAAATTCCAGCGATTGAGTCAGGCTTACGAGAATATTAAGAAAGAAAGAAAAATTTCATAAGCAAACACAGGCAAAAATCAAGACCGAGGCATAGTCAAAACAATTCACTAATCATGAAGATCATCTCGACAAATATTGGCGAACCAAGAATTTTTGAGTTTCGTGGGGAAGAAGTGAAAACCGGATTATTTAAACATCCGGTAAATGATCCTATTTTTCTGGGAGAAGAAGATGTAGTAAATGATAATGTTATAGACAGACGTTTTCACGGAGGAAAAGATAAAGCTTGTTATTTGTATTCTGCTGATCACTACAAGTACTGGCAGAATATGTATCCGGAACTGGATTTTACATGGGGCATGTTTGGTGAAAACCTTACTGTTAAAGGATTGCACGAAGCAGATATAAATATCGGTGATGTTTTTCAGATCGGGGAAGCAGTGGTTCAGGCAACTCAACCACGTCAACCTTGTTTTAAGCTTGAGTTTCGTTTTCATGATCGTCAAATCATTCGCAAATTTGTTGATTCAGGATTTTCGGGAGTGTATGTTCGTGTACTAAAAAAAGGAGCCGTAAAAACCGGCGACAGTATGACAAAAATCGATAATACCTCATCGGTTTCCATTCAAAAAGTGTTCGAATGGATTTATGCTTCTGAATTCAACCCTCAAGTAATACAAGCTATTAATGATCCGTCCATAGCCGAAAGTTGTAGAAAGGATTTGCTGAAACGCTGGGGCGAAGAACTCTCCTAAAAATAGCACATTTCGTAAATCATATTATTATTTCTACCATGCGGCCATAATTCAATTTTGGATTAGAAACTCGTTTTATATATTAACTTTCGCCCTGCCCCTGCTGTCCCAAATTGATATTTCTCATTTTAAGAACTATCAAACCACTGAATGCTAATACATTTAGTTGTCCCAATTTTTTATTTCCAACAAATTCGACTAATTTGGGGCACTAGTTTATAACTACCATCTCTACCATTAGAGTACTAAATCGTATTGGCTTTATATGAATGTAAAAAACAGATTTAATTCGCTCAGCGAAATACTTATAGGAGAAAGGACAGCACAAGCTACAGAGCAAAGACTTTATATTGGCACTATTCTTATTATGATTGTCATGATTCTTCCTGTAGCTCTGTCAAACTATTTGTTTGGTCTGGATGCGCGGGTAAACTATGCTGTTTTCTTCTTTGCCATTCCAAGCCTGTCTGTTTTGTATTATTTAGCACGATTTAGAAATTATTACCCTGTTGGTTATTTGTTAATTGCAATACTGATTTTTACCAGTTTAACCTGGGTTGTAAATGGTGGTGCCCATGGCACAATTCCCGTGTTATACATGGTAACCTCGCTCGCAATGATTGGTGTTGCCAAACCTAAATATCACTACCTGCTTTTTACGGTATTTTTTCTTCACCTGGTTATTATGCTTTTATTAGAACAATATGTAATTGGGGATTTTATTGTACCATATCCCAATGAACAGGCACATTATCAGGACATGATATTTACTTATGGTGCTTCAATGTTAATCGTATTCTGGATACTGCGGTTTTATAAACAAGCTTATATTAATGAGACTGAAAAACTTGAAAATCAGAAGAAAGAGCTTGAGAAAAATATTGCTCTGAAAAACATGTATTTCACTATTATGGTTCATGACCTGAAAGGATCTTTTAACAATATTCTTGGTTTTTCTGACTTAATGGATACTAATAAAAAAACCATGTCGCCAGAAGAAATGAGCCGTTTGGCAAAGCTTACAAATTTATCAGCCAGCCAGTCATACGATCTTTTGGAAGACATATTCGAATGGAGTCGTATTCAGCAGGATACATTTCAATTAAAGCATAATAAGATTGATTTAGGTAAGAATGTTGCAGCAATTCTAAAAAAACTTTCTCTGAATTTTAAAGCAAAAGAACTTGAAATTCAAAATAATATTGCTTTGGAAAATTGGGTAAACAGTGATAACTATTACATTAATACCATGCTTCGGAACCTTATCGGTAATGCCATAAAGTTTACGCCAAGACATGGAACTATAACACTAAATTGCTGGAATTATAGCCAGGATGAACTTGGTATTTCGATAAATGATACAGGAATAGGCATGGATGAACAATTAATTCAAAATCTATTTAAACTCGATTACAATACGAAACGCCAGGGAACAGAAGGAGAACTCAGTAACGGAATAGGATTAAAGATATGTAAAGAACTCACCTTAAAAAATGGAAGCCAGCTATTTGTTGAAAGTACCAAGGACAAAGGAACTACCCTTACTTTCACCGTTCGTAAGTATTCTTAAGCTTCTGATTTGATAACTTCCGACTAAAATACGGGGAGATATTCAATGAATATCTCCCCGTATTTTTACCTAATCACTTTATTTTTAGAGACCAGTTGAAAAACGATAGTTACCACTCCCTACTTCCACCACTTGGTAGCCATCTTTCCAACCCAATTCTTTCAGATTATCAGAATCGGACAGTAATTTACCACTTTCTTTAATTGTCTGATTCTCGTTGGCAGGAATGTAAACTGTTGCATACGCACCCACCGGAACTGATACATTCACAGAAAACTGATCCTCCGACTTTTCCCAATTAATTCCTGCATTTCCCAAAACCGTTTGATTAAAATATTTTACATATGACAATTCATCAACCTCTTGCGGCTTGAATATAATGTGACGATATCCCGGCTCGTTTTCATCGGCCTGCATACCGGCTAACTTGCGATAAAACCAAACCATGCCACCGCCAAACATCGGGTGATTATGTGAACCATCAGTATTCCAGTTTTCCCAGCTAGTTGTTGCTCCCAGTTCAAGCCAGCGTCCATAACCGGGTTCATCCTTTTTATTCATGGCTTCGTAAGCCATCTTGTGCAAGCCATTTTCTGAAAGTACCTCAAAGAAAAACTGTGTTCCGAAAATACCGGTATCCAAATGACCTTCATTCTTTTTTATGTTTTCTTTCAAAGCTGAAATCACTTTTTCGTATTGGTCTGCCGGAACTCCCATTTTTAAAGCAAAAATATTTCCCCCGGCCGGACCATAAGATCCTTCTTCCGAATTATAAAAGCGCTTCCAAAATGCCCGACGGGTTGCTTCTGCCAGTTCATTATATTTCCTGGCTTCCTTTTTATTGCCAAGGACTTCGGCTGTTTTTGCGGTTATATCTGTACAACGCCAGAAATAAAACGTATGCACCAAATCATCGGGAGGAAGTTCGCCCGGCGGCACCCAATCACCCAGGTTAAACCACTTTAATGGTTTTCCGTCGTTCCCTGTTCGTTGCGAATACATAATTCCTTCATCATCCACCCAGGTTTGCATGTAGCGAATGTACTCTTTCATAGCAAAATAGGAGTCTTCCAGAATATCTTTATCCCCGTAATGTTGATAAAACTCCCATGGCATAATATTGATGGCTGCTCCCCAGGCAACTCCGCCTCCGCAACCAGGTTGCCAAGGCGCTCCGTTAGGTACATAACCACTTGCTACTTCCTGTGCTCCAATAATATCGTGAATCCACTTGTAGTAAAAGTTCCGCGCATCAAAATTGTGCATGACGGTTACGCAGGATACCTGCCCGTCGCCGGTGTAAGGCGAACGCTCCCGGTGCGGACAATCGCTTGCAATTCCACCGTGCATGTTATCCGTTTGGCTGCGTTTCCAGATTTTGTTCAGGTTATTAAACAACATATTGGAAGTTTCAAACACGGCTGATTCAGGAATTTCTGTATTTACAGCTTCAGCAATTATTTGCTCCGGAGCCAGTACTCCAGGCCAGTTAACTATTTCCACCTGACGGAAAACAAACCAGTTAAAACGCGCTGCATAATTTTCTTCCCCTTTCCCACTGAATATGTAGGAATTATCCCCTGAATATTGATTACTCAGGTATTTTATTTCCACCTTATGCCCTTCTGGTCCTTCAACATTTTGTAAGCGTACCCAACCAGAAATTTCTGTACCAAAATCGACAAGATAATTTCCGTTATACATTTTTTCAATACGAATAGGTTTTAGTTGTTCTGTTACCTTATCAGGGCGGGCAGTGTGTGCAACCAGTTTTCCTTCAGGGGCTTTTCGTTCGGCCACCGTTTCCCAGGTAGTATCGTCGAAACCAGCGGTGCACCAACCCGGTTGTTCCAGGCGCGCATCGTAGTGTTCGCCATAATAAACCATATCCATCAGAATCGGACTTTTTGAAGCTTTCCAACTGGTATCGCTGACTATCTTTTCTTCAGTACCATCCGTGTATGTAATTTGCATCTGCATCAGAAAACGCGGTGTTCCATAACCCAGCGCCCAGTGTTTAGCCGGATTGTAAAAACCATTTCCAAGAATACTTCCCACACAATTTGTTCCTTGTTTCAAGCTAGTTGTAACATCATAAGCAAGATACATCACCCGATATTCCCTAAAATCGTCGGGCAAAGCAATATATTGATTGACCAGATCCGGGCGTTTCCCGTAGTTGGTTTGATTCGGGACCAATACATCATCACCAACTTTATTCCCGTTCAGATATAATTCGAAATAACCCATTCCGGTTACAAAAGCCACTGCACTTTTTATATCCTTTTGCATCTTGAATTCTTTTCTCAACAAGGGAGCAGGAGGTGGAAGTTCAGAGGGTAATTCAGCATTTGGATTCCCGGGTTTTGGCAAGGTTTCTTCGCCTTGCCAGGGGGCACCGATCCATGTTGCTTTCCAATCTGAAGCATTTAATAAACCCATTCGCCAAAATGCCGGTTCACTCCATTCAGAAACCTCCCCGTTTTTATCCCAAACACGCACCTGCCACCAGCATTCTTGTCCTGATGACAACGCTTTTCCACTATATTTCAAACGCGTTGATTCGTTGCTTTCAACTTTGTCACTATCCCACAAATCGGCTTTGGCAAGCTGCCTTTCCGAGCTGGCTACCCGTATCTGCCAGGCAGTCTGGATTTGTCCCCGTTCTCCTTCATCTGCTGCATTAATCCAAGATAGCCGAGGATTTAATACATCAACTACCGAAGGATTTTCAAGGTATTCGCAGTTTAATTTCACAGGGTGGATTTTGGCTTCGGAATGAAAGACAAAACAGATTAGAATAGCTAGTAAATAGGTAAGTTTTTGCATGGTTTAGTTATTTATTATGTCTTCGATTTCTCTAGTTCAGATATGCTTTAAGTTCTCCAAGTTTCATCTGTCGGTCCATTGAAAAAACAGTGCTTTCTCGTTCTACTTCATTCAGTAAGAAATAAGCTTTTCGAAAAAAATCAAGTCGTTCATCTTCCTGGTCTGCCAATTCACCCTGCTCTTTCAAAACATAAGCCAGCAGCTCAGTTTGCTCGTTGGTTAATTTCTTCTTATTATGAACATAATCGATTAACTCTTCAATGGTCAGCTTTCGTATGTCGTTTTCCCATTTCAGAATTTTATAAAAATACCGGATTTGTTCTTCAGCTTCTTCTCTGTCTCCTTTAATCCGGAGTCCTAAAATTCGTTGCAACACATTGAAAAGCTGCATTATTTGCCGCATTAGAAAATCGCGTTCAATTCCCATTTCAGATGGATCATTTTGTCAGTATTGTTTAAAATTAAATATTTTCAGGGATCTATCATCTTCGCAGACATAACTTTTCCCAAATTTGAGCCTTGGAAAAGATAGTACTCATTTCATTTATGTATTACAGTATTTAAGCATTAAAGCATTATTCCTTAGCTTTGCAAAAATTTGACAAATGGGATTATTCGACGATCTTTTCAGCGATAGTTTTAGCGATGAATTGAAGGAAGGAAAAGATTATTATATGGAGAACGGATACCGCGTGATGACCGAAACCTATCTTATAAACCGAGGGTACTGTTGTGCAAATGGTTGTCGGCACTGTCCCTACTGGCCGAAAGCACAAAAAGGAAATACTAAATTAAGAAAAGACGCATAATGAAAGGGAAAGAACTTCGGATTGTATTTATGGGAACACCCGATTTCGCTGTGGCAAGTCTGAAACAGCTCGTAGAAAATGAGTACCAGGTAGTTGGTGTTATTACTGCTCCCGATCGTCCGGCTGGCCGTGGAAAACAGTTGGCAGTGTCAGCCGTAAAGAAATATGCCCTAACCAATAATTTGAAAGTTCTTCAACCCGAGAAGCTTAAAAATCCTGAATTTCTGGAAGAACTACGTTCATTAAACGCTGATCTGCAGGTGGTAGTAGCATTCCGCATGTTACCCGAAGTGGTATGGAACATGCCACGTTTAGGCACTTTTAACCTGCATGCATCATTGCTCCCCCGATATCGTGGTGCGGCTCCCCTAAACTGGGCAATCATCAATGGCGATACAAAAACTGGAGTAACAACTTTCCAACTCGACCATGAAATTGATACCGGTAAAATCCTTTTCAAAAAAGAAATTGATATTTGGGAGAATGACACCGTTGGAAGTATACACGACAGTTTAATGGAAATTGGGGCGAAGTTGGTCATTGAAACTGTTGATGCGTTGGCCGATGGCAATGTAGAAGCAATTCCGCAAGAAACATTAGCAGATGAAACCGAGATCAAGCATGCTCCCAAAATTTTTAAAGAGGACTGTAAAATAGACTGGAGTAAAGATGCCGAAACGATTAGAAACCTGATCCGGGGACTTTCGCCCTACCCCACTGCATGGAGTACACTGGTTAATAAAACCAACGGACAGGAGATATCAGTTAAAGTATTTTTTGCGATGCATGCCGAAGGTAAAACTACTGAAAGCGGGACCATTGAAACTGATGGGAAAAACTTTCTAAAAGTAGCTTGTGGAGATGGATGGCTTCAGATCACCGATTTGCAGCTTGCGGGGAAGAAACGAATGAAAGCGGATGAATTCTTAAGAGGATTTCAGCAAGTTGGAGATTATCGCTTTGAATAAAAAAGGAATGTCATTTCGAGTGAAGGATGAACGAGAAATCTGTTTTGAGAAGATTTCTCACTCTGTTCGAAATGACATCCAAGTATATTACGACAAGTGCTGCCTACTTCTTCTTCCCGTTTACAACGAAGAAATAAATCAGAAAACCCAATGAAACAAACACAAGTAAAATACCGATCGGTAACACTGCATCTCCACCTGTCACCCAGTCTCTGTCAAACAATTTCATCAAGTCGATCACAATAAAACCAAGGCCAGTCATTAATGCTACCAGTCCCCATTTTAATGATGGATAACGATCAACCTCATCATTCTTTTTGGGTTCATCCAAGATACCCGGGCGGTCGTATTGTTCGGCTTTAATCAGTTTACGTTTTAACAGATGGTCAGAAACCAGTTTCATCATGTAATAAAGCCCAAAGAAGATAATTGCCGGAATTAAAAATTCTGTATTCATACTAATCGTTTTTATAATTTAAATTCTGACCGTTTGACTACACGAGTTTCTAAAATGTTGCAGAAATTTTGATTTTCTTTCAGATCACACCAATTGCATTTAGAACGGTTAACACCAAAACAGTAGTAAAAACAATGTTATAAAGAAAAGAGACTGTAAAAAACTTAACGATGACTTTTAATATATTTTGTCCGTAAAATTTCTTCATCGCGGTAATAAAATATACTGGGACAGAAAGTAAGAGAATTAAAACAAAGTTCTGCAGATTTGAGTCGAAAAGAAGGGATAAGGCGACAATGATTATAAATACAATAAAAATAAATGAATGAATATGAATAGAAAAAACGAGATGACGCATATACCGTTTATTTCGCCTGATGTATGCAAGCTTTAGTATAAGTGCAAAAAGAGGTAATAAAAGAAAAAATGCCCATGAAATGTATTCCAGAATTTTCGCCACAGCATTTTCGGGAGAACGACACAATCCAATGTATTCCCTTAATTTCATTCTTTGCTTCGGATCTGTTTCTGTTTCCAGTTTCATTTCCAGCGAATCAGCTAAGCTATTCAACTGCCCTCTCAACCCTCCGGCATCACGAAAAGAATCAATATTAAGCTGAAGATTAGAAAGACCGGCGTTCGCACTATCCAGATTAACACCACTAATCGCAAGTAAACTATCCAATTCCACCTTGTCTGTAGAGTCGATATTCGAATTCACCTGCCCGACCAACTCATCAAGCGATTTTACCGAGGATGAATCCATGGCAGTAATTTCAGAATCGAGAACATTGTTAAGTCCGCGATTAGTATAGATCTGAAGTAGCAAAAACAAAACAAAACTCACAAAAATAAAAATTCGAAATGGCGGTGCATAACGCACTCTTCTTCCTCTGAAATATTCTTTGGTCAGAAAACCAGGGCGTATGATCAATGCCAGCAAAGTGCGAAAGAAACGGGTATCAAAAGCAAAAAAATCACCCAGAAAATTATAAAAAATAAAACTAAAAGGTTTATCGTAATCATTTACTGACTGACCACAATTCGGACAATAATGACCGGTAAAAGTTGTTTCGCAGTTCTTACAAACTACGTTTTCGTGAGCCACCGGTGGCTTTCTTTTCAAACGGTTTTTGATTTTAGACCACATTCAAATCCTGCGTTTTTTTACCATCAAGTTTCAGGTTCCAGTTTTCGATAAACGGAAATATCGAAGGAGCCAGTGATCGGATTGGTTCGTACATTCTCGATTCCATTTTTGCTTCTTTGGGAAGAATCTTAACATCCTGATCAATTTTATCAAAAATCACCAGCAAAATACTTAAAATCAGTGCCGATTTCAAAAGGCCAAAAACAAGCCCGGCCAGTTTATTGATCCAGCCCAACATGACGGTATCAATCAGTTTGTTTATAGTACTACCAACAATATGAACCAAAATAACAATGACGATGAAAGTAACTACAAACGATATAATATTCAGATAATCGGTTGTAAGTTGAAAATTCTCAACCAGAAAATCGGAGGTGATATACGAAAATTCGATGGCTCCCCAGATTCCGAGAATCAGTGCGGCAAGGGAGGCAACCTCAGCAATCAAACCTTTACTGAAACCACTGATGGCGCCAAGGATAAGAAGAATTCCAAGAACAAGATCGATGTAATTCATATCTTTCGATTAGTTAGTTGTTTTAAATATGGCATTCAGACAGTTATCCTGATTGCAACCCGGTTATACCAGATTCATGATTATGTAAAAATATAAATTCGTTCAAAACAAAAAAACTCCTGAATCGGCAAGTTCACTTTTTTCATCGTTGAAACGTTGAAGAAGACCGATTTATTTTTGTCTTGAATTGCGGTAAATTCATAAATTTGGAAATCTAAAATCGTATTACCAATGCCATTAATCAATTCCGTGATCAGGTGGGTAACAACCCGCAGAAGTGATGAAATTCAATACTACCGGGAATATCCACTCGAAATACAGAATGAAATGTTATTTCATTTGCTACAGACAGCCAAGGATACTGAATGGGGAAAAGCTCATAATTTTGAAGAAATCTATTCCCTTAACGATTTCCAGAAAAATGTTCCTCTGCAGGATTATAACGATATAAAGCCTTATGTAGAGCGAATTAGGCAGGGAGAACGTGATGTGCTTTGGCCAGGCGAAACCAAATGGTTTGCCAAATCTTCAGGTACAACCAGCAACAAAAGCAAGTTTATCCCGGTTACCCGTGAGGCGTTGGAAAATTGTCATTTACGTGGACCGAAAGATGTGTTTTTCCAGTACATCAATTCGCATCCCGACACCAAGGTTTTAAAAGGGAAAACGCTGACATTAGGAGGAAGTCATCGAATTAATAGTTTGGATAATGATTCATATTACGGTGATCTTTCTGCTATTATCCTGGAGAATGGTCCATTCTGGAGCGAACTCTTCCGTACTCCGGCAACTGAAATTGCTTTGATCGAAGAATTTGAAGAGAAAATCGAACGAATTATCGAGACTGCACTGGATGAAAATATTACAGCTTTTGCAGGTGTTCCTTCATGGTACCTGGTTCTATTTAAACGTGTTTTAGAGCGAACCGGAAAGCAGAACCTGCTGGAAGTGTGGCCCAACCTGGAAGTTTTTGCGCATGGCGGGGTAAATTTTGATCCGTATCGTGAACAGTACCAGAAACTGATACCATCGCCACAAATGCACTACATTGACACCTACAATGCTTCGGAAGGATTTTTTGGGATTCAGGATAATGAACATCGCGACGACATGCTGCTGATGCTCGATTACGGTATTTTTTACGAGTTTATACCAATGACCGAGTTTGGCTCTGAAAACCCAACGGTGATTGGATTGGAGGATGTTGAAATCAACAAAAATTATGCGATGGTAATTTCAACCAACGCCGGATTGTGGCGATATATAATTGGCGACACCATAAAATTCACGTGTAAATATCCTTTTAAAATTAAAGTAACAGGCAGAACCAAACATTTTATTAACGCTTTTGGCGAAGAGGTGATTATCGACAATGCAGAAAATGCCCTCAAAGTTGCCTGTCAACATACAGGCGCCATCGTGAATGAATACACTGCGGGTCCCATTTTCATAAGTGAAAATCACAAAGGAGCACACGAATGGATGATCGAATTTGAGAAGGAACCGGAAGACCTTGAGCACTTTACTCAAATACTGGACAATACTTTAAAAACGCTCAATTCTGACTACGAAGCCAAGCGACATAAAAACCTGACGCTTGAGATGCCGCATATTACAGTAGTGCCAAAGGGAACCTTTTTTAACTGGATGAAACAACGAGGGAAAATTGGCGGTCAGAACAAAATTCCGCGGTTGGCGAACGATCGGAAATATCTGGATGAACTTATGAACATATTACCCAATAAACGCTAAAATTTTTATACTTTAGATTTTCTAAAAAATTTGCAAAATGCACATAGCTATCGCCGGAAATATTGGGGCAGGAAAAACTACGCTCACTGAATTACTTGCCAAACATTATAAATGGACTCCGCATTACGAAGACGTGGATGAAAATCCATACCTGAACGATTTTTATAATGATATGCAACGCTGGTCATTCAATCTGCAGATTTACTTTTTAAATAGCCGGTTCAAGCAAATTATAGATATACGGAAATCAGGCAAAACCATTATTCAGGACCGCACAATATATGAAGATGCCGAGATTTTTGCTCCCAACCTGCATAGTATGGGTTTAATGAGTACCCGCGACTTCAATAATTATAAATCGTTGTTCGATTTAATGGCAAGTCTCATCCAGCCACCGGATTTACTGATTTATTTACGTGCAACTATTCCCACTCTTGTAAACCAGATTCAGAAACGTGGCCGAGAATACGAAAACTCAATCCGTTTGGATTATCTGAAGATGTTGAATGATCGGTACGAAAAGTGGATCGGAGGATATAATCTGGGAAAATTACTGGTTGTTAATGTGGATGATCTCGATTTCACGACCAATCCTGAAGACCTCAGTTTTGTGATTGACAAAATCGACGCACAAATTCACGGTTTATTTTAGTCACTGGTCATTAGTCACTGGTCATTAGTCATCAGAAAATTTACCAGTGACTAATGACTGATGACCAATGACTTTTTACTATCCTACAATTTTTGCAATTTCACTTTTCACTTCAGGCCAGGTGGAGTCAGGTAAATTTGGGCCCATTACTTCTACTACTTTTCCGGAAACATAAGCAGCTATTTTACCGCACTTTTCCATATTATAACCGTTGGTAAGTCCATAAAAGAAACCTGCGGCATAAGCATCTCCGGCCCCGGTTGTGTCAATGGCCTTGGCTGGAATAACGCCAACACGGGCAACTTCATTCTTATATTTTATTAATGAACCTTCTTTTCCAATTTTTACAATAGTCAGATCGCAGTATTTTGAAATTTCGTGCAGTGCCGCTTCGGGTTCCAAACCTGTCAGCGCACGTGCCTCTTCTTCATTGGCGAAAATGATATCAACATAATTCTTTAAAATATCTTTCAGAAAATCGAGGTTGGCTTCTACCACATTATAACTTGAAAGGTCAAAGGCAATTTTTAAACCTGCTTTACTGGCTACATCCACAGCAGCCCGTATTAGATCGTGATTAAAAACCAGGTAACCTTCCACGTACATATAATCGTAGCCTTTTAACATCTCTACAGAAAATTCAGACGGAGTCATCTCGGCTGCTGCACCAAGATAAGTAGCCAGAGTACGTTCAGAATCCTGGCTAACCAGTGCCATTACTCGTCCTGTGTCACTGGTATCGCTGTACGTAAGGTGAGTTGTCAAACCACGTTTTTCAAAATCATTTTTAAAAAGTTCACCCAGTTTGTCCCTACCGATTTTCCCCATATATCCGCTAGCACAGCCTAGGTTTGCCATTGCACGCATGGTATTTGCTACCGATCCGCCGGTAGTCATCTCAGTCTTATCACTAACTACTGCCTCGTAAATTTGTTTCGAACGAGTGGCATCTACCAATGTCATACTTCCCCGCGGTAGTCCGAAAGTTTTAAGTTGATTATCGTCATTTATTACAGATACCAAATCAATCAAAGCATTTCCAACACCAATCACAGCAGGCGACTTTTTCTCTGTCATTTTTATTTTATTTTAGAAGCGCAAATATGAGCATTTTCAAATCGTTGAAAAAGATAATCTACCAAAAAGTTGAGTTCTCAGGGCTCAATAAGATTAACCAAAAACTTTTTTGTATTCCTTCAATCTGTAATCTTATTAAAACTGATTCCCTGCAAATCCCATCTCTTTTCCATTTCTGAAAGTGATTGAGTAAACGAATCATAATCTTTCCGGTTTTTGTTGGTCCAGCCAACTTCGGCGTAAGCTGCCAACCTCGGAAATACCTGCAATTCCATTTTCTCTTTTGATGGAATCCACTCACTCCACATCTGGCATCCTGATCCAAGGATTTTTGAATCATATTTTGGATCAAGTCCCTCTGGTATTGGATCAAAAGTATAGGCTTTTTCAAGTGGAATGGTCTTGTAGTCATAATCCAGATAGGTTTGGGCATGATAAGAATTTACTACATCGTAACCATTTGAAACAGCTTTATTTACCAGCTCCAGATTTCCTTTCCAGAAATGTATAACTGCCGATTTGGCAAGGGTTTCTTTTACTTCAATGTTTGCGGCTTCCTGCCCATGAACATTATCTCCCAGTATTTCATTCCACCCCATCATTCGATGACCGGTACGATCAATAAACTGTGAAATCTTATTTGTAAAGAATATTTGTAGATCAGCAGGGGAACTTAGGTTATGCGTCTTCATATAAGCTTGTATTTCAGGAGAATTTTTCCAGGTATCAAATCTCACCTCATCACCACCTACATGTACTACCTTTCCGGGGAACAATTCAAATACTTCGCTTAATACATCTTCCAAAAACTGAATAACTTTCGGATTTGCAATGTCAAAGGAATCGTCCATTTTACCAAATCTGACTGACACTTCTTTGGTTGTTCCCAACACTCCCAACCATGGATAAGCTGCGATTGCAGCCATGGCATGTCCGGGCATTTCAATTTCAGGAACTATTTCAATATGTCTTTTATTGGCATAGGCAATAATTTCCTTGATTTGTTCCTGAGTGTAAAACCCGCCATGCGGCTCACCACTGAAAACTTCTTCATGCCTTACTGTTTGAGTATTGTTTCGGAATCCGCCGATCGAGGTCAGTCTAGGATATTTTTGGATTTCGATTCGCCAGCCCTGATCGTCGGTGAGGTGCCAGTGGAAAACATTCATCTTCATGAGTGCCATTTGATCGAGCAACTCTTTAACCAACTCCATCCCCTGAAAATGTCTTGATTCATCGAGCATAAACGCACGCCAGTGAAACCGCGGATGATCTTCAATCGAAACACATGGCAAAGAGGCTGTTTTCTGATTATCAGAATGAAATTCAAAATCAGGAGGAAGTAATTGACGAAGTGTCTGAATGCCATAAAAAATTCCGGCGTTTGTGGCACCGCTTATTTGTACACCTTCAGGATAAACTTCCAGCTGATACCCTTCATTACCGATCCTGTTTTTCAAACCAACATCGAGCGTTAATACAATTCCTTTTCCCTCTGATTTTACAGTTGTCTTCTGACCAAAAGAATCTTCCAGAATATCAGCAAGATAAGTTGCTTCCTTTTGTGTCGATTCATCTGATACAATTACGGTTTTTGAGGAAAGAATGTACGCTCCATCTTTCATCGTGATTTGTTGAGGACGTGGTATTACATGAATCTGAGCATTTGCAGAAACAATAAATACTGTAAGAAATGAGATGGTAATAAATATCTTGAGTCTTTTCATAATTATTTTACTGTTATTGTATTAGAAGATAAATAATCGAATTCCATTTTAAACTTTCAGGAATATTTTATAGCGATAAAGAAGATATAAAAATGCCCATACACAAGCCACGTAACCAATCCCACCGATTAACGGAGACCATACCTCGGGGACAAGCTGCATCATCCCTCCAAAGAAA
>Ga0116152_10001136_pt1 | contig 21777 bp, 20 predicted proteins | sample AD_UKC119_MetaG_FD_89894 | JGI IMG/M metagenome (GOLD analysis project Ga0116152, IMG submission 89894) | Active sludge microbial communities of municipal wastewater-treating anaerobic digesters from Hong Kong - AD_UKC119_MetaG | ecosystem: Engineered > Bioreactor > Anaerobic > Digestate...
ACCATCTCCATGCAGGCGAGCACGCTGGACGCCGTCAAAAAGGGCCTTCTGGCGGTCACCCAGGAGGGCTCGGCGGCCTCTTACTTCCGCGGGCTCGATTACGAGGTCGGCGCCAAGACCGGCTCCGCGCAGGTCACCGGCCAGACGAACAGCAACGCGGTCTTCGTGTGCTTCGCGCCCTACGACGACCCGCAGATCGCCATCGCCATCGTGGTGGAGAAAGGCGGCAGCGGCAGCGAACTCGGGCGCATCGCCCGGGACATCCTTGACGCCTACTTCGACTCCGGCCAGACGGACACGGCGGACACGGCCGCCGGCGCGGCGGCCAATACGCAGACCGCCGGAGAGCCCGTCGGCGCGGACGCCGACGCCGAGGCCGACGCCGAGGGCGGGGAGGCCGCCGCAGCGGTCGCCGGCCTCCAGGACGCTCTCGGGGCCGGCGCGGACACGCAGGCCGACGCCGCGGCGGAGGAACCCGCCGGCGCGGACGCCGACACGCAGGCCGATGCCGCAGCGGAGGAACCCGCCGGCGCGGACGCCGACACGCAGGCCGACACCGCGGCGGAGGAACCCGCCGGCGCGGACGCGGGCTGATAGCGCCACCCGCAGAGGCAGAAACGTTTTTTCGGAGGCAAATATGGCCGTTCCCGTATTCGATTCCCGCGACACCGCCTATAAAACCCCCTTCGGCGCGCTGCCCGAAGGGGGCAGCGTTGTTTTTACGCTGCGCCCGCCGCGTGAAGCGGGGCTTTTCGGCGCGTCGCTTCTCTATACGCAGGAGGGCGCGGACGGGGAGCAGGCGCAGCCCATGCTCTGGACGGGGCTCGAGGGCGACCGGGACGTCTTCTCCCTCGAACTTTCCTTCGGCGACTTTACGGGGCTTGTCCGGTACCGCTTCCGGCTGGACGGACCCGGCGGGCCGGACCTCCTCGGGCGGGGAGGCCCGGACGAGCCGTGGCAGCTCACCGTCTTCGCGCCCCAGGAGACGCCCCGGTGGTTCGGCGAGGGCGTAACGTACCACATTTTCCCGGACCGCTTCCGCCGCAGCCGGGCGCCGGAAGCCCTCCCCGCCGGACGCATTTTCCGGCCGGACTGGGGCGGCGCGCCGGAATATCGCCCCGACGGGGCGGGGGAGATCAAAAACTGCGACTTCTTCGGCGGTGATCTTGCCGGCATCGCTTCGGAGCTCGATTATCTCGCCGCGCTCGGCGTGGAGACGATCTACCTGTGCCCGATCTTCGAGGCGGCGGAAAATCACCGCTACGGCACGGCGGACTATGAGAGCATCGACCCGCTGCTCGGTACGGAACCGGATTTCCGCCTTCTCTGCGAGGCGGCCCACGCGCGCGGGATGCGCGTGCTTTTGGACGGCGTCTTCAACCACACGGGCGCCATCAGCCGCTACTTCAACGCCGACGGGCGCTACGGGGACCTCGGCGCGGCGCAGAGCAAGGACTCTCCCTACTTCGACTGGTACCGTTTCTCCGACTGGCCCCGCGTATACGACGCGTGGTGGGGCATCCGGTCGCTCCCTGCGGTACGCGAGGAGAGCGAGAGCTACCGGCGCTATATCTTCGGCGGAAAGGACGCCATCGTCCGGCGCTGGCTGCGCGCGGGCGCGGACGGCTGGCGGCTGGACGTGGCCGACGAACTGCCGGACGATTTTATCGCCGCAATCCGTGGCGCCGCGAAAGAGGAAAAAGCGGACGCGTTCCTCCTGGGCGAAGTCTGGGAGGATGCCTCAAGCAAGGTCAGCTACGGCGTGCGCCGGCGGCATGTCCTGGGCGGGCATCTGGACGGCGTCATGAATTATCCCTTCCGCACCGCGCTTCTGGATTTCCTCCGCGGCGGCGACGCCTCACGCTTCCGCGACGCCATGGACACGCTCCGCGAAAACTACCCGCCGGACATCTTTTTCTCCTGCATGAACAGCCTCGGGACGCACGATACGCCGCGCATCCTGACGCTTCTGGGTCTCTCCGGCGGCGTGCCGGAAACGCGGGAGGCGCGGGCCGCGCACCGCCTCTCCGCGCAGGAGCATGAGCACGGCGCGGCGCTTTTGCGCCTCGCCGCCGTCGTGCAGTATGCCTTTCCCGGCTCGCCCTCGCTCTACTACGGCGACGAGGCCGGCCTGGAGGGGTTCGAGGATCCCTTCAACCGCCGCTGTTACCCTTGGGGCGGCGAGGACGAGACGCTCCTGTCCCTCTTCCGCCGCCTAGGGCGGGCGCGGCGGGAGAGCGCGCCGCTCCGGCGGGGCGCTCTCCGCTGGCTCCGGGCGGAGGGCGGCCTTCTGGCCTTCTCGCGGACGTTCGGGGAGGAGACCGCCACCGCGGCCGTCAACCGAGACGACGCCCCCGCTGCGCTTCTGCTGCCGGAGGGCGCCCGCCGCGACGTTCTTACCGGCGCGCGGCTCTCCGGCAAAATCATTCTGCCGCCTCGCTCTGGCATTCTTCTGACATAAAGCGCAGTTCCCCGGGAAAAATTATTCATTGCCAATTCCGGGCGCTTTCTGTATAATACAGTCAGAAAGGCAGGTGCTTTCCATGAAAAAGATTTTTTCCTGCGCGGATGAGTACCTTCACCGGTCCGACTGGAGGGACCTGGCGCTCCTCAAGCTCTGCATGGCGGCGTTCGGCTTCCTCATCGGGCTGAACGTCTCCGGGAAAAAGCGCGACTGCGCATCTTTCTGGGCCAAGGCGGTCTTTCTCATTACCTTTATTCCGCTCATGAAGAAATTTTTCGGCGTCATCGCGGAGGATTCCTCCTCCTGCGAGCCGGACGCCGAGTAAGCGGCCGCGCGCAGCACGGCGGAAAAGATGAAGCTCGCGCAACTTTTTGGGATTACGGGCGTGTCGGTCCGGCGCATCGGCCTCATCCCGGACTATGACGACCCGGGGCTTTATTCCAACGTGCTTCCCGCACTCACGAATTCAGGGCAATCCCCCGGCAGGCCGTTGGTCTGCCGGGGGATTCTTTCTTTCGGAAAAGCCGGTCCGCGCGAGTCCGCGTCGTCCCCGCAGCCCAGTCCGCAAAAACGGCCGGGCCGCGACATTTTTTTCCAAATTTGGGAAAGGGCATTCATTTTTGCAGATAGAAATGGTAGAATAACCGCAAAGCGGTTATTCTACCGGGTTTTACGGCGCGACCCCCTCGCCGCTTTCGCGGCAACCGGCGGCGATGCCATGCGGCATGGCACAAGACCATGCCGCACCGGCCGCAAAGCGGTTATTCTACTGGGTTTTACGGCGCGACCCCCTCGCCGCTTTCGCGGCAACCGGCGGCGATGCCATACGGCATGGCACAGGAGGCCGGCACGTTTCGCGCCCCGATACCGAACATGAAGGAAGTTTTCGATGAACAGAAATGAGCAGAAAGCAGCGCTGCCCCGCTATCAGCAAATCGCCGTCGAACTGGCAACCCGGATCGCCAGCCGCGAATACAAGGAAGGGCAGAAGATTTTTGCCCGGTCGTCCCTCGCCAGCCAGTACGGCGTTTCCGCCGAGACCGCGCGGCGGGCGATCTGCGTTCTGGCGGATCTGGACATCGTCTCTTCCGTCAAGGGGAGCGGCGTCACCATCAAGGCGTATGAAAACGCGGAAAAATTTATCTCTCAGCAAAAAAACCGGCAGTCCATCGAGACCATCAAAAACGACGTCCTGGACTGCATCACGCGGCAGCGAAGCGACATGGACAGCCTCAACGACCTGCTCTCCGAGCTCGTCTCGGCCACCGAGCACTTCCGCTCGCTCAATCCGTTCGTTCCGTTCCAGGTCCCGATCACCAAAGACTGCGTCTATCTGAACAAGTCCATCGCAGACATCCATTTCTGGCAGAACACCGGCGCGACCGTGGTGGCCGTCCACCGGGACAACCACACGATGATCTTTCCGGGCCCCTATATCCAGCTCCTCGAGGACGACACCGTTTTCTTTGTGACCCAGGACAGCCGGCCCGACGCCGTCAATCATTTTCTGTACCCCGGGTCCTAAGCCGCGCAGGCTCTGCGCCACAGTTTCTCCGCCGTTTTCGGACGGCGGAGAGTTTTTTCGCCGTTTGACAAAGTAGCAACTCACATGTATAATAGGAGTTGTTACTATTCAGCCAAAAGGCTTTTTTTCTTGTCTGCAGAGCCTTTAAAATAGGGAAGAAGGGACCCGTGACGAAACTGAAAAACAGATGTAAAACATATGCGCGGAACGCCGGCGCCGAGAGCAGGAGGCACTATGATCGAACTGAAAAATCTCTATAAAACATATGACCGGAAAACCGACGTCGTAAAAAACCTGAATCTCGTTATCCAGGACGGAGAGCTCGTCGTACTTATCGGCGAGAGCGGTTGCGGCAAAACGACGACGATGCAGATGATCAACCGCCTCATCGAGCCCACGGGCGGAAGCATCCTCATAAACGGGAAGGACACGAAAACCATCGACAAGAACACGCTGCGCCGGAACATCGGCTATGTGATCCAGGACATCGGCCTTTTTCCGCACAGGACCATTGAGCAAAACATCGCGACCGTGCCGCTTCTCTGCAGGAAGGACCGCGCGCAGGTGACGGAGCAGGTCCGGGCGCTCATGGAGACCGTCGGCCTTCCGTACGACCAGTACGCGGCTCGTTATCCCAACGAGCTCTCCGGCGGACAGCAGCAGCGGGTGGGGGTCGCGCGGGCGCTGGCCAACGACCCGGATATCATTCTGATGGACGAACCCTTCTCCGCGCTCGACCCCATCACCCGCGAACAGCTGCAGGACGAGCTTCTGCGGCTGCACGACGAGATGGGCAAGACCATCGTCTTCGTGACGCACGACATGGACGAAGCCATCAAACTCGGCGACAAGATCGCCATCATGCAAAACGGCGAGATCGCTCAGTTTGACACGCCGGAGGAACTTTTGAAAAATCCGGTGAGCGAGTTCGTGGCGGCGTTCATCGGACAGAACCGCCTCTGGAAAACGCCGGACCTGCTCAAGGCGGAGGACGTAATGGCCAAGGACATCGTGATGGTCGACGCAAACCGCACCGCCATCCAGGCCATCGAAATCATGAAGAAACGAAACGCGCCCGTTCTCGCGGTCGTGGAGAAGACCGCATCCGGACCGGACAGGCTCCTGGGCCTCGTGGGCATCAACCGGCTCCACAGCGTTCTGGACAGCGCGGCGAAAGTAAAGGACATCATGAAGACGGACATCATCAAGATCCCGCGTGACATGTCCCTGACCGAAGTCATCGCCCTGCGCGGACAGAACAACGTCCTCTTCAGCCCGGTGGTCAACGGCAGCGACGAACTTGTGGGCATCATCACCAACACCAGCATCGTCAACGTCCTCAGCCAGATCATGCCCGGAAAGGAGGACTATTGATATGGAACTGCTCCAGGAATTGATTCCATTCGTTACATCCCACTGGTCCGATATCATGCAAAAGACCCTGCAGCATGTCTCGCTCTCCTTTGCGGCGGTCGGGCTCGCGTGCCTGGTCGGAATCCCGGTCGGTTTTTTCATCGTCAACCGCGAAAAGCTCTCCGGCGTCGTTATGAATATCGCCAACGTCATCCAGACCATCCCCTCCCTCGCGCTCTTCGCCTTTGCGATGCCGCTTTTCGGCATCGGTACCAAGCCGGCCGTTTTTGCGCTTTTTCTTTACGCACTTCTGCCGATCATTAAAAACACCCTCATCGGCATCCGGAACGTCAACCCCGCCACCATCAAGGCGGCCGTCGGTATGGGGATGTCGCGCACGCAGGTCATGTTCAAGGTCGAGGTCCCGCTCGCGGTCTCTGTCATCATGGGCGGCATCCGCATCGCGGCGGTCACGAGCATCGGCATCACGACCATCGCGACGCTTATCGGCGCGGGCGGGCTCGGCGACCTCATCTACCGCGGCCTGAGCATGTATAACCAGCCCATGATCCTGACGGGCGCCATTTTTTCCGCCCTGCTCGCCCTGATCGTCGATTTCCTGCTCGGACTGCTCGAGCGGGCGCTGACTTCGAAGGGCATCACCGTAAACAGGTCCGCCAATCCATAAGTCATCAATTTTAAGGAGGAATACAACAATGAAAAAAGGCATGCGACTTTCGGTACTGGCCGTTCTGGCCCTGGCGCTGCTGCTGCTCGCGGCCGGATGCTCCAAGACCGAGGAGACGAAGACCATCCGGATTGTACACAAGAACTTTACGGAGCAGCGCCTGCTTGGCCAGATGCTCTCGGTCTATCTGGATTCAAAGGGCTACGAGACCGAGGTCTCCGAACTGGGCGGCACGATGCTCTGCTTCAACGCGCTGGACGGCGGGGACGCGGACCTGTACGCCGATTACACCGGGACCGGCTATATGGCCATTTTGGGTCAGACGGAAATCCTGTCTGCCGACGAGACCTACGACTACGTAAAATCGCACTATGAGGAAGAGTATGGCATCACCTGGCTGGAGCCCATGGGGTTCAACAACACCTACATCCTCTCCGTCACCGCCGCGACGGCGGAGGAGTACAACCTGAAAACGACTTCGGATCTGATCGGAATCTCGGACGATATGGTGATCGGCAGCGATTCCGAATTCGCCAGCCGGACGGACGGTTACGCAGGCCTTCTGGAGGCCTATCCCGGCCTTACGTTCAAGGAACTTAAGACCATGGACCAGGGACTGACCTATCAGGCGCTTGCCAACGGCGAGCTGGGCGTTAACGTCTCGTACGCCACCGACGGCCGCATCGCGAAGTTCAACCTCGTCAACCTGGAGGACGACGCGCACTTCTTCCCGCCCTATTACTGCGCGCCCATCATGAAGCAGACCTTCGCGGACGAGAACCCCGGCGTGGTCGAAGCGCTTAACGCCCTGAAAGGCCTGTGGTCCGACGAGGACATGCAGAAGTACAATCTCCTCGTTGACGACGGCGGCGACGTCCGCGAGGTCGCCACGCAGATGCTCACCGAGGCCGGCCTCATCGAACAGGCGAGCTGAGCCGCCGCTTCCGAACCAAAATAAAACGAGGGCTCCGGCAGAAGCCGGAGCCCTCGTTTTTTCTATTTCCGCTTCGGTTTGTATTTCACCACGACGACCACGCCCGTGATAAAAAGCGCCAATCCAATGACGCCGCCGATGGCCGGGACGATGAACACGGCCCGGAACGCGGACGGCAGCTCCATACCGGAAAAGCCCATCTCGGGCATCCCCCCGAAGGGATCGCTGAGCATATGGCTCCAGGCGACGCTGACCCCGACTACCATCAGAATAATCAGCGCGCCCCAGGCCATGAGAAGATACCCCGCCACATAGCCTTTCCGCTCAATGAGCCGCATGACCCAGCCGAAGAGGTCATGACGGCCATAGCTTCCGCCATACGGGAGCGGGGGAGGGGGCCCTTCCTCCGGCTCCGGGTCGTTCCCCAGAAGCTCGTCCACGGAAACGCCGAAGACCCGCGCGAGCGCGAGGAGCTTCTCCGTCTCCGGCAGCGCCGCGTCCGTCTCCCATTTGGAGACCGCCTGCCGGCTCACGCCGACGCGCTCGGCCAGCTCCTCCTGCGAAAGCCCCGCCTCTTTCCTGTACTTCAAAATCCGTTCGCCTGTCGTCACAAGCATCGCTCCTTTCACCTTCGATCGTGCCACACCGGGCGGTTGCGTTCCACCGCGCCGCCCTTGCAATCGCGCAACCGGAGGTTGCGGAGGGCGGTTTTACGCGTCCTCGGTGCGCGTAACGGCGATGGAGAGCTCATCCAGCTGCCTGGCATCCACCTCCGCCGGACAGGCGGTCATGGGTTCTGACGCGTTTTGCACCTTCGGGAAAGCGATGACGTCGCGGATGCTCTCGGCGCCGGCCATGAGCATCACGAGGCGGTCGAGGCCGTAGGCCAGGCCGCCGTGGGGCGGCGCGCCGTACTTAAAGGCGTTAATCAGGTACCCAAAGCGCGCCATGGCGTCCTCCTCGGTAAAGCCGAGCGCGCGGAACATCGCCTCCTGCACCTCCGGACGATTGATGCGGATGGACCCGCCGCCGAGCTCCACGCCGTTTAACACAATATCGTAGGCCTTCGCGCGGCAGCACGCCTTGTCGGTCTCCAGGAGCGCGAAGTCCTCGTCCATCGGGGCGGTAAACGGGTGGTGCATGGCGACGAAGCGGTTTTCCTCCTCGCTGTACTCGAAGAGCGGGAATTCCGTGACCCAGAGAAAACGGAAGTCGTCCGGCCGAAGGAGGCCCATGCGCCGGGCACACTCGCAGCGCAGCGCGCCGAGCGCGGCGAAGACGGTCTCGTTTTTCGCGTCGCCCACGACGAAGATCAGGTCGCCCGGCTCCGCCTCCGCGCGCGCGAGGATCGCCTTGTTTTCCCCGTCTGTGAGGAACTTGGCGAAGGAGGAGGACGCCGCGCCGTCCTTTCCGAGCTTCGTCCAGGCCAGACCCTTGGCCTGATACGTTTTCACAAATTCCGCAAGGCCGTCCACCTGTTTGCGGGGAAATGCCTCCGCGCCGCCCTTGACATTGATGAGCCGCACGGAGCCGCCGGCGTGCACCGGCCCGGAGAAAACCTTGAAACCGCAGTCCTTTACAAGGTCGGAGATGTTTTTCAGCTCAAAGCCGAAACGGAGGTCCGGCTTGTCCGAGCCGAAACGCTCCATGGCGTCGATCCATTTCATCCGCTCGATGGGGAGAGGCACGTCCACGCCCAGCACCTCGCCGAAGACGCGCCTGAGAAACCCTTCGTTCACCGCCATGACGTCCTCGGCCTCGACGAAGCTCATCTCCAGGTCGATCTGGGTAAATTCCGGCTGGCGGTCGGCGCGCAGGTCCTCGTCGCGGAAGCAGCGCGTGATCTGCATGTAGCGGTCGAAGCCCGCGAGCATGAGCATCTGCTTGTACTGCTGCGGCGACTGGGGCAGCGCGTAAAATTTCCCGGGATGGAGGCGGGAGGGGACCAAATAGTCCCGCGCGCCCTCGGGGGTGGACTTCGTGAGCATCGGCGTCTCGATCTCGAGAAAACCGTTCTCATCGAAATAGTCGCGCGCAACCTTCGCCACGCGATGGCGCAGCGCGAGGCTGCGCTGGTTCGACGGGCGGCGCAGGTCCAGATAGCGGTACTTGAGGCGCAGGGTGTCGTTTACGCTCAGGTCGTCCAGAATCTCAAAGGGCGGCGTCTCGGATTTCGCGAGGAGTCGCAGCTCCGTCACCTCGAGCTCCACGTCGCCGGTAGGGATCTCCCTGTTTTTGGCGCTGCGCTCGCGCAGGACGCCCGTCGCCGCGACAACGTATTCCGCGCGCAGCGCCTTCGCTTGTTCAAAGACCGCCCGCGGTGTCTTTGCGTCGAAGGCCAATTGCAGAATGCCCGTCCGGTCGCGCAGGTCCACGAAGATCAGATTGCCCAGGTCGCGCTGCCGCTGCACCCAGCCGCAGACCGAAAGGGTCCCGCCCGCGTCTTCCGCGCGCGGCGCGCCGCAATAGGAATCGCGGTGGAAACCCTGCAGATTGTCCATAGAAATCACTCCATTTTGTATTATCAGGTTGAAAAATGTCTCTCCGTATCATTTTTTTGCACGAGCCATTCCGTGCTCCGGCAAAACGGTTTCTTCGGAGGGGACGTCCTCCGGGGAGCACTTTTTCTCGCGCCGAACGGATGCGTTTCGTTTCGGCGAAAGATTTTTGCGGAGGAGACGCCCTCCGGGGGTCATCTTTTCTTGGCGCCGCCAGGAAAAGATGGAAAAAGAAGCGGCCCAGGGGGACGCCCCTTGGGTATCCCCCCTCGTCCGGAAGTCTTGCGGGGGGAAGCCCGGCCCGTAAGGCGCTGCGGCGTTCTCTTCTGATGACGGAAACCCCGGTACAGGGCGCTTCTTGCGGAATTGCCTTCGGGTTTGGAGGGCTGGCCGCGCCGCTTTCTTCTGTCGATTGCGTATCCGGCACAAGGAACTTTTGGAAGGGTGCCAGAGGACCGGAGGGCCCGGCGCGCCGTTTTTCCCGCGGCTTTCCGTCCACGCCGCCAACCCTTGCATGAGTCGGCTTATGGCGGGAGCAACGCTCCAAATCCGTAATATTTCGTCGAATTATTCCGCCCCGTATTTCATCTGTCCGCTCCGCCGGACAGAGAAACGATCGTTTTTGTACTATTTCGTCGGAATACTCCGAACGGTATTCAACCCTCCCACCGGTACGCGAGAAACGCGGCGGCGTACCGGACGGCGGGCCGCGCTCTTTATCTCAAATGATTTGACTGCCGCCGGACGTGTCCGGATTTTTGTCCCGGATAACGGTGCCGGAGTCGAGCGCCGCAAGGCCCTCCCGGATGATCCGGGCGGCCTCGTCCTTTGTCACGAGCGTCTGCGCGCCGGAGCGCATCTCCTTGAGAGAGACCCTGCCGGCTGCGATCTCGTCCTCGCCCAAAAGCAGGACGTAGGGCACGCCGAGCTTGTCGGCGTAACTCATTTTCGCCTTGAACTTCTTCTTTTCACCGTAAAGCTGCGTGCGGACGCCCGCCTCGCGGAGCGCCGTGGCGAGCGCGACGGCGGGGGAGAGGTCGTCCGTCATCGGGAGGACGAGCGCGTCCGCCGGCGCGGTCGGGAGATCGTCGCTCAGGTACTTCTGCTCCTCCAGGACGTAAAACAGGCGGGTGAGGCCGATGGAGATGCCGACGCCCGGGAGCTTTTTGTCCGTGTAGTAGCCCGCCAGGTCGTCATAGCGCCCGCCGGAACAGATGGACCCGATCTCCGGGTGGTCGAGGAGCGTCGTCTCGTAGACCGTGCCGGTGTAGTAGTCGAGTCCGCGTGCGATCGTGAGGTCCACGGCGAAATGGTCCCCGGGGACGCCGAAGCCGGCGAGGTGGCCGACCACGGTCCTAAGCTCCGAGATCCCCTCGTCCAGCAGGCCGTTTTTCCCCTCGTACGAAGCGAGCGCCGCGAGGGGCTCGGCGCTGTGCAGCAGCGCGAGGAGTGCCCCCGCCGTTTCCGCCGGGACGGCACACTCTTCCTCCAGGAGCGCCTTTACCTTCGCGTCGCCGAGCTTGTCGAGCTTGTCCACCGTGCGCATCACGTCCGCTGCGCGCCCGGAGAGCCCCAGCATCCGGAAAAGGCCGTTTAAGATCTTCCGGTTGTTGACACGGATGCGGAAGCGGCGCAGACCCAAGGCCGTAAACGTGCGGTAGATGACGGCCGGGATCTCCGCCTCGCTCAAAATATCCAGTGAGCCGTCGCCGATGACGTCGATATCCGCCTGGTAGAACTCGCGGAAGCGCCCGCGCTGGGCGCGCTCGCCGCGGTACACCTTCCCGATCTGGAAGCGGCGGAAGGGGAAGGCCAGCTCGCCGTAGTGCTGCGCGACGTAGCGCGCAAGCGGCACGGTCAGGTCGAAGCGGAGCGACAGGTCGCTTTCCCCCTTCGTAAAGCGGTAGATCTGTTTTTCCGTCTCGCCGCCGCCTTTGGCGAGAAGCACCTCGCTGGCCTCGATGAGCGGCGTGTCAAGCGGCGTGAAGCCATAGAGCGAGTAGCTCTCGCGCAGGGATTGAACCATGCGGTCGAACTGCATCTGCCGCGCGGGCAGAAGCTCCATGAAACCGGAGAGGATACGGGGTTTGACGCGCTCCATTTGCATCCATCCTTTCTCGGGGGACGAAAAAACGCTCTCGTCCCCATCTATGGGACGAGAGCGTTTCCGCTTCGTGGTGCCACCCATGTTCGGACGCGCGGCGCGTCCCTCTTGCCTCCTGTTGCGGGGAGGATCCCGCGCGGCTTTCCGTCGCCGCCCGCTCGGCCGCCGTCTTCCTCCGCTCCTGCCGCAAGGGGTTTCCAGCCAGGACCCCTCTCTCTTTCCGGCGGTGCGCGGGCTACTCCTGCGGCCTCATCGCGGTATATGTGTTACTGCATTATAAATTGCGCTGCCCGGCTTGTCAAGCCTTTCCGGGCGTCACGCCTTCGCGCCGCCGGAAAGAAACCGGTCGATCTCCGCGACGAACCTCATCGGCTGCTCCACGGACAAGATCCGCGCCGCGCGGACGCGCCCTCTTACAGAACGAGGGGCTTGTCGTCGGGCTTGAGGTACAGGCGCCAATCCAGGTCGCCCCGCGCGAGGCCGTGGATCAGCATCTCCGCCGTGGCGACGTTCGTGGCGAAAGGCACGTTGTACTGGTCGCACAGGCGGGTGATGTAATTGATGTCCCCGTCCCAGTCGTTCGACTGAGGGTCGGAGAAGAAAATGACCATGTCGATCTCGTTGTAGGCGATGCGCGCGCCCACCTGCTGGCTGCCGCCGTGCGCATGCGACAAAAAGAGCGTGATGGGAAGCCCGGTCGCCTCCGCCACGAGACGCCCGGTGGTATTGGTGGCGCAGATATTATGTTTTGCGAGAATGCCGCTGTATGCGATGCAAAACTGTACCATCAGCTCTTTTTTCCGGTTGTGGGACATGAGCGCGATGTTCATAGGAGAAGCCACCTTTCATACCGATCCTCTACCGATTCTTTGTGCTGGATTCCGAAAAATCTATCTGATCCGCATCACGGGGACACGCTCGCCCAGAAGACGGCGCGCAATGTTCAAATACGCGCGCGCCGCGCCCCCCGGACCGGTCAGAACGAGCGGCACGCCCCGGTTGGCCGCGAGCATCACGGCCGCGTCCTCCGGCACCACGCCGAGAAGCGGGAGTCCCGCCTCGTCCATCGCGTCGTCCAGATTGCTCCGGAGCTTGCGCAGAAGTTTTTTCTGCACGCGGTTGACCACCAGATGCACCTGCCCGATCTCAAGCGCGCCCGGCGCGCCGAGTTCGGCGACCGTCCTCTGCGCGTCCCGCAGACTGGAGGCGTCCGTGGTGGTGACCACGACGGCCCTGTCCGCGCCCGCGGCGGCGCGGCGGAAGCCCCTGCCGATCCCCGCCGGGCAGTCGATGAGGCAATAATCGAAGTTGCGCCGCACCTCCGGCAGGAGAGACGACAAATCGCTCTCCGTCTCCGGCAGAGAAAGAGGCGCCGTTAACAAAAACAGACCCGGGATGTCCGGCTGCTCCGCGGCGGCCTCCGAAAGAGACGCGCGCCCCGCGAGCACATCGGAAAAATCCATGAGCGCCCGATCGGTCAGCCCCAGCGAGAGATCGAGGTTGCGCAGCCCGACGTCCGCATCCAGGCACAGGACGCGCTTTCCCAGCGCGGCCAGGCACGAGGAGACGCCGCCGGTAAACGAGGTCTTGCCCGTGCCGCCTTTGCCGGAGGTGACGACGATGACCGTTCCCATTGGCTTCCTCCTTCGATACAGTACACAGCATAACACATCCGCGCGCCGATTTCAAACCTTTTTTGTAAGATTCGTGCATCCGCGCGCGCTTTTTCAGAGCGGAGCTTTCTGAATTTTGGCAAAACGACGAGGATATTTTTCCGGCGTCGGCCCGATCTTCTCCACGGCGACGATACAACGCAAAATGTCCGTCTCCGGAATGCGATATTCGAACAGGGGACGGAGCCGCCCGCCCAGGAGCGTCACGGCGCGGCCGGCGGCATTGAGCTCGTCCCCGCAGCCGGCGGCCTTCATGGCCAGGAACAATCCGCCCGGCCGCACCAGCGGAAGGCAGAGCTCCAAAAGCACCCGCAGGTCGGCGACCGCGCGGGAGACGGCGATGTCGTAGCCGTCCCGCTCGCCGGGGAAGCGCGCGAACTCCTCCGCCCGGGCGTTCACGCAGCGGACCGCTCCGCCTGCAGCGCCGGCAGAGCGGGCTGTTTTCCGGTCCGCCGGAAGCGCCTGCCCGGAAAGAGGTATTTTCACCTGCGGGCCGGACCGCGCCCGGACCGGTTCCTCGCCCTCCGGCGCTTCTTCCGCACGGACGGGCCAGCCCATCTCCCGGCACGCGCCTCGCAAAAATTCCACGCGCTTGCCGAGAGAGTCGAGCAGCGTCAGGCGCATGTCCGGCATGAGGATGCGAAGAGGCACGCCGGGAAAGCCCGCGCCGGTGCCCACGTCCACGACGCGCGCCGCGCGGAAGTCGGCCGCGCCGAGAAGCGCGGCGGCGTCCAGAAAGTGCAGCCGCGCCACGTCTTCCGGCGCGGTGATGGCGGTCAGATTCATGACATGGTTGCCCATATCGAGCAGTTCGGCATACCGCAGCATCGCATCCAGCGACGCCTCGTCCGCCGGGATGCCGAACGACGCGAGCCCCCTTTCAAGAATCCCGCGCGCGGTCATTTTTTCTCCCGCAGAAGGTCGCGGATCTCGGTCAGGAGCTTCTCCTCCGCACTCGGCTCCGGCGGGGCGGGCGGAGCCTCAGGCTCCTTCGGCTTTTCCGACAGCCGGTTCATGGCCCGCACGATCCAAAAGACCACCCAGGCCAGAATCAAAAAGTTGACTACAGCCAGTATAAATCCGCCGATATATAACACCGTGCCATCACCGCCGGTAAAAGAAGGCAGGTCAATCGACAGAACCGCGAAGTCCAGTCCGCCCAGGAACATCCCGACGATGGGCATGATGACGTCGTTCACCAAGGATGTCGTGATCGTCGAAAACGCGCCGCCGATGATGATGCCGACGGCCAGATTCATCACGTTGCCGCGCAGCACGAATTCCTTGAACTCGGTCCGAACGCTCTTTTTTTCCGCCATGTCTGTTCATCCTCTCTCAATCTATAAGTGCCCGAAATGAGCTTTTGCAACAAGACGGGTCCGTTCTAGTTTCCGTTCTTTTCGAGGGTCGTTTTGCCGCCCATATAGGGGCGCAGCACCTCCGGGATGCGGACGCTCCCGTCGGCCTGGAGGTTGTTTTCAAGGAACGCGATGAGCATGCGGGGCGGAGCGACGACGGTGTTGTTGAGCGTATGGGCGAGATATTTTTTCCCGTCCGCGCCGGCGACACGGATCTTCAGCCGGCGCGCCTGGGCGTCTCCGAGGTTCGAGCAGGAGCCGACCTCAAAATATTTTTTCTGCCGCGGGCTCCAGGCCTCCACATCCACACTCTTGACCTTGAGGTCCGCGAGATCGCCCGAGCAGCACTCGAGCGTGCGCACGGGGATGTCGAGGCTGCGGAAGAGGTCGACCGTGTTCTGCCAAAGCCGGTCGAACCACACGGGGGAGTCCTCGGGCCGGCAGACCACGATCATCTCCTGCTTCTCAAACTGGTGGATGCGGTAGACGCCGCGCTCCTCGATGCCGTGGGCGCCCTTCTCCTTGCGGAAGCAGGGGCTGTAACTCGTGAGGGTATAGGGGAGCTTCTCCTCGGGCAGGATCTGATCGATGAACTTGCCGATCATGCTGTGCTCGCTGGTGCCGATGAGATAGAGGTCCTCGCCCTCGATCTTGTACATCATGGCGTCCATCTCGGCGAAGCTCATGACGCCGGAGACGACGTTGCCGCGGATCATGAACGGCGGCACGCAATAGGTAAAGCCGCGGTCGATCATAAAGTCGCGCGCGTAGGTAAGAACGGCGGAGTGCAGCCGCGCCACGTCGCCCATGAGATAGTAGAAGCCGTTCCCGGCGACGCGCCGGGCGCTGTCGAGGTCGAGTCCGCCCAGGCGCTCCATGATCTCGGCGTGGTAGGGGATCTCAAAGTCCGGCACGACCGGTTCGCCGTAGCGCCGCACCTCCACGTTTTCCGCGTCGCTTTTCCCGACGGGGACGCTCGGGTCGATGATCTGCGGGATCACGAGCATCACGCCGCGGAGTTTCTCCTCGAGCTCCGTCTCGCGTGTCTCAAGCTCCTTGAGGCGCGCGGCGTCGGCGCTCACCTGCGCTTTCGCGGCCTCGGCCTGGGCAGCTTTCGAAGGGTCTTTTTTCGCCTGCCCCATGAGCACGCCGACCTTTTTGGAGAGCGCGTTGCGCGCGGCGCGCAGCTCGTCCGCCTCGGCGATGGTCCGCCGCCGCTGCGCGTCCAGCGCGAGCGCCTCGTCCACGAGCGGCAGCTTGTGATCCTGGAATTTCTTCCGGATGTTCTCCCGCACCAGATCCGGCTCCTCCCGGATCAGCTTGATATCAATCATTGTCCCAAACACCTCGATCTTCAGTCTAGCGCCTTGAGAATTTTCGCGTACTCCGCGGCGGGCGATACCGACCAGAACTCGGCCTCGGTGGGCAGATACTGGGAGAGCGGCGCAAGGTCCTCCAAAATCTCGCGGCAGAGCGTATATTTCTTCGCGCTGTATGCCTTGGAGAGCTGCCAGAGCAGCGAAAGCGCGTCACTCTCGCTGCGCGAGGCGTCCAGGGCCGTACTAAGCTGGCTCTTCTCATCCGTCGCATGATCCAGCTGGTCCTCCAGATCTCGGTTCTCCGATTCCAGGCTCTCGCTGCTTGCGCGCAGCTCCTCGTTCGTCTTCCGCATATTCTCAATGGTCTCCATCGCGCTCACCGAGCCCTTGAGCTCGCTTACGGTCTCCGCCATCTGCCGCTGCTGCATCAGGTAGGAAAGCAGCAGCAGGAAAAACGCCGCGGCGAAGAGGATCGCGATGTAGCGCAGCACCGAATTCCGTTTTGCCGGCGCGGGTTTCTGCTCGCCGGCGTTTTCCGGCGCGGACTGTTCCTTCTTTTCTTCCTCTGGGTTCAACGTCCGGATCCTCCTTTGAACACCGCTCCGCGGAGCGACGAAAGCGCTTCCAGCAGGCCGTTTAAGTCCTCGTCGCCGTAATACTCCAGCTCCAGCCGGCCGCGTTTTTTTCCCGGCAGGATGCGGACCTTGCGCGCGAGCTTCGCCGCGAGGTCCCGCTCGGCTTCCCGGCAGTAGTCGACGGCGCCCGGCTTCTGCGGCGCAGTCTGTTCCGGTTTCTGCAGCTTCTTCACCAACGCTTCGGTCTGGCGCACGGAGAGGCCGAGCTGCGCCACGCGCGCCGCGGTCTTTTCCTGCTCGGCCCCGCTTTTCAGCGACAGGAGCGCGCGCGCGTGGCCGCCGGAGAGCGTTCCGTCGCGCACCATCTCCTGCACGGCGGAGGACAATGAGAGCAGACGCAGGGCGTTTGCCACCGCGCTGCGCGATTTTCCGACGCGCGCGGAGGCCTCCTCCTGCGTGAGCCCGTAGTCGTCCATGAGGCTGCGGTAGCCGCCGGCTTCCTCGATCGCGTTCAGGTCCTCGCGCTGCAGGTTTTCGATAAGCGCGAGCTCCATCATGCGGCGGTCGTCCGCCTCCACGACGAGTACCGGCACCTCGCGCAGGCCCGCCAGCCGCGCCGCGCGCCAGCGGCGCTCGCCCGCGATGATCTGATAGTAGCCGGAATCCAGGCGCCGCACGGTGAGCGGCTGCAGAATACCGTGCGCTCGGATGCTCTCGGCCAGTTCGGCAAGCGCGTCGTCGTCAAAATATTTGCGGGGCTGTTTCAGTCCCGCCTCCACCTGCGAGAGGGGCACCTGCATGCTCCCGCCCTCCGGCGCAGCCGTCGCGGCCTCGCCGAAAAGCGCCCCGAGGCCCTTGCCGCCCAAGCCTTTGCCCAGTCCGCGTTCCGCCATCTCCACGCCTTCCTTTCTCCCGGCGCGCCCCCGCTCATACGGGCTGGGGCGCGCGGTTCTTTCTGAGTATTTCCTCCGCCAGCTCGCCGTACGCCGCCGCGCCGCGCGACCACGGGTCGTATGCCGTCACCGGTTTTCCATGGCTCGGCGCCTCGGAGAGGCGCACGTTGCGCGGGATCACGCTGGCGTACACCTTGCCGGGGAAGTGGCGCTTGACCTCCTCCGCCACCTGAAGGGAAAGATTCGTGCGCCCGTCGTACATCGTGAGGAGCACGCCCTCGAGCTCCAGCGGAGGATTGAGCGCGCGCTTGACGATGCGCACCGTGCCCATCAGGTCCGCCAGACCCTCCAGCGCGTAGTATTCGCACTGCACGGGCACCAGAATGCTCTCCGCCGCGCACAGCGCGTTCACGGTCAGAAGCTCCAGAGATGGCGGGCAGTCGATCAAAATATAATCGTAGTCCCAGTCGAGCTTTGTCAGGGCGTTGCGGAGCAGGTATTCGCGCTCGGGCAGACCGATCATCTCGACGCCCGCGCCGGCCAGCGCCTTGTAGGAGGGCAGGAGGTCGCCGTACGGCGTCGCCGTCACGGCGCGGCGCACGTCCGCGCCGCCAATGATCACGTCGTACACGTTCGGCGAGGCGGCCACCTTGTCCACGCCCAGGCCGCTCGTGGCGTTCGCCTGCGGGTCGAAATCGCACAGCAGGACCCGCGCGCCGGCTTTTTTGAGGGCCGCCGTGAGATTGACCGCGGTCGTCGTCTTCCCGACACCGCCTTTTTGATTGACCACCGCGATGCGCTTTGCCACGCCGCCGCCTCCATTTCCCGAAAAAGCCATCTCTCCGCGCGCGGGGCGCTCCGCCGCGCGAAGACCCGGGCGCACGGCCAGGGGCCCGCAGCCGCGTGAACGCCGCTGTTTTTCGCCGGTATCGCGCGGCTGTGGGCCGCGCGATACCGGCGCCCGGCACGTACCGCGCCGCGGCTCCAGGTTCCACACACGCCGCCGAAGGCGGCGCCCGGGCGCTTATCGTGTCGCTTTTGGCATATTATAACACAGCGCGGGGCGGTTGCATAGATGGTTGTTTCACGTGAAACATCGTTTTTTGCGGCGCTGCGGGTCCGGTTCCGCGCGGCGGGGACAAATGTCCTCTCCGTGCCGCGGCGGAACGCTTTTTAGCCTGCCTCTCCTATATTTGCCAAAATAAAGCAGCCGCATTCAGACCCCCGCGCGACACGCGCCCCCATTCCGCTCTTCCGCTGTTCCGGCCGAGTTCCTTGGGGCGCGAAAAAAGCGGGCCGAAGGGAATGTTTCACGTGAAACATTCCCTTCGGCCCTATGGCCGCGGAGCATGAGGCGGAGAGGTGGATCAGCTTTTGGGGATCGTGATTGTGAGGAGGATCGCGTCCGCCGAATCCTCTCGGCTCCAGCGGGCGTTGATTCCCGCGGTCTTCATCATGTGCAGGCCGCGGTCGACGGTATTGAGGAAGAGACGCACGTCCTTGATGACATAACGCCTCCGTCCCTTGGGGGGGAGGGGATCCTGCGCTTCGGCGGAGTTTTTGACGAGGCGTTCCACGAGCGCTTCGGTCTGGGCGACGTTGAGCCCCTCCGCCGTGATGCGCAAAAGCGCGTCTCTGCGTTCCTTTTCGCCCTCCAGGCGCAAAAGCGCGCGCGCGTGGCGCTCGGTCAGGTTGTATTGCTGGAGCGTATCGACCGTCTCCGGCGAAAGGCGCAGGAGGCGCAGCTTGTTGGCTACGGCGGACTGGGATTTTCCCAGCCGCGCGGCCGCCTGCTCCTGGGAGAGGCCGAAATTATCGATGAGCCGCGCGATGGCGCGCGCCTCCTCCATGAAATCCAGATCGCGGCGCTGCAGGTTCTCCACCAGCGCGAGGAGAGAGCTTGTCTCCTCGTCCACGCCGGCGATGAGGCAGGGGACCTCGCCCAGTCCCGCCAGCCGCGCGGCGCGCAGGCGCCGTTCGCCGGAAACGAGCTCAAAGCCCTTTTCGCGGCGGCGGACCGTCAGCGGCTGCAGGATGCCGTGCTCGCGGATGCTGTCGGCAAGCTCGGAGAGCTCCCGCCGGTCAAACTGATGGCGCGGCTGGTTCGGGTTCGGCGTGATGCGCCCGACGGGTATGTACTGTATGCGATCGTTTTCCAGAATCCCGCGGCGTCGGCGGAGCTGCATGTCCAGTCCCCCTTTCTCCGCTATTATTGCTCGCTTTGCGGGCGAAACAAAGAGAAGAAGGGCGGAATGCAAAAAAAGGACAGACGCGCGGCGGCGCGATCCCCGCGGCGGGCGGGACCTGCCCATTTTGAAGGGGGTTTGGCGCGAAATCGCCCTCCGAAGCCCGTTTCCGGAAAATATTTCTTCCGAAAAGATATCTTCCGGGAAGCGCCTTTTCATCCCGCGCGAAACGTCCCGTCTCCCGGCCGGGGCGTTCTTTATCGTATGGAGCCGCCCTCCGGGAACCGCTCTTCCTTCCGGTAAAGAGGAGAGGGGAAGGTCGCGCCTGGGGGGGATGCCCAGAGAGTGTCCCCCTTCAGACGCCCGGAAAACTTACGAAAGGGAAGTTGGCCCGCAGAGAAGCGCGGCGCTTCCTCCCCTTTGGTCAAGGAGATCGCCGCAGCGTGCGCCCGACGTTCTTTCGCCCCGCGCGGGGGCCCGCTCCGCCTCCCCGCGCTCCCCGTCGAAACGTCAGGACGTACATTCGGCAGGGGCCGCGGCTCTCCCGGCTGCATCGCTGCGGGCGGGGGCACGAAGAGGGCGGGGGAAATCGATCCCCCGCCCTTTGTGCCGGTTCTTTTCGTTCTTTTCCTGCCGGAGCAAGAAAAACAACGGCTTTCCTTCTCCGGAGCGGGCGCGCCGCCTTACAAAAGCAGCGTCTGAGCCAATATGGTCACAGGATAGGTGGGGCCGGTGACGATATACGTCCCGAGCGGGAGCGCGCTTTTTACCGTTCCGGCACGATCTCGATCCAATATCCGTCCGGGTCCTGGATGAAATAAATGCCCATCGCCTTATTTTCGTAACAGATCGCGCCCATGTCCGCATGGCGTCTGTGCGCCGCCTCAAAATCCTCCGCCGTCATAGCGAGATGGTACTCGCACTCCCCGAGATCGTAAGGCTCCTTACGGCCGGCGAGAGCCGTAAGCTCCAGCCGGAAGCCCGTTTTCCGGTCCCCCAGATACACGATCTGAAAGGAGCCGTCTCGGGCGTCGATCCTCCCCACGGGCTCCAGGTCCAGCGCCTTTTTATAAAACGCCAGACTGCGCTCCAGGTCCAGAACATTAAAATTGAAGTGATTGAAATACATAGGCATTCCCTCCGTCCCGGCTGCCTGCCATAGGTTGACTCAAAACGACCTGTATGTCCATCCCGCGGCGGCGCCGCAAGGGCTCCGGCGGGTTTCCCGTCTTTTTTATTCGCCGATGATCAGCATTGCGTCCGGGGCGTTTCGGCCGATGGCGTCGATACCGTTTCTGCAGCTCGCTTTCGCCTTATAGGCATCGCCGGCGGCAACCACTTCTCCGTCCTCCGCCCGCAGGCGGAAGCGGAACCGGCCCTCCCCATCCAGATAGATCTCGTACTTGGGGTCGTCAAGCGCCTGGAATCCCGGCGCGGTCTGATCCTCAGTCGCGGCGCGCGCGTACCTGCGCACCCGTTCCACGCAGTTCCGGCAGGCCTCCAGAGAAGGAAACGGGCCGCCCGAGGCGATAATCTGTCCATTGGTCGCTTTGAGGCTGAATTGGTATCTGCCGCTCCTTCCTCTCGCGAGAATAAACTTTCCTGCCATTTTATTTCTCCTTTCTCCGCCCTTCTCCCGTTCCGGAGCGGTTGACAAGGGATCGTACCGGAAACGAAGAAACGCCGGAAACGCGGCGGAAACCAAAGCATACGGCGCGCAGAAAACCGCGGCGGCACGCGACGGACGGTTTCCCGGCCTGAAAAAGACGCGGGAGCGGCGCGAAAAGCGGTATCAGCCCGGCTTACTTTCGGACTGCTCACGGCTCCGCGCGACGGCGAGCGCGTCGCAGCGGTTGTTGTATTCGTTTTCCGCATGGCCCTTCACCCAGACGAACGTCACCTCGTGGCGGGCCGTCAGGCCGCAGAGGTCCTTCCAGAGGTCGGCGTTTTTGAGCTCGCCTTCTTTGCGCTTCCAGCCGCGGCGCCGCCAGTCGTGGATCCAGCCTTTTCCGAACGCGTCGGCAATGTAGGAGGAATCCGTATAGAGCGTCACGCGGCAGGGCTCGCGCAGCGCGGAGAGCGCCTCCCGCACGGCGGTGAGCTCCATGCGGTTGTTGGTGGTGTCCGGCGCGCCGCCGAACAGTTCTTTTTCCTGCCCCTGACAGCGCAGCAAGGCACCCCAGCCACCGGGGCCGGGGTTGCCCTTG
>Ga0116152_10001137_pt1 | contig 21769 bp, 22 predicted proteins | sample AD_UKC119_MetaG_FD_89894 | JGI IMG/M metagenome (GOLD analysis project Ga0116152, IMG submission 89894) | Active sludge microbial communities of municipal wastewater-treating anaerobic digesters from Hong Kong - AD_UKC119_MetaG | ecosystem: Engineered > Bioreactor > Anaerobic > Digestate...
GAAGAGCGATATCATCGGCCGGGCTGTCTGGATGGGCTCCGCAGTCCAAGCGCGATCAGAGGGAATGAGAGGGCAATTAGAGGGCAGATCGGAATGCAAGATAAAAGCTCATGGAGCCAATGAAGGGTCATCACCTTGTCTGCACATCGATTTTTATGGTTCCACCCCTGAAGACATAGCTCTGTCGTCTGAGCGAATGCTCAATGAAGACGACAGGATCGGGCGGTTCCATTCGGGAGAACTCGCCTGCTTTCCGCCGGAGCAGCTGGAATGAGCACGCCGCCGGACAATCCGTTCACGCCGAGACCTGGCAGGATTCGCTCGGCCGGATCAGGAGGGCGTGCAAAGACCTATCTCACGCGCATGACGAAAGCCCTGTCCTCTGCCGGTGGGGTTCGCCGCACTGCCCTGCCCGCTCGTCCGCGTCCTGGCCCCCGTGGCGGACACCGGCGTGTCATCGTCAAGGCGCGCATCGTGCGCATGTCGGCGTCCAGCGCCGCGGCGCTTGACGCACACATCGGATACATTCGTCGGGACGCAGCCCTTGAAGAGAAGGATCGCGGCAAACTTTTCGATGCCATGAGCGAGGATGCCATCGCCTCCGATCTCACCAAGTCCATTGCCGACGACCGGCATCATTTCCGGTTCATCGTCTCGCCTGAGGACGGCGCCGAAATGGCCGACTTCAAGCCCTTCGTCCGCGACCTCGTTTCGCAGATGGAAACCGATCTGGGCACGCGGCTCGAATGGGTAGGCGCGGTGCACCATGATACGGGGCGGCCGCATGCGCATCTGGTGATCCGGGGACGCCGCGACGATGGCTCGGACCTTGTCATGCCGCGGGCGTACATCTCGCACGGAATACGCGAGCGCGCGGAGGACCTGGTCACGCTGGAACTTGGTCCGGAAACCAGGCTTGAACAGGAGCGAAAACTCAATGCCGAAGTTGCCGCCGAACGAGTGACGCGGATCGATCATTTCATCGCGCGGCAGATCAATCCTGAGGGGGAGTTCCTGTTGAAGGACAGCCCCTCGCACTATCGTACCCTGCATGCCGCCCGGCTGCGGACACTGGAACGGCTTGGGCTTGCCCAGAAACTCGGCTCCGGACGCTGGCAAATGCGGGAGAATTTCCGGGACGTCCTGCGAGACCTGTCCGAACGGCACGACATCATCAAGACGATGAACCGCGCGCTTGCGGGACGCGGAGACCGGCGGATCGATGCAGATGCGATCTTCGACAAGTCTGATCCTGACGGTCGAAGTGTGACCGGCGCGGTTCTTCAGACGGGTCTTACAGGTGAAGCCCATGACAAAGCCTACGCCATCATCGATAGCCTCGACGGCCGCGCCGTCTTTGTCGAACTCGGTATTGCCGGCGAAGTCGACGAACCAAAACGTGGCGCGATCATCACCGTGTCGCCGCCAAACGTTGAGCCGAAGCCATCGGACCTTACGATTGATCAGATCGCACGCGCGAATGCCGGGATCTATTCGGCAAGCCTGCACCAGGCCGGTGATCCGCGATCGGCACCGGAATTTGTCGCGGCGCACGTGCGACGGCTGGAAGCCTTGCGGCGCGCTGGGCATGTCGAGCGGACGGCTGATGCGGACTGGAAAATCCCACCGGATTATCTGGATCGCGCGAAGGACTACGAACGGGCGCAAGCACGGTTCAGGTCGGCGCAATTGCTCGTGCGATCTGAGCTTGGGCTGAAGGATCAGGAAACTGCGCTAGGCGTCTCCTGGCTGGACGAGGCGCCTTCAGCATCCGGCGTGCCGCTTGGGTTTGGCCAGGAGGTCTCAAAGGCGCAGGTGAAGCGGCGTGCGTTTTTGGCGGGGATTGGGATGAAGATAGAGACAGGCGCAGGGTTATCCGCAGCACAGAAGTCTGAGCTGTTGAAGCGCGACCTTGCGCAGGCTGGCCGGACACTAAGCGAAGAAATTGGGAGGCCATATTCACCGGCGCCGGAACGCGGTCATGTCTACGGCACTTATCGCGAACCGATCTCTCGCGTGAGTGGGAAGTTTGCGGTCATTGAACGTCAGCGGGATTTTACGATTGTGCCCTGGCGGCAGGTGCTGGAACAGCGGCGCGGAATGGCGGTATCGGGTGTCGTTCGCGGCGGGAGGATTTCGTGGACACTGGGACGCGGGATTGGGATGCCAGAGTAGTCCTTTGGCTGTGTGAAAACTGCAAATCAGTTCAGGATGGATGCGTCGGGACAGAAGGCCGGCGTTGCTTGGTCAAAGGGGGTCGACCAGCAGGAGTCGGCGCGAGCAGGGCTTTTTTGGTGGTTTCGATCCACGCCCCCGCGTGGGGGGCGACGAGCGGCTTCCAATTCAGAGGGGAGGGTGTGGAGGTTTCGATCCACGCCCCCGCGTGGGGGGCGACAGCGCAACCGGGCCGAAGCAGAGGACGGTGGCCAGTTTCGATCCACGCCCCCGCGTGGGGGGCGACGGACCTCGATGACGAGGCCGTCATGGCCGCACGGTTTCGATCCACGCCCCCGCGTGGGGGGCGACGCTCCGGCACGCCGGCCCCGCGCAGGCCCAGGTTGTTTCGATCCACGCCCCCGCGTGGGGGGCGACAGGGGCCGCACGTTCCGGTATAAACGCCGAAGGTGTTTCGATCCACGCCCCCGCGTGGGGGGCGACCCGACCGTGCGCAGCAGATCATCACCGATGCGATGTTTCGATCCACGCCCCCGCGTGGGGGGCGACCGGATATCGCGCTGGATGAATACCTGGAGGTCTGGTTTCGATCCACGCCCCCGCGTGGGGGGCGACATGCGCCAGAGCAGCATGGGCAGGATCATGAGTGGGTTTCGATCCACGCCCCCGCGTGGGGGGCGACCTGGCCGCCAAGCTCGCGTTGCATGGCGTCGATGTTTCGATCCACGCCCCCGCGTGGGGGGCGACACGTCAGTTGTGGCGGACGCGGCAAGGCCGATGGTGTTTCGATCCACGCCCCCGCGTGGGGGGCGACCACCTCAAGATCGGATACGGCGGTGTAGTACCGGTTTCGATCCACGCCCCCGCGTGGGGGGCGACTCGCTGAGGCCCGCCGCAGAGGACATGGTGACACGTTTCGATCCACGCCCCCGCGTGGGGGGCGACCCACGAAACCGGCCGCCGGATGCAGCCTGTACGGGTTTCGATCCACGCCCCCGCGTGGGGGGCGACGCGCCCGCACGCCCTTGTTGTTGCCCTTGAGGTGTTTCGATCCACGCCCCCGCGTGGGGGGCGACTCCGTCCGCATGCGTCAGGTAAGCGCCGTAATTGTTTCGATCCACGCCCCCACGTGGGGGGCGACCCTCCGAGGGCAGCAGATCGCATGACCAGGCATCGTTTCGATCCACGCCCCCGCGTGGGGGGCGACCGACCTCGATGACGAGGCCGTGGCGGCTGAGCGGTTTCGATCCACGCCCCCGCGTGGGGGGCGACAGGGCGTAGCGGCCGGCCTCGTCGCCATAGGTCGCGTTTCGATCCACGCCCCCGCGTGGGGGGCGACCTGGGCACGGCCTTCGCGATGCCCGCCACCGGATTGTTTCGATCCACGCCCCCGCGTGGGGGGCGACCCTCGTCGCAAGCTTCACGCCAGTCATAGCCGAGGTTTCGATCCACGCCCCCGCGTGGGGGGCGACGTCCTGCGCCGTCAGGTTCTCATCGCCCGTATTGTTGTTTCGATCCACGCCCCCGCGTGGGGGGCGACTTTGTTTCCATTTCCCATGGCGCCAGGATAAGAAGTTTCGATCCACGCCCCCGCGTGGGGGGCGACCCGGTCATTCATAGACGTCAGATTCAATTGAACAACTACACGTACTTCCGCGAACACACCGAAATTTGCACCCAACATACAGACGCGATCATTTCAATCATTCACAATGTCAAACAACGCCAACGGTCTAGATGCGGTACGAACCTGGCAAGAATCCTCGACACGATTCAGGTTCGCGCTGCACATCCGGATCGTCTTGGGATCAGATAATGAGGGGGCCGTTGAGGTCCTCTGTAGGCTTCGCGCCAAAATGTTCGATCCGACGTTCCCAGTTGGCGCCCAGATAGTAGTATCGGAGACTGTCTTCCGAAGGGTCAATCTGTGATTCCAGCCTGGCCTTCAGCGTCCCCCATTGGTGAGGGTCTACCTCGATCTCAAACACGGAAAACTGCACCCGCTGTCCGAAATCCCGGCAAGCTTTCGCGACGCGCCGGAGCCTCCGCGCGCCGCCAGGAGTTGAAGTGCGCACATCGTACGTGACCAGAACCATCATGGCAGAACCTCATTTCCAGAACAGCGGAGGATACCCGTCCAAGTCTCCTCTCAGATGGCGCGCCAGAAGAAGTGCCTGTAGGTGCGGTATCAGCCCTATTGGCGCGCGCTCCGCGACGAAATCGTGTATGCGTTCCTCGCGCTTTCTCTCCTGCCAGGCGGTCAGGACAGTCTTGCGTGCATCATCTTTCAGGGACACGGCTCCGCTGTCACTGACGATGAAATCGGCAGCCCTGAGCTGTCGTCTGTTGAGCAGCGAAAGAGCCAGTCGATCGGCCAGTGCGGGCCTCAACTCCTTCATCAGGTTCAGTGCGAGGCTTGGTCGTCCGGGCCGGTCCCTGTGCAAAAAGCCGACGGCTGGATCAAGGCCAACGCCCTCAAGCGCGCTGCGGCAGTCATGGGTCAGCAGTGTATAGAGGAAAGAAAGGAGCGCATTGACCGGATCGAGCGGAGGGCGACGTGACCTCCCTGTGAATTTCAGTGCCTCATCGGGTGAGCGAATGAGATGGTCAAAGACGCTGAAATACAAACGTCCTGCATCGCCTTCATAACCCCTGAGCGCATCTATGCTGGTTGCCTGAATGACAGCGCCCTGAAGCAAGAGTTCCAGCCGTCGGCTGGCCATCCTGATGTCGTCTCGTGCGGTCGCTGCCAAGCCTTCACCATGGTCGCGCAAAACACGTTGCAAGACTGAACGCTGGTTGGCGAGTTTGCCAAGAACGATGCTCCGGACGATCTCAAGACCTGTGTTTCCGTCGGCGGTGCGATACTGAGCACGGCGAAGCAGGACATTTCCGCTGACCGGACCCTCGATGCGTGCCTGGAAGCGGCCGACGCGGTCGAGCAATACAATCGATATGCCGGCGCTCGCGCAGGCCGCGATCAACGCCGGCGAGACGAATATGGCACCAAAGACTACGATTGAGGACAGCATGTGGAATGGCGCGCGGCGCTCAGGTTCGCCTTCGACATGCGCCACGAGATTTTCCCCATCCTTGCGCAGGGCGGCACCCTCGGTGGTGACGTAGACGGTGTTGAGCAGCTTCTTCATGTCTCGCGCGCCCCATTGCAAGCTGCGTCCAGAGCAGCCGCCAGCGCCTGCTCCCGCCATGAGAGGACCGGCTTTGAAACCAGCTTCGGGCGACAAAACTCGATCAATGAGCAGGCCTTGCAAAGTGCGGCCTTGTACCTCGCGGGCGGTGTTCTCCGGCTGTCAAAGACATCGCGAAGGTTTCTGATGGTGGCTTCGGTCAACTCCCGTAGTTCAGGGTCGAAGGGGACGACCGTCCGGCGTCGCGTCTCTGCATAGAACAGGGCACCTTCCGGCACCGCGATGCCTGTCATCTCCTCCAGGCAAAGCGCCTGGGCGCAGAGCTGGGCTTCGTCAGCGCGATGCAGCTTTGGCTTGCCGCGCTTGATCTCGACCGGGTAGGCCGTCTCAAAACCGCCTCCCGCCGCGTGAAATTCGACCAGATCGGCAACACCTGCGATGCCGAGACTGCGTGAGGAAAGGTGCAATGCAGAAACCCTGCGCACACCCCTGACCTTGCGGCTGGCTGCCTCGCCGGATGCCAAGTGCAGGATCTTTCCCTCAGCCGTCAGCCGATTGTCTGCCCAAAGCCTTTCAAGATGGATGAGGGCGGCCTGTCGCAAGCAGTAGACGGCATGCTGGATGGCCGAGATTGGAATGGGCTCGCCTTCCGCCCCGTTGACGCTGACGGCATCGTCATCTGATGCAGGCGAGCCTTCGTCCACCGTCAGACCTTCTCAATGATCTCAACGCCCTCGGGCAGGCCGTCACGGTCAATCCGGACGAGGTAGTCTGAGAACTTCCGCGCCGGCGGCAGGTTGCCGAGCCCGATATCATCCGGCTCGCGAAACTCGCCGCCGACATTTCGTCCGACATGAACGCGGTCAAACAGGTCATGGGCCTTGGCGTTGCCCAAGGCGCTCGCATGCTTGAAAACGATCAGCTTGCGTGTCGCCATCTCGCCTCGTGCGGCTGAGCGATCATGTTCGAACATGTTTTCAAGCGCCTCTACCAGAAGCGCGAGGTCATCATCACCAAAGCCCGTACGTTCGGCGAGCTTGGCCGAGATGAAGCCATGCGCGCGGTAGAGGCCGTAGGGCACGATATGCTTGCGGCCCATGGTGCGGTTATCGGTGCGTGCGTCGCCATCGTCCCCCTCCTGGCGCTCCTTCTTTTCCTTCTCATTGGTGGCCGCCATCCGGGTGATCGAGACTTCCGACGGAACAATTGGCTCAATCGACGATGCGAAGGTCATCTGCACCGGTCCGCGCACCTGCCCGCAGTTGACGTTGGTAGACATGACTGCACCGAATGTCCGCACATCGTAGAAATTGGCGCACATCCAGCGGCGTAGCTTGTCCGCCTCGGCGTCATCCTTCGGATTGAGCTTGGCATCCTTCTCAACCTTTTGATCGCCCGGACGGATGGCGCGATAGGCTTGCCGGTGCCGGTCATTCAGAATTGATCCGTCCTGGACATAGATGTGGCGGCTGTCGGCTCCCGCATGGGCAAGCTCGACATAGTTGCGGACTTTCCGCTTCAGACAGACGTCCGAAACGAGGCCGTGATTTGTTTCAGGATCGAGGCGCGGCAGGTTGCCTGCATCCGGATCACCATTCGGATTGCCGTTCGTGACATCGAAAAGCAGCACGAAGTCATAGCGGTTGGGGATGGCGGTCATTGTGCGGTCTCCGATGCGTCTTGGTCGCGGGATTGAAAGAAAGCGCTTCTCTGGTGGTAATAGCCGAGGCCAAACAGGGCTTGTTCCTGTGCAGACAGCGACGCGGGGAAGGGATCGTCAGCGGGGCTAAGGCTCCCCATGATGTCGGAAAGGGTGCGCTCTAAAGTGACCTTATAGCCGGGGGCCTGCTTGGCGACCTTCGACAAGTGATTGGCCGAATTGCGGTCAATCGCAGAGAAGACCTTACGCGGCTGGGCTGAAGCCGAACCGTAATACTTGTCCTTGATCGTTGCATTGACGTTGCGCCCGAGAGCCGCCTCCTGAATGCGCTCGTAGACGGCGAAGAGGCGACCCAGAAGGTAGCCCTTGTCCTTGAAATCCGGGTCCAGTGCCACGGGAGTGTCCTTTCGTTCAAAGTTCCGGATGAGAACGGCCTTGAGCATCCCTGCGCGGAGGGCGTTGACCTCCCCGTCGGCGCGGATGCGCATGAGCAAGCTGGTCAGCAGGGTGAGCGGGTAACGGTTGCCGGTGAGAATGGCGCGCATCCACTCGCCGGCGAGATTGGGGGCCACATTCTCGCGTTTTTTGAGCACCGCCAGTTCCAGGAGATACTGCCACAGCGGCGGAAACGGTGTTCTCGGCAGTGGCTCGATCCGCATGTCTTGCGCAAACCGCTGATAGTTGCGGGCCAGATCAGCAAAATCGCTCTCGAACCAGAAGCGGATGGAGATGCGCGCCGCGTTCGGCGCAAGGCCGAGCACATAGAAGCGCACGTCTTCTTCAAGCTTCGGGTCGAGGTCTCCCAGCGGGCGGCCGTTTCGTAGGCCCTCCAGGACGTTCCGCACCCTTTCCGACTGCTGAGCCTCGTCGATATCGGTAAAGCCTGCGAGCCAGATGTCCTGCGCCGCGTCAGCCGTCTCCGCATCGGAAGCGTCGGCCCAGAAAACGGTTGAAGTGTCGCCAATCTGGATGCGGTTCTTGCTGTCCTTTGCCAGGAAGGCGTTGAGTGCTGTCGTATACGCGAAAGCAGCGGCCTCCGAGACAGGCGCGTTATCGCCTTGTAAGTGCCCATAGGATTCGTAGGCCGCGGCGTTGAATGATACGATCGATCCGCCTGAGGACTGACCGCCCCAAACGCCCTTGATCGAGGGATGAAGTCGCGCGACTGGCAGCTTGGTACCACGCACCAGACAGACCTCCGCTTCGCCGCTGGCTTCAGCCTGCATGGACGCCCAGAGTACCTTCGCGGCCTCCCGTTCATGCAGGAATATATCATTGGGCCGTCGGTCGGACTCGAGTGCAAAAACGACGTTCTGGTCTTTTAGATCTTCGGGCCAGCCTAGCGCCATGAACTGATCCGGCGTCCAGGCTCCAAGAAAAGTACGGAGGGCAACCAGCCCCCTATCAGACGCGCTCTCAAGGGCCGCCAGATGATACTCGCGAAAATATGCATGCTCTTGTTCAAGCCGCTTGCCTTCTCCTGCTGTAATGCCGAGTACGTACGCAGTCTTGTCCCAAAGAAAGCTGCAGACAACGCCAGAGGCCCTTTTCGGCGGCTGCGGAACTTCAAGCATCCGCGGCTGGCGTTTGTTACCCTCGCCGGAGCGCAAATCAATAAGGTGGGCAACCGAGCCATCCTCGTTCAACGAGATAAGAAAGCCGATCTTGGCGAGCGTATACCCAAAAGGAGGCTTCTCCGGCAGGCGCTCATAGGCACGGGCGAGTGAGGCCAGAATCGTCATTTCAGCACCTCCGCCGAGCCCGGCTGCGGCACGCGCATGACGCCGTCTTCCAGCCGCGCCCGGAAAAACATGGACGGCTTTCCCTTCTCATGATGGGCGATGTCCCACAGCATGATGCCGAGATCGCGCGGCACGCCGAAGCCGAGCTCTGGCGTGCGGTGGTCCGGCCCCGGCAACGGCAGCGGTGCGGCCGGATCCAGTAGTTCGAACCGCGCATCAAATTCGCGCGTGCCGAGGCAGGGCTGGTGGAAGCACTGCCCCCGCGCGGCCCTCCGGTTGAAGATGTCGAGGTGTTTGCCTTCATTGTCGTCGGCACCTGCCTTGGGCGTCATCACGAAATGTGCCGCGATAACATAGGCGACATCCGTCAGGATCGTAGCGGCGCGCTGCTGGCGATACCTAGGCTTTCCGTCTGGTCGAAGTTCGTCAATCGCGAGCCCGAGGCCTGCAAGCGAATCATTCCTCATTCCCGTTCGTGCTTTGTCAGCAGATATCTTGTCGCTCACCTCGTTGCGCCGGAATGACTGAAACCGGATCGGCCTCAGCACGTGGATCTCGTCGATCACCCAGCGGATCGCAGGCTTCCAGTGGATCGCCTCCAGGATGCCGCGCGCAGCCGATGGCGTCATCACGTCATAGGACACCCGCTCAACCTTCATCTCCGGCCGGGTGAAACAGGCCCGTGGTCCCGACACGAGTAGTTTGATGCCGTAAGTCATGTCGGTCTCAGCTCCACATCAGGCTTTCGGTAGAAAGGTAGTCCGCATCCTCCCAGAGCAGACCTGTCTCTGGCGTATACAGGTCCGGATCGGTCAGCACGCAGAATTGGTCGCCGCGAAGGATCGGGTGCTCAAAACGCGCTCGGCCATTAGCAATGAGTCGTGCACGGGCGCGCGGCGGCACCTGCACGATATAGGGTTGAAGCTCCCGGGCAAGTCTGCCGGAGGAGATGGCCTCGACACCCAGCAAACGAATGGCCTCGTGCGAACGCACGTCCCTCGGAATGACCACCGGCACCATACCACTCTCAATCATCCGGAATTTTTCTGCCGCCGTGCGATAGGCGAAGTGCACGCCGGTGCGGTCCACCTTGCTGAGCAAGCCAAGAATGCCTTCGCGGTCGAGCCCTTGCGGTCCGACCCGCCAGTACACTTCGCCGAAATAGTCTTCCATGGCCGCAGGCGAAAGAAGATCGTCATGGTCTTTGAAAATACGCGAAAGATCGCCCGTAAGGTTCCTGATCTCGGGCGGAGGCGGAAAGTCCGGCGCTTCGAACACCGACACGATGCTGTCCTCGGCCGCCCGCTTGCCTTCCCGGTTGCAGCGACCTGCCGCCTGCGCGATCTGGTCAAGGCCCGCGGCCGCGCGCCAGACCCGCGGAAAATCAAGATCGACGCCGGCCTCCACCAGCGAGGTCGCGATGACGCGGCAAGCGGCCCCTTCGTGGAGGTCCTTGCGTACGGCTGCCAAGATGACCTTCCTGTCCAGTCCGCATTGCCGGGTCGAGAGGTGCACAAGCCCTTTCAGTCTCGCCGTTTCAGCCTCGCGGTAAAGCGCCAGCGCGTGCTTTCGAGAATTGACAATGATCAGGCTCTGTGGGTGGCCTGCGAGCTCCGCCAGAAGCTCCGCGTTCGCGCGCGCCCCATCGAATCGTAGCGTTACCCGGCGCAGCGCCTTGGCCAGCCCTTGAGGGTCGGGAGCGAGTTCCCTCCCCTCCAGTTCGAGGCCAAGCTGCGCCTCTTTTTCCGATTCTGGCTGTGGGAAATTCCTGACGTCCAGCGCGGGTTGGGTCGCTGTGCAAAGGATCACAGTACACCCAAAATTGCGCGTCAGTTCGTCAATCGCCCGCATGCAGGGTGCAAGCAGATGCCGGGGCAATGTCTGCGCCTCGTCCAGAATGATGACGCTGCGGGCAAGGTTGTGGAGCTTCTGGCATTTGGAGGGTTTGGCGGCGAACAGGCTTTCAAACAGCTGGACATTTGTGGTGACGATAACCGGAGCGGCCCAGTCCTGCGCTGCATTGCGCAGGCGGCGAACATTCTCGTTCTCGCTTGCGACACCTGAGGGATCGCTTTCGTCCTCGACGGCCGAATGATGTTCCAGCACGGAGTCCGTGCCGAGGATCTCACGATAGATCGCGGCTGTCTGGTCGATGATAGCTGTAAAGGGAGCGACATAGATGACGCGACGCAGGTCGTGACTGCGAGCGTGATCGAGCGCAAAGCCGAGAGAGGCGAGCGTCTTACCGCCCCCGGTGGGGACAGTAAAGGTATAGAGTCCGGGGTCGCGTTTTGCCTGCGAACGCGTGTGTTCCAGAATGCTGGCCCGAAGTGCGTTGACAGGAGTGTTCGCCTGGAAACTGGAAATTTTTTGGTCAAACGACTTGATTGCATTTCCCACTATGCCTTGAAGGCCGGGCCAATTGCGATCTGCGATCTGAGCGCCAATTCGAACAAAGAAGGCCTCTGCATCCTTACGATCTGCAGCCACCAAACAGGAGAACAGCATCCTGCCAAGGAAGGCGAGCTGGAACTGCCGGGTCGCGGGTTCGGAATTTGGGATCATGTCAGGCGCGATCCCTTCAAGATTGGGACTGATTTCACTGCGCCAAACGGCCGCCAATGACGCCGGATCGAAACGAGCTATCCGATCTTCCAAGCTGGCGCCGGCACCTGCTTCCCCAGTGCGATCCGGAAGCCCTGCATGGTGACCAGCAATGGCGTATGCTATCAGCTGACGCATTCCGAGCGTTTCTTGGGTTTGATCACTCCAAGCGAACCAGGCTCCCGCGGTGCTGTGATCGACACGCACGTCTGAGCCCTCGAGGCGGAACTGGAATGCTTGCGTGTATTTGCCAAGATCATGAAGCAGAGCTGTCTGCTCTGCCATCCTGCCCAGGCCGAACGGCCCACCATAAGACTGAGCGAGTTCCGATGCCCCGATCAAATGGTCGCGTAGTCTCTGCCACCCGTCCTTGGGATGGCCGTCAACCGATCGCGCAAAATAGATCATGAATAGACCGAACAAATCGCCCAGATTTAAGCAAAGCAACCGTTTCTCTATGTTAGGATGATTCGCCGGGCGCCGGTTAGATTTCCTGGATTGTCGAGTACTTGGCCGGCTAGTTCGATTTTTCAGAGTTGGACTTGGACTTCCCCCGGTTTGATGGACAATTTTTTCTTCATCGAACAGGATGTTTCTCATGCCGAGAACAAGGAACCCGTACCCGACGGAATTTCGGGAGCACATCATAGAGCTGGCCCGGTCGGGGCGCAGTGTTGAGAGCCTCGCGCGGGAGTTTGAGCCGTGCGCAGCGACCATTCACCTGTGGCTCAAGGAAGCGAAACAGGACAGCGGCGAGCGCGAAGACGGGATCACCAGCGCTGAACGCGAAGAGCTGAGACGGCTCAGGCGCGAGAACAAGGTTCTGCGACAGGAGCGCGATATCCTTTCAAAGGGCGAAGCCATGTCCGCCATTGGTCCGAGGACAATGGCGAGCGCCTGGTTTGCACAGGGCGAGATACCGTCGTCGAGGTCTTCCGGTTCATGACCGCAAACCAGGCCCTTTACCCGATTGAGATGATGGCCCGGGTCCTGGGTATGTCGCGCAGCGGCTTCTATGCCTGGCGGGATCGCAAGCCGAGCCGCCGGGCACATGCGGACGCGGTACTGACAGAAAAGATCGGCGCGTTCCACAAGCGTTCGAAGATGACCTATGGCGCACCGAGGATCCACGCCGACCTTCTCGATGAAGGCATCCAGGTGGGTCGCAAACGGGTCGAGCGGTTGATGAAAGCCGCCGGCTTGAGAGGTGCCAGCAAGCGGAAGCACGCCACCACAACGGTACGGGACAAACGCCAGCGACCGGCCGCTGATCTGGTGGATCGGAACTTCTATGCCGATGCGCCGAATGTCCTGTGGGGTGAGCCATCGGCGCGCCACCGGTTCAAGCGCGAGGGCGAACGATATCACCTTCGTTCCGACCTGGGCAGGCTTCATCTATCTGGCGGTCGTACTTGATGCCTTCAGTCGTCGGATCGTCGGCTGGGCGATCGGTTACGAGCAGAAAGCCAAGCTTGTCCTGCAGGCCCTCAACATGGCGGTCACGCAGAGAAAGCCGCGTGATGTCATCCATCGCTCAGATCAGGGATCGCAATATACATCGGTGGCCTTTGGCCTTCGCTGCAAGGAGGCGGGCGTTCGCCCGTCGATGGGATCTGTCGGCGATGCCTATGACAACGCCATGTGCGAGAGCTTCTTCTCGACGCTCGAAGCCGAACTCCTGAACCGCCGGACCTTCAGGACCAAAGCCGAGGCGAGGATGGCCGTCTTCGAGTTCATCGAAGGCTGGTACAACCCCGGCCGACGCCACTCCGCCCTTGGCTACATGTCACCCATCAACTACGAAAGGAGCCGACTGGAAACACTGGAGTCCGCTAGCCCGTAACCGTCCACGAAACCGGGGGAAGTCCAGAACTCGACTTCTCAAAGCCCATTACAGAAGCCCCTCTATCATCCAAGCCAGAAATCACGGGTTCCAAACGTTGAAATCAATCCACTAGCTCGCCAAGATCCTTGAGAGTGCGCCGCGGATATTAGCGCCGTAGGCTTGCCAACCATAGCCAGCAATCATGGCTATGAAGAGCGGCGTGCAGAATTCGACAGATGAGTAGTATTTCGACTGGGCTTCCGGAACCAGGAGGAACAGAGGCACAATGCGGGCTCCAACTATTGCGCCGGCAAAAGCCAAGCCGGGCCGCCAAGGCAACAACACCATTGCGACTAAAAGGACGAATAGGTCAGGAAGCAAAGCCCATTCCGCGCGCCCGATGCCTGTATGTGATGCCTCAACGTAAAACCGTTCCACGAACCGGCGGCCAGCCGGAATGATCGCTGAGTAGGCATCTCCAAGTCCGCTGTCCCGTGCCAGGCGCTGGGCGCGTTGGGAATCGATGAACGCTTGTGTAGGCTGGATTGCGACCTCACCGGCGGTTCTAAAGGGGGCGTTTACAATCGAAAATTCATGCGTCCGGCTTTCCAAAAACGGGGCAGGCCGACTAAGGACGATGCGGAAGGCAGCGCGCTGTGCTTTCTTCGCCTCTTCTCCAGTGGGAACCCGGATGACTCCTTGATCCAGCGGCGCAAAAAACTTTTCCCTGAAAGACTTGCTGTGCCAATTGCTGAAGTGTTCGGGCGGCACGGACGCGTAAATCACTTCCAGGTCGCTTTCCTTTAGGCCGTCGTCGCCGTCGGTCAGGACCGAACCCACCGGATCGATCCAGATGGACATCTGATAGCGGGCTGCCTCATCGCTGGAGTTTGAACCGGGTAAGCCAATTGGGACGAGAATCTTGGCGAAGACCAGGAAGATGATTGCCGGGGAAAGCATCCGTACGGCAGTCCGTATCATCTCGGGAGTTGCGATTGCAGAGAGGCCGTCGGCGAGAAAATGCCGCACTGCGATCCCGAAAAGAGCGACAGGCAAATACACAAGGGCTTCGCTCCGGAAATAGCAGGCCAGAAAACACAACAGGAGGATGCGACCGGCAGCTTTCCCGTCACGCCAATCTGCGTCATTGAAATAGCGAATGGCCTCGACAGCCAGAAAAAGGGTGATGATCGCGACCCATGTTTCCCTTACGACAAGCGTAAGGTTGTACAATAGAGGAAGGGAGCAGGCGGTTAGCACGACAAGCGCGATGCCGGGTACGCAAGACCGGAACATGGTTCGCAGCGTCTGCAGGGCGTAAGCGATCGCCGCGATGAAAAACACGGCCTGAAACCAACCGACGAGTCCAACAAATGGCAGATGCTGGAGTATGGAAGCGATCACAATCGGTATCGGGCCATGCCACCTGCCACCGTAAATATTGCCCGCGGTTCCAAAATTGGAATAGCTGTCCGCGTCAAGAAACCCAGGCCACGCAAACAGCCAAAGTACAGATATCAGCAACGCGCCTGCGGCGAATACTCTGCGACCGAACTTCTCGAATTGGGACACAATCAGATAGACCAGACTGCCGATCAGTAACCAGAAGATCGCGCCGTACATACCTGCTGCCATAACTGTCCGTGCAGAACTCAGCTCTATTTCCGAGCCAGTCGCGCTGCCATCCATGTCCCAAAGCCGGAAGATAAGAATATACAGGGTCGAAAGCGCCGTGAGGCCAGCATAGCTGGCTAGGGTGATCAGTACCGGTCGCTGAATGCCTCGAAACCTGTCGATCAATGTCCGCTCCCACCTATGTCCTAAACTTTAAGCATAGATCATGCCCAATGCTTGCCACCACATGGCAGGCGAGCCAAGACATATGCTTGGTTCAATGCCCCGCGTCACTATCCATTCCTGGCCCAGGGTGATCCGTCTGGTATCGATCTTGCTACAAATGAACCGATTGCGAGTTGGGACCGATACGGAGAAATCTACCAGCTTATCCTGATTTGCCACGTGAATTCGAAGTGGGCGCTCTATGACATTTCTAGGGTTGGCGGCATTTGCTTTGTATTTTGGTGCGCACTTTTTCAGGTGCGTGAGGCTCTATATTCTCAGTTTGGGGCAACGGAAGGGTGGTGCGAGACTGGTTGCAATACATTGCATCACTGTTTGGCCGTCCGCCGTTATCCCGTTCAAAATGGGAGAGTTTCTGCGGGTCGGTGGCTTCTGCGGTGCAATGAAATCACCATCAAGTGGTGTATCAATCTGGCTGATAGAGCGCTTTTCTGACGCCGTCGCGATCATCCTCCTCATAGGAAGTGCCTCAGTGCTTCTCACTCCCGGGCGTGACACGGTCTGGACCCTTGCCCTGGCGGGCGGGTTCATTGTGTCCTGTGGGGTGACCGCCTGGATGCTAGTCGAGGTGTTGCCGTTTCTGCGCAAGGATCTCATATTGCGAAGCCGGTCCAAGAAGGGACTAATTGCGCTTCGCCTCGTTGACTACGTGGAAAATGCCGTCGGACAGGTCAGGACGTTACTTGTCGGCCGGTTCTCGCTAACTCTGCTGATAGGTCTCGCGATATGGTGCCTCGAACTCGGCGCTATGGCCATGTGGTCGTTCAGTGTACGAGGCGAATTTGGGCTTACAACCGATTTCCTATTGGGCCTGCCCTCGGTCATGGCGACATATCGCATTCCAGTATTCGCGCTGTTTACATTGATTGGCATCGCGCTGCTTGGCGGGATAGTCTTCAAGAAGTGGCAGACGCAACATGCCTAACCGTGAATCTCCCGACATCATAATCTACGACGACCGGGACTGGGTTGCAGACAGTGGTCTGCCTCCCGGAAAGTGGTCCATTATTTGAGTTAGTTCCGGCTTCAGATATGGAGCTGAGACATGAGCAAGAGATCTACGCCTGAAGAGATCATAGCGAAGCTGCGGGAGGTGGAGGTTCGCCTCGCGCGAGGCGAGACGACGGGTCAGGCCGTGCGTGCGATCGGGGTGACCGAACAGACCTACTACCGGTGGCGCAAGGAGTATGGCGGGCTGCAGGTTGGCCAAGCCAAACGGATGAAGGAGATCGAGAAGGAGAATGCACGCCTTCGCAAGGCGATCTCCGATCTCACGCTGGACAACCAGATCCTTCAGGAAGTCATAAAGGGAAAGTTCTGAGCCCTTCACGCAAACGCGAAGCGGTCGATCATGTGGTGGAGACGCTTGGTGCAACAGAGCGCCGGGCCTGCCGTGTGATCGGCCAGCATCGTTCCTCCCAGCGCAAGCCGCGCGTGCCGCGTCAGGATGAGGATGTTCTGACAGCGGCCATCATCCACCTTGCCGAGCAGTTCGGCCGTTATGGCTATCGCCGCATCACGGCCCTGCTGAGACGGGACGGCTGGCATGTGAACGAGAAGCGCGTCTATCGCATCTGGCGGCGTGAAGGGCTGAGAGTGCCGATGAAACAACCAAAACGCAGCCGGTTATGGCTGAATGACGGTTCGTGCGTGAGGCTCCGACCAGCACACAAGAGCCATGTCTGGTCTTACGATTTCGTCCAGGATCGCACCCATGACGGTAAGGTGTTCCGCATGCTGTGCGTGATCGATGAGTTCACCAGGGAATGCCTGGCGATCCGCGTCGAACGCAAGCTCAACTCGCGTGATGTGCTCGACACGCTGGGCGACCTGTTCGTCCATCATGGCCCGCCGGAGCATATCCGCTCCGACAACGGCCCCGAGTTCATCGCCACCGCCCTGCGCGAGTGGCTCCAGCGCATCGGCGTGAAGACGCTCTATATCGAACCGGGAAGCCCATGGGAAAACGGATATTGCGAGAGCTTCAACTCCAAGCTTCGCGACGAGTTGTTGGCGAGGGAAATCTTCTTTGATTTGCGCGAGGCGAAAGTCCTGATCGAAACTTGGCGACGCCACTACAACACCGCGCGCCCACACTCTTCTCTAGGCTACCGGCCACCTGCGCCACAAACCATCTTGCCCGCGGCGTTCATGCCGCCATACTGTGCGGATGTAGCGGCATGAACGCCGCTACGTGGAAACCGCCGGACTAACAAAACCGGTGGACCACCTCTGTGGGGCAGAGCAGCTCAACTGCGGCGCGCGCATTTAATGCCGTCAGCTTCGATGAGTTGATCTATCGCAAGCGCTCTTCCGACACAGACAAAATGCGTGCGGAGCATGATTTCTATTCGCTAATACCAACTTCCATGAGGCCCTGGATGGTGGGTGCATTTGACTTTAGGGAGGATGCAAGCGGCGCTGAATACTCGATGCTCAGGTATCACTTTGCGGACGCCGCCTTCCAGTGGGTTCACAATGCGTGGTCGCCCAGAGAATACAGTGAGTTTCTGTCGCGGATTCTCTACTTCATGCAAGCGCGCCCATCGAAAGGTCTGTCGGGCGACCAGATTGATGATGCTGCAAGGGGACTGTTCATTACCAAGGTAGAGAGCCGGTGGCACACCCTGAGAGGTGACCCACGCGGTGCGGCGTTGATAGATAGTCTGAAGCACTCCCCGGGCGGGAAGCGTGTGTTGCAGGCCTACGATGAGTACGGAGATCTTGTCAGGAAGCACTGGAAGGGCTTCCTTAGTGGAAGCCTGGTGATAGGTCACGGCGACCCGTGCCTGTCGAACATACTCTACGATCCGACGACCTCGACCTTAAAGCTGATTGATCCCAAAGGTGCGTCAACGGAAAAGGCGCTGTGGATGCACCCGCTATACGACTATTGCAAGTTGTCTCACTCGATTCTGGGCGACTATGATTTCATAAACAACCACCTGTTCGATATTTGTGTCGATGAGAGTGTACGGCATAGTCTCGCCCTTCAGCGCGAGGCCCCGATTGCATTCAAGAAGGAGTTTGAGGATCGTGTCTCCGCGATTGTCGATCTCAGGACACTAAGGCTTGCTGAGGCATCTCTGTTTCTCTCAATGCTGCCGCTTCATTTGGATTCGCCGCGGAAGGTGATCGCGTTTCTTCTGCGAGCCCGCGAGATCCTTGATAATCTGAAGGCGGGTGGGGCGTGACGTTGGAGAAACTGGTTCCACGATACGAAGCGTTTCTCAGTGCGGCGATTTCGCGCTTTGGTCTTGTCTCCCTGATCGGATGGGGTGGGGACTTTTTTCTGTTTGTTGTGCTGGTGAATTTTGGTGTTGACCCGCTAATTGCGAATGGAATTAGTGCCGGTGCGGCGACGACATTTGTCTATTTTCAATCGGTCTACCGGGTATTCCGGTACAGCGGAAAATTCCTCTACAGAAAGTTTGTGGGTTACGTGGTCTACCAGGTCGCGGCCATTGCGTTGGCGGCCGCCGCCATTTCAGTGCTGGTCGTATCGTTCGCGCTGCAACCATGGTTGGCCAAAATACTGATTACCCCACTGACGTTCTTCGCGAACTACTTCTTTATGAAGTTCCTTACGGGACATGGGCGAAGCGAGCCGAAGGCGGAAGAACAATGACCAAAAAGAGTGTTCCTGAACGCATTTTGCTGTTTATTCCGGCATACCGGTGCGAGGAACAGATCGCGCGGGTGATTGCACAAATAGACCAGCATACGGCCGACTATATCTCTGAAGTTATTGTCATAGACAATGGCAGCCCCGATAGGACGGTGACCGTCGCTAGCGAGGCGCTAGCGAAAATACCCGTTGCAGGGCGCGTGCTGCGGAACGTCGGGAATTACAATCTGGGCGGGTCCCAGAAGGTCGCGTTTGAGTATGCCATTCAGAATGGGTTCGACTATGCAGTCATTCTTCATGGTGATGATCAGGCGGACCTTCACGATCTAGTGCCGGTCCTCAACGCAGGTATTTACCGCCAGTATGACGCCTTGCTCGGGTCAAGGTTCATGAAGGGATCGCGCCTGGAGGGCTATTCCGGGCTGCGCACACTCGGGAATATCGTGTTCAACATCATGTTTTCCTTAGCGTCAGGCAAATGGATTACCGATCTGGGGTCCGGGCTGAACTTGTACCGGGTCGAAGCGCTAAAGTCGCGGTTCTATCTTCGCTTTGCCGATGCGCTCACATTCAACTACTTCATGGTGCTGGCGCACATGGCGATGCGCTGGCGGGTAATGTTTTTTCCGATATCCTGGCGCGAGGAAGACCAGTCGTCGAACGTCAGACTAGTCCGGCAGACTTTGCGTCTTGTCTTGATACTCGGGCTTTACGTGCTCCGGCGTCGAATCTTCATGAGCGGCGAACACCGAGACACCGTACGGGAAAGCTATCCCAGTGAAGTGGTATTCGAAAACGAAGCGGCCGCATCAATGGAGCCTCCACCGCATGGAGTGTCCACATGACATGTATCGTAACGTCGGGTTTCCAAACGAAATGGGTCGATAGGACGTAAGCAGATGATCAACATGGAACGATCTCTCGTTCTGGACATAGACAATACGCTATGTCCGACGAAAAAGCCGGGGGAGGCATATGCAGACCTCGCTCCTTACGCCGACATGATTGAGATTGTTAGGGACTACAAGGCTCGCGGGTTTTACATAATACTCTATTCAGCTCGAAACATGAAAACCCACAATGGTAATGTCGGCAGGATCAATGCCGACACGCTGAAAACCATACTCCACTGGCTGGACAAGCACGATATCCCGTACGACGAGATTCACGTCGGCAAGCCTTGGCCGGGTAAGGGCGGATTTTATGTGGATGACCGCGCCGTCAGACCGTCCGAATTCCGTTCCATGACCTGCGATCAGATTCTCGACCTTTTAGAGCGCGAGCACAGGGAGGAAGCATGAGCCGTCAGATGCAGGTAGTCATTACCATGGCCGGCCTCGGATCGAGGTTCCGGAAAGTTGGCTACAACGTTCCGAAGTATCGGATTCTTGCAAATGGGAAGACATTGTTCCACTGGTCGATGGAGAGCCTGAAGAACTTCATCGATTCTGGCGCTCACTTCGTGTTCGTTGTGCGCGCGGATGATCAGGCAACGGATTTCATTCACGAGCAGCTCAAGGAAATCGGGATCGGAAGCTTCTCTATCATTGAGATCAACGAGATGACGGATGGGCAGGCCACGACAGCCATGCTGGCGGAACAGTCACTTACTGACAAAACGGCTCCATTCTGCATCTACAACATAGATACATATGTGGACCCCTCTGCACTGCCCGGGAGCGCTGTGCGGGGCGAAGGCTGGATTCCGTGCTTCGATGCGGAAGGCGACGCCTGGAGTTTTGTGGCGCTGGGTCCAGATGGGCGCGCAACGGAAGTTCGTGAGAAAGTGCGAATTTCCCTGCATGCCACCATCGGTTTGTATTATTTCTCGTCTTTCGAAGTGTACCGGTCGCTGTATCAGGAAACATACACGGAAGAACGTCCGACCGAGGCGGGAGAGAAATACGTCGCTCCTCTTTACAATGCTCTCATCGAACGGAATGGCGACGTGTTCATCCACGATGTTCCCAAATCCGCCCTGACTCCCCTTGGGACCCCTGAGGACGTTATGCGGTTTGATCCTCAGGCTTCAATCGACAAGGTGAAATGAGGGGCGGACAAATTGACCCAGCCCCCGGAATTCCGGCCATCAATTTGCAGACTCTCTCGATCAGTGAACTTGACCCCATCCCTGGACCATCTGACCCGAGAAAATCCCGGCTGAGTTGCTCAGGGAGGGCTGCCTGGCCCTGAGCTCATCATCAATGTCGCCGGCACTTCATAGCCAATCGCACTGTGCGGCCGGTGGTTATTGTACTCGACCCGCCATGACTCGCATTTTCGGCGTGCGTCGGCAAGGTTCATGAACCAATGCGCATTCAGGCATTCGGCCCTGAACTTGCCATTCAGGCTTTCAATGAACGCATTGTTGGTCGGCTTTCCGGGCCGTGAGAAGTCCAGTTCCACATTCTTCGCATAAGCCCAGAGATCGAGATCTTTCGAGACGAACTCCGGTCTCTGGTCCACTCTGATGGACTTCGGATAGCCAAGCCTCGAGCAGACCCTTTCGAGGGTCTCGACCACATCAGCCCCGGTATAGCTGCCCCTGACATCTATCGCAGGAACAACCCGGGTGTACGCATCGATGATGTTCAGGATCCGGATCTTGCGGCCGTCGTAGAGCTGGTCGTGCACAAAATCCATGGCCCAGACATCATTGCGCCGGACAGGATCTGCTCGACCTTCTCGAAGCTTGGCCTTCACCTTCCGCTTTGGCGTTTTGTTCCGCAATTGCAGGCCTTCCTCGCGATACAGGCGATAAACCCGTTGGCATTCACTTCCCAGCCTTCTTGGCGGAGCAGCACGTGAATACGCCAGTAACCATAGCGCACGCGCGTCTCTGCAATCTCTCTGATCCACTGTCTCAGATTTGCCTGCGACGAATTGCGGGACACATAGTGAGAGGTTGATCGACCTGCCCGCAAGACCTCGCAGGCGCGCCGTATGCTGACCTTCCAGACCACCCTGAGATCGTCCACCAGATCTCGACGTCGCGCAGGCTTTAAAGCTTTCGGCGAATGACGTCCTGGAGCATTTCCTTGTCCAACGACAAGTCGGCAACGATCCGTTTCAGCCGGGAGTTCTCTTCCTCCAGCTGTTTCAGGCGCTTCATCTCCGAAGGCATCA
>Ga0116152_10001139_pt1 | contig 21751 bp, 19 predicted proteins | sample AD_UKC119_MetaG_FD_89894 | JGI IMG/M metagenome (GOLD analysis project Ga0116152, IMG submission 89894) | Active sludge microbial communities of municipal wastewater-treating anaerobic digesters from Hong Kong - AD_UKC119_MetaG | ecosystem: Engineered > Bioreactor > Anaerobic > Digestate...
GGAACATGCCCGAGATGAACGGCATCGACCTGCTCGAGACGCTCAAGGCCGAGGGCAACGGCACCCCGTTCGGGTTCGTGACCACCGAGGGCACGCCCGAGATGAGGGACCGCGCCCGCGCCGCCGGCGCCCTGTTCCTGATCGCCAAGCCCTTCACCGCCGAGACGTTCCAGCAGGAGCTCAAGGTCGTGATGGCCTGACCGGCCCCGCGCCGGTCCGCACGAGGGGAATGCCATGACTGCGACGAGGCTGCATCTGCCCAAGCCGCGCGAGGTCGCGCAGCTGCTGGCCGACACGCTGGGCCGGGACGCGGACACGTCCGCGGGCTCGCGCTTCAGCGTGTCCGATGCCATGTCCGGCTTCTACATGAACGAGGCCGGCGACGAGGGGATCATCTGCATGGCCGACGTCCCGCTGGTGAACTTCGCCGGCGCGGCGCTCGCCCTGATCCCCGCGAACATCGCCGAGGACGGCGCGAAACGCCACAAGCTGTCCGACGCCGTGATCGAGAACTACTTCGAGGTCCTGAACATCATGGGCGCGCTGCTGAACCAGGTCTGCGAGGACCACGTGCGCCTGGTGGACGTGAAGTACCCCGGCGACGAGCTGCCGGGCCCGGTCGCCGAGATGATCCTCAAGTGCGAGAACCGGCACGACCTGCGCCTGGACATCGAGGACTACGGCACCGGCAACATGTCGCTGCTGCTGGTGCCCTGACCCCGGCGGCGGCGATCGGCATCCCGTCCCCGGAGGGGGCGGGATGTTGTCGTATCCGGAGTTGGCGCTTGCCGTTGCGGCATATCCGCGGTAAGTAGTCGTCAGCGATCGGAGGATCCCATGCGACGCACGGAGGCGCCGTCCACGGCCCTGCTGGCCTGGGCGTCGGACATCCACCTGGACCACGCCGGGCCGGCGCGCATGCGCGCGTTCCTGGCCGAGCTCGCCGCGGCCGGAGCGGACCGCGTGCTGCTGGGCGGCGACATCTCGCTGGGCCCGCGCGTCCTGGACGACGTGCAGGCGATCGCGCAGGCGACGGGACGCCCGGTGCACTTCGTCATGGGCAACCACGACTACTGGGACTGGTCGGTCGACGCCGCGCGCGCCGCGTTGGCCAAGCTGCGCGGTCCGGGCGTCGCGTGGCTGCCCGCCTCGGGTTGTGTCGAGGTCGCCGAGGGCGTGGGGCTGGTCGGCCATGGCGGCTGGGGCGATGCGCGCCACGGCGACCTGCTGGCCTCCGACGTCATCCTCAACGACTACATCCACATCGCCGAGCTGGCGGAGACGATCGTGCACCACGGCAACGACTGGTACCTCGAGGACCAGGCGCCGCTGGTCGCGCGCCTGAGGGCGCTGGGCGAGGAGGCCGCGGCCGGCCTGGAAGCCGATCTCCACACCGCCGCCTCCCTGTACACCCAGGTGGTCGTCCTGACCCACGTGCCGCCGTTCCCCGAGGCGGCGCTGCGCGACGGCCGGCCGCTGCCGGCGGCGTGGCTGCACGGCTACGTGTGCGGCGCGACGGGCCAGGCGCTCGAGCGCACCGCGCGCAGCCGGCGAGGCACCATGTTCACCGTGCTCTGCGGGCACACGCACGGCGAGGCCACGGCCTGGATCCGCCCGAACCTCGTCGTCCACAACAGCGACGCGGCCTATGGCCAGCCACGCTGCCGGCTGGTCGAAGCCTCCCGCGCAGGGGTCACGGTCGTCGATGCGCCGGTCGATGCGGCGGTGCGGGCGTGACGCCGAACCGCAAGGATCCGGCCCGCGGCCCGGCTCCGGGGATCGGCAGCTGCGACTGCGACCGCTGCCGCGCCGCCTGCCTCAACTCGCCCGGCTGGTTCCTGCCGGGCCAGATCGCGCCGCTGGCGCGGCACCTGGGCCTCTCGGTCGACGAGACGTTCGCGAAGTACCTGGCCGTGGGCGTCACGCAGCTGCCCGACGGCTCGCGACGCCACGGCCTGATGCCCCACAAGTTCCGCGACGGCAAGAAGCCGGGCAGCGTCTGGACGCTGGCCGAGCTGGCGCAGCCGGGCCGGTGCGTCTTCTTCGACCGCGGCAAGTGCTCGATCTACCCGGTGCGGCCCGACGAATGCGCGCGGATGATGCACGACCGCGCCGACCTGACCGTACGGATCCGACTGGGCATCGTCGCCCGCTGGACCGACGCCGCGCTGGCGCCCTTCGCGAAGCTGCTGGGACGCCCGCTCTCCGGAGCGGCGTCCCGCGGCGGTCGCCGGTGAACCCGCCGGCGTCGTCGCCCGGCGGCGGCCGCCTCGTCGCCCTGGACGCCTTCCGGGGCCTGACCATCATCCTGATGATCGTCGTGAACAACCCCGGCAGCTGGGGGCACGTGTACGCGCCCCTGCGCCATGCGGCCTGGCACGGCCTGACGCCCACCGACCTGGTCTTCCCGTTCTTCCTGTTCATCACCGGCGCGGCCATGGCCCTCAGCTTCGCGCGGCGGCGAGGCGCGGGCGCCGACCGTGCGACCCTGCTGCGCGGCATCGCGCGGCGCGCCGCGATCATCTTCGCCTGCGGCCTGCTGCTGAACGGCTTCCCCTTCGGCGTGCCGCTGAACCGCGACGCGGCCGCGGGCTGGTCCCCGGCGGCCTTCGGCGACGCGTTCGCCCACCTGCGGGTCATGGGCGTGCTGCAGCGCATCGCCCTGGCCTGGGGCACGGTTGCGCTGCTGGTGGTGGTGCTGCCGGGAGCCCGCCGCCGCTGGGCTGCGGCGGGCGGGTTCGTGCTGGCCTACGAGCTGGTCACGCGCCTGCTGCCGGGTGCGGCGCCGGGCGATCCCTTCTCGCTCGCGGGCAGCGCGGCCCGGCGCCTGGACCTGGCGGTTTTCGGCGCCGACCACGTGTGGCGCGTCGACGGACTGCCCTTCGAGCCGGAAGGGCTGCTGACCACCCTGACGGCCATCGTCACGGTGATGCTGGGATACGAGGCCGGCCGCCTGCTGGCCGGGAACGCGCCGCTGGCCGTCCGCCTGCGCCGGTTGACGGGAGCCGGCGTCGCCGCCGTGGCGGTCGGCGCCGCGTTGGCGGCCGCCGAGCCCGTGAACAAGCAGCTGTGGACCGTCAGCTACACCGTGCTGACCGCGGGGCTGGGCGCACTGGTCCTGGCGGCCTGCCTGGGGGCCGTCGATGCGCGCGGCTGGCGGCGGTGGACCGGCCCGCTGGTGGTGTTCGGGGTCAATCCGCTCGTGGCGTTCCTGGGTTCGGGACTGCTGGCGAGGGTGCTGGGCCTGGTCCGCGTGCCGGCGGCCGAGGGCGCGACCCGCAGCCTGCACGCGGCGGTCTACCACGGGGTCTGCGTGCCCATCGCCGGCGTGACGGGCGGCTCGCTGCTGTACGCCCTGCTGAACGTGGCGGTGTGGTGGTGCGTGCTGCTCGGGCTCGAGCGGCGGGGGCTGCGCATCCGGGTCTGACGCGCCTACGCGTGCGTGTCGACGGTGATGCCGCGCCGGGCGAAGGTGATGTCCAGGCGCTGGCGGATCTGCATCGCCTTCTGCTCCAGCCGGCCGATCAGTCCGTCCTTCGTCTCGGCCTCCGTCCCGAACAGCATGGTCTCGACCGTGGCCGGCCGTTCGCGCATGTTGCCCACCATCAGCTTGCCGGTGCGCCGGGTGAACGACATCACGTCGCCGGACTCGACCTCGAAGTCCTGGCGGAAGTCGATGTTGGACATCATGCCGCTGGTGTCGGCCTCCCAGGCGCCCTCGACGGCGCCCTTGAGGTCGCTGCGCGCGCGCTTGAGGACCGCCGACTCGTCGGTGCCCAGGCCTTCGTCCGAGAAGATGGCGTTGATGGCCGTGACCGCGTCGGTCATCGCCTCGGCGATGGTGCGGGCCCGGTCCCAGGACATGCCGGGCGTGTGGCCCGACCGCGTCGGCCCGTGGCTGCCCGGGTCGATGCCCAGCGCCGACAGCAGGCCGGTGCCGCCGTCGGCGATCGCCAGCGTCGCGGACGGGTCGTCGGACGTGATCACCAGGCCCAGTCCCGAATCGTCGAGGGCCGCGCCCACGCCGGCGCCCGCGCCATCGATGCGGTCGACCAGGTCCTGCAGGCTGTCGGTGGAAGGATCGAAGGCGATCTCGACGCCGTTGATGGTCAGCGTGCCGGCCGACACGCCCGCGAACGCCTCGAGGCTGCCGAGCGCCGTGTTCGCATCGCCGGCCTGGTCGAGCACGGCGCCCGACGCCACGGCCGCCGCGCCGCCGGGAATCTCCTGGTCCGAGCGCCGCCAGTTCTCGTGGATGGCCGCCAGGGCGTCGGTGAGCTCCTGCAGGCGACGGCTCAGCGTCTCGAGCTGCTGCCGCTCGGCCGCGTCGCTGTCCAGCTTGGCGACGGCGGCGTCGCTGGACACGCGCGTGGAGCTCACGCCGAACAGGGACGCGAGCGACGAGGCGGACGTGACCGATGAGATGGCCATGCGGGCTCCTTCCGCGCGTGGGCAGGGCCGCCGTCTCCGTACGGCGGCACACGCCCCTTTATCGGCACGGGCACGGCCGGGGTTGAGCCCCGGGGCGCCTCTTGGCTACAGGACATTCCATGTCTAGATTGTGCCCGCCCCCGGAATGACCTGAAAGGAGCCCCCGTGCGCCTGCCCACCGCCCTCGTGGCCGCCTGCCTGGCCCTGGCGCCGCCCGTCCGGGCCGCCGTGCACGTGACCGTGGTCGATCCCGCGGCCTGGGGCGCGGACGACGACAGCCTGGGTGTCGCGGGCGGTGTCGTCGAGGATTTCGAGGATCCCCAGCTGGCCCCAGGCCTGCTGGTCGAACTGGCCGGCAGCGACGGCGTCTTCAGCGGCGCGGGCAGCGGCGTGCTGCCCGCGGTCTTCGACCCCGTGCACGACGATCCGTACGGCGATGCCTTCGTGCCGGGCGTCTGGGACGGCTCGCACGTGCTGCTGAACACCGTCGGCAACGTGGCGGTCGAGTACGGGGCCACCGATTTCCGGCGGGTGCGCATCGCGGTGCCCGGCGGCGCGAGCCGGATCGGCCTGTCGCTGCAGCAGCTGACGGGCAACGACGCCCTCGAGGTCGACGGCGTCGCGCTCGGCCGCGTGGCGTCCTTCGGGATCACGCCGACCCCCGGCCGCAACGGCTACGTCATCGTAGCCAGCGACGACCCGGCGGCGCCGCTGACCAGCGTGTCGTTCGGGGGGGTGGGGGACGCCTTCGTCATCGACCATGTGGTCTTCGTCCCGGCCGGGCAGGTCGCCGCACCGCCGGCGGCCTGGGGCCGCGTGCACGCCCTCTACCGCTGAGCTTCCGCTAGCGGTGCCAGGTCAGCCGGACCGAGAAGGTGCGGCCCTCGCGCGCGAGGCTGTCCTGCGCCTGGTGCTCGGCGCCCGGATCGGCGTAGTCGGTGTCCAGCAGGTTCCGCACCGTGAGGTCGGCGCGCACGCCGCCGGGACCGGGCCTGACGCGCACGCCCAGGTCCAGCACGGTGCAGGCATCCACCCGCGCGCCGGCCAGGGTCAGCCGGCTCGAAAGGTGGCGCAGGTTGAGGCTGCCGGACAGGGCGCCGAGGCGCCCCGGCGACATCAGCGTGAGCTGGGCCATGTGCCGGGGCGAATTGGTGAGCTCGGCGTCGGTCGCCTCGTCCACGGTCTCCTGGTAGGTGTACCCGGCCCGGCCGCGCCACCCGGCGAGCAGCCGCGCGTCGACCGCGGCCTCGACGCCGGTCGTCCGCACGTCCGAGAGGTTGGCGAACGTGATCAGCGAGTCCGCGGGGTCGACGACCTGGTCGATCAGGTCGTGGATCTCGTTGTGGAACACCGAGAGGCTGCCGTTGACGCGGTGGCCCAGGTCCTGCTCCCAGACCACTTCGAGCGTCGTGATGTGCTCGGGCTTCAGGTCGGCGGCGCCCTTCTGGGTCAGGTTGTCGGTGTAGTACAGCTCGTAGGCATTGGGCGCGCGGAATGCGCCGCCGAGCAGGGCCTTCAGCGCCGTCCCCGCGTGCGGATGGGCGACGACGCCCAGGCGCGGCGACAGGTGGCCGCCGAAGCTCTCGTAGGTGTCCAGGCGCCCGCCGACGAACACCGACAGGTCGTCGGTGATCCGGACCTCGTCCTGGGCGTAGAGCCCGAGGTTGTCCACGCGTTCGTCGAGATCCATGGCGACCGTCCAGGGATCGAACGAGGCCTGCCGCGCCATCAGCGCCTTGCGCGCGTCGCCGCCGGCCACGAGACGATGGCGGGCCCAGCCCTGCTCGAACTGGAGGGCGGTCGACAGCCAGCGGCCGTCGGCGATGTCCTCGTTGATGACCGGATCGACCGGATCGCCGGGATCGGCGTAGTCGTAGGGGTAGTATCCCCGGTAGAGCGCGCGGTCGTAGCCGAACCGGATGTTCAGGGAGCCGTCGTCGCCGACCGCCTGCTGCCACGCGGCGTCCAGGGCCAGGCGCGAATCGAAGACCCGCGCGTCGTTGTCGTCGAAGATCATGTCCCACTCGCCTGTGGGCACGTGCTTCGTGCGCTCGACGTACGCGGCCGCGAGGGACCACGGTCCCCGCGCCAGGCGGGCGCTGCCGCGCGCGACCGACTCGCCGTCGCCGTCCCGGAACACCCCGTCGTTCGTGGCGGGATCGTCGTATTCCGGCCAGTAGAGGTCGTCGCCGTCGCTGCGGAACCCCGAGGCCGAGACCATGAGGTCGGGACCGTCGTCGCCGCCGCGCCCCCAGGCGGCGTATCCGCCGTATCGCCCGTACGAACCGGCTTCGGCGTCCACGTTCACGCCGTCGACGGCGGCTCCCCGCACCGTCACCACGTTGACCACCGCGAAGAAGGCGCCGTTGCCGTAGAGGGCGCTGCCGGGACCGCGGATGACCTCGACCCGATCGATGTTCTCCACGTCCAGCAGCGATTCGTTGCCCGCCGGCGCCTGGTTGTACACCAGGTCGTTGGCCACGTGGCCGTCGACGACGATGAGCACGCGCGTGTTGTAGTCGCCAGGACGGCCGAAACCGCGGACGCCGATGTACTCGTAGGACCGGTCGTAGGTGACGTAGAAGCCGGGGACGGTCGCCAGGATCTCGCCGAGGCTGCGGTAGTGGAAGGCGCGGATGTCGTCCCTGGTGATGATCGTGACCGCCGCGGGCGCGGCATCGACCGACTGTTCGTAGCGGCTGGCGCCGAACACCAGGTCCATGTTCAGCAGTTCGTCGAGTTCGAACTCGGTGTAGTCGGGGGCGTAGCCGGTCCGCGACTGGGCGGGGGCGGCGACCAGGATCGCCAGGGCCGCCGGCAGCAGCACCGATCGCAGGGACGACAGGCAAGGGCGCACGGAACGCTCCGTTTCGGGTGGATCGGGGGATCTCGCACCTCTTCACCGGGTTTTCGGGCCGCACGCGGAAGGTCTTTAGTCGATTTCCCACGATTTCCTTAAACTCCCGGCGCTTCCCTGCCGATTCCGCCCGTATCTGGAGGTCCCGCGGGCGCCGACCCGCGTCGAAACCGTAACGATCCGCCCGCCGACCGCGGGCCGGGGGTGCTCCCTTGGGCCGCCGAGCCGTCCTGTCGCTGGTGATGCTGCTGTCCGCGGCCGCGCACGCTGTCGCCGCCGATGCGCCCGCCGAGGCCCGCATCAAGGCCGCGATCGTGTGCAACCTGGCCCGGGTCGTCAGCTGGCCCGCTGCGGATCGCGGCATCGCCTTCCGGCTCGACGTCGCCGGGGACCCGGACGGCGAGGGTCCCGACTTCAGCTCGCTCGCCGGCAAGGAGATCCATGGCCGCCCGCTGACGGTGCGCGCCTACGACGCGGCGGACGTCGGCGAGCTGGTCTTCATCCTGGGCTCCGATGCCGCCATCTGCGACGCCATCCTCGCGGGCGCGGAGGGCAGGCCGGTGCTCACCGTGAGCGAGATCGGGGATTTCTGCGCCAGGGGCGGCATGGTGCAGCTCGTGCGCAGGCGCGGCCGTCTGTCGATGGTGGTCAACCGCGAGGCCGCCGCCGCGGCCGGGCTGCAGCTGAGCAGCCAGCTCCTGAAGGTCGCCGAGCTCTACGGGGAGGAGCGCTGACATGTTCCGCCACGCCAGCAGCCTCAGCAGCCGCATGCGCCAGGCCGTCGGCGTCCCCGTGGTGACCGCCCTTGTCGTCGTGGGCGCGACCATGTCGGTCGTGCAGTACGGGCGCGAGCGCGACCGCGTGGTGCGCCAGCACCGCAGCATCGCGTCCCTGGTCGGCACGGCGTGCGCCGGGCCGCTCATGTTCGACGACCACGACCTGGCGACCGAGAGCCTGCTGGCGCTGCGCGTCATCCCCGAAGTCGAGGGTGCGCGCCTGTTCGATGCGGACGGGGCCGAGTTCGCCTCCTACGGCGCGACCGGACACCTGCCCGCACGCGTGTCGGTCGCCCTGCCGGACAGTCGCCTGTCGCTCGGCGCGGTCATGCTCGAGCCCGTGGTCTGGGACGGCGAGCGCGTCGGCACGATCGGCATCGTGACCAATCTCGACGCCTACCGGCGCCGGCAGGCCGCGGACGTGGTCCTGGCCGCGGGGCTCTGCCTGCTGGTGGGGCTCGGCGCCATGGTCATCGGGCGCCGCCTGCAGCGGGCCATCACCGGGCCGCTCGAGCGCCTGGGCGCCACCGCGCGCCGCATCTCCGCCGTGCGCGACTACACCCTGCGGGCCGAGGTCACCGATGGTCCCCGCGAGATCGTCGACCTGGCCGAGTCGTTCGACGGCATGCTCGCCCAGATCGAGCTGCGCGACAACGAGATGGTCCGCCTCATGCTCGAGAAGGAGAAGGCCGACTCGGCGAACCAGGCCAAGAGCGAGTTCCTGGCCAACATGAGCCACGAGATCCGGACCCCGATGAACGGCATCATCGGCATGACCACGCTGCTGCGCGACACGACCCTCGACGCCACGCAGCGCGAGTACACCGAGACGATCGAGAGCTCGTCCGAGCACCTGCTGACGATCATCAACGACATCCTGGACTTCTCGAAGATCGAGGCCGGCAAGCTCGAGCTCGAGCTGCGGCCGACCGACCTGCGGCAGGTCGTCTACGATGCGGCGAACGTGGTGCGCACCTCGGCCGTGGCCAAGGGTCTGGAGCTGGCGGTGCACTGCGACGTGAACCTGCCCGAGCGCGTCCGCGCCGACGCCGGCCGCCTGCGCCAGGTGCTGGTGAACCTGACGGGCAACGCCGTCAAGTTCACCGCGGCCGGGCATGTCCTGATCGAGGTGATGCGCGAGGACTTCGACGACACGGCCGTCCGGCTTCGCTTCCAGGTGCAGGATACGGGCATCGGCATCGCGCCCGAGCACTGCATCACCATCTTCGACAAGTTCACGCAGGCGGACGCCTCGACGACCCGCCGCTTCGGCGGGACGGGCCTGGGCCTGGCGATCTCGCGGCAGCTGGTCGAGCTGATGGGCGGCACCATCGGCGTGGCGAGCGAGCCGGGCCGGGGGTCGAACTTCTGGTTCACCGTCACGCTGCCCGTCGTCGCCCGCGAGGCCGCCGCCGCGCCGGCGTCGACCCGGGCGCTGGCCGGCGTCAAGGTGCTGGTCGTCGACGATGTCGAGCTGAACCGGCGCATCCTGATCGAGCAGCTGTCCGCCTGGGGCCTGCAGCCCCTGGCGTGCGCCGACGGCGAATCGGCGCTCGGCGTGCTGGAGGCGGCGCGGCGCGGCGACGCGCCGTTCGCCCTGGCGATCGTCGACCACCAGATGCCGGGCATGGACGGGCTCGAGTTCGCGCGGGAAGTCTCGGCCCGGGGCGACCAGGGCCTGCGGCGCCTGATGCTGACCTCGGCGGGCAAGGACTTCCATTCCGAGGACATCGCGGCCGCCGGGTTCACCCGCTGCCTGGTCAAGCCCGTGCGGCCGGACGCGTTGCTGCAGGCCATCACCGAGGTGATGCAGGGTCCGGCGGCGCGGTCCGAGCCGGCGCCCGTCGCGGTCGACACCGATCTGCCGCCGCTGTCGGTGCTGGTGGTCGAGGACAACCCGACCAACCGCAAGGTCGCCCGTTCGCTGCTGGCCAAGCTCTCGTGCGAGGTGGCCATGGCCGAGGACGGCGTCGAGGCCCTCGAGATGGTGAGCGCCCACGCCTACGACCTGGTCTTCATGGACTGCCAGATGCCGCGCATGGACGGCTACGACGCGACGCGCGCCATCCGCGCCCTCGAGGGGCCGGCCTCGGGCGTCACGGTGATCGCGATGACGGCCAACGCCATGAGCACGGACCGCGACCGCTGCCTGGCCTGCGGCATGGACGACTACATCGCCAAGCCCATCCGCATGGACCAGCTGCGCGCCATGGTCGAGCGCTGGCGTCCGCAGCCCGCGGCAGCGCCCTGAACCGGTCCTACCAGGGCGTGGACCACCGCGTGCCCAGCCCGGGCCCCAACAGCACGGCGTTGACGAACATGCGCTCGCTGTCGCGCATCCACCGGCGGAAGACCGGGTTGTCGGCGAACAGCACCACCTGGCCGCGACCCACGCCCTCGCGCACGGCGTAGCCGGTGCGCGCCAGGCGCGTTGCGGCTTCGGGCCACAGCAGGCCGCCCACGTGCAGGTGATCCGGATCGGCGAAGCGCGCGGCCACGCGCGCCGGCGGCGCCGCGATCAGGCTGTCGTCCGAGCCGAACAGCACCGTCGTCGCCTCGTCGAGTCCCCAGTCGAGCCAGAACTCGCCATCCAGCTCCACGTTCAGCAGGGCGCCCTGCGGCATGAACGAGCGCAGGCGGCCATCGGCGCGGGCGCGGTCCTCGCTCTCGGGAGCCTTGCGCCCGGCCGGCAGCACCGGCTGCAGCCAGGCGTCCATGGCCACGGGTGCGCCGCCGAGGGCCGTGCCCTGGTCCCGGCCCTCGGCGAACGGGCGCGCGCCTGCGCCGAGCACCGGCGCCACATCGTAGGGCGAGGCCTCGCGCACGGGGGTGGGGGCGCCTTCGCCCTCGCTGCCGCCGGAGACCGCCCGCAGCCCCACCGCCGTCGGCCGACCGGCGTCCGCCGCCTCGGCTGCACCGATGCTCCACACCGGCGACGGGTACGTGTCGATCACCTCGGCACGGAAGCGCGTCGCTGTCAGCCCGGTCTCGGCGCCCGCCAGCAGCCCGGCCCCGTCGCCGATGCCGATGGCGGTGCCGCCGGCCTCGACCCAGCGCCGCAGCGCGTCCATGCCGCCCAGGCCCAGCTGCTTGCGATACGTAGCCGGGCCGCCCATCACCGGCGGGAACACCAGCACGTTGTAGCGCGACAGGTCGGTGCGGGCGAAGCTGCCCACGTCCAGCGCGCTGAACCGCAGGTCCAGGTCCTGGTCCAGCAGGTGCCAGATCCAGCCGTACTGGTCCGTCGACACGGGCATGCCGGTCAGCACGCCCACGCGGGGCGCCACCAGCACGTCGAACTCGCCGCCGCCCAGGTCCGGGCCGGCGTCGGGGCTGTAGGTCGTCACGGCCACCGGCTGCAGGCCATGCCGCGCGGCCACGCCCTCGAGCACGGCGCCGACACCCTGGTCGTTGCCCTCGCGGCGCACCACGAACGCGCCGGGGGCGAAGGCGCGGCCGCCGATGGTGAAGGCCTTGGCCGCCGCGCGCACCGTCACGCCCTGCTGCAGCAGGTCGGCCAGCGCGGCCTGCGCCTCGTCCGGATCGCCGTCGAAGATCACCGACACCCAGGCCTCGGGCGCACGCCACGCCGGCGCGGCGTCGTCCTGCGCCTGCCAAGGTTCCCACGCGCCGGCGGGCACCTTCGCGCTCCAGTAGGCGGGCACGCCCAGGCCGATGGCGAGCGACCACGCCGTGGTGTCGTACAGGCGGCTGCCCTTGCCCTTCTCGATGTACTCGCGCTCGTCGCGGAAGAAGCCGCTATCCATGGGCACGTGCGGGTCGAGGATCACGCGGGCCAGCGCGGCCGAGGGCTGGTCCATGCGCACCAGCAGCGCGCCCGGCATGAGGGTGTGGCGGCCGCTCGCGCCGGTGCGGGCGTCGACCAGGCCGTCGGCCTCGACCGCCTTGGCCACCGTCTGCACCTCGATGCCCTGCTCGGTGAGCACGCGCGCCAGGCGGGCCGTGCGTTCGGGCCGTCGCGGGTCGGGCGGGAACACCCAGGCGCGCAGCTTGCCCTTGCGCCCCTGCTCGACGATCTCGCCCCGCGCGGCCGCCTGGGCCTCGAGCACCGCCGCCGCGTTCGCGCGCAGCGTCTCGAGGTTGGCCACCGACGACGTCAGCTGGTGCTCCACCGCCTGCGCGAAGGTGCGTACCGTGCCACCGTGCTTGCGCACGAGCGCGCCCGTGGTGCGCGACATCTCGTACAGGATGCCGACGCCGCCCAGGAAGCGCGACCACGACGAGCCGTAGCCGGGGAAGAACTCCTCGTTCCACTCGCCGCGGAAGTACGGGTAGCCGCGGGCGTCCAGCGCCGCGGCCTGCTGCGCCGAGAACAGGTCGACCCAGCGCGTGGCGCTCGACGGCAGCAGCGGGTTGAACGGATGGCGCGCCGGCGGGAACAGGTAGGTCGAGTTGGCGCCCTGCTCGTGGCTGTCCACCACCAGTTGCGGCACCCACCCGGCGATCTCGGCCGAGCGCCGGCTCTCGGGATTCACCATGGTGAACCAGTCGCGGTTCATGTCGAACAGGTAGTGGTTGCCCCGGCCCCAGGGCCAGACCGCGCGGTGCGCCAGGTCGTCCTGGTCGGGGTTGGCGGTGCGGTGGGCGAACGCGGTGGTCTGCGCCAGGTAGCGGGCGCGGCCGTCGGGATTCTCGCAGGGATCGATCAGCACCAGCACGCCGTCGCGCACGGCGCGCGCCTGGTCGTCATCGCCGGCCACCAGCCACCAGGCCAGCACCGCGGCCGCGTCGGTGCTGCTCAGTTCGTCGCCGTGGATGCCGTAGGCCATCCAGGCCACGGGCTTGTCGGCCGGGCCACGCGCCGCGCCCGTGCGGGGATCCATGATCGCCCGGTGGCGCGCCTTGAACCCGTCGAGGTCGGCGATGGTCGCCTCGTCCGACACGGCCAGGTACACCAGCGGCCGATCCTCGTAGGTGCGCCCGAACTCCACCAGGCGGGCCCGGGGCGACGCGTCGGCCAGGGCGCGGAACCAGGCCAGCACCTCCTCGGGCCGCAACGGGCGCTCGGCGGGCGCCACGCCCGTCACGTCCTGCAGGGTGGGCAGGTCGGCGGCGAACCGGGCGCCGGGCAACGCCGCCCCGAGGTCGAGAGGCGAGGTGCCCTGGTTCAGGCCGCCGGGCGAGGCGACCGCCGTGGCGGCCAGGACGAGCGAAAGGGCAAGGACGGCGCGGCGAAGCGTCGAAAGCATGGTGGGCTCCCGGTTCGAGGGTCAGGCGGCTGCAGAAAGCGCGCACTATAGCACAGGCCGCCGCGGGCGCCGCCGCGCAATTCGGCGGCGGTCCGCGTCGGCCCCGGACAGGCGAAGGCCCCGGCCGCAGAGGCCGGGGCCAGTATCGCGGGTCGGCGGTCGAGAACCGTCAGCGGCCGCACTCCGACAGGCGGATCTCCCAGTGGCCCGGCACCCAGCGCGCCACGCGCCGACCGGTCTGCTCCCAGTAGCCGGGCACCCACACGCGCTCCTGGCGGTGTTCGCGGCGGTGTTCCCGGCGCTCGAGTCGCGCCTCGTGACGGCAGGCGCGGCAGTGCTGCCGGTCGTCGCAGCGCTCGATGCGCCCCGCCGGGCAGGTCCGCACGGCGATAGGCTTGGTCTGGACCGCCACCCTGGGCGCATCGCCCACCACGACCCTGGCCTGCACCGGCGTCCCGATGGTGGCGGTGATCCGCAGGGCGGCCTGGGCGTCGCCGGGAACCAGGGCGGCCGCGGCCGTGAGCACGAGGGCCAGCCCGAAGGCGATCTGGAAAGCCCGGATGGTCGAGGTGGCGTTGCGTTTCATGGCTTGGTCCTTTCGTTGCGGGAACGCAGCCGTTCCACGGACACCCATCCCATTGCAGGTGCGGTGCCCAGCGCCCGAGGTCCAAGCCATGTCCATGTATAATTATAAGTTATAAAGAAATCGGGCCCTCGCGGGCGGGTGTACAGCGTGTCCCGGCAGGGGCATGTCGTCCGCCGCCGGCGCCGCGGTGTCCCCGATCGAGGTCACCCGGTGCCGCGCCGCGGGTGGCCGCTCAGGCCTGGCGTTCGAGTCCCTGGAGACCGGCGACATCCAGGATGCGGATCGAGCGCCGATCCGCCGCGATCAGCCCCAGGCTCGCGAACTCGGCCAGCGTGCGCGACAGCGTCTCGGGCGTGGTGCCGACGAACTGGGCGATGTCCTTGCGCTTCAGGTGCACCGGGATCGACGGTCGTCCCAGGTGCCCCGGCACCGGCGTGCCGTGCATGTGCAGCAGCATGTCCGCGATGCGCCGGCGCACCGAACGCTGGGCCATCGACAGGACCCGATCCGACCCATGGCAGACCTCCGCCGCGAGGGCGCGGGCCACGGCGGCGGCGAAGCCGGCGGATCGATCCAGCAGGGCCGTCACGGCGTCGCTCGGCACGGTGACGGCCACCGTGGGCTCGACGGTGACGGCGGTGGCCTGGGCCCGCCCGTCCGCCAGCAGGCCCGCCAGCCCCACAACCTCGTTGCGCCCCACCAGCTGCATGAGGTGCGGGTTGCCGCGGTCGCCGGTGCGCGTGGTCTTGGCCGCGCCTTCAAGGATGACCGAAATCGTTGTCAAATAAGCACCTTCGATGCAGAGCACATGGCCGGCCGGCAGTCTCTGCACCTGGCGCACCGCCTCGAATTGGGCCAGATGTTCCGGTTCAAGAGCCGCAAACGGATGGTTGCGCAGGATCGGCGTGTCTTGGGCATCAGGCCTGGGCATAGCAATCTCCTGATCGGGACCGGCGGTCAGCGACGGTCCATCGACCGTCCCGCGGGCCTCCCTTATATATCGTTGAAGCATACGTTGATTCTTTGATAGCACCGGTCGACATGGCCGACAATGCGAATGTGTCCGGTTCTGGCTAGGGAAATCCCCAGCACGAGTTCCGGCTGGACAAAGGGTGGCGTTGCTTCTAGTATGGAACGCGTTCGGGACGAAACATGCCGTGCCTCCTCGAGTGCCGTCGGTCCGGAATATGCAGGCCGACGCTTTTTTTGGTGCACAGCAGCCTGGACCGCGACGAGAACTTGACCCGGCCGCGCCGCCGGGATGACGAGATTCCCCACCGCGGGGAATGGGGCCCGGCACCGGCCGGACTCGACTGAAGCCCGTGGGCTTGACCGGATTTGGCCGGAAATCCCGCATGGGCTTGCTTTGGACGGCTAGGCCGTCAAGTGGAGAGACAGAAATGAAGAAGCTCTATGTGGGCAACCTGCCCTTCAGCGCGACCGACGAGGACATCAACGACCTGTTCGGCCAGCACGGCACCGTGCACTCGGTGGCGCTGATCAACGATCGTGAGACCGGCCGGCCCCGTGGCTTCGGCTTCGTCGAGATGGACGACGACGCGGCCATGGCGGCCATGCAGGCCCTCGACGGCGCCGAGATGGGCGGTCGGACCCTGCGGGTCAACGAGGCTCAGGATCGTCGCGGTGGCGGCGGCGGTGGCGGCGGCGGTGGCGGCGGTGGCCGTGGCGGCCGCGGCGGCTACGGTGGCGGCGGCGGCGGCCGCTGGTAAGCCAGCCAGCCCACGTTGGAACACGGCGCCCTGTCTCCTCGGAGGCAGGGCGCCGTTCTCGTTCCGGATCCCGCTGCGGCCTCGGCCGCCGCGCCGGAGCGACCTAGTCCAGCACGGAGACGATCAGGAAGCGCTCGCCCCCCACGTCCAGGGGGCGGATGCGCACCGCAAGGTCGAGCACCGGCAGGCTTCCCGCGCGCTCGATGGCGCACCTGGCCCGGGTCACATCTCCGCCGGCCGCCTGCACCAACGCGTGCAGCAGCCCGCAGGACGCGCAGGCCGAGGTGTGGCCGCAGCCGCCATTGTCCGGACCCGGGTTCACGCACTGCAGGATCACGCCGGGGCTCTGGCCCACGGCCTCCTGGTCGGACCCGGACAGGAAACGCCGCGAGAAGTCCGCGTTGGCCGCCAGCAATTCGCGACGGCGGTTCAGGATGGCGGCGGCGCCGGGCATCGAGGCCAGCAGTTCGACGGCGAAGGTCAGGGATTCCTGCTGCGTGTAGTCGGTTGCGTTGGGGGCGGAGGCCACCGGGGACATGCTCTCGGCTCCTTCCGGGGGGTGAAGTTGTGAAAGCGATATCGTCTTGCCCACGGCCGAATTGAGTAAAATCAAGGAATTCTTTAGCCTTTACCCTTCGACATCGCCGGCCCAGCACGTAACCTGTTCGCCGGAGGGCGCCACCGGCTGCGCCTGACCCGAAGGGGAGTTGTGGCATGATCCGACGCCTGGGCTATGCGGTGCCCGTTCTCGTTGTCGCCATCCTGGGTTTCCTGCCCGTCCTGCGGTCCTGGTGGCTGCACGACGACTGGTACTTCCTGGCCGACGCGCTGGGCCTGGGCGCCCGGCCGGGCAGCCTGGTGCGGCCGGTATCCTACCAGCTGTACTGGTCGCTGCTCGTCCCGCTCTTCGGGCTGGCCCCTTGGCCCTGGGCCCTGACGCGGCTGGCGCTGCATGCGGCCTCGGCCCTGATGGTGGCCCGCCTGGCCCGCCGGGCCGGTCTGGACGCGGCGGGCGCCGCCGCCGCGGGCGCGATCTTCGCCGCCGCCCCCGTGGCATTCGAAAGCCTGTGCTGGGGCACGGGAGCGGTCGAGCTGCTGGGGGCCTTCCTCGCTTTGGCGGCCCTGGACCGCTGGCTGGCCGGGGACGGGCGCTCCCGTGGGCTGGCGCTGGTGCTGGCCGGACTGGCCGTCGGCGCGAAGGAGTCGGGCCTGTTCCTGGCGCCGGTCTTCGCCTGGACGCTGCACCGCGAGAGCCGCCTGCGCTCGTGGGCAGGCGCCGGCACGGTCGTGCTGGCGGCCGTCGGCGTGGGGGCGGCGCTGCTGGTGCGGCGGGACGTCGCCGCCACCGCTGCGTATGCCCTCGACCTGCGGCACGCGCTGCGCAACGGCCTGGTGTTCGGCGCCTGGCTGCTGACGCCGGGCCCGCTGCTGCGCGACGCGACGCTGACCTCGCGGCTGGGCGCCGTGCTGGGCAGCCTCGCGTGGCTGCTGTGGGTGACGGCGGTGCAGACGGTGCGGCCCGACCGCCGCCGGGCGGCGGCCGCGGCGCTCGTGCTGGGGGTGCTGGCCCTCGTGCCGGCGCTGGTCACGGGCGACCACGCGGTGCCCCGCTACCTGTACGCATCGTTCGCGGCCGTGGCGGTGACGGTGGCCCTGATGCTGTATCCGCAGCGCGGGCCCTCGCGGGGATCGCTGACCCTGCTGACCGTGCTGCTGGTGACGTCGGCGCTGGGTACGACGCTCTACCACCGCGACGCCCGCCATCCGAGCGGCCGTCCCCTGCATCGCCTCGTCTTCAAGGAGGAGGTGTCGCGCCTGGCCTGCCGCGCCGTCGTCGGGGCGAACCTCGGACCGGGCGATCGCGTGGTGTTCCTGCGCGATCCCGCCACGGACGACGCGCAGTGGGCGCTCATGCAGGACGTGCTCGGCGGCGACCGGGCCGTGCGCGTGCTGACCCGCGGAAACGCCACCGCGGCCTGGCGGGATCATGCCGACCCGTCCGACCGCGGCGCGTTCGTCTTCGTGGTGCGCGGGGCGATGCTGGCGCCGGCCGGGCGGGCGGGCGCGCCGGCGCCCTAGGCCGGCGGGCCGCCGGCGCCGCGGCTGCGGCTGCGCTCGATCGACTGCAGCGCCAGGTACTCGGCGCCGAAGCGCTTCAGGTTGTCCAGCTCGGTGTCGTACTGGTCGTAGTGGCGCTCCTCGTCCATCACCAGTTCCTCGAACAGCTTCTTGGAGACCGAGTCGGCGTTGGCCGCGCACTCGTTGGCCATGCGGTTGTAGTCCTTGGCGCTGGCCTCCTCCATCGCGGTCGCCTTCTCGAGCATCTTCTGCACGTCGGTGATCTTGGCGACGGGCTCGGCGGCCGTCATCTCCACCTCGCCCTTCAGGAACAGGATGCGTTCGGCCAGGCGCTCGATGTGCATCATCTCGTCGATGGCGGTGCGCTTGAACAGCAGCGCCAGCAGGTCGAAGCCCTGGTCGTCGCAGTGGAAGTGGAAGTACATGTACTGGTGCACGGCGGCGAGCTCGTCGGCGACGGCCTGGTTCAGCAGGATCACGCTCTGCTTGTGCATGGCGGCGTCCTTTCGGAAGATGGGTGTGCCGCCAATCATCGCACGGCGCCCGGTGCCCCGCAAGCCGGGCGGGGATCAGGGACGTTCGCGGGCGGCCAGCACCTCGGCGGCCCGGATCGGCGGGCGGCGCAGGTCATCGATGTCCTCGCGTTCGCGTAGGCGATACTCCCAGAGCTTCAGGTGCCGCAGCATCGTGTACTGCGCCGTCAGCAATGCCAGCCACAGGCCCGCCGGGCCGTCGCGCCACCCGGCCTTGCGCACGTAGCAGCGCAGGAACGCGCCGAGGGGGCCCAGCAGCAGGCGGGCCGGGCTCGGGGCGGCGTCGGGACGGCGCTCGAGGCGGTTGGCGACCTCGAGGGACGTGTAGTCGTTCATGCGGGCGACGCAGGCGTGCACGTGGTCGTAGGTGTGGTGCAGCAGCAGGCCGTCGAGGCGCCCCACCGGGCCGTCGGCCACGTAGGCGCCATGGATCTCGCGATGGGCGGCGCGCGCGGCGCCGCGACGGAACAGGCGCAGCTGCCAGTCGGGCGACCAGCCGCCGTGGTCGATCCAGCGGCCGAAGGCGCGCATGCGGCGGCGCACCTGCCAGGCCCCGGGGCCGGCGGGGTCCGCGATGGCGCCGCGGATGGCGGCCGCCAGCTCCGGCGTGACCTCCTCGTCGGCGTCCAGCACCAGGATCCAGTCGCCCGTGGCCTGCCCGACGCCGTGCTCGACCTGGCGGCTGTAGCCGTCCCAGGGACGCTCCACCACCCGGGCGCCGAGGGCGCGCGCGGCGGCGGCGGTGCCGTCGGTGCTGCCGGCGTCCACGACCACCCGCTCGTCCGCCCAGGCGACGCTGCCGAGGCTGCGCGCGAGGTTCCGCGCCTCGTTGCGCGCGACCATGACCACCGAGAGCCGCACCATGCCATACCGCCGGGATCGGGGACGAAGTGACCCGGCGATGGTAGACCCCGGCGGGCCGGCCGGCAAGCGGCCGCCGGATCCGCTTGATCGGCGGCCGCCGGGCGCGGTAAGGTGGCGGCCGATCCGGAGTGCTGCGTCTCGAACCCCGACCCGGGAGTGTTGCCATGCGGAGATTCGCGTTCCTGATGGTGTCGGCCCTCGTCCTCGTGTCGCTGGCGGTGCCGGCGGCCCAGGCCATCACCGAGAGCAAGACGGGCGTCGAGTACCCCGACGTGCTCACGGTCGGCTGCAACGGCGAGCAGGTCGAACTCGTGGCGACCGGTGCGGGCCTGCGCGAGAAGACCATCCTGAAGGTCGATGTCTACACCATCGCCTCGTACATGGCCAAGGGCTCGGACCTGGGCGCGGACAAGGGCGCCGGCCTGGTGGCCCTGAAGGCCCCCAAGCAGCTGCAGATGAACCTGCGCCGCAGCTTCAGCCGCGAAAAGCTGATCAACGCCTTCGTCGAGGTCATCGAGAAGAACTACGCCGACACCTCGCCGTTCAAGGCCGAGATGGCGATGTTCGAGAGCTATTTCACCCGCGATGCCCAGGACGGCGACGTCATCATCTTCGACTACTGCCCCAAGAGCGGCCTGACGGTCATGCTCAACGGGGAGATCAGCGGCATCATCGAGAAGCCGGCGTTCGCCGAGGCCCTGTGGTCGGTCTGGTTCGGCGCCAAGCCGGCCAGCGACGGCCTGAAGGCCGATCTGTTGAAGGCCTTGAACTGACGTTGTCATAATGACTTGCCCAAGGCGGCCGGATCCCTCAAGGTCCGGCCGCCTTCGCCTTTCCACCGATTCCGACATCCATTCTCATGCAAGTCCATAAAGATGAATGATTTAGTCCTGTTATTTCGTAAACAAACAGCTTCACACCCATGCAACCGCGTGATAGCCTGACTGCGAAAAGCCGGCGCCCTGGGGAGCGCCGGCGGCCCGTTCCGCCGCCCGGCGGCCGATCCCGGACCCACGCCCGATGCCACAGGGGGAGTCACCCATGGAGCCTCTCGACATCCTGCGCGACCAGTCGTCGCGCGCGCTCCATCGCAAGATGGACCGGCGCGAATTCCTGAAGGTCGTCACGGCGGCCGCCGCGGCGGTCGGCCTGTCGTCGACCACCGCCGTGCGCATCGCCGAGGCTGCGGCCGCGGGCCTGAAGCCGTCGGTCATCTGGCTGCACTTCCAGGAGTGCACCGGCTGCACCGAGTCGCTGCTGCGCACCAGTGCGCCCGAGGTGGCCGAGCTGATCCTCGACCTGATCTCGCTGGACTACCACGAGACGCTGTCGGCGGCCGCGGGCCACCAGGCCGAGAAGTCGCTGTACGACACCATGGCGGCCAACAAGGGCAAGTACGTGCTCGTGGTCGAGGGCGCGATCCCCGTCAAGGACGGCGGCATCTACTGCAAGATCGCCGGCAAGACGGCGCTGGACCTGGTGACCGAGGTGGCCGCCGACGCCGGCGCCATCATCGCCATCGGCAGCTGCGCGTCGTTCGGCGGCATCCCGGCCAGCGGGCCGAACCCGACCGGCGCGACCGGCGCGCCCATGGTGCTCAAGGACAAAACCGTGGTCACCATCCCCGGCTGCCCGGCGAACCCCTACAACTTCCTGGGCACGGTCCTGCAGTTCGTGGCCCTGGGCACCCTGCCCGAACTGGACGACAAGGGCCGCCCGAAGTTCGCCTACGGCCGCGTGATCCACGAGGACTGCCCGCGGCGTCCGCACTTCGACGCCGGCCGCTTCGCCCAGCAGTTCGGCGACGAGAACCATCGCCAGGGCTACTGCCTGTACAAGCTGGGCTGCAAGGGCCCGGCCACCCACGCCAACTGCTCGATCAAGCACTTCTGCGACGTGCCGGGCGCGTGGCCCATCGGCATCGGCCACCCGTGCGTCGGCTGCACCGAGCAGCAGCTGGCCTTCCAGGTGCCCATCCACACCACCGTGGACATCGAGCGGCCCACGCCGCCGGACACCTACCCGTCCATCCACGCCGAGCAGCAGGGGCCGAACCCGCTGGCGGTGGGCCTGGGCAGCGCGGTCGTCGGTGCGGCCCTCGGCGCGGCCTACACGCACTCGCGGAAGCTGGACGCCGAGAAGCCCGAAGAGCCGAAGAAGGAGGGCTAGCCCATGGACCGGACCAGACGCTCATTCCTGAAGGGGATGGCGGCGGCCGGGGCGACTGCCGCGGCGGCGGCCGCGCCCGCGCTGGGCTCGGAGCCCGCGCGCCAGGCGCCGGCCGACGCGGTGGGCCTGCTGTACGACACGACGCGGTGCATCGGCTGCAAGGCCTGCGTCGTGGCGTGCCACCAGGCCAACAACCTGCCGCCGGACACCCGGCTCGACCCCCTGCACGACATGCCCACGGTGCTCAACGACCGCACCAAGAACATCATCAAGCTCTACACCGACGGCGAGCGCCGCTCGTACATGAAGCAGCAGTGCATGCACTGCATCGATCCCGGCTGCGTGGGGGCGTGCATGATCGGCGCCCTGCAGAAGCGCGAGCATGGCATCGTGACCTGGGACACCAACCGCTGCATCGGCTGCCGGTACTGCCAGGTGGCGTGCCCGTTCGAGATCCCGAAGTTCGAGTGGGACGCGCGCTCGCCGCACATCATCAAGTGCGAGCTGTGCAACCAC
>Ga0116152_10001140_pt1 | contig 21750 bp, 17 predicted proteins | sample AD_UKC119_MetaG_FD_89894 | JGI IMG/M metagenome (GOLD analysis project Ga0116152, IMG submission 89894) | Active sludge microbial communities of municipal wastewater-treating anaerobic digesters from Hong Kong - AD_UKC119_MetaG | ecosystem: Engineered > Bioreactor > Anaerobic > Digestate...
CCCCCTGCAAAAGAACTTTTTTGACAGACTCCCGCAGGCTGCGCGCCTGCGGTTCCTTTTTTTACCCATCGGAACGTAATTGTTGTCCGTCACGGAAAAATTTTGTTAAAAAACGTGGCTTGACTTTCCAGCAGACAAATGTTATGATAAATTGACGGAAAATTGAACAATTCAATTAAGGAAGATAGTATGAGCGCAATTTTTGAGAATTTTCAGAATTTGACTTGGCAGCAAATCGTCATGTGGTGCATCGGCGGTATCCTGATCTACCTTGCGATCCGCAAGGATATGGAGCCGGCGCTGCTGCTTCCGATCGGTTTCGGCGCGATTCTCGTAAACATTCCGATGTCCGGCGCGGTCACGCAGGTCATCAATAACGTCAAGGAAATCGGCGTGCTCGACGTCCTTTTTGAAGGGGGCATTGCGAACGAACTGTTCCCGCTGCTGCTGTTTATCGGCATCGGCGCGATGATCGACTTCGAGCCGCTGCTGACGAACCCCAAGCTGATGCTCTTCGGCGCGGCGGCGCAGTTCGGCATCTTCTTTACGCTGGTGGTCGCGTCGTTGCTCGGTTTTCCGCTCAAGGACGCGGCGTCCATCGCCATCATCGGCGCGGCGGACGGCCCGACCTCCATCTTCGTGGCGAACTTCCTGAATTCCAACTATATCGGGCCCATTATCATCGCGGCGTATTCGTATATGGCGCTGGTGCCGATCGTGCAGCCGCCGATCGTCCGGGTTCTGACGACTCCGGAAGAGCGCCGCATCCGCATGGAGTATACGGGAAACCGCGTCTCCAAGGCGACGAAGATCCTTTTTCCGATCATCGTTACGATCATCGCGGGCATCTTTGCGCCGCGCTCGGTCGCGCTGGTCGGATTTCTGATGTTCGGCAACCTGATCCGCGAATGCGGCGTGCTCGGGTCTCTTTCCGAGACCGCGCAGAAGGTGCTCGCCAACCTGATCACGCTCTTCCTCGGCCTGACCGTCGCCGCCAAAATGCAGGCCGATGCGTTTCTGAACCTGCAGACGCTTATGATCATCGGCCTCGGGCTCGTCGCGTTTGTGTTCGACACCGTCGGCCGCGTGCTCTTCGGCAAGTTCCTCAACCTGTTCGTTAAGAAGAAGGTCAACCACATGATCGGCGCGGCGGGCATCTCCGCGTTCCCGATGGCCTCCCGCGTGATCCATAAGATGGGCCTCGCGGAGGATAAACAGAATTTTCTGCTGATGCACGCCGCGGGCGCGAACGTCGCCGGGCAGATCGCATCGGTGCTTGCGGGCGGTATTCTGCTCAACCTCGTTGCAAAATAACGGAGAGGGATATAGAATTATGCAGTTGGATCTAAACAGCGTCGCTCCGGTCGACGAAACCATGCGGATTCTGGTTCTCGGCATGCTGGCATCTTCATTGTTACGGCTGCGATCATTCTGGTGATCGCGCTGCTCAACCGAATCACAAATCCGGGCAAAAAACGGAACCGTTCCGGCGGAGAGAACGCGTAAGCGCCGCGGCCGGACATTCAGGCAGCCGCTGTTTCATGCGGATCAGGAAAGGGAGATATGAATCATGGAAAAACTTGTTCTTTACGGTTCCCTGCTCATCGCTCTGCTGGCGTTCGCATTTGCGGCCTGGCTGTATCTGTGGGTCAGGCGGCAACCCTGTGAAAATCAGAAGATCCTCAAAGCCTGCGGCCTCATCCGCGCGGGCGCGCGCACGTTTCTGCGCAAGGAGTATCTGGTTCTGGCGCGGTTTGCGGGCGTCGCGGCCGTGCTGATTCTGATTTTTTTGCCGCTGCCGATCTGGAAGGGCGCGCCGCTTGACAATATCCGCATGATGGTCGCGTATCTCGGCGGCACGGCGTTCTCCGCCGTCGCCGGCAAGATCGGTCTGGAGGTCGCCACCATCGCGAACGGTCGCGCGGCGGAGGCGGCGCAGAAGGGGATCAAACCCTCGTTTATGGCCGGCTTCCGCGGCGGCGCGGTCATGGGCATGGCGGTCGTGGGCGCGAGCCTGCTCGGCGTGGCGATCGTTTACATGGCCACGAAGGACCCGACCACGGTGCTCGGCTTCAGTTTCGGCGCGAGTTCCCTTGCGCTCTTTGCCAAGGCGGGCGGCGGCATCTTTACGAAGACGGCCGATATCAGCGCGGACCTCGTGGGCAAGGTCGAGCTCGGCATTCCCGAGGACGACCCACGCAATCCCGCCGTGATTGCGGACAACGTGGGCGACAACGTGGGCGACGTGGCCGGCATGGGCGCCGACCTGTTCGATTCCAACGTCGCTTCCATGGCGGCCGCGCTCGTGATGGCCTGTTCGCTGGATGCGGCAACCGGCGGCAAGAACGTCGCCATGGTGTTCTGCTTTGCGGCGCTCGGCCTGCTTGCGTCGATCATCGGCGTAATGACCGCCCGCATCGGAAAGCACGGCAACCCGACCCGGGCGCTCAATTCCAGCACCTATGTCACCACCGGTATCTACCTCGTTCTCACCGCCGCGGCGACCTATCTTTTCAGGTTCTCCTGGCGGATCTGGGGCGCCTGCACCGTCGGTCTGCTCGTGGGCGTGGTCATCGGGCTTACCACCGACTACTTTACGGACGATACGAAGAAACCCGTTCACTTCGTGGCCAAGGCCAGCAGCACCGGCCCGGCGTTCACGATCCTCTCCGGCATCTCCTACGGCCTTCTGAGCGTTCTGCCGGCCATGATCGGCATCGGCGTTTCGGCGCTGGCCGCATATAAGCTCTGCGCGCCGATCGACCCGGCCAACTCCATGCAGTACGCGCTGTTCGGCATCTCCATGGCGGCGGTCGGCATGCTTTCGATCGTCGGCATGATCGTGAGCAACGACGCGTACGGTCCGATCGTCGACAACGCGCGCGGCCTCGCCGAAATGGGCGATCTGGGTGACGAGGTGCTGGGGATCACCGACCAGCTCGACTCTGCGGGCAACACCGTCAAGGCCGTCACCAAGGGCTTTGCGATCGCGGCGGCCGGGCTTACGGTTATCGCGCTGCTCGGCGCGTTCATGAGCGAGGTGAACACGGCGGCGGCCGCGCTCGGCATCGCCGGCATCGAGAACTTCGACATCATGAATCCGCTCGTGTTCTTCGGCCTCCTCGTCGGCGCGGCGATTCCGGCGGTATTTTCGGCCATGCTCATGCTGGGCGTCGACCGCAACGCGCAGCGCATGGTTGCGGAGATCCACCGGCAGTTCCGGGAGATCGTCGGCCTCAGGGAAGGCAAACCAGGCGTGGAGCCGGAATACGACCGCTGCATCTCCATCGCGACCGCCGGCGCGATCAAGGAACTGATCCCGGCCGGGCTGATGGCGATCCTCGCCACGTTCGTCGTGGGCTTTATCGGCGGCGTGCAGGCCATCGGCGGGTTCCTCTGCGGCAACATCATCAGCGGCCTGCTGTTTGCGCTTTTCATGAGCAATTCCGGCGGCCTCTGGGACAACGCCAAGAAGTTCGTGGAATCCGGCAACGAGGGCGGCAAGGGCAGCCATGCGCACAAGGCGGCCGTTGTGGGCGATACCGTGGGCGATCCGTTCAAGGACACCGCGGGCCCGTCGCTGAACACGCAGATCACGGTCGTGTCGCTTGTGGCGTCGCTCGCGAGCACGCTGTTCCTCACGCTGTCGCTGTTCTGATCTCTTTTCCTTACAATTCAGCGCGGCGGCTCTTTTGAGCCGCCGCGCTCAGCTTGTACGATAAAGGGGGAACATTGGAGGCTCCGCCTCCAAACCACCGCTTAGGGCCGTAACGACCCTAAGAACCCATTTCTACAAGCGCCCTGGGAGGGCGCTTGCGGGGGCAGGGATTCCCAAGGGACGTGTCCCTTGGGTGGGGTGCAGGGATGAATCCCCTGCAAAAGAACTTTTCTGACAGACAGCAGCGCGGCGGCTCCTGCGAGCCGCCGCGCTGCTGTCGTTTGGTTTTGCGACGGAAAAGGCGCTTTTCCGGTCAGCCCCGCTGCGCATCCGCAGCCGGTTCGTCCGGCTGCGCGCAGATCTCGGCATACGTACGCGCGTAATAGGGGCGGAACAGCCGGAAATATCCCTTCGTGCGCTCGTTGACGAAGGTGGCGGGCACGCGCTCGTCCTCCGCGAGCGTCTGAAACTGGTATGGTCCGTTGACGCGCCAGGCGTTGAGAAAACCGGGACGCACGGCGTCCTTCGGGCAGCGGAACGCGCAGCTCATGCACATGGTGCAGTGATAGGAAAAATGAGGAAGGCCGTCCTTCATGCGGATATTCTGCGCGGGGCAGCGCTCCGCGCAAAGCCCGCAGCCTGCGCAGAGGTCCCTTTTCACGTGAATGAACGGGCCGTTGATCCAGGCGCCGAACCACTGGAGCCGGAAGAGATACATCCAAAGAACCGTCCAGGGCGCGTAGCGCAGTTTCTGCGGCGATCCGGCGGCGACGCCGTTTGCGATCACCCCGGCCATCTCCCGCGTATGCCGGTACATCTGCTTCACAAGCGCATCGGGATAGCGGAACATGATGTTGTACGGCATGAGCAGGTGGCGTTCCAGCATCGGAAGGAAGCCCTTTTTCCGAAGGATGCGCACCAGCGGCCAGCTGGACGCGCTGTTGGCGTGAAACGGTTCTCCGGAGGTCTTGAAGAGGAACGCCGGCATACGTTCGACATGCGGCAGCGTTTTTGCAAAGCGCAGGAAGAACTGCGGCGTGTTGAACGCATGGATCGGATATCCGAATCCGGCGATATCGAACCCGTTGGGGTCCGGCGCGTTGGAAAAGGGAACGCGAACGTCCCACACGGTGGTCCGGATCCCCCGCCGGGACAGTGCCTCGGCAACAAAATCCGCCGCGATGCGCGTGTTCCCCGTGCCGGAGAAGACGTAGAGGACGGCTTTCTTCATGCGCGGAATCCTTCCGGATAGCAGGCGTGCATCGCTTCGAGGATCCCTTCCTTCACGCCGCCGCGGCTGTACCCGAGCAGCGCGGATATCTCGTCGATCGTCTGTTCCGGAATATAGAGCTCCTCACCCATGATATCCAGCATGAGATGCTTCATGTTCAGGCCGGCCTGCTTGCCCTGCTTGGCCTCCTTTTTGGCGAGCTGTTCCGCGCCCATCGCGCAGAGCCCCGCGGGGAACTGCCAGATCGGCTTCTTCACGTCGAGACCTTCCTCCATCCATTCCAGCATCACGCGGAAATTGTGGTTTTCGTCCCCGACCGGGTAACGGTGCGCGTGCTCGCCGTGCTCGAGCGCGCCGACGCCCGCTTCCCCGACGGAGCGCACATGGATCATCGTCGTGCCGCCCTTCGGGAAGCATACGACCGGCGCGCGGAAGAACCGCTCGAGAAAAACGTCCTTCCACAGGGGCGTGCGGTTCGGCATCGCGCCGAAGATATAGGGCAGTTCGAGCACCATCACGTCCATTTTTCCCTCGCTCTCGTCGATCAGGCGCGCGGCCTGCTCGACGCGGCAGCGGATGTACGGGTGCAGCTCGGCAAGGCGCTTTTCCGGATACATCCGGTCGAACGCGGCAAAGTAGGAATTATAGACCACGGCGCGTTTCACGCCCGCCCTGCGGGCCGCGCGGAACGTTTTAGCGCAGTGCTCGACAAGCCGCTCATGGAAGAACTCGTATGCGGGCGCGGGCGGCGTCACGCGGTCGTCCGGACCGACGGAGTAGACCAGCGCGTCGTATCCGTCAATCGCGGCCGCGATCTCGTCCTCGTTCATCGTAAACACGTTGCCGAAGCGGACCTCTACCTCCTGCGGGTACCATCCGTCCAGCGGCACGTCGTCCACGGAAAGAGACCCGACGGTATGCCCGTGCTTCAGCGCGGCGAGCGTTGTGTAGTAGCCAAGGAACCCGGTTCCACCGACGATCATGATCTTCATGCCATATTACCTCCATCGATTTTTACAGATTGCAAATGAAAATTCGATGCCGCGAAAAGAACTGAAAAAAGTCCGCGCCGATGCGGCGGCGTGCATCCGCGGCTTGCAAGCGCGCCTGCCGAACAAACCAAACCGGGGGAGCGTCGGAAAAAACGCTCTCCTGTGCACAGCAAACCAAGCGGCGGGATCGGGCATCCGTCGAGTGAACGATTCTGTGAAAACGGCTGGCGCCGCAGATTGCCTGAATAAAAAACCTGACACATTTTGCCAAAACCAATGTAATCATACATGATTCGATGCAATATGACAACCTTCTTTCTTTCGGATTCGATTCGGATTCAAAAAAAGACAGGCGCTCCTGAAGGAGCGCCCGCCGGGAATAGAATACGGAATTTACGGAGCCGGAGTCGTCGTCGTCGTACTCGGCGTAATCGAGGCAGAACTTCCGGGTGTCGGCGTGATCTTGGATTTGTTGTTCGCCTTGCCCGTTACGGCGTCCATCGCGTCGTCGCTGTAGATCAGATCCAGCGTTTCCTGACCGGCGATGCCGTCGATTTGGCTGAGGCCGTTATATTCCTGAAATTTCTGCACGGCCGTTACGGTTGTTTCGCCGTAGTAACCCGTCGCGCTGCCGGACGTCAGATAGCCGAGCTCGATGAGGCGGTTCTGCAGATCGGTGATATCCTCCACGAGCTTTGTGAGGATCTTGGTGCGGTCGTCTCCGTCGCCGCGGGAGAGGTAGTAAGCCTTCGCATCGTCGCTCATGAGCAGATTATAGGTTGATGCCCCGATGATGCCATCCCAGTCGTCGGAACTGTCGAAGTTCTTCAACTGGAACAGACGGATGGCCGTTTTGGTCGAAGGACCGTACTTGTTGGTATAGCCGCCTTCCGGCATGTCCATATACCCAAGCTCGACGAGCCGTTCCTGAATCGCGGGAATCAGGTCGCTGATGGTGCCTGCCTTCGATATGGTTTCGCCGTTGAGCGGGTCGGGATCCGGCGTCGGCGTCGGCTCATCGGTCGGAGCGGGCGTGTTCGTCGGCGCAAGGGACGGCGTAACGGTGACGTCCGCGATGGCGAGCTGCCCGTCGTCGGAGCTGCCCGTACGGTTACTGTTCGGCAGAAGAACCGCGAGCAGCACGATCGCCACGAGAACCATGGCGATGGAACCGCCGATTACAACCAGGGTTTTGGCGGGAAGCTGCGCAAGATACAGCCCGAGCGCGCGCATGAATCTGGCAAATTTGCTGCGCTTCTTCTTCCGCTTCGCGGGGCGGGGCGTGCGTTCGGTGTATTCCCGACCGGTGTCGTCGCCCTCGTCGCCGCCGTAGCGGCCGGTGTTGCGCGAATAGTAGGTACGCCCGGTATTGGGATTGCCGCCGCGGGCGGCGTACTCGTCGCCGTAGGAGCCGGAGCGGCGGGAAGTATAGCCGCTGTCGCCGTAACCGGCGTTTGCCGGCGCATATCCGCCCTCCTCGCGCCCGTAGGGGGAGGGATCGCGCCCATAGGAGGAAGGATCGCGTCCGTAGGGGGAAGGATCGGTTCCGTAGGCGGAGGGATCGCGCCCGTAAGGGGAGGGATCGGCTCCGTAGGCGGAAGGATCGGTTCCGTAGGCGGAGGGATCGCGCCCGTAAGGGGAGGGATCGGCTCCGTAGGCGGAAGGATCGCGCCCGTAGGGGGAGGGATCGTTTCCATAGGCGGAGGGATCGGTTCCGTTGGTCGCGGGATCTTCGCGGTAGGAACGCGGATGCGCGGCGCCGGGATCTTCGCTGCTCGGATTCTCTTCATAAGGAGGGTATCCGTGCGAACCGCCACGATATTCCATATAGCTCACGCTCCTTGCAGCAGAATCGGTTGTGCCGGTGGGGGGAAACCTGCACGGTTTTTGGCACCGGCACAGGTGTCCAGTCAAATACAACTTTAGTGTACCATAGCAACAGGGGTGGAATTCTCCGGATTATTGTGAAGAATTTATGGATAATTTGTTAATCATTTTCGCATCAATTCCTGCCGCGGTGGGGGGAAATACGGAAAAACGGGGGATTCTTCATCCCCCGCCGGCCGACCGGAAAGACGCCTGTTAATATTTTAAGGAAGAAAGTTTTCGCCTCTGCGCGTCCGCAAAAAACGGAGGCGGGGGAAAAACGGTCGTTCCATCCAAAAGCATGGTCTCCCGGTGAACTCAGACCACTTGTTCGAGGATCTTTTTCGTCGAACTGCAGCCGATGCGCGTGGCGCCGGCGGCAATCATCGCTTCCGCCTGTTCGCGCGTGCGGACGCCGCCGCTGGCCTTGACGCCCATGTCCGGCCCCACGGTTCTGCGCATGAGGGCGATATCCTCCATGGTGGCGCCGCCCGTGGAAAAGCCGGTCGAGGTTTTGACGAAGGCGGCGCCGGCGGACTTCGCGGCCAGACAGGCGCGGACTTTCTCATCCTGGGTGAGCAGGCAGGTTTCCAGGATCACCTTGACGATCGCCGGTTTCGACGCTGCGACGATGGCGGCAATGTCCGTCTGCACGGCATCCCATTCGCCGCTTTTTGCAAGGCCGATGTTCAGGACCATGTCGACCTCCTCCGCGCCGTCGCGCACGGCGAGCGCGGCCTCGAGCGCCTTCGCGGCGGTGGACATCGCGCCGAGCGGAAAACCGACGACCACACAGGTTTTTACGCCGCTGCCCCTGAGATTCTCGCTCACAAGCGCCGCATAGCAGGAATTGACGCATACGCTGGCGGTATGGTAATATTTGGCCTCCTCCACGACGCGCAGGATATCGACGCGCGAAGCGTCGGCTTTCAGCAGCGTGTGATCGAGATACGTGTTGAGCGGATTCATGAAAAATACCTCCTGAGTAGTCCTTCCAGACAATTGCCGCGCTGCGCGTCGTCACGCGCCATCTCGTGCAGCGCGTCGTGAATCGCGTCGAGATTAAACGCCTTGGCGCGTTTGGCCAGCGTGTTTTTCGCTTCGGCGGCGCCGTATGCCATATCGGCGCACACCGAAAGATTCTGTTTGGTGGAAACGGCCGCGCGCTCGCCGAGCAGCTCGGCAAACCGGGCGGCCTGACCGGTTTCCTCTGCGGCGTAGCGTTCCAGCGCCGCGCCGATCTCGGGGTATCCCTCGCGTTCGGCCGCGCGCGCCATCGCAAGATATGCGCCGGCTTTTCTGCATGCGCCGTCGAAGTTGCGGCGAAGGCCCTCCAGCACCGCCGGCTCCACGCCCGCCGCAACGCCCGATACGTGTCCCGCCGGGCAGGGCTTCCGTTCGGCGGCGTCCTCCGCAAACGATCGACCGGTCGCGCCGCACGTCGGGCATGTTTCCGGCGGCCGCTCTCCGGCAAAGACGCAGCCGCATACAGGACAGCGAAACCGCTTCATCGGGCACGTGCTCCTTTCCGGCGCCGGCGTCGACCGCCTGCGCCGCTGATTGTCGGAATCCCCCGGCTCTCGCCGGTGATTATCAGTATATCCCGTCGAATGTAAACAATCAATCACAAAACGGGGAAACGTCTACCAAAAAAAGCCCGCGTTTGCTATACTGCAAATCGAAAATAGTTGCGAACGGGAGATTGGGATGAAACGGTTCCTTGGCATTCTGCTTGTTCTGGCGGTGCTTTTAACGCCTGCGGCGGCGCGCGCCGACTATGATTACGACTCCATCAAAACGCCGAATATGATCGTGACCGACGCGGACGATCCGAGCGTCGTGTTCTACGAACGCGCTGCCGACGAGAAGGTGTATCCCGCCAGCACGACCAAGATCATGACCTGTATCATCGCGCTCGAGAACGGCAATCTGGACGACGAATTCATGGTGGGCGAAGAGGTGCTCGGCACCATTGTCACGTTCACGAGCTATTCGTCCCTGATGGGGCTGCAGCCGGGCGAGACCGTCACGCTGCGCGACCTTGTGTACGGGCTGATGCTGGTTTCCGGCAACGACGCGGCGGAGGCGATCGCAAAGCACGTGGGCGGTTCGCTGGAGGGATTCGTTTCCCTGATGAATGCAAAGGCGGCCGAGCTCGGCATGACCAACACGCATTATACCAACCCGCACGGCATACAGAACGCCGATCACTATACGACCGCGCGCGATATGGCGAAGCTGACCTCCTACGCGCTGCAGAATGAGGAATTCTGCGATATCATCAAGACCCTGACCTATACCGTTCCGGCAAACAGCGTGCGCACGACCCCGCTGGAGCTCAATAACGCAAACCGGCTTCTGCGGGCGGTCGAGAGCGACACGCTGCAGACGGTGTATCAATACGCCATCGGCGTGAAGACCGGGGACACCGACGCCGCCGGCAAATGCCTCGTCGCGGCGGCGGAGAAGGACGGTGCGCGCGCGCTCGTCATCCTCTACGGCGACAAGGCCGATCTTTACAACGACGATAAGGACACGACCAACCTCGCCCGTTTCGTCAACGCGGCGAGTATTTTCGAATATATCTTCGCCAACGAATACCAGACCGTCACGGGAACGGAACTCGGCCTGCAGAGCGCATTTTCCACGGGCGTGGTCAATGCGGACGAAGAGGACCTTCAGGACGGGCAGCTCACGATGAGCGCGGACGTTTCCGGCGTGACCATCCGTGCGCTTTCGAGCAAAATCGAAGCCTACCGCGCCGCCGCGTCTTCGATCACCGCCACGGTGGAACTGACGACCGAGGTCCAAGCGCCGATCATCGCGGGTCAGAGCATGGGCCTGGTGCGCTACGAACTCAACGGAGAGACGATCTGCACGGCGCCGCTGACTGCCGATTTTGCCGTCGGGGAAGTGATGGAAATCAAGTCGCTTGAGCCGGAGGAGACCGCCGTGGTCACAGACGCGCCGGACAGCACGCCGCTGATCACAAAGGGACACGGCGACTGGAACACCGCAAAATTCCTGACGCTGGCGTTCATTCTGCTGGCTGTTCTGCTGATCGCGCTGATCGTTATCTTCGCGCTTTCCGAACGCAAGCGCCGTTATGAGCGTAAACGCCGCGCCGCGCGCGCACACAAACGGCCCCGCTACTGACGCACCGGCGTTTGGGGGCTTTCCCTGTGCGGCCGTGCCGCATGCCTGCTCTTTGTCGGCATTGGAGGAGCGGTTCGCCGGGGAACCCGTCGGTCGTTTGACCGTGCCCGCCAGGGCGCGCGTTTACCATGCCGCCGGATCCGGCGGCTTTTTCATGCAATTTGGCTGGGAGGCCGCGCTCTCGTTATTGCCGGCGTCGAGCACGATGCCGGCCGCCCGCCGCCGCCCGGAAACACGCCGATGGCGGAGAGATTTTCCGCGGAAACGCGCTTTTGATCGTCCAGCAGCGTTCCGTCCGTATCGCGGCAGAGAAACAGGCCGTCGTAAACGCTCATCAGCACCTCCGAACGTTTGGAATCGCCACACGGTTCACCGACCTTGCAGGAAAGGCGACGCGGCGGCAGACGGAGGGGTACTGTGCCACGGACGAGGGAACCGCGAGGGGTTGCGCGGCAGGGCGGAAACAGAGTATACTATGCTTTACGGCATGGGCCGATAACCGCGCAAAACACGCGGGGACAGTCGCTTTGAGGGGAGGGCTCGTTGACGATGGATCGGCAGAGCAAACGACTGGTTGCGGGCGTCGGCGCGGCGAATGTGGACGTGCACGGCAGGAGCCGCGCGCCCATCGTGATGCGGGACTCCAACCCGGGCTATCTCGGAACGTCGGTCGGCGGGGTGACGAGAAACATCCTGGAAAACCTGGCCCGGCAGGGCGTTTCGGCCGCGCTTCTCGCGGCGGTCGGCGGCGACGTTTACGGCGAGAAGATCCTGCGCGACAGCGCCTTGGCGGGCATCGACGTCTCCCGCGTCAAGCGCGTACCCGGCGGGGCGTCCTCCTGCTACGTCGCCATGCTCGACGAATGCGGAGACATGCTGCTTGGCATGTCGGATATGCGCATCATCGACGAACTGGACGCGGCGTATCTCGACGAAAACCGGGACCTGCTGCGGAGCGCGGCTGCGGTGGTCTGCGACGCCTGCCTGCGCGTTTCGTTTCTGGAACGCCTCGCCGAGGCGGCCGCGGACGCACCCCTGATGATCGACCCCGTTTCAACCGCGTATGCGCGGCGGATGAAGCCGGTTGTCGGACGTTTCTTCGCCATCAAGCCGAACGTAATGGAGCTCTCCGTCCTCGCCGGCATCCCCGTGGAGACCGAGGCGGATATCGAGCGGGCGAGCGAGGCGCTGCTGGCGCGCGGAACGCGCTGCGTCGCGGTCAGCCGCGGCGAAAAGGGCTGCTACTATGCGGATGCGGACGGCGCGCGCATCTTTTGCGCGCTGCGGCCCGTGGAAGAGATGGCCAACGCTACGGGCGCGGGGGACGCGTTCATGGCGGGTTTTGTCCATGGCGTCGTCGACCGCATGCCGGTGAAGGAGCGGCTCGAATATGCGCTGGCTTCCGGCATTACGGCGATCCAGAGCCTTTCGACGATCAACCCGGAGATGAGCGATGCGCTGGTTCTGCGGAATCTGGCGCGCTACCGGATTTCGGAATAAATCGAGCTTCAATCAGGAGGAGGAATCGTATGCGCAGGGAAGCATATTTGGACGTACTGCCGGAGGTTTCGGCGGCGGTGGAACAGAACCGGCCCGTGGTCGCGCTGGAGAGCACGATCCTGAGCCACGGCATGCCGTATCCGGAAAATCTGGATTTTGCCTTGGAGGTGGAAAAAGCCATTCGTGCCGAGGGTGCCGTGCCGGCGACGGCCGCGCTGATCGGCGGCCGCGTCAAGCTGGGGCTGAACAGGGACGAACTGGAGCTTATGTGCAGGGCGGAGGATGTCGGCAAGGTCAGCCGGCGCGATATGGCGACCTATATCGCCATGAAGAAGAACGGCGCCACGACCGTGGCCACCACCATGATCTGCGCCGCAATGGCAGGCATAAAGGTGTTCGCCACGGGCGGCATCGGCGGCGTGCACCGCAACGGCGAGGTGACCATGGACGTTTCCGCCGATCTGCAGGAACTCAAGCAGACGCGCGTCGCGGTCGTCTGCGCCGGTGCGAAGCAGATCCTCGATATCGGCCGTACGCTCGAATACCTCGAAACCATGGGTGTTCCCGTGATTGGCAACGGAACGGCGGACTTTCCGGCGTTTTTCTGTCGCAGGAGCGGCTACGGCGTGGATTATGCGGCGAAGGACGAAGCGGAGATCGCCTTGATCATCAGCACCAAATGGGAACTCGGGCTCGAGGGCGGCGTGCTGATCGGCAACCCCATCCCCGAGGCGTACGCGCTCGATTACGACTATATGGAGGGCGTGATCGGCCGGGCGCTTGCCGCGGCGGACGCGGCGGGCGTGCACGGCAAGAACATCACGCCGTTTCTGCTTGCAAAGGTGAAGGAGCTTACGGGCGGCGTTTCCTTCGCTTCAAACGTGCAGCTCGCGCTCAGCAATGCGCGCGCTGGGGCGCGGATTGCAAAGGCGCTCTGCGAACTGTCGGCGTAGCGCGGCGGACCGCCCCGCAGGACCTTTGCGTTTTCTGCCTCCATAGAGACGGAAGATAAAAACGAATAAGCGGCTGTCCCGTCCAAAGCGTGGCTTTGGCTGCCTTGCGCGTCCTGTCGTCGGCGGGGCGCGCCGTATGTTTTCCCGGGTGCCGTTTCCAGGCAGAATGCGGCGTTCGGGGCGCTCAAAATGCACTTTTCCATAGAATCATGAGAAATACGGTGTTTTTTGAAAGGTCTTCGGTGAAATATATTTCCCAAAACGCTGTGACCATGTTATACTTTTCATAGAATATACAACAATTATATGTAATCATTTCCTTGCACAGATTTGACTGCACGTATTCTACAGCAAAATCGGAGGGAAGCGCATGGAGAGCGTTCTGTATATCGAAATCAGCGTGATCGGGATTTTTCTGCTGATTTTGGTACTGATCAATCAAAAGCAATCCATGGGCACTTCCACACTGCAGAAGCGGTTCAACAACATTATCTATGTGACGATGGCTGCGCTTGTCGTGGACGCGGCGTGCTGGTGGATCGACGGGAAGACGTTCGCGTTTGCGCAGGCGGCCAACCTGACGATCGAAACATGCTACTACCTCTTTGAGGTCGTCATGCCGTTCCTTTGGGTTTCCTATGTGGAAATCGCCCTCAGCGAGGATGTCAGGATGGCGCATATCCGCAGCTGCTGGCTCGCGCTGCCGATGGCGGCGTTTCTCGTTATGATGGGCATCAATCTGAAAAACGGAATGATCTTCTATATCGACGCGCAGAATCAGTACCACCGCGGATCGCTGTTCATTCTTTCCGCCATACTGCCCTATTGCTATCTGATGTATGCGTCCGTGCGGGCGCTGGTGAAAGCGGCGCATGCCGGCTGGAGCGGCGAGCGGAAACGCTGCCTGCTGCTGGCGGCCTTCATTCTGCCGCCCGTCATCGGCAGCGTGGTTCAGACGTTTATGTTCGGCGTGGCGTATGTGTGGATCTGCACGGCCCTCGGAATCCTGATGGTGTATATCGATATGCAGAACCGGCAGATCTCGACCGATCCGCTGACGGGTCTCAACAACCGAAGGGAGCTTTCCAAATTCCTGATTCGCGAAACGCGCGATGCCGACCGGATTTCCGGCCTTGCTCTGATCATGATGGACGTCGACCATTTCAAGGCGGTCAACGATACCTACGGCCATTATTACGGGGATGTCGTGCTGATGTCTGTGGCCGGTATTCTGAAAAAATCCTGCCGCGGCACGTCGGCGTTTTTGGCGCGCTACGGAGGAGACGAATTCTGCATCGTGTATCCGACGGAGAACGCCGAGGAAGTGGAAAGCCGGATTGCCGCGATACAAAGCAATATCGATGCGAGGAACCGGGAGGAACCGGACGAAGTACCGGTCAGTCTGAGCATCGGGTATTCGCTCTGGGACGCGGAGAACGATCGTTCCATCGAGATGCTCTATCGGCGGGCGGACATGAACATGTATCAGGCAAAGCGCGCAAAGGTCAACTAGGGCGCGGGGAGCCGGTTTGCTAAGCGAAACCATGATTCGGCGCGCGGCCGGGGAAACCCGACGCGCGCGTTGCACGCTGCGGGCGCGCACCGAAAAAATTCCGACGAAACGGCCGTAAGCGGCGCAGGAAACGGCTTTTGTTTTAGGGTGTGTTTCTAAAATGCGGTGAGGACAGGCCGAACGGATTTTAAAAACATACCCTAGCAGGCTAAAATCCCGTATCCGTCAAAAAGCGAACGGCGCGGAAGTGGACGGATGCTTTTTCATGCAACCTGCTGGAATGGGGCTTGACAGCATGACGAAAAAGACGCTCGAACCAGGCAACTTTCTCTCGGCGAGAAGGTCGCGTTCGGAATGGGCGACGTGGGGTACTACGTATTCAGCTCCGCCATGGTGTACTTCTTTAAATACAACCTCGGCAACAGCGAGCTGATGTCCCTGTTCACGCTGGCGCTGGTACCTTCCTCCGTGATCGGCATGCTGATCGTGCCGCCCGTCGCCCGCAGGTTCGGCAAGAAAACCGTGTTCTTCTGGGGCGGCGTCGTCATGGCCGCGGCGTTTTTCGCCATGTTCCTGACGGCCGGCCGGATGCTGCCGCTGTTCGTCTTCGGCTGCATCGGCGCGGCCGCCAGGACCGGACCGCTGGTCGCGTCCTTCTCCATGGTGTCCGACACGGTGGAATACGGCAAGTGGAAGACCGGCTCGGACGTACGCGCCGTCAGCTTCAGCGTGTTCGTGTTCGCGCAGACGGTGGGCATTTCGCTTTCGTCCCTGGTGGTAGGGGTGGTGCCGGAGGCCACCGGCTACGTGGCGAACCAGCTGCAGACCCCGCTCACGCAGAACGGCATCCTGTGGCTGTTCTCGCTGATTCCGGCCGTCATCACGCTGCTGATGAGCGTTGCGATCCGCTTCTGGAATCTGTCCGGGGAGAAGGCCGCCGAAATCCTGCGGGAACTGAAGGCGCGCTGGCCGCGCTGCTGCTGATTTGCGAAATCACGGCGCGCATCATCTGCGATCTGCCGGTGCGGGCCGACTTCTACAGCTCCGTTCCGCGCGGCGAAATTCCAGAAATGCAGCGGCGGTTCGGGCTGCTGGCGAACCCCGGCGACACCTTTATGTCTGCCCGGTGCGGGGGTTCCCGGATTCGGACAAGCGGGGGCTTTTGCGGGGATTCGTTTTGCCGCCGGCCGGACTGCGGCGAAATAAAAATCATGGCCGTATCCCGCGCGCAATTTGACAAATCGGCGGTTTTCGGGTATAAATAATAGTTTGTTGGCGGTATCGCGGCCAAATTCAAATCCGGGGAGACGAACGATATGGAAACGGATATCGTGATCGTGGGTGCCGGCCCTTCGGGCATCTTTACGGCGCTGGAAATGCGCAGGCGCGGCGGCAAGCAGCGCATCCTGATCGTGGAAAAGGGACAGGCGGTTGAGAACCGCCGCTGCCCGAAAGCCGTGACCGGGCGGTGCGTCAACTGCAAGCCGTACTGCCATATCACCACCGGGTTTTCCGGCGCGGGCGCGTTTTCCGACGGGAAGCTGTCGCTTTCCCACGAGGTCGGCGGCGACCTGCCTTCGCTGATCGGCGTAAAGCTGGCGCAGGAAACCATCGACTACACCGACGGGATCTATCTTTCCTTCGGCGCGGACGAGCACGTCGAGGGTGTGCAGGGCGGCGAAAAGATCAAGGAGATTCGCCGCCGCGCAATCCGCGCGGGGCTGAAGCTCGTCGATTGTCCCATCCGCCACCTCGGGACCGAGAAGGCGCAGGATATCTATTACGCCATCGAGCAGGATCTGCTTCAAAACGGCGTCGAACTCCTCTTCGGTCACGCCTGCACGAACCTGATCCTCGAAGACGGCGTCTGCCGCGGCGTACTCGTCAACGACGGCGAAAAGACGTTTGAGATCCGCGCGAAGCGGACGATCGTCGCAACGGGCAGACGCGGCGCGGACTGGCTCGAAAGCATCTGCGCCGAGCACGGCATCGCGCACCAGCCCGGGACGGTCGATATCGGCGTGCGCGTCGAGGTGCGCAACGAGATCATGGAGACGATCAACGACGTGCTCTACGAATCCAAGCTCATCGGCTACCCGCCGCCGTATCGCAACAAGGTGCGCACGTTCTGCCAGAACCCGGGCGGTTTTGTAAGCCAGGAGAACTACGACAACGATCTGGCCGTGGTGAACGGACACGCCTACAAGGAGAAGAAATCGCCCAATACGAACCTTGCGATCCTGTGCTCGCATAATTTCAACATTCCGTTCGATCAGCCGATCGCCTACGCGCAGAAGGTCGGCGAACTGACCAACATGCTCGGCGCGGGGCATATCCTCGTGCAGCGTTACGGTGATATCCTCGACGGCAAGCGGACCTGGCAGCGGGAGCTGTCGTTCTCCAACGTCGTCCCAACGCTGCCGGACGCGGTGGCCGGCGATATCACCGCGGCCATGCCGTACCGCGCGATGACCAATATCATCAATTTCATCCAGGCGGTCGATCAGGTCGTGCCGGGATTCGCGGCGTCCGAAACGCTCCTGTATTCGCCGGAGCTCAAGTTCTACAGCAATCGCGTGAAGATGGACGAGCACTTCAACACCAGCATTGCGGGCCTCTTTACGCTCGGCGATTCGAGCGGCTGGACGCGCGGGCTGATGATGTCCTCCGTCATGGGCGTGCTCATGGGCCGGCGTCTCGCGGCGGAGGAACGGTAACGACGCGGCCGTCAAAGCCGACGCAGCCGAGAACATGACTGCAGGGCTGCGGCCCGTTATAATCCAAAAATCATTTTATGAACGGGGCATGCCGCAAGGCATGCCCCGCGGCCTATCGATAAGGGGGGACGTTGGAGGCTCCGCCTCCAAACCACCGCTTAGGGCCGTAACGGCCCTAAGGACCCACTTTTGCAAGCACCCTAGATGGGTGCTTGTGGGGTCAGGGATTTTCAAGGGACGTGTCCCTTGGGTGGGATGCAGGGGCAAAGCCCCTCCAAAAAGCTTTTTGACAGCTCGCGGGGCATACTTTTCAGCATGCCCCGTTCATAGAAAAATCCGTTTTTTAGAATGCTGCGCAAACTCTTTTCGATTCTCAGAGAAAAATGTAGGTTCTCTTTGTTTTTTCTCTTTCAAGAGAAAGAAGAATATATGCTGAAGCGGTACGCAGAATCTTTCAGATTTTGCCAAGAGGTAAGTTCTCTTTGACTTCTTTCTCTTTTAAGAGAAAGAAAAAATATGCTGAAGCGGTACGCAGAATCTTTCAGAATTTTGTCAAAGAGGTAAGTTCTCTTTGACTTCTTTCTCTTTTAAGAGAAAGAAAAAATATGCTGAAGCGGTATGCAGAATCTTTCAGATTTTGCCAAAGAGGTGAGTTCTCTTTGCCTTCTTTCTCTTTCCAAGAGAAAGAAGGTCAGTCGATAAAATCAAACTCCCACTCGCCGAGACGGATGCTGTCGCCGTCCTTCACGCCCATTTCGCGCAGCGCCGCGACGATGCCCGTGCGGATGAGTATCTGCTGGAAGCGCCGCATGGAGGTCTCGTCGTTGGGGTCGGTCGTATCGAGCAGTTTTTCCACATCCCCGCCGGACACGACGAACGCGCCGTCGTCGGCACGCTCGATATGGAAGCCGGGCGCGTATTCGGGCGCGTCGGGCAGATCGGTCTCCTCATAGCGGCGGATCGGCGGCAGCGTATCGAGCACCTGCACGATGCGATCGAGCAGCACATCGAAGCCCTGCGCGGTTGCGGCGGAAACGGGAAAGACCTCCGCGGCGGGGTACGCTTCCCGAAAGCGGTTGAGGTTTTCGTCCGAACCGGGCAGATCGGTCTTGTTCGCGGCGACCAGCTGTGGAAGTTCGGTCAGCAGCGGCGAGAATTTGCCGAGCTCCTCGTTGATCTTCCGGTAATCCTCCAACGGGTCGCGCCCCTCGCTGCCGGAGATGTCCAGCACGTGCACAAGCATGCGCGTGCGCTCGATATGCCGGAGAAAATCGTGCCCGAGTCCCGCGCCCTCCGCCGCGCCCTCGATCAGGCCCGGGATGTCCGCAAGAACGAACGAGCGCCCGTGCCGCGAGGCCACGCCGAGATTGGGCGAAAGGGTCGTGAAGTGATAGGCCGCGATCTTCGGTTTGGCGGCCGTGAGCACGGACAGAATCGTCGATTTGCCCACCGAGGGCAGGCCGACGATCCCGACGTCCGCGATGGACTTGAGCTCCATCTCGACCTCGCGCTCCGGCGTCTTCTGTCCGTTCTGCGCAAATTTCGGCGCCTGGCGGGTCGGCGTGGCGAAATGCGCGTTGCCCTTGCCGCCGTTCCCGCCGCGCAGTACGAGACGTTCCTTGCCCTCCTCGTTCAGATCCGCAAGAATCGCGCCGGTCTCCAGGTCGCGCACGATCGTGCCGACGGGCACGCAGATATGCAGGCTCTTACCGTTGCGGCCCGTCTGCAGTTCGTTTCTGCCGCCGTCGCCGTTTTCGGCGCGGTAGAACCGCTGAAACTTGAGATCCAGCAGCGTGGAAAGACGTCCGTCCGCGACAAACACAACGTCCCCGCCGCGGCCGCCGTCCCCGCCGGACGGACCGCCGCGCGCGACGTACTTCTCGCGGTGGAACGCGGCGCACCCGTCGCCGCCGTTGCCGGCCTTGATCACGATGCGCGCCTTATCGACGAACTGCATACCGATTCTCCTGAATGCCTTTCTGATGGTATTCGCAAAGCCCGGACAGCGGGCAGAGTCCGCATTTGGGGTTCCGGGACGAGCACACCTGCCGCCCGTGGAAGATCAGCCAGTGGTGCGCCTTGCCCCAGTTTTCACGCGGGATGGCTTCCATAAGCTGCTCCTCGGTCTTTTCCACGGTCGTGGCGTGCGCAAGCCCGATGCGGTTGGATACGCGGAACACGTGCGTATCCACCGCGATGGCCGGGATGCCGAAGGCGTTGCTGGCTACGACGTTTGCGGTCTTTCGCCCGACGCCGGGCAGCGTCTGCAGCGCGGCGAGATCCGCGGGCACCTCGCCGCCGTACTCGGCCATCAGAAGCCGCGCCGTCGCAATAATATGGTTCCCCTTCGTGCGGAAAAAACCGCAGCTCTTGATATAGGGGTAGAGCTCCTCCTCCGTCATGGCGGCAAACTGCGCGGGCGTATTCGCAACCGGGAACAGAACGCGCGTGCAGCGGTTGACCATCGTGTCCGTGCACTGCGCGGAGAGGATCGTCGCCACGAGCAGCTCGAACGGCGAGGTGAACAGCAGCGCGGGCTTCGCGTCCGGATACAGGCGCTCGAGTATGGCGAGCGCTTCTGTTTTCTGCGCCCTGGTCAGCATCAGGTTTGAATCTTTCCGCCGAACTCCCGCACGATGATATGCGCCATGGAGAGCGCCTGATCGAGGATCCCTTTTTCGTCCTGTCCCTCGAGCATGATGCGGATCAGCGGCTCCGTGCCGGACGCGCGCAGCAGCACGCGCCCGTTCCCGTTGAGCTTGCGCTCGATCTCGTCCTTCTTTGCGAGCAGCTCGGTGCTCTCGAGCACGGCCGCCTTCTGGTCGTTTTCCACATTGACGTTCACGAGCACCTGCGGGTATTTCGGGATGCGCGCGGCGAGCTTGGAGAGCCGTTTTTTTGATTCCGCGACCACGCCGAGCAGCGCAATGGCGCTCATCATGCCGTCCCCGGTGGTATTGCGCGCGAGCAGAATGATGTGGCCGGACTGCTCGCCGCCGATGGAATAGTCGTTTTCAAGCATATTCTCAAGCACGTACCGGTCGCCCACCTTGGTTTCCACGATGCGGATGCCGGCATCCTTGAGCGCCTTTTTCAGGCCGAGGTTGCTCATGACGGTCAGCACCAGCGTATCCTTTTTGAGCGTGCCGTGCGCCTTCATCGAGAGCGCGAGAATGCCCATCGCCTGGTCGCCGTCGACGATGTTGCCGTACTCGTCGCAGGAGATGAGTCGGTCGGCGTCGCCGTCAAAGGCAAAGCCGAGATCCGCGCCGTAATTGACGACCATCTCCTGCAGCCTCTCCGGATGCGTGGAGCCGCAATGATCGTTTATATTCGTGCCGTCCGGCGCGCAGGACTTGGCGATCACCTCCGCGCCGAGACGTTCGAATACTTCCTTTGCAATGAACGACGTAGCGCCGTTTGCGCAGTCGAGCACGATGCGGAGCCCCTCGAAGCGGGCGTCGGCCTGCTCGACGAGAAAATCGCAGTAATCCTGCCGCGCGCGTACGGCGGGGATGATGCGGCCGACCTCGCGCCCCTCCGGACGCGGGATCTGCTCGCCGCTTTTGATGATGGACTCGATGCGGTCCTCGATCTCGTCCGAGAGCTTAAACCCGTTCTGGTCGAACCATTTGATGCCGTTGTACTCCATCGGGTTATGGCTCGCGGAGATCATGACCGCCGCGTCCGCCTCATACAGCCGCACGAGATACGCCATGGCCGGCGTAGGCAGAACGCCCACGTCGAGCACGTCCCCGCCGACCGAGCAGACACCGGCGGAGAGCGCCGCGCCGAGCATGGGGCCGGATTTGCGCGTGTCCATGCCGATGAGGATCCGGGGGGAATGGACTTCGTTGGCCAGCACGTAGGCGCCCACCGCGCCGATCTGATACGCCAGTTCACAGTTCAGGTCGCGGTTTGCAATGCCGCGCACGCCGTCGGTTCCGAACAGTCTTGCCATCGTTGCTATTCTCCTGAAATCATAAAATTATTCCGACGAGTTTCGAGCGCGCGTATGGAAGCCCGGGCCGCGGGAAGGCGGGCCCGTCAGAGGGAAGCGAGATACGCCAGCGCCGAGGAAGCCGCCACCGCGCCGTCCGCGCAGGCGGTAATCACCTGGCGCAGCGGGGTGTTGCGGATGTCGCCCGCGGCGAACACGCCGGG
>Ga0116152_10001142_pt1 | contig 21728 bp, 24 predicted proteins | sample AD_UKC119_MetaG_FD_89894 | JGI IMG/M metagenome (GOLD analysis project Ga0116152, IMG submission 89894) | Active sludge microbial communities of municipal wastewater-treating anaerobic digesters from Hong Kong - AD_UKC119_MetaG | ecosystem: Engineered > Bioreactor > Anaerobic > Digestate...
CCCGGCGCGGTTACCGTCTGTCCCCTTGGCCACGCGTGCTATGTGCGGCGCACGACAGAACAGAACGAACCCCAGCCCGCAGCACGCGGTGTAATGAGGTTGACCCGGTCTGACGGACACAGACTCCAGGGCGACATTGCCGCCATGGTCACCCCTGACCAGGGCCGACACGTCGCCTTGGTCATCCTGACCACCGCCGTCAGCAGCACGGGCAGCGAAGCGCTGCCGCGTCATTGTCACTGACCCTGCACGCCCGCCGAGTGTCGTTCCGGTCCGTGTCGGAGCACCCTGTTCGCATGCGTCCAGACGGCGGCCGCTCAAGGCGACAACCGAACCTGCAGCAGACCCACCCGAACCAACTCCAGACCCGACGGGGATCACGGCGCGAGTACGGTTCGACGCCAGCGTCCGACAGGGTGATCCGGCCATGGACACAGACATCCTCATGTACGTCTTCAGGGTCTGGTTCTTTGAGATCGCCCTCTCCGGGATCAACTACTTCGTGCTGATGCGGCGGGTGTACGAGCCGCGCTGGGGCGGACTGCGGGCACACCGCATCGGGATGACCACCCGAATCGTCTACATCCTCGGGTTTGCCTGGGCGCTCGACTACTGGGACAACTGATGTTTCCGGGGGTCAGGATGCGGTCGCCCAGGGCAGGTCGGGGGCGAGGCCTCCTCGTTCCAACATGATCATGGTGATGAACGCGTTCGGGTCGTGGAAGCCGCGGGCGTTGGCTCGGATGCGGCCAATCGAAGCGTTGTTGGACTCGGCGATCCCGTTGGTGAAGCCCCACTCGATGGTCGCTTCGATCGACGCCCGGTAGACACGGATCGTGCGAGCAAGCTTCACGAACGGGGCAAGCTTCGACCGGCTGGCGTAGGCGAGCCACTCATCGAGCGCTCGAGCGGCTTTGATCGGTGCCAGAGCGAAGATGTCACGGAGCTCCTCCTTGAGCTGCCATGCCCGGAACGTCCTCGAGTTGGCCTTCTCCAGGTCACGGATCACACCGCGCTGGGCGCCGGTGAGGTTCTCCCAGTTGCGGCGCAGCAGGAACCGCAACCCCTTGAACGCCTTCGCGGCCTTCGCTGCGCCAGCCTGACGCAACTTGTTCCATTCCTGGCGGCGGACCTCGTCGAGCGCCTTGGTCGCCCACGAAATCACGTGGAACGTGTCGAGGCAGACGATCGCGTCGGGGGCCCGTTCGGAAACCACGTCGGTGATCCACGTGGCACCGTCCGCGGTGACGAAGTCCAAACGAACCGAGCGTTCGTCGCCGAGCGCATCGAAGAAGTCGCCGACGGTCGCCTTGGAGCGTCCTTTCGCGGCCCACACGACCCGGCCGGTGACGTGGTCACATACGACGGTCAGGTACTTGTGGCCCTTCTTGTACTTGACCTCGTCAACCGCGATCGCGACGAGGCCGTCCAACAGGTCGACCCGGTCGAGCGCTTCTTCGGCGACGCGGACACACATGTTGTTGACCGCCCGCCACGACACGCCGTACCGGTCAGCAGCAGCCTGCTTGCTGCCCACGATCGCGTCATGGACCACCAGGTCCTCGAACGCCCGGGAGAACCGCGAACCGTGACGGGCCCACGGCACCTCAGCGACCGTCGGACCACACTCGCCGCAGTCGACCCGGCGGGCCACCGCCACGACCTCCACAGTCGCGTGGCCGGCATCGACGTGACGCCATGACCGCTGCCCGTCGCCGTTGTCGAACCAGGCAGCGAGCCCGCCGCAGCGGCCACACCGGCCCCGCTTGCGGACCTTCGGACGCACCTGCACCCGCAGCTTCGGGCGGTCACCGTCGATGACCTCCGCGGACATGATCACGACCTCGCGGGAGAACCCGCAGATCGCCTTGAGTACCTTGCTGACGCGCACGCCGTTCGCTCCTCGCTGCCGTTCCTTGACAGCTCGGACGCTATGGGCCGGGCGGCGTGCGCACCCTCACCCCACCCACGGCACCGACAGTTGACCCCGACTACTTCGCCAAGCTCGACCACGTTGGGGAGTACCTGTTGGCGGGCGTGTACTGGACGCTGATGGTTCTGGCCTTCGAGTGGGTCGGTAGCCTGCTCATCCGCCGCCCGGTGAAGGAGATCCTGGTGGGCTGGCATATCGAGCGGGGCTACATGTGGCCCTACGTGCTGCTCACCTACCTGCTCTCGCCGCTGCTGGTGGGTCTGGTGCTCCAGCCCGGTAGCGGCTGAGCTGCCGGCCTGGCCGGAGCCCGAACGCACCGCATCAGCCGAGGCGCCGCAGCCGTCGTGGTCATTCCTGACCATGGCCAGAAACTCAACCTGGTCATCCCTTACCACCGTCGCCAGCGGCAGCGAAGCGCTGCCTCGCCGTAGTTGCCCACCCTGCTCGTCTGGCAAGTGCTGCCAGGTTGCAGGACGCCCCAGAGGCTGAACTCCGGACCGTGTCGGCACATCGCGACACCCGCACCTGACGAGCAGGCCGGGCGTCAGCGGTACTCGCCACGTCGTGGCCCATGTCCGGCGGCAGCTCGCACGCTCTGGTGCATACCGAGTTGAATACCACACCGGTATGCTCGGCTCGATGGCAACTGAGCAGATCGCGGTGCGTCTCCTGCCGGAGCAGCTCGAAGTCCTCGACGACCTCGTGAACCGAGGTGTCTACGCGTCCCGGGCTGCCGCCGTTCGTGCAGGCATCGACGCGCTCATCGAACTCGATCGACGACGCCGGGACGACCGCTCGATCGTCGAGGGCTACCAACGAACACCGCCCAGCGACGCCGAGACCTCGGCGGCGATCGCCTCGCTTCGTGAAGCGATCGCCGAGGAGCCGTGGTGAACGAGCCGCGGCGTGGCGAGGTCTGGTGGGGCGAGATCGAAGGTGTCGGCCGGCGACCGTTCCTGGTGATGACGAGGACAGCCACAATCCCAGTCCTGCACAGCGTCCTCGCGGCGCCGGTGACGCGAACGATCCGAGAGAGTCCGACCGAGCTTCGACTCGGCACGAGCGACGGCATGCCCACAGATTGCGTCGCGAGCTTCGACAACCTCCGTGTCGTTGCGAAGGCATACCTCGTCGAGCGGCAGTGCACCCTGGACCCCTTGCGCCTCATGGAAGCGTGCAGGGCCCTCCGGTCGGCAGTCGACTGCTGAACCTGGATCTGAGGTCGACCCGGTCCGACGAACACGGACTCTCGGGCGACATTGCCACCAGGGCCATCCCTGACCATGGCCAGAGGATCACCTTGGTCATCCTGACCACCGTCGTCGACAGCAGCGGCAGCGAAGCCCTGCCTCGCCATTGTTACCCACGGTCGCGATCCACTGACCCGGTTGTAACCGGAGCCGCAGTTGGGATTCAGACCTCGAGCTCCAGATCGGGTGCGTGGGCGAGACGGTGGATAGTGGCGCGACCCGGTAGTTAGCGGCCCATCGGCTCCCTTCGCGCTGGTGCTCCTCGCCCCTGTTCCTGATCCTCGTCGGGAGTGAACGCATCTCGCGGCCCCCTACCAGCCCGTCGGATGCGGACGTGCCCCGATCTCACCCGGCGCGATGTGAAGAATCCCATCCGACGTGCGGCACGGGGGCCGCGATGTGGCGATTTCCCAGAAATCGCCCGCCCGGGCGGCCCATCGGGGCGCCGGCGTGATCGCGTCAGCTGATCCCGGGGAAGACGTAGCCGCGACCCTCGAGCAGTGGCTTGAATAGGGTTACCGGGATCACCGTCTGGACGTCCGTGCCGTTGGAGCAACCGGCGAGCCCGGCAAGTGCGGTCGAACCGTCGGACTTGCGGGCCAGCACTGCGGACCCGGATGTATAGACATTGATGGGCAGCGGCAGCTGAATGGTGTAGCCGGTACCGTCGCAGTTGTCGCCCGGCGGGTCCGTCACCCGGTTCGGCGTCACCGGGATCCCGGTGGACTCCTTGGCCGTGGTCGCACCGCCTGACACGAAGATGCGCGACGTGTTCCAGAAGGAGTCCGCCGAGGTGTCCGCGAGGGAGGTGACGTGCTCTGTGCTGAACTTGCTGGCCCGGGTGTCCGGGTACTGCGGCACCGGGTACACGACCTCCTGAGTTCCGTCTGGAGCGGTCGGGAACCGGATGTACTGGGCGTTGGTGCACGAGACGCCCGACCACGTCCACGGTGCGAGGTCGATCACGGAGAGGTCGACCAGGTTGTCGGGCAGCAGGTCGGTGCCAACGAGCCCAATGAAGCGCTGGTGGTCGACCTTGCCGTTTCCGTCGACGTCGATCGCCGCGAAGATCGGGTGCCCGACGGCGCCCGCCACGTGGTGGTTTGTCACGAGGGCCGGATTCCCGTCCCGGCAGACGAGAGGACCGGCGGTCCCGAAGTCGCTGTCCGCACTGTTGAACAGGGTCATCCCGGGTCCGGTCCCGTCGGTCCGGAGACCAGCAAGCTTCGTCTGGTCGGTGCTCTGGAAGCAGCCGCCACCGGATGCCACGTCCCCATCATGAGGTGGTTACGAGCGGCCAGCGCCTGGCGACACCGCCTGACGGGGGAGCAGTTCGGTAGGACTCAATTCCATTGCATCGGTAGTCGGCCCGAGTACCACCAATCTGTCATCGACCAATGCGACTCGGTCAATTCGCATGGTGCGGACTCCGCCCGCCGGGTAGCCCACTCGTGAGGGGTCCCAGGCGTGATAGCTGATCCAGGGTCGGCCGTGAGTGTCGAAGAAGAAGGATCCTCCGCCTGGCCCAGACACGCCGCCTCCGGTTGCGACGGTCGGTGCCACGCCGGACTTGCTGCAAGGACCCTGGATGGACTCGCAAAGCGCATACCCCATCGCGTAGCGGTCGGCACTGTACGCACTCCCGCTGTAGAGCAGAACCATCTGGCCATTGATGGTTGCCATCGACGGTCCTTCGATCGTCGATTGTTGGGCGTTAGGACCGCGCTCCCACGCCAGATCAAGATTCAGCAATGTGGAGGGACTGCCGACGAGCGACAGGCCGTCAGCTGCGAGTTGCTGCGAACGGATCGGCGTTGGGCGACCGCAGCAGTTTCCGTCAACCTTCCATAGGAGCCATGGCACTTCTCCGACCAGTGTCACCTCGGGGTCGATCGCGCCGCCCTCAGATGTCGGACATACCAGCGGCCTGGCGCCGACTGGGTTGTACGGGCCGGTCGCGTTGGTCGCTTGGGCAACGCCAATACACTGCCGCCCTGAGGTCTCGTCCTGGAATGTGGCGTAGAGCAGCCAGCCCTCACCGATCTTGACAATGGACGGTGCCCAGACGAGGTCCGCTCGCTGGCTCGACCAAGCCGGCAACGCGGTCAGACCCTCGGTTGGGGCCGACCAGTGAGCCAGGTCTGCAGAGGTGGCCACCTGGATCCGTCCACCGGGACCATTCGTGGCTACAGCCACGAAGCCAGCGCCCTCGTGCACGACGAATGGGTCGGGGAAGTCCGACGGGATCACCGGGTTCTGCCAACGCAGACTCGGCTCTGTCGTCGTTGTCGTCGTTGTCTGCGCTGACTGGCCTGGTCCGAAAGACTGGAACGCCAGGTATGCGAGGATGCCCAGAGTGACTATCCCAGCTGCCACTACGAGTTGCGTCTGACGCGGTCGACGCCGAGCACGGGGAGCGCCACGGTGTTGGTCGCCGCGGCGGCGGGCACTGGTCTTCTTCACCACCGAGACGTTACCGGTGGTCGGATCGCACGGCCGTAAACCGCCGGCGCTTGGCGGGAGTAGGCGGCGAAGTCGGCGATTCAGTCGTGATGGGCTAAGGTTCGACAGCGACGGTGGCCCTCCCCCGGAAGGGCCACCGTCTCACGCCACCGTTGTTCTTGCATCACATGGATCTGCATCAGTCGCCAACACTGAAGCCGGAGTCCAAGGCGCGACCGAACGACCGGCTTGTTTCAGCGCTGGCCAACCTTGCGGCTGCGCTTGTGGCGGTTCCGACGCTGGTCGTGATCGTGACTCGGTGGGGGTCGGACTACTTCCCAGTCCAAGACCTCGCCGTGATCGACCTTCGCCTCCGAGACGTCCTCTCGGCCGACACGCCGCTAGTGGGGGTCTACAGCCAATTCGGATGGAATCATCCCGGCCCAGCGCTGTACATGCTTCTCAAGCCGTTCCTCCTCCTGTCGGGTGGAGCCGCGTGGGGAATGATCGTTGGCTCGGCGATCATCCACGGGGCAGCCCTCACTGCAACGGTTCTCGTTGCGAAGCGGTCCGCGGGTCCTCGCTGGGCACTGGCGTGGGCAGTCGTGTCTGCCCTCAGCTACGTCCCAATGGGTCCGTGGCTCCTACTCGAGGCGTGGAACCCCCACCTCGCCTATCCGCTCTTCATCCTCTTCGCCCTTCTGTCTTGGCGATTTCTTTGCGCCCCAGGCTCATACGCAGTTTGGATCGCGGTGGTCGCCACGCTGTTGGTCCAACTGCACATCGGCTACCTCCCGATCGTCGGAGCGGTCGGTGTCGCTCTCCTCTGGACGTACTGGCGGGCGCAGCGGCGGGGAGCACCTTCCGATACCGTCGCTCTGCCGGTGGGCGGACTTGTCGTCGCCATGGTGGCGCTTTGGGCGCTCCCGGTGATCGAGGCGGTGACCAACCGCGGAGGCAACGTTCGTGCGCTCTTCCGCTACTTCGTACTGGGAGGTGGGGAGGAGAGCCGGGCTGGCCCCGCCCTCGCGGGTCGGCTAGTGGCCAGCGAGTTCCGAATCCTACCGCCGTGGTTGGGTGGGACCTCGGATATGGATTCGCTTACCGCCCTGACCACCGGTTCTTCCTCTGCCTGGTTGATCGTGCCGGTGCTACTCGTGTTGTCCGGTGTTCTGCTGCATCGCCGTTGCGGGAGGTCGGTCCGGAGTCTGCTGGTGCTGTCGTGGATCGGGCTGGGTTCCGGCTTCGTTGCCTTGGCGCTGTTGCGGGGCAAGGTAGCTCCGTACCTCTTCTACTGGAGAACGCCGATTGCCATTCTCCTAGTGTTTGGAGTGGTCGCCGCTGGATGGTCGGTTCTCGCGCCCCGGCTCAGGTGGGATCCACGCCGGCCGGTGGCGATCGGGGCGATAACCGTCGTCGCCGTAGCCTCACTCGTGCAGGCAGTAGACGTCGCCGGCGCACCACGCAATGTGATGGTGTTCGAGCGCATCGCCCAAACCCTGTCCAAGCAGGTCGACAGCGTGCCCGGTCCCGTTATCATTAGGTGGGCCGGTTCGCCCTTGAGTGGCCTCCAGGCGGGCGTCTTGGACGAACTCGATCGCCGGGGACTCCCGGTCGGCGTGGATCGCGGATCTGGCTACCAGTTTGGTAACCATCGCGAGCTCGACAGCTCCGACGCTTCCAAGATCTGGTACGCGTCCGAACAAGGATTCGTGACCTCAACGTTGGAGCGGCTCCCTGGTGCTGACGTTGTAGCCAGAGTGACTCCGCTATCGGGAGCAAACGAGAAGGAACTCAGCGATCTCCAAGCTCGCGCCGTGGAAGAGCTTCGTGCGGCGGGTCGCCCGGATGTCATTGAGAAGCTGGACAGTCCACTTGCTGTATTCGATCTCGAGGAACTGGGAGTGCTGACTTCGGCCGACCGAGCGCGCTTCGCCAAGCTCGCAGAAGAGGTGGAGCGATCCGGCGTCTATCGCGCCGCCCTGATCGCCTTCGAACCTGATCAGGCTCCGACCCGCCAGGAACTAAACTTCCTCGCGCCGGGTTGAGAATCCCTGAAATGAGCGCTGCTCAGCAACGATAACCAACACGGGACCATGACATCACCGGCGGCCACATCGGCCAACACAGTCGCGGTTGACCCTGAACGCGGGACTGGGGACTGCCGCGCGGCGAGGTGCCAGTCGGTGTTCAGGCGGCGGTTGCCGTCTGAGCCTGAATCCACCGACCGGCTGGGATGAGGGTGTCTGGTTGGTGATCTCTGGTGCTGTGGGCCTGAGTTCGGGTTGCGAACGGGTTTCGGGGCGTGGCGAAGCTGGGTTTCGTGCCAGTCGGGGGTTGTCAGCGCGTGGGGTGTGCTGCGGTGCGCCTGGCCGCGGGCTGGGGGTTCAGCCGGAGGGGGCGGGGATGGCGCGGAGGGTGTCGAGGATGCCGGTGAACTGCTCGGCCCAGGGCCAGCGGGTGGGCAGGTGAAGGGTGCGGGTCCGTCCGCTTCGGGTGATCCGCCCGGCAACGCTGAAGAGGCGGCGTCGCAGCGTCTTGGCGACGCGTGGGTCGTGTTTTCCGGTGCCGAGGTTGATCGTCCAGCGCATCAGGTTGTGCGCGACGGCGGCGAACACGGCCCAGGCGGCGTTCGCGGCGAAGTTGCCGGAGGGGCAGTGGTTGAGCCCGGCGCCGTCTTTGAGGTCACGGATCGCGAGTTCGACCACGGCGTGTTGACGGTGGTGCTCGTCGGCTTGCACGGCGTTGCCGGGGGTGTCGGTGATGAACGCGTGGTGTCGCCACGTGTCGAACAGGGCGGGTTGGGCGCCTCGGATGCGGGTGCGGCGCACGACGAGGCGGTGCCCGTCGCCGTAGGCGCACTCGGCGACCTGGGCGTCACCGCTGGCGGTGTAGGCGATGTCGACCCAGTGCTTGTCAGGGATCGTGTCGATGGCGGCCAGGACCGCCTGGTGGCGTCGCACGGTGATCGAGTAGCGCACATCGTGGTCCCGGCACGCCTTGATGACCTTCTTGGACCAGAACCCCGAATCGGCCCGCAGGGTGATCGGTCCGGTGGCGCCGGCGCGGCGGACCCGGCCGAGGGTCTCGCGCACGAACCGCTGGGCGCCCCGCCCGGTGTTCGCCGAGCCTTTGCGGAACCGCACATGGAGGACCTCGCCGGTGTCGGCTCGAACCGCGACCAGCGGGTGCAGCCCACGTTTCTTGGTGTAGCCGAACCCGGCGCCCTGCTTCTGGTAGCCGTGGACCTCACAGATCGTGGAGTCGATGTCGATCACCAGCGGCCGGTCACCGGGGCCCGCCCCGGCGGCCCACGCCGCGCTGAGCGCCTGTTCGGCGAACCGGTCGAGTTGGCGGACGTGGCCGAAGGTGAAACAACGCAGGAACGTGCCGATCGTCGAGGGTGCCGCGACCCCATGGCCCAACACCTTGGCAGTCGAGCCGGCCCGCAGGACATCCACGTCGTCGATGCAGTCCGCGCCGGCGACCATCGCCTCGATCACCGTCATCGCCTTGACCCCAGCGTTCGCCGCACCCGGACCATCGAGGCGGATCGACTCCTGGGCGGCTCGGAGCAGACCGAGCCGCCCCGCGGTCGTGGCGGTCAACACCAATCCGGCGTTGGCCACCGCGTTGTCATCATCGAAGGTCACACGGAGCGCGTCGAGACTCTGGCAGGCTTTCACTCTGAAGGTGCCCTTTCGTTGCGGCAGTGGTTGGCGTTGAGAACCGCCATCGTCGCAACTGGAAGGGCACTTTCCGCGGATACGCGCCTGTCACCACCCCACTACATCGGTGGATCCAGGATGAGTGGAAGAGCGCCTCGCACAGCGACCTCCGCTCGACGTTCTGGCTCTATCTCGCCGGCAATCTCAGGTCGGACCTGGGGCACGCGCCCCCGTACCTCCGCGCGATCTGCGATCCCTTCGGCAGCCTTGTCGGCGAGACGGTGGAGGACCGCCAGGTCCGACGGGCCGTCCAGTTGCGGGTCCGCGAGTTCGCAACAGCCGAGCATCTCGACCTCACCGTGGTCCTACCCTCTGACGGCGAGGGCAGCGAGGATGACGCCTGATCCGATGTGAACCGGTGCCCCGACGGAGATGACCCGAAGATCAGGAGTTTGAGGCTCGCTCAATCCAGTCCGGCGGCTGACCGCAGCTACCTGATCTGCTGTCAGGCTGCGAAACGACCGCCCGAGGCGAGGCGTGCGGCTTCTACCGGGTCTTCTACCGAACCAGCGGCAACGGCGGGACACCGGATGGTACGATGGCGAAAGGTCGAGGCAAAGAAGCCCAGGTCAAAGCCACAATCCGGCACGCATTGGTACGGGTCGGGATCTTGATCTGATCGCTCATAACCCGAAGGTCGCAGGTTCAAATCCTGCCCCCGCCACCATCGAGAACCCTTGCAACAGCAGGCCTCCGGGCCTGCTGTTGTGGTTTGCGGAGGGCTGCGACGACCGGATTTCTTCCCGATCTTCTTCCATTTCTCCCGGATCGTGTCGCGAGCCTTCTTCCCAGAACCCGAAGAGGCAAGGGTCAGCCGGACCAGTAGTCGGCGTGGTCGGGAAGAACCCAGCGTACGCCGCCGCGCGGGTCAGACACGTCGCCGGTGAAGCGGGGGATCACGTGGACGTGGGCGTGGTCGACGGTGCGGCCTGCAGCGTTCCCCTCATTGAGTCCGATGTTGAAGCCGTCGGCGGCGAGATCTCCGACGAGGTCGCCGTGGACCTCATCGACGAGTGCCCAGACCGCAGCTCGCACGATGGGGTCAAGATGGAAGAGGTCGCTCTCGTGGCGGCGGGGGACGACCAGGGTGTGGCCTCGTCCGACGGGATAGAGGTCTGCGAAGGCGACGGCGTGATCGTTGGCCCAGCGGACCTCGTTGGCGGCGATCCTGGCGCAGAACGGACATGCTCTCATCAGAACAGTGGCTTCCCTTCGTCCGGGGCACACCAGCCAGCGGTCCCTGCCAACTGTGCGGCATCCGTCTCCACGTCGGCCAGGAACTGCCCTCGGCTCATCGGGCTCGGGCCCATCGTCAAGAGCAGGGTGTCGCGAAGCGGATGGTGCGAGGCGATAAGGAACTCGTTTCGGCGGCGCAGCCGGTCGAGGTAGCGGCGATGTGGCAGCGCGGCGAACTTGCCGGCGGGACCTCGGTTGCAGGCGGTGCAAGCGAGAACGAGGTTCCATGGCATGTCGACATCCACGCCGAGTCCCCGTGCCATCAGCGAGTGCGGGAAGAAGTGGTCGACGTCCACCGCCGCAGCGGGATCGGGGGAGGTGAAGCTGATCGGACGGAAGCAGTAGAAGCAGTGTCCCTTCTGGTAGCCGTTCAATGCGGGACGAATCTCGGTGATCGAGCGTCGCTTCCCGAGGAGCGCTGGGACCAGCAGTTCTCGTGGGGCGTCGTAGAGGACCGTCACTTGTCGGCCCTTGGCCCGGGCGTCCCAGGCTGACTCCACCAGGCGCCACCTCGCTTCGGCCTCGCCGAGGAGGTCGTCGATGCGGGTGGTGGCGGCAAGTTCGAACAGGTTGTCCGTCAGTCGGATCCCGCCAGAGGCCTTGCGTTCGTCGAGGAAGAACCGAGTAGCGACCTCGCCGGATCCGACCACATGGAAGGCGTCGATGACGTTCGTGAAGCCGATGAGCGTGGCCGTGTCCCGAAGTTCATCAGCAGTGATAGTGCCCGCGTTGTAGAAGCGGCAAGCGTCGAGGAATCGGCTGCGAGCGAAGGTTCCCTGTCGATCGACCCGGGCGATGTGCTCGCACAGTTGGTTAGCAAAGGGAACAGCCAACTCCTCGAGCGGAATCAACTCCTGTTCTCTGTCTGCCAGATCGAGCAACGCCTTGGCGAGCGCGAACTTGTACGACGCGACGTTCCTCCCGAAGAGCACGATGCTGCGCCAGTGCTCCCGCTCCGACTCCGCCGGCCCGGCGAACTCGAGCTGTGGCGAGGCGGTCATACCCGCCATTCTGCACGTCGAATCGGACAGCATCAGTGGGCGGGTGGGACTGCTGTCGCCCCTGCCATCACACCCAGAGCGCGTCAGGACCGGTCAGTGCAGGTCACCCACGTCGGCGACTCGCACCCCGCCTCGCCAGATCACGAGGTGGGGACCGCTCTCAACGATCTCCCGATTCGGCTCGAGCTCGACGATCGAGATCGTCCTTGAGCGGCCCCGAAGGACCTTGTAGGTGTCGAACACGCCATCGAGGGTGTAGTTCGAAGCAGGTAGTTCAAGGCTCACCGCAACATCGACGTCGCCGACTCGGTCCTGATTCCGGTCCAGGATCGAGCCGAACACGACGACCTCATCAACTCCGATGCGGTGTGGTCGCTCGATGACGACTCGCTCGATCCGGGAGTCGAGGTCGCGAAGCGCGCGAAGTGCGGTCGCTCGGGTGAAACCCGCGCCGATGGTGGCAGACCCGAGCCGGTTGCCGTCGGCGGTGAGGCCGACGAACGAGTCGATCTGATGCATCAGCCCGAGCGCGAGCAACTCCTCGATCCACGCTGCGGCTTCGGTCTCGGTGATGTCACATCGCTCGGCCACCACCACCGCGGTGATCGACTCGCTGATCGGGAGTTGTCGGATGCGACTGCGGGTCTCGACGGCGTCGAGGGCGCCGATTCTGTCGCCGGGGTTGATCCTCATCAGATGTCATCCTCGTCCGGATCCTCGGCGCCGAACAGCACATCGCCGAAGGTCTGAGCGGCGTCGGCCTGCATGCCAGGGATGACGTGTGCGTAGATCTCCATTGTGAAGGCGACGGTTGCGTGGCCGAGACGCTCGGACACGACCTTCGGTGGGACGCCGGCCTGCAACATGAGGGTGGCGTGCGTGTGCCGGAGGTCGTGAAACCGGATCCGGGTCACGTTTGAAGATCGGACCCTCCGCTCGAACGACTGGCGGACGAAGTCCGGGTGGTAGGGCTGACCGTCCTCCCGGCAGAACACGAGGCCGTCGTCGTGATGGGGCTTCTCGAGCGACCGCTGCTCCATTAGCTGCTCTGCGCGATGCGCTCGCAGTATCCGGACCGTGCGCGCGTCGAGGTCGATCGTCCGGGCCCCCTTGGCAGTCTTGGGTTCTGATCGGACGACTTCGTACCCCACCGAGATGATCGTCTGGCGAATCGAGAGGCGCCGCGTGTCCAGGTCGACGTCTCGCCAGCGGAGCCCCAGGAGCTCGCCCCGACGCATCCCGGTGCTCGCCGCGAGCGTCCACAGTGAGGTGTGACGGTGATCATTGTTTCGCGAGAGGAAGGCGCGCAGTTCCGAGGCGGTCCAGTAGCGGATCTTGTCGGAGCCGCCAGAGGGCTTGGGCGGCTTCGCCCCGACCGCCGGATTCGAGCGGAGATAGTGGAGTCGAACAGCGTCGTCGAAGGCCTTGCGGAGCGTCTGATGGATGTTCCTGACGCTCTTGACCGATAGACCGCCCCGACCGTCCCGCCGGCCGCTCTCGAGAAGCGTGGAGTAGTAGCGGGTGAGGTCGATCGGTCGTAGCGCCTGGAGTCGCACCATCCCGATGTGGGGGACGACGTGGTTCTCGATGTTGCGTCGGTAGGAGTCGAAGGTCGCGAAGCGAAGCTCGTTCCTCGTCGACACGAGCCACTCGTCCAATAGGTAGCTACCGACGGTGATCGCCTCCGGTTCGAGGTAGGTGTTCGTCTCCAGATCCTCGAGCAATCGGCCGAGTAGCTGTTGTGCGCTCCGCTTCGTCGTGCCGGCGGGGTGCCAGGTTCGCTTCCGCTTGCCGGTCAGCGGGTCTCGGTCGAGTTCGACCACCGCGTAGTACTTCTTGCCCTTGCGGGTCACGTATCCGCCCATCCTGGGTCTCCTCGTCAGAGGGGCAGCTCGCCTTGGGCGGGGTGCTGCGATCTGGGAGACCGGGGACCGGTGAGCAGGTCGTCGTTGGAGTCGGGTGTGATCCGTGCGGCGAGCCACGAGGTCGGCACGAGGATTCTCCTGCCGACTCGAAGTGACGGTAGCTCACCGGAGTTGATAGCGGCGTAGACGGTCTTGCGGTCGAGACCGAGGATCTCTGCGACTGCATCGACCGTGAGCGTCGGGCGCTCTGTCGGGTCGGGCAACACGATCGATGTGGGGTTCTCCATGCCCACCTAAGCGCGCATCGCCGGCGCTCGAGATGACGACCGGTTTCCACAGGCTGGCTCCCAAGGGAGCGACCGCACACCCCCGATCGCTCCTTGACGCTTCAGTGTCAATGCCACCGATCTGCCTGTCACACGTTGAGATCAGGATAAACCTGATGAGCGGTGGAGCGACCCAATGATGGCCAAGGAGGACCGGCGACGGTTCACCCTCGACTGGTTCGTCGCTCACCCCACGATGGAGATCCATCCGTGGCGTGACCCAGTGATCGACCAGTGCGGCTTCGACGCCCGCCACGTCTACGTCGAGACCTATTGGCTCCCGATCCTCGGACCTTCCGCCGTGCTCGCCGTCCGGCGCATCGCCGACTGGCTCGACCGGCAACCCGCCGGGGTCAGCATCGACCTCGTCGAGTTCGGGGCGTCGCTCGGGATCGGCACCGGCACCGGGCGTCACACCCAGATCAACCGCACCCTCGGCCGCCTCGTCGACTTCGGCATGGCCCGCATCGCCGGTGACCACCTGGAAGTCCACACCACTCTGCCGCCGGTGCCGCTGCGGTTGCGGCGACGGCTCCCGCTGTCCCTGCTCGACGCGCTCACTGACCACGAACGGAGCTGTCTCGACAGCGCCTGAACGTGCGGGTGGCGGCCGGTCGGGGAAGCCGCCGTCACCCGCACAAGCACCCGGACTTCCCCTTCGTGGTCATCCCTGACCACACCTGACCACCACCGAGATGGTCACCCCTGACCTCTTCCACCCGAACAAGGAGCACCCCATGCAACCCATCGAGTTCATCGGCATCCGGGGAGGACACGGCACCACCACCGTCGCCCTCGCCGCTGCCGCCACGCTTGCAACTCGAGGCCCGACCCGGATCTCCACCCACGACCGCCGAGCCCTGTGCGCCATCGTCGGGATCGCCCACGACGGGCTGCCAATCCCGCTCGCCGAGAACCTCGACCTCGCTTCCGGCGAGCACGACGGCGACGTCATCGACACCGGGACCCTCGAGCGGTACTTCGACGAGGACCCCTTCGACGATGAGCTCGCAGAGCGCCGTCAGAGCGCCTCTGCGGCGTTGCGGATCGGTGTGCTGCGAGGACCGGACTACCTCGGGGTCCGAACGCTCTGTGAGCACGCAGAGGCGCAGCTGGACGGCCTCGTCATCGTGTCCGAGACGGGCCGGGCCCTGGACGCCAGGGACGTCGAGCACGTCTCGGGCCGGCCGGTCGTCGCCGTCATCGACCACACCCCCGTCGTCGCCCGCACGATCGACGCCGGCCTGCTCATGCAGCGCCTCGACCGCCTCCGTGAGTTCGCCCAGCTCCGCACCTGGATCACCCAGGTCGCCACTGAGGAGGAACCATGCGCCGCCCTCTCGTGAGCGTCACCGACGGCATCCACCGCCCCTCAGGGACCGTGGTCAGGGAGTGGCACAGACTGGCAAGGTCCGCAAAGCGGACCTTGCTGGGTTCGGCGCAGCCTGGCGTCCGAGTGGCCCGCGTCCACCTCCACGGATCAGGAGACCGGGTAGTGCGCGGCCAGGTACTGATCCCGAGCGCTCTCGTCGTCGAAGTCGTGAACCGTCACCAGCGACCCGAGGAGGTCGCTGTCGACATCGGAATCGAGGAAGTCGGCGAGGGTGCCTGAGTCGATGATGATCTGGAAGCGGCTGTCCTTGCTCGCCGTGAAGACGGTCGTCCCCTCGCCGACCCACCGCTCCTCGGCGTTCGGGAACTCGTCTCGGACCGGGAAGCCGAATGGCAACTGCTCGGTGCTCTGGGGCGCCAGAACAGGGTCCGCCTCGCTTCCGAGCTGCTCGGCCTGCTGCTTGACCGCCAGTTCGTAGAACTCGTCGATCAAGTCGCGGCTCGTTTCCCCGAAGAGATCTCCGAGCCTCCAGCCGGTGTTCTGCCAGGTGACGTTGCCGAGAACGTCGTCGCTGTAGCGCTGTCCGGACACAGCGTGCGCCCAGCCGATGCGGAATCGGGCCCGTCGGAAGCCCGTCACATTCGGATCCGTGCTTCGTATGTCAGCCATTCAGCGCTCCCTCTGCTCGATGTCTCAACGGATCTGGTCATCAAGGACCTGCAACACGACGGCGGCCAACTCCGGACGCATCCGAAAGCCGGTGGGTGAAGTGGTCACGAACTCTTCGCCGCCTCCGAGCGAGCGCCAGCTCGTCTCGAGGTTGCCGTGGAGGCCGCCGACCATCTGGCCGGGGTTCTTCTCCGGGTTGATGGCGGCTGCAACGTCGTAGACGGTCTGCCTCGAGGCCTCGGACGGAGAGGCCTCGGCGATCGCTCGGACGAGTCCTCGGCGGGTTTCCCCGTAGCGCCGCGGGTCGAGCATCTGCTCGCAGCGCGCACGGAGCTCGAGGGGTTCGGTGTCGCTTGACTCGAACCGGTCGAACTCTGCGCGAGCACGACGGATGTCGGCCGGGTCCAACGGGTCGAAGGTGATCGAGATGAGTGCCACACCGCCACGCTAGAAGCATCAGAACCATATAGCAAGTGTATTCATGCGATAGCTGTCGATGCGCGCTTAGGAGGACAACTGCGGATCGAAGGAGTGCGGTGCTGAACATTGGACTGCTCGCCCCTGGGGCAGGCGAGTACTACATCGGAGAGGTCGCCTCGTCGGCGGAGGACTACTACACGGGTCGAGGTGAAAGCGCGGGTCGCTGGGTGGGGTCTCTTGCCGAGGAGATCGGCCTCAAGGGTGAAGTCGATCCCGACGACTTCCGAGCCGTCCTGGCCGGACGTGACCCTCAGACTGGGGAGCAGCACGTGCACCGGCCGGGTCCGCGGTCCAGCGGCGTCGCCAATGTCGACCCCGAGCGGGAGTTCGACGCGATCCAGGCGGCGTCGGTGCTCGACGTGTCGGCCCGGCATGTCCGCCGGCTTCTTGAGGAAGGCGATCGCTACCAGGAGCAGCGGGGTCGGGCCGATGGCGAGCACGACCTGCCTGCGCCCAAGGGATATCTCTCCGGCACACGGGTCGCGGTCAAGGATCAGCAGGGACCCGAGGAATGGCGGGTGAAGGGATCGGAGCTCCAGCGCTTCGCCGAGTCACGGACCGAGCGCAAGTTCCGGCCTGGCTACGACCTGACGTTGCGTCCGCCGAAGTCGGTGAGCGTCCTGTGGGCACTCGGTGGGCCCGACATCGCCGGGAAGGTTCGCGACGCCCACACGGCCGCAGTGGACCAGGTCGTCCGCTACTACGAGCATCAGGCTGTGCGCTCGCGGTCCACGAAGACCGGACGGCGGGTCGAGACCGACGGGATCATCGCCGCAGCGTTCGACCATCGCACCTCGCGAGCCGGCGACCCGCTGCTGCACACCCACGTCGTCACCGCCAACATGACCCGATTCCGTGACTCGGACCGGAAGATCATGTGGCGAGCCATCGAGTCCCCGGGGCTGTTCGAGCACGCCAAGGCCGCCGGGTGTCTCTACCAGGCGCACCTCCGACATGAACTCACGAAGCACCTCGGAGTGCGGTTCCGGCCTGCTGCCAACGGTTACGCCGAGATCGATGGAGTGCCTGACGCGGTGATCGACGTGTTCTCGAAGCGCCGCAGCGAGATCGAGGAGGAGCTCGCAGCAACTGGGCGCACCACGGCTCGATCAGCTCAGGTGGCGACGTTGGAGACCCGCAAGGCGAAGGACTACAGCGTCGATGCCGACACACTTTCGGCCCGCTGGCTCGACGAGGCGGCGTCGGTCGGGTTCGACACCGCCGCGGCGCTGGCCTGCACGGGCATCGCGGCAGTGACCACGCTGACCGACGCCGATGCCGAACGGATCCTCGATCTGCTGGCCGGGCCCCACGGCCTGTGCGAGCGGGCCTCGACGTTTCGCCGCTCGGACGTGGTGGAGACGATCTCGACCCTGGTCGGTTCATCGGCGACCGGCGCGCAGATCAGCGAGCTCGCCGACCGGTTCGTCACCAGCACACGGGTGGTGGCGGTGTCGCCCAGCGGCGTGGTCAGCCCTGACCAGCGACGATCAGCTCAGCAGCGATGGACCACCGTCGACCTTGCACACATCGAGAAGCGCCTGCTGCACCAGGCCGAAAGCGGGGTGGTCAGCCCTGACCATCGCATCGGCAGTGCCGTGGTCGCCGATGTCGTGGCGACCCGACCGGAGCTGTCCGATGAGCAGGTCCGCATGGTCGACGCCGTGTGCCGCTCGGACCGTTTCGTGCTGCCGGTCGAAGGTCGCCCCGGTGCCGGCAAGACCTACGCCACCGAAGCGATCGTCGCCGCACACGTCGAAGCCGGCGTGCCGATCCTCGGGTGCGCGGTCTCCGCCGCTGCGGCGTCCGAACTCGAGACGCAGGCCGGGTTCGCCCGGTCCGCCATGGCAGCGACCACGGTCGCCAAACTGCTGCACGACCTCGACCGCTTCGGCGGCCTCGCAGCCGGCACGACCGTCGTGGTGGATGAGGCCTCGATGATCGGCACCCGGGACCTGGCCCGACTCGCCGACCACGCCGAGCGAGTCGCCGGGAGGATGATCCTGGTCGGTGACCCGGACCAGCACGGCTCCGTCGACGCCGGCGGCGTGTTCGCGCGCCTCTGCCGCGACAGGGGCGATGACCCGGTGAGGCTGGTGGAGAACCGCCGCCAGGACGACCACGTCGACCGACTCGCCATCGAGGACTACCGCAACGGCCTCGTCGCCGACGCGGTGCAACGCCTCGACGACGCCGACCGCGTCGTCCGATCCGCGACGGCGGGGGAGTCCTTCGATGCCATGGTCGCCGACTGGTACGCAGCACGCCTCGCGGGGACGGCCGATCCGATGATCGCGGGCCCGAACTCGACCCGCCGGGCGCTCAACGAACGGGCCCGGGTGCTGCTCAAAGCCTCGGGTGAGCTCACCGGCCAGCCGCTACGGGTCGCTGGACGCGAGTTCCAGCGAGGCGACGAGGTGGTCGCCCGCCGCAACGACCGCACCCTCCGAGCCCCGGGGTCGAAGGACTTCGTCAAGAACGGCTCGGTCGGTGTCATCGAGCAGGTCCACCACCGCGATCACGAGGTGACGGTCAGCTTCGAACGCGAGGGGATGATCCGGGTCCCGAGGGCCTACCTCGCGGCCGGGCGTCTCGAGCACGGCTACGCCCGCACCACCTACGGCGTGCAGGGCCACACCCACGACGTCGCCCGCTACCACCCGACCGACGCGTCCGGGTTCGAGGAGGGCTACGTCGCGGTCACCCGAGGACGCAAGGGCGCCCGGCTCTACGTGGTCGACGGCACCGTCGGCGTCGACCAGGACGCACACCACAGCCGTGAGACCGAACGCCACACCCTTGACGACATCACCGATGCGTTCGGTCGCCGCCGGGCCAACACCATGGCCGCTGATCTCAACCCATCTCTGGACCGGGTCGCCGACCTCGCACAGAACTGGACCCTCGCCGAGCTGCATCAGCGACGTCGTGACCTCGATCGCCAACTCGCCTCCGCGCCGCCGGACACCACCGCCATCATCGACGAGTCAACCCGTGCCCGTGACGCTCTCCTCGTTCGTCGCCGGACCCTCCAGGACACGGCTACTGAAGCGGTGCCGGCTGAGCTTCAGCGGCGTATCGACCACCTCGAGCGACGTATCGCCAACGCGACCCGCCAGCAGGCAGAACGGGAGGCGTGGCTGACGGACCACAGGAGCGTGGTTGAGGAACGTCGGGTCGTCGGCGACGCCGAACGCGCCGTTGAGGCCCGCATCCGCCACCGCCCCCTCGGGCACTTGCCTGCACACGTGGTCGACGCGCTCGGACCCGAACCCGACCTGCAACGCGAGCGCAGCGCGTGGAGCGCGGCGGCGTCGGCCATCGCGATCCACCGGGAACGCCACAACATCCCGGCTGGGGCTGGCGACGGTCTCGATGGGCCCGCCGCGCTCCTCGGCGAACGATCCGCCGACGCACTGGGAGCTGCCAGCTGGGACTACGCCGCTGCGAAGGTCGCCGACATCGACGTCGAGCAGGCGATCGAGTCAGGCACCGGGCTCTGACCGCTCCGCCCGGAACCGCTGCTGAGCGGACTGTGCCCGGATCCCGAACGCCTCACCGACAATTGACCAGGTGGGCCCGTCCTCTGAGGCTCGCGCCTCGCTGACCGCCTCGACTGCCAGCACCTCGAAGGCCTCCGCCAGCCGGGCTGCCAGCAACGCGCGACGAAGTTGTCCTCGCGGCGCCGCCCGAATAGCTCGTCGCGTCGGCGTGAGCGCGTCGAGTGTCTCACGGGCAGCGGCCATGACGTTCGGGTCGATCGACGCGGCGGTCGACTTGGGTCGGCGCCCACCCGCATTGGCCATCGACACAACGTAGCGAAGTCAGATCAGGAACAACCTGAGCGCATGTCGACGGCTACGGGAGACCGACGTCGACGTCCGCGTCGACCTCAACGGGCCGCGGCGCAGGTGCGGTGTGTTCGACCGGTCCGCGAGGTCGAGCGAGTCCGGCGGAGAGGCCCGAGCGAATCGTGAGCGACGCTTCCCGCTCGCCGAGGCCGACGGCGCTGGCCGCGTGACGCAGGTGGGCTTCCACCTCGTCGGCGTCGAGCACCCCTGTCCCGGCGATCTGACCGAGCGCGAACGCTGCGCGGTTCAGCGCGTGGTTCCGTGAGCCTTCCGGAGCGAAGCGGACCCGTTCGACCTCGCCCCGCAGCGCAGCCGCAGCCCAGCGGTCGAGCGCCACCGACACCGGAATCGGGTCCCGCGGTGCGGTCCGCTCAACCCGGGGCGGATCCACGAGCCGTTCCAACCACAGAGGCATCGGCGAGGGTGCACCGTGCCTGGTCCAGACGTAGCGCTCGCCGGCGGGGTGCAGGCTGGGTGGGGCGATCACGTAGCCGCCGTCGGCTCGGACATCGATGCCGGGTCCGACACGGTTCACTGAGTTCCGGACCTCGCGGTCTGGTGAGGCGAACAGCAGATGCCAGCCGCCGGACCCGGTGCGAACCCGTGGGCCCGATGGCAACGGTCCGTGTTCGTCGACGAGGCGTCGCATTGAATCGATCCCACCGTGACGAGGATCGATGTCGACCACGACGAGCCCTGACGGCCGACCTGTCACCACGCCCACGTTGGCCGACGGCCACTGTCGCCACCACGACTCGATCACCCGGGCATCGGTCGACGCGTCACGCAGTCCCCGCGTCGTGCGTGGGTGCTTACCCGGCGACGAGCAGTCCTCCCGACTACAGGAGCACCCGACCCGAGTAGGGGTGTGGCACGGGAACACCGGTCGGCCCTGAGCCGCGTAGTCCAATGCCATGGCCATTTGCTGGTCGGCCTTCACAGGTCGACGCCCAGGTCCAGCTCAACCTCGGTGTGGGCCGCGTTCGGGCCAATGCCGGCGCTGGTGGATGCGGCGGGAGCGAGTGGCTCGATCGCGCAGTAGTCGTAGACGAGCGCCGATGCGGCGGGACTGCCCGGTCGGATCGCGTAGACGCCGGCGGTCGCGAAGTCGACCATCGCCAGGCCATCTCGCTGGCGCACATCGGTGACGACCCCGGGGGTTCCCACTTCAGGAAGATCCCCACCTGTGGAGCGGTCGACGATCAGCCGGTCGCCAGATCGAACCTCCATCCCATCGGCCACCTCGAGCCCGTCGCCGTGGAGGAGTCCGTCGATGGTGAGAACGGCCCGAGCCAGTCGTGTCCAGCGGTCTCGGTCGCCCTCGTTCTCGATTGGAATGGGGCGTTCCTCTTCGGTGTCGAACCTCGCCCGCCATCGCCCGAGTCGGAGGACCACGTCGAGTCCATCGACAGCGCTCGCCTCCGCTGCCAGCAGTCGCTCGGCGCGCTGAAGAGAGTCGGATGTGACCTCGCCGTTCGGGCTCGGTTTCTCGGGACAACTGACGCTGTCGGGGGTCAGGATGCCCAGGGGAGGTCAGGAGCGAGGCCGGCCCGTTCGAGCATGATCATCGTGATGAACGCGTTGGGGTCGTGGAAGCCGCGGGCGTTGGCTCGG
>Ga0116152_10001143_pt1 | contig 21726 bp, 24 predicted proteins | sample AD_UKC119_MetaG_FD_89894 | JGI IMG/M metagenome (GOLD analysis project Ga0116152, IMG submission 89894) | Active sludge microbial communities of municipal wastewater-treating anaerobic digesters from Hong Kong - AD_UKC119_MetaG | ecosystem: Engineered > Bioreactor > Anaerobic > Digestate...
ATGCGCGGTTCAGCGCCGGAGGAAGTGGTGTGCGGTGTTTCCATGTGCACAGACTGCCGACCGCAACTTGTGGGCAGAGCAACAGATCGTGTGTAAATTCTCACTCGGTGTCCATGCTTAGGTAGATGCGGCCGGTCTCCCAGTCCTCGCTGATCTCCATGACGACGGAGGCGGCGAGGCGCAGAAGAGACTCGGTGTTTGGGAAGAGGGTCGCGACTCGGGTGCGGCGTTTCACTTCGCGGATCCTTTCGCGGTGGATGCTTCGATCGATCTGTCTCCGCTCTAGGGAGGGGACCAAGCCTCCCTGAATCAGGACTAGCTGGCGCACCCCTTGGCTTCGAGGTCGGACGTTCGCAGTCTTACTGCGGCACCAGCTTCTCGACTTCGGCCATGAGCGCGGGGAGGATTGTGTCGTAGGAGTAGCTGCCGATGGTTTCGGGGCCTTTCTTGAGGTTGACCGTGGTGGGGCCGCACCATAGGCCGAGGTCGGCGTCGTCGGTTTCGCCGGGGCCGTTGACGCGGCAGCCCATGACGGCGATGGTGATATCGTGTTCAGCGGCGTAGGCGGTGGCGCGTTTGACGTCTTCGGCGAGTTCGATGAACTTTTCGTTCTCAACGCGGCTGCACGAGGGGCAGGCGATGATGTTGAGGCCGTCGAAGAAGCCCTTGGGGACCGAGCGGAAGCGGCCTGCTTCGATGTCGGCTAGGATTTCTCGGCCGACTTGGATTTCGAGGCCTTTGTTTTCAAAGGGCACGGTCAAGGACACGCGGATCGTGTCGCCGATGCCTTGGGCGATGAGCTGTTCGAAGGCGATGCGGGTCTTGATGATGCCGTCGGGGGGCATGCCGGCTTCGGTCACGCCCAGATGCAAAGGCACGTCAGGGCGGGCGGCGGCGAAGCGCTGGTTGGCTTCGATCACGAGGCGCGGATCGGAGTCCTTGATCGACACCAGGTAGTTTTCGAAGCCCACCTCGTCTAGGTAGCCGCAGTGGTCGACGGCCTGTTCAACCAGAGCCGAAACGTTGTCGTGGCCGTGGCGCTCGAGGTATTCGGGGGCCAGTGAGCCCGCGTTGCAGCCGATGCGCAGCGCGAGGTTGTGCTCGCGGGCCACGCCGGCCAACCAGTGCGCCTTCTCGCGGGCGGTCTTGGACTTCTCGTGGTGGTGCAGGTGGCCAGGGTTGTAGCGCACCTTTTGCACGTAGGGCGCAACGGCTTCGGCCAGGCGGTAGTTCTCCTGGAGATCGACCGAAAGCGGCACCTCGGTCGCCTGGCATAGGATGGCTAGGGCCTCCACGTCGGCCTTGCTGTCGATGGCGATGCGGATCAGGTCCGCACCAGCGGCTTCGAGCAGCTCGATTTGGCGGCGGGTGGCGACCAAGTCCTGGGTGCGGGTGGCCGCCATGCTCTGCACGGCGATCGGCCCGCCCCCGATGGTGAGGCGGCCGACCCGGATCGAGCGGGTGGTGCGCTTGGCGTGGCTCATGGCGTGCAGTTTCTCAGCATTTTGTGCCCCCATCTAGCCCAACGCTTCGGAAACGGAAGCGAGGTCCCGGGCCCTCCCCGATCTGTGTGGCGGGAATCCCCTCTCCTGCACCGGATCTGGGCCCGGGGCTTCCCTCATGGGATCCCCGAGTTCGCCTGGGGGGCGCCCGTCGCAAGCTGGGACGCGCCTTTGGGCACCATACGACCGGGTTGGCCGCAGGACATGCTGCCAGCCGCACGCCAGCGGAGACGAGGTCGATGCGTAGGCCGAGGACTCGCGGTTTGGGGCCAAATTGCTCTGCACGGTAGGACCGCCCCATTCTCTTTTTTGGGGGGATCCGTACACTGGGCCGCCCTGAACCGGAGAACGCGGCCCCGGAGACCTTGATCCCGGATGCCGACGCACCCGAAGCCAACGCACCGGAAACCGAAGCGAGCGAAGAGATCCCCATGAAAGGCAAAGTACTGATCGTTGGTGGTGGCGCCATGGGCACGTGCATCGCGATGCAAGTCGCCAGCCGCTACGACCCCCTTGAGGAGCCCGTGATCCTCATCGAGCGCGATCAACTCGGATCCGGGTCCTCCGGGCGGGCCGGAGCCATCGTCCACCAAACCTACTCGGAGCGCGCCCTGGCGGGCATGGCTCGTGACGCGGTGCGACTCTACCACCACATCCAAAGCAGCACCGGGCGCTCGCTGGGCCTGCGTCGGACTGGGGTATTGGGCATCGTTTCGGGGTCGGACAAGGAGGGCGTTGCCAAGCTCGACCACGACCTGGAGATGCAGACCGCGATCGGGATCAAGGCCCGTCGGGTCAACGCCGACGAGATCCGCAAGCTGGCTCCTGGCATCGAAGTCAACGACAACACCGTCGGTCGATTCGAGGCCGAGGGAGGCTACATCGACCCGGCCAAGGCGATTTCCACCTTCAGCGTGCTGGCGCGGGCCCGCGGTGCTACCACGCGCTTGGGGGTCAAGGACCTCGAAATCGAAGTGGTCGACGGCAAGGTGCGGGGAGCCCACACCGCGTCCGGGTTCTTTGAAACGCCCAACGTGGTGCTCGCGACCGGCTCCTGGACCGCCAGCATCCTAGGCAAGCTGGGCGTGGAGTTGCCCTTGAGCGTTGTGCGCACCGAGGAACTGTGCCTGCAGATGCCCGAGGCGACCCAAGCCGAAGAGTACGACGACTCGTTGGAAGGCACCTCGTCCGAGCTTGAAACCCGCTTCCGGCCCGATCCGCTCGAATTGGTGCCGGTCCCCCACCCGGTGATTTTGGACTTGTCGCGCGGCCTGCACGCGCACTGCGAGCCCCATACGGGCCAAACGCGCATCGGGCGGCTCGGCATCGATGCCTTCCAGGGGGTGACCGATCTCAAAAACCTGCCCAAGGTCGCGAGCGAGGAGTTCCAAACCTGGGCGCGCAACACGCTGTGTGATCGCTTGCCGATGTACAAGGACATGCCCGTGATGGGTTCGGTGGCGCACTACACCGCGGTCACGAAGGACAATCGCCCCATCGTCGGCCGGGTAAAGGGCATCGAAGGCCTGTACATGGTGGTCGGGTTCTCCGGGAGCGACTTCCATCTGGCCCCCTCGATCGGAGAAGGCATGGCCCAGATGATTTCGGGCGAGCCGGTGACCGCGTTCGATCCGGACTTCTTCTCGGCGGAACGTTTCGCCGACTGATCGTGGACGGCCACCCAAAGCAAGACCCCGCGCGGGCCTTCGGGCTCGCGCGGGGTCTTGCTGTGGGTGGCGGGGTGCTTACGCGTCCTTCTCGAGGTGCGAAATCCGCACGCCGTAGGTGTTGTCGATCGTGACCACCTCGCCGCGCGCGATGATGCGGCCGTTGACCAGGATGTCGGCCGGTTCGTGGGCCTCGCGGTCGAGCGGGATCAGCGATCCCGGGCCGAGCGCCACCAGCTCACCCAGCGTCATGCTCGTCTTGCCGATCTGCACGGTGACTCGCACCGGCACGTCGAGCAGGTTTTCGAGCCCGATGGGTTCCCCCGAGGCGATTCCGCCCCCGAGTTGGCCTAGTTGTTCGGCAACGGTCTCGACCGCTTGGTCGACGGCCCGTTCGATGTCTTTTGCTTTTCCGGACATGGTGCGTGGTGGTGGGGTTCGGGTTACTCGTTGCCGAGGCCTTCGGTATCGATCTTGGTGACTTTGAGCGCCAGCATGCCCCCCACCTGACCCCAGGAACCCTGGGCGATGGAGCGGTCTTCGACGAAGAGGTGGACCGGGCCGCCGACTTCGGTGCCCAACGGGATCACGTCGCCCACTTCGAGCGACAAAAGGTCGCGCAGGGGAATCTGGGTGTGGCCGAGTTCGGCTCGCATGACCATGCGGACCGAGTCCAGGTGGCCGGGGACCTTGCGCAGCGCTTTGGGTTTGGGAGCCTCGTCGCCTTCGTGGATGTTGGGCAGGTACAAGCGCATGTCGCTCGGGCCGCCGGGGCCGTCGAACGATAGGTGCACCATCAACCTTCGAGCATCGGCTTCGGGGCCGGCGTCGCGCAGGGTCTTGAGGCCTTCCTCGTCCTGGGCAATGCCGTCGGTCTTGATCTTGAGGCCTAGCGAGTTGCCGATCGGCTCCACGATGATGCGCAGCAGGCTCTCCAAAACGCGCGATTCGGAGGTGCTCAACGGGCGCGGCTCGATCACTTGGTCGGGGGCCAACTCACCCGCCAGGATCTGCTCGACGGTGGCGGTCGCGGCCCGTTCCTCCCAAACCAGCCAGCCGAGCGTGCCTTCGATCTGCAAACCCAGGATCACGAACGGTGCCTTGCACGCATCGAACAGCCCGGTGGCGTTGACCTCCGAAAGCGAAGCCACTTGCAGCTTGTGGAAGCTACGCAAGGGGGCGGACATGCGGTTTCCGATCTCCTGCATGGTCGTCCCGACGACTTTCGTCAGGTGCTGCAGGCGGTGCGCAGACAAGTGGCGGGGTTGCGAGAAGTTACGCTCGCTCACCAGGCCTTTGGCCTGGTCCCTGCCGCCCTGGACCACCTCGCGGATGGCTTGGGCTTCGTCTGCGTTGATTTCGCTCAAAGGAGTTCGCTATTGCGCGAGGTAGTCGGTGATGAAGACTTGCCGGATTCGTCCCTGAACGCCCAGCTGGATCTCGCCGACAAAGTCCGGCTTGAGGCTGGAGACATCCACATAGATGGTTTCGCCGGAGGGGGCCAAGACCTTGAGGTCCAACTCGTCGCCGACGAAGCCCGTGGCGGGGCCCCCGTCGATGGCGAGTGTCTTGTTCTTGGCGTCGACGGCCAGCTTGTGCTCCCAGAAGGCACCCGAGAAGGTGCTCTGCCGGTAGGAGTCCCCCGGGCGGAGGCCACTGTCGGGGTCCGCGTCGAGCGGCGAAGCGGTGTTGCCCACGTGCACAGGGAAGAGCGCCGGCTCGATCGAGTGACGGATTTCCTGGGCAAAGCGCTCGCGGTTGCTGCCGTTGTAGATCTCATCCAGCTTCTTGCCGGACACCAAGGCGTTGAACGAATCGTCCAGCCACGCTTTGTAGAGCGGATCCAGGTCCCGATTGGTGAGGTAGGCGCCGTCGTAGGCAAAGAACTCGACCTGCGGGTTGGTGCGGATGAAGCGCTTGAAGTCGTTGTCCATGGTGTTGGACGTGACCACTTTGCTGAACAATTGGTGGAAGAAGGGTCCCTTGAAGCGCGGGGTTTCCTTGGGTCCGCGCGGGATGGCCATGATGGCCAATGCCGCGCCGAGGCCCACGACGCCCACCAAGGCTCCGATCAGCTTGATGGGGCCCTTGCCCTTCGGCTTGGCGGCGGGTTCGTCCGACTTTGCTTCGGTACCGGTTTCAGTTTCTTTGTTGGCCATGGGAGTGAGGGGGCTATCCGTTCGCTGTCACGAGCCGGGCGTCGACGGAGCGCGTGTTGGCTCCGTCCTGGAAGAATTCGTCGAGCCAAACACGGGCCTCGACACGGGTGGCGGGGAAGTCGTGTTCGCCTATGAGGTAGTCACGGACCGCCATTGCGCGGGCCAGGGCGAGTTGGTGGGGTTCCAAGTCTCCCGTGGACTCCAGCGCGTGGCCTTCGAGCACCAGCAGCTGTCCGCGTCGGGGCCGCAGGGTGGGCGCCAATTGGTCGAGGTAGCGCCGGCTGGCGTCGGAGAGCAGAGCCGAGCCTTCGGTGAAGCCCGCCACCCGCGGTGTGGCCACTTCGCGATGGGGTTGCAGCAGTTCCAAGGTCTCCGCACGCAGCAATTCCTTGTCGCTGGCTTCGGAGTGCTCGGCCTGGCGCTCGGGATCCGGTTCGGGCGGCAGGTTGAAGCGCCGCCGCACCTGTTCAAAGATCGCTTCCTTCTCGGAGCCCGACAGCACCCCCGTCAGACCGTGGGACTTCAATTGCACCACAAAGGATCCGATGCCCTTGGCCAACATCCCGTAGTTGCGCTCCTTGGCCATCGAAACGAGCAAGATGAAGAAGCACAGGATCAGCGTCATCATGTCACCGAAGGAGACCATGTACCCGGGGGCACCCTTCTTCTTGACGATGACGTCGACGACTTTGACCACGACGGGTTCGGGGGCGGCTCTCATTCGTCGCCCCCTTCGATCTGCTTCATGCGGCTGTCGCTCATCGACAGCACGCGGACTTCCACGCGTCGGTTGGCCGCGCGGTCCAGCGCATTCTGGCCGGTGCGGTTGGGCAGCGGTTTGTTGCCCAAGCCAGCCATTTGGATGGTCTTGGGCGAAAGGTAGGTATCCCGGACCAGGACGTCGGCGGCTGCTTTGGCGCGCGCCAGCGACATGGCGATCGGGTTGGGATAGCTGGGCGTCGGGCTGAACTGATCGTCGGTGAAGCCTTCGATCACGATCAGGTGTTGGTAGTTTTCGAGCACGCCACCGATTTCGCGCAGCGCCTTGGCAAGTACGGGGTTGACCTTGGCCGATCCAGGAGCAAAGCCGGCGCGCTCGTCAAAGCGCAGCCGGATGCCGTCTTGGACGTTTTGCACCTCGAACTCGATGTGTTCGTTGGTCAGCCGCTGGCCCATGGCTTCCATGCTTTCGGGCAGTTTGTCGGGCGGTCGCGAGTGGGGGTTGCTCGAACCCCGCAAGAGGTCCATCGACGACATGATGTCGTCGTTGGGTGCTTCCATGAAGTCGCCCTTGCTCTTGTCCATGATCCCGTCGGTGCCGATCAGGTTGCGGGGGTAGGCGAAGGCGTCGTAGTCCTGGATGCTTGCGAAGGTGAACAGCAGGATGAAGAAGGTCACCAAGAGCGAGATCATGTCGACGAACGTCGCGACCCAGCCGGGTGCTCCGTCGACGCCGCCATCGATCGTGTTGATCTTGATCTGGACCTTGGACATGTTGGGCTAGGCCGCCACCTTGTCGCGCAAACTCGGGGCCAAGAAGCCCTTGAGCTTCTCTTTGATCAACTGCGGCTTCTCGCCCGATTGGATGGCGACGATGCCTTCGATCATCAGGCTGCGGATCAAGCCGCTTTGCTTGGAGACCATTTCCAGCTTGCCCGCCACCGGGATGAAGACCATGTTCGCACCCATGGCGCCGTACAGCGTGGTGAGCAGCGCGGTGGCCATACCCGTTCCAATCGAAGCGGGGTCCGAAAGGTCTTGGAGCATCTGCACCAATCCGACGAGCGTTCCGATCATGCCGAAGGCGGGAGCAAAGGCTCCCATCTGGTCCATGATCTTGCGTCCGGTATCGTGACGCTGCTTCTCCCACTCGGCCTCGAGCTCCATGATGTCGCGCACGGTGTCCGCGCCGAAACCATCGATGACCAGCTGGATGCCCTTGGCAAAGAAGGTGTCGTCGACCGTTTGGAGCTTGGTTTCCAGGGCCAGCAAGCCTTCCTTACGCGCCAGGTTGGCGTAGCTCACGATGCGGTCGATCTCTTCGGTGGGCGTGACCTTCTTGCGCATCGCCGTGATCAACATGATCTTGATGAACGGCTTGAGGTCGTTGCCGGGGAAGGCCAGCATGGTCACACCCAACGTTCCCCCGAACACCATCGCGACCGAAGGGATGTCGACGAAGATTCCCACGCCGCCCGGGCCCATCGCCATGGCGAGTAGCACGATGGAGAACGTGGCTAGGGTTCCAATGATGGTGTTGAGATCCATATCGAGTGGGTGCCCAGAAGAGGGTCGACAGGCTTATCGACCAGCTCCCAACGGGCCTTGATGCCTTAGAAGCGCGTTCAGAACGCCGTAACCAATTGCTGGAAAGCGGTTTGCGGTGGATTTGGACATGCAGCGACCCCTGTCCACCTCCCGGAGGCGGGACAGGGGCCGCTGTAGCTGATAGGAAGACCTATTTGTCGGTGTTGGACCGGTAGCTGTTCTCGATCTTGCGCAGCACTTCCGGGTCGGCCACGTGGATTCCCTGCATCAGGTCGCGGACCCGATCGGGCCCCAAACCAGAGAGCACGATGCCCGCTTCTTCGGGGCTGTAGGCCTCCAGCAACATGCGTGCGGAGTCTTCGGGGTCCCCGTCGGCAAACAGGTTGGACATACGACGCAGCCCGGCCACCTTGCGCTGCTTGGCAGCCTCCTGCTCGCGAGCCACCTCTTCCTGCATGGCCGAGGTGTCGTCGCGTTCTTCGATCAGACCGGTGCGCACGTTCTCGAGTTCGGCCTGGAGGTCGGCGAGGTGACGCTGGCTTTCGCTGAGCAGGTTCTCCCGTTCATCGAGCTGTTTTTCGCGCTCCGCTACGGCCGCCAGGCGGTTCTTGAGCTGGGTTTCGAGCCCTTCGAGCTCCGCCGCGGTCCACGGGGTCGGCAGCAGGAAAGCCTGCAAGGGAGATGCCGACATGTCGATGACCTGTTCGGGCGAACGGCGGTCCGCTTGGACCTTCTCCTCGATCGAAGTGCCGGTCGCATCGACTTGGGTATCGACCGCAGCTACTGGCGGGGCAGGGAACATTCGGCCCAGCAACGGTAGTTCGGACAGGTTGGCTCCCATCATGCCCGCGGCGGTGACGAACGTACCTACCAAGAGCAGGGCGGCTGCGGTGATGCCAGCGACGATCAAAAGGAGCTTGTTCATAGGTTGGTTTGGTTACAGGACTTGCGGGCGAGGTTGGCTTCCAAGGTGCTCTCCATGGCTTTTTCTTCGCGCTGGATGCGCCACTGTCGGCGTTCTTGATCGGCACGTTCTTTCCATTTCTCCATGGCCAAGAGCGTGCGACGGCGTTCGATCCAGGGTTCCATGCGGGCCTGGGCGACTTGGGCGCCGTAGCGAGCTTCGGCTTGCTTGGCGCGCAGGTTGGCTTGCATACCATCCAGGGCCCAGTGGGCCTGGAGGACCTCGCCGGGGGTTCGGGCGAGTTGCAGATCGCGCACGGCCTGCAGGCTGGTGCGCACCGAATCGGCTTGGGCGTCGGCTCGCTCGGCGGCGGCACGCGCTTCCAGCTCGGCTCTTTGCCAAGCGGCGCGCGCCATTTCTTCTTGGCGTTGGCGGATGCGGACGATCCGCGCGATGCGTTTGGGGTCGCGCATCAGGCTCGCCCTCCCTGGCCGGCTTCGGCCACCATGGCCATCATCTCGCGGGTCTCGTCGACCGGCGTGATCTCATGGGGATCTTGGCGGAGGAATGCGTTGACCACGGGCATGCGCATCAACGCCCCATCGAGCGCGGGGTTCGAACCGGCTTGGTAGGCGCCGATTTCGACCAGATCCTTGCCTTCCTTGTAGGTGGCCAGGTCGTTGCGGATCGCTTGGGCGTGGGCGAGTTGCTCGCGGCTGCACAAAGCTGGCGCCAAGCGCGACAGACTGCCGAGCACATCCACGGCGGGGAAGTGGCCCGCTTGGGCCATTTCGCGGCTCAGGAAGATGTGACCGTCGAGCAAGCCACGCAGGGTGTCCGCCACGGGTTCGTTCGGATCGTCGCCATCGACCAACACGCTGATCAGGCCGGTGATGCTGCCCTTCTGCGTGCGGCCCATGCGCTCGACGATTTGGGGTACGGTGGCAAAGAAGGACGGGGGCAATCCGCGCACCGTCGGGGGTTCGCCGATGGCTAGGCCGACTTCGCGCGCGGCGGCGGCGTAGCGGGTGATCGAGTCCATCAGGAGCAGCACGTTCTTGCCCTGATCGCGGAAGTACTCGGCGATGGTCACGGCGGCAAAGGGGGCGGTGAGCCGTTCGATGGGCGGACGGTCGGACGTGGCTACCACGAGCACGGCGCGCTCCATCCCCTCCGGGCCGAGCACTTCTTCGACGAAGTCCTGGACCTCGCGGCCCCGCTCGCCGACCAGGCAGCACACGATCACATCGGCTTCGGTGCCGCGCGTGACCTGGCCCAAGAGGGTGGACTTGCCCACGCCGGAACCGGCGAAGACGCCCAACCGCTGGCCCAGACCCAAGGGGATCAGCCCGTCGATGACGCGCACCCCGGTTTGCAGGACCGAGCGAATCGGCACCCGATCCTGGGGAGCCGGAGCGGGGTTGTGCACCCGGCGCCAAGTGGCTTCGTGCAGCTCGGGACCGCCGTCGTGGGCGCGACCGAAGCCATCCAGCATGCGTCCGAGCAGGCTCGGGCCGACGGGGATTTGGAAGGGGCGCTCGAGCGCGTAGACGGGCTGGCCGGGGGCGATGCCCGCCAGGTCGCCATGCGGCATGAGCAGCGTGACGAGGCCACGGAAACCGACGACTTCGGCTTCGATGACCTGGTTCCGGTTCATTTCGATGCGACACATGTCGCCCAGGGCGGCGGGGATGCCGAGGGCTTCGACCAGGATGCCGGTCACGCGATCGACGCTGCCGCGGAAACGGGGACGCGCGCCGTCTTGGACGATCCGCTGGCAGCGGGCAAAGTCGAGCAAACCGCTCATGCCACGTCCTCCAAGAGCTGCTCGCGGATGGTTTCTAGGCAGGCATCGACTTCGCGCACGAGGAGGCCCTGGGGGGATTCCACTTGCACGTCGCCGGAGCGCAGTTTCGAGTCGGCCGCGACTTCGGTGCCTTCCCGGAAGGCCACGTGCGCGAGGCGTTCGAAGTCTTCGGGGCTGACGTGCACCACCGCGGCTCCGCGGCCCATACCGGCGTGGGAGAGCGAGCTGCGGATGATTCGTTCGAGGTCGTAGTTTTCGGCGGCGATTTCGACTTGGATCAGTTGGCGCGCGATCTCCACCGAGAGCTCGACGGCTTGGATGGTGAGTTGGTCGAGGGCTTGCTCGCGGGCTTGGTCGAGCCGTTCCACGGCGAGGGCTAGGGCCCCAGCCGCGGCTTCTTGAGCCTGGCGTTGGCCTTCGGCTTGGCCGCGGGCAAAGGCTTGCTCGAGATCTTGCTGGCGCATGGTCTCGCTGAGCTCGGCCAAGCTGACACGCCGGATTTGGGCCCCCTGGGGTGCCCGTACCAGCTTCACGTGTTGCGTGGTCTTGCCCATGCTAGGAAACGAGCTCCTCTCCCGAACGGGTCGGACTGAATTCACCGGCTTCCATCAAAGCGCGCACGGCCACCATGATCTCGCCGCGCGAGGCGTTCACCTCGGACATGGGCATCGGCCCGGCCAAGTCGCGCTCGTCGGCCACGATGTCTTTCACGCGGCTCGAGAGGTTGGCCATGATGTTGTCTTCCACGTCGGGCGGCGAACCTTTGAGGGCCACCGCCAGGGTGCGCGTGTCGACCGAGGCCAGGATCTTTTGCATGGCGCGTTTCTCGATGGTCGCCAGGTCGTTCCAGGTGAACATGAATTCGCGCACCTGGTCGGCCATCTCTTCGTTGAACTCTTCCAGGCCCGAAAGCACGGTCTTTTCGATGTCGCCTTCCGAGTGGTTGAGCAGGTCGGCGATCGTGCGCAGGCTGTCGCCCGGATCGGGCGGGGCCGGCATGCTGGCCGCCAGGCGGATCCGCTCCTGCAGGTTGTCGGCGATCGAGAGCATCGTGTCGATGCTGGGCGGAACGATCGAGGTCATGCGCTTGACGACGTCGAGGGCAACCGCCTCGTCGAAGGTGTTGAGCACGGCGGCGGAAACCGCCGGAGAAACGTGCGCCAGGACTAGGGAAACCACGGCGGTCGACTCGGCGCTGAGCACGCGCGCGACCACTTCGGGTTGCATGGCTTCCAGGAAGCCGAGCGGTTGGCTCTTGCGGCGGCGCGCGTGGATGTCCATCAGCACGCGGTCGGCTTCTTCGACCCCAAACGACTGGGTGAGGATGTCGTGCAGTTCGTAGTAGTCCTGGGCGCGGACGCCCGATCGCTTGTAGACCGTACGGGCTAGGTCCCCATAGATTTCATCGACCGACTCGACGGTGCACATGTCCGGTTGCAAGTCGGTCATGGCTTGCGCAACCGCGGGGATCACCTTGGGGTCGAGTCGACGCAAGAGGTTGGCGCTCACGTCTTTGTCTAGGCTGAGGAGGAAGGCGGCGACCTTCTGGACTCCGCTGATGGTTTCGCTCATGACTTGGCCTTGGCGTAGAAGTCCTCACCCATGGCCCAGCGCGTCAACAACGAGCTCACCCGGTCCGGATCATTTTCCAGCAGGTTGTCGATGTGCTTGCGGGCCAAGAGGCTCGGGTCGATTTCGATTTCGCCCTCCATCAGGTCGGAAGCGTTCATGCCCCCGCCGGACTTCGAGGTGGCACCCAGTTTGGGGGCGCGCAGCGAACGGACGAGCAGGAACACGAAGACCAAGAGGGCCGAAATCTCGACCCCGCGTTCGAGCAACAGGCCCATCATGGGGCTGGGTGCTTCCGGGGCTACGAGGGCTTCGGGTGCCACGGGCTTGCCGTTTTCATCGCGTTCGATGCCGTTGAGCGCGGTCGTGTTGGTGGCCATGAGGTCGCCACGTTGTTCCTGGAAGCCTACGGCCGCCTTGACCTGCATCGCCACCGCCTCTGCCTGGTCGGCCAAGGACTCGTCGAGGGTCAAACTCACGCTCAAGCGTTCTAGGACCGGAGCATCGTCCACCCGGTGGGTGGTTTGCGAGCCAAAGGCGTATTGCTTGTCGGTTTCCTTGCGCGTGGCGGGGTCCTGCTTGGCGGGCGTGCCGCCTTGGTTCGGGGCTCCCGTGAAGCTCTCTTCGAGCCCAGCGGGCCCGCCTTCGTAGGTGGCCACCGGCGTGCTGGTCGATACGGACGACTCTTGCACCACTTGTTTGCCGGGATCGAGGATGTTGCCCACCGTTTCGGTTTTCACGAACGACCAGTCGCCGCGCACAATGACCTTGGTCAATCCGGGTCCGTAGACCGAGTCCAGCAATTGCTGCACGGTTGCGGTTTGGTCTTGGCTGAAGGCCCGCTGGTAGGTCAGGTGCTCATCCAGGCGCTCGTCGTTGCTGCCGTTGAAGATCAGCGCACCGTTCTGGTCCAGGATCGTGATGTTCTCTTCGGGCACACTGAAGGCCGTGCGGACGATGTTGCCCACGTTCTGGCTTTGCTCGGGAGTTGGGCGCAGGCCGCGGGTGGTCAGGAGCACGGATACGGTGGGTTGCGGGGCCCGGCCCAGGACGCGGTTGACCGGCTGCCGCGCGATGACCTTGGCCGAACGCACCCAATGCAGCTGCATCAGTTGCTTTTCGACCTCTTGCCAGTAGCGGGCGTCGGCCATTTGCTGGCGTTCGATCGAAGAGGCCCAGGCCGTCGAGGCGCCGCCGGTGTTGATTCCGGTCGCCCCCACGTCCATGGCGCCGGCTTCGGCGATGGCGTTGTGGGCTTTGTACTTTTGGCCGGACTCGACGAAGATCGTGTACGGGGCGCCGCCCACCGAGGTTTCGAAGCGCACGCCAGCCTGGCTCAGGGCGCGGGTGGCCTTGGAGAAGCTGGTGTTGTCCAGGTCGCCCACGAAGAATTCCATGTTGGGGTTGGCGGAACGGTACATGGAGGCACCGGTCACGACCAGAGCCAACAGGACCCCGGCGGCAATCGCCATACGCGTCGAGGCGTTGCTCGCACGCAGGGCTTGCCAGATTTGGAGGAGGGTTTGTTTCATGGCGGTCAAGAGATCAGACGGACATACGCATCACTTCGCGGTAGGCGTCGATGAGCTTGTTGCGCACTTGCATGGCGAAGTCGAAGCTGAGTTGGGCCTCTTTGACCCGAGCCGCGACCTCGTGAAAGTCCATGTCGCCCTTGAGGGCTTCCAGGTGCAGGGTTTCGGTGGCTTGGACGGTTTGGTTGAGCGCGACGACGGAGTCCGACAGGGAACCACCGAACGAAGCCTTGGAGGGCTCGGTCTGACCGATTCCCTGCAGCTCCTGGCTGCGTTGCTTCATGGCTTGCAACGCCTGCTCGATGTTGGACCTACCCAGTCCGAGATTGCCGCCGATGGTGCTCATGGTGTGGGTTGGCCTACTCGGCCAGCTTGAGGCCTCGTTGGGCCATGCGTTCGAAGGAGTCCGCTACCTGGATGTTGGCCTCGTAGGCGCGCAGGGCGGTGATCAGTTCGGCCATCTCCTTGATGGTGTTGACGTTGGGGTAGAGCACGTTGCCGTCCGCGTCCGCATCGGGATGGGCGGGGTCGTGCACGACTTCGAAGGGGGTGGTGTAGTCCTTGGTGACCCCCGAAACCCGGACGCCACCTACTTCTTGGGTGCCGTCGGGCCCCTTTTGATAGATGGGTGCAAAGTTGACCACCTCGCGGCGGTACGGCTCACCCGTGTCGGGCATGCGCGTGGTGTTGGCCTGCGCAATGTTCTGCGCGATGATGTCCACCCGAGCCCGTTCCGCCTTGAGGGCGGTCGAGGCCGTGTGCATGCCTTGGAAAATGCGTTGGATGCCTGCCATGATTAGCGATCTCCGTTGATTGCCGACGACATGATCTTCACGTTGCCGGACATGATGGTTGCGTACATCTCGTAGCGCAGCATGTTCTCGCGCATCGAAGCGACCTCGAGTTCCATGTTCACGTTGTTGCCGTTGGGTTGGCTGGGCGAGGTGGTGTCGATCGTGCTCTCCGGTTGGACGCGGTCTACTTGGGGTTGGAAACGCTCCATTTCGCGGGTGAGCAGGCTTTCGAACTCGACGTTGCGGCGCTTGAAGCCGGGCGTGTTCTGGTTGGCGATGTTGTTGGAAAGCACCCTCTGCCGTTCGGTCGTGGCCGACATAAGGCGCATCAACAGGTTGCTATTGGGTCCGTACAGTTCCATGGTTTCGCTCCGGGTTAGGCGACCAAACCGGTTTGGCGCCAGATCTTCATCTTGTTCGACAGGGTGCGCGCGGTCAGGCCAAGGCGTCGAGCGGCTTCGGTCTTGTTGTTGCCGGACGACTGCAAGGTGGCCAAGATTGCGACGCGTTCGATGTTGGCCATGGTGTGGTCGGCCAAGGCGTTGGCGCACTCGGGGTGGAACAGATCCAGGCTTTGACCCGAGGGGCGCGCGGTCGAACCGCCGTCGCCGGCGGGACCGAAGACCAAGTCGGCTTCTTCGATGTGGCCGGGGCGGCCCAGGATGACCGCGCGGTGGATCACGTTTTCCAATTCACGCACGTTGCCGGGCCAGTTCCAGTTGAGCAAGCGCTCTTGGGCCTCGACCGAAAAGGCCGGGTTCGGCGATCCGTTTTGGCGCGCGAACAGTTGGGCAAAGTGGCGTGCGAGGGGCAGGATGTCTTCACGGCGTTCGCGCAGCGTGGCGACCTCGAGCGGCAGCACGTGCAAGCGGTAGTACAAGTCCTCGCGGAAGCGACCGGCGGCGACTTCGTCGGCCAGGCGGCGGTTCGTGGCGGCGATGACGCGCACGTCCACCTGCAGGGTCGTCGTGCCGCCGACCCGCTCGAATTCCCCTTCTTGCAGGACGCGCAGCAGCTTGGCCTGCATGTTGGGGGAGATGTCGCCGATTTCGTCGAGCAGCACGGTGCCGCCATCGGCCAGCTCGAAGCGGCCCACGCGCGATTGGAACGCTCCGGTGAACGATCCCTTCTCGTGACCGAAGAGCTCGGACTCGAGCAGGCTTTCGGACAGGGCGGCGCAGTTGACGCGCACGAAGGGGTGGTCGGCGCGCGGGCTGGCTTGGTGGACGTACTGGGCCACCTTTTCCTTGCCCGTGCCGCTCTCGCCGGAGATCAAGACCGTACCCCGTGAACGGGCCACGCGGGCCGCTGTGCGGAGCAGTTGGACCATGGGCGGGCTCTGCGCGATGATGGTCTCGGGCTTGGCGCCTTGCACCTCGTTGCGCAGATAGGCGTTTTCACGTTCGAGCTGCCCGGTGCGCAAAACTCGTCCAACGACCAACTCCAGGTTGTCGGGCGTGCAGGGCTTGAGCAGGAAGTCGACCGCACCCAAGCGCAGCGCATCCAGAGCCGTTTCCAGCGAGGCGTGAGCGGTGACCAGTACCACCGGGAGCCCGGGGAAGCGCTCTTGCAAGTTGCGGGTCAATTGGATGCCATCCATGACCGGCATGCGCACATCGCTCAGCACCAGGTCGGGGACCCGACGCTCGGTTGCTTGCAAAGCCAGAGCTCCATTCTCAAAAGCCTGAACCTCGTGGCCCATGCCACGGGTGGCTTCCGTGAGGAAATCGCGGGAGAGGGAGTCGTCGTCGACAACAAAAATCAGTTTGCGGCTCATCGGGCTTGGCAAGATCAGGAGAGGGGAAGGCTCAGGCGGACGCAGGCGCCACCAAGAACGGAGGGTGTAGGGGAGATCTGCAGGCTTCCGCCGTGCAGTCGAGCGATGCGGTCGACCAGCGAGAGGCCGAGGCCCATGCCTTCGGCGCGGGTCGTGTAGAACGGATCGATCCAGCGCTCGGCGGGCTGGCTGGCGAGGCCCGGGCCGGCGTCGTGGACTTCGAAGACCACGGCATCGTCGGTGGAGCGGGCCACCACGTGGATGGCGCCTTGGCCGTGTTGGGCTTGGACCGCGTTGGCGATCAGGTTGCGCAGGGCTTGGCGCAGTTGGACGCGATCCCCGGCAAAGGGCTGGTCTTCGATGTCGGTGGTCCAAGCGATGTCTGCGCACGATTCGTGGGCTTGCACCAGGTCCAGGGCGCTGGTCAAGAGGCCTTGGCTCGATAGCGACTCGTGCTCGGGTCCCGAAGGGTTGGCTAGGTTGAGCAGGCCATGGATCGTGCTCTCGACCTCGATCACGCCACGCTCGATGGCGCTGGCGTAGCGACGCTGGGCTTCGGGGCTGACACCGGGGCGGGCCAACAACCCAGCGAACCCGCGCACAGCGTTCATGGGGTTGCGGATTTCGTGGGCAATGCCGCCAGCCATGGTGCCGAGGGCCGCCATCTTGGATTGCTGGTGGACTTGGGCGGTCGCCGAGGCGAGCGCGGTCTGGTCCGACAGGATCTGGACCGAGCCGAGGTCCTGGCCTTTGGAGTCTTGGACCGCCGATTGGTTGAGGACGACGATTTTGCGCACACCCTGGGCGGTGATCAGCTCGTTCCAGGCGTCGTTTTGCTCGTGCTCGAGCAGCGGAAGGTGGTCTGTGCTGCCCAAGAGTTCGCTCGCGGAGCAATCCAAGATCGACAAGCAGGCCGCGTTGACCCGCACGATTTGGTCTTCGGCGTTGCGCACCACCACGCCCGAGGGCAGGCTCGACAGGATCGCTTCGAGGAATTGGTTGGTCCGATCGAGCTCGGCCACCTTGGCCGCCAATTGCTGATTGGACACTTCGAGCTCGGCTTCCATACGCTTCGCGCGCTGCTCCAACCGTTCGTGGGTGATCTGCAGCGCTCCCAACACGCCTTGGAAGCGATGCAAACCAGCCAACAGGTCGTCGGAGCCTGCTTGGAGCGTTTCCATGGGTTGGGAGGAGGTCGTCATGGGAAGGGGGAGTGTTAGTTTTGGGAGGATTGCTTGGTGGCCGGGGTCGGCTTGGTATTGGCTGATTGGGTCTTAGCTGATTGGGTCTTGGCTGTTTGGGGTTTGGCTTGCTGGTCGAGTTTCTCGCGCAGTTCGATCATGCGCAGGTCCTGGGTGGCCCAGCGGGCATAGCGGTGCGCTTGCTCGCCATCGGCGGCCAAACCGCGCAGCAATTCGCGCGATTCCACCGTGTCGCCGAGACCTTGCAGCGCGCGCGCCAGCCAGTAACGGCTCTCCGGAGTGGTGGGCTGCTTGCGCAGAATTTCGATGGCTTCGCTGTACTTGCCAGCGCGCACTTGGAGCCGGGCTTCGGCCATTTCGTTGGCGGAGTAGCCTTCGTCTTCAAAGCTCTGGGTGCCGGAGACCTTCCCCCCGCTGCCCGTTCCGTTCGGGTTGGCCGTCGAGGGGTTGGCCACCAGGCTGGCCAAATCAAGGCCGGTGGAGGGCTGGGCCGGAACCTGCGAGCCATTCGCCGAGGGACCCAGGTCAACGCATTCTGCAGGCGCTGGATGTCGGTGCGCAGGCGAACGATGGTCTCGTCGACTTGCTGGGGTTCTTGCTTGGGTTCTTCGGTAAGGTCCATCAAGCGCTGCAGGGCGCTCGGGTCCTTGTCCACGATGCGCGGCTCCAAACCCACCAGCTCTTCGAGCGCGGCCTTGGTGGATTCGAGCGCGGTTTGCAAGCTAGCCAGGGCGTTGCCCTGCTGCGAGGCGATGGCCGGAATGCCCAAAAGGGCGGCCCCAACCAGGCCAACGGTCCATTGGTGTTTCATCATGACAGCGTTCCTTACAGGGTCCCCTTGAGGGCTTCGATGGCGGACTCAAAGTCCCCGTGGGATTCATAGATCTGGGCGGCCAGGGTGTAGATCTGGCGCTTGTCCATGGCGGATTGGGTTTCGGAGGCCATCACGCGCAGGGTTTCGATGGCTTCGCGGGTCAGGCTTTCGGCGTCGAGGACGCGGGCAAAGCCAAGGGCCAGGTCCATGCGCCGATCGGGAGTCAACTCGGACCGACGCAGGTAGATCGGGCGCAGGGCGCGCAGCGCTTCCGGCGTTTGTTGCACGCGGGCCAACTGCAGCGCGCGCGAAAGCTGCTGGGAAAGCGAGTACCCCTCCACTTCGGTGGCGATCCCGAGGCGTAGTTTGGCTTCCAGCTGAGCGGGCTCGAGGCGTCGGCCAAAGCCCAGGTCCACGGCGCGGCGATGGATCGCCAAGACCGCCAACTCATGACCTCCAGCCAGCGCTTCTTCGGCGGCCTGCACGTAGGCGTTCTCCAACTCCTTTCCGGTCGCTTGGCGAGCTACCGCCAACCAAGCCGTCGAGGCATCACCATGGCGACCCGCGCGGCCCAGGGCCTTGGCGCGAACCGCAAGGATTTCCAGGTCGTTGGGTCCAAACGGGCTTCGTTCGGCGGCCACATCGAGGGCGCGCAGGGCTTCGACCGGATCGGCCGTGAGCGCGAGGGCGCGGCCCATCAGGATGGCGCGCTCGCGCTGGTCCTTCGCTGAGTCGGTGGGGTAGTGGCGATCGAGGGCCTGCAGGGTCAGCGCGGCTTTGTTGCCGTCGTCCTCTTTGGCCAACGGGTTCGATTCGCGTTCGCCGACTTCGCACAAGGCGTTGGCCAGGGCCAAGCGGGCTTCCACGTGGTAGGCGTGCACCACCGGCGAATCCGCGACTTCGTGGAAGCGAATCGCGGCCTTGTCCCATTCTCCAAGCAATCCATAGATGTGCCCGGAGGCCGTCATGGCTTCCCACACAAACTCGCTGCTCGGGAATTCCTCGGCCAAGGTTTCGTAGCTCGAAAGGGCCGAGGTGTAGAAGTCCGGACCCAGGGTTTCGGCGATGCGTCCGCTGGCCAACCACAGGGCATCGGCCCGCGGGGCGTCGGGATAGTCGCCGAGGATCTGGCGGTAGGCCATCAAGGCGCGCATGTTCAGTTCGGGACCGGTCGCGAAGTCCGGCGCGGCCTCGACCACTTCGATGCGACTCGAGGTGGTCGTGATGGCAAAGCCAGCCGAGCCTGCGATCCAACGCAGGGCGTCGCGCCAGGGCCGTTCGATCAGGAAGACCTCGACCCGCGGGTTGCGCGCGAGTTTTTCCATTCCAACCAATTCGATGGTACGGCCCGAAGCGGCCGAGATTTCGAAGGTGATCACGCCCATCAACTCGCGGAAGGTCCCGTTGTCCGAGCGCACGGTCAGCAGCGTTTCGTCGCTGGCAGCATCGTGCTTGGCTTCGACCACGGGGCCTTGGGTGGCCGCCGGAGCGGGGGCCATGAGTTGGGTGGCGATCAGCGCCAGGGCGCCAAGGGTCATCATGAGTCGCTTCACTTCGACACCTCCTGGGCTTGCGCGGCAAAGGCCTCGGCCACCAGCGTTTCCGCCTCGACCACCATCGCATCGCTCAGGGCGGTGCGGTCGCGGTTGGCGAGCAGGCGGAACAAGTCGCGGCGCGCTTCGGCGTAGCGCCCCTTGCGAATGCGTTCGCGGGCCAAGTCGAGCGAAGCTTGCGGCAGGTCCAACAGGTCCGAAGGCGCCTGTTCACGCGGGGATTCCTGCTTGATGACTTCGGTCGTGGTCACATCGGGTTGGACCGGGGCGGAGCCCATCTGGGATCCGGAACCGAAGACGAGCGGTTGGCTGGCTTGGCCCTGCGCGTGCCCATCGGCCACCGCATCGCTCACCGTGCGGGTGACGGCGGCCAAGGTTTCGCGGAAGTGGTCACCAGCACGCCAGGCGAGCAACACCAGCGCGCTGTTGATCACCAAGAAGCTCAAAGCCAACAGTTCGATCAAGCGGCCGCGCTTGGGTTCGGGACCCAGGTCGATCTGCGGGGGAACCCACATGGCCGCGGGGATGGTGGACTCCGAAGTGGTCGTCCGCTGACGAGCGCGGGGAGCCGCCTGGGGAGCTGACTGTGGAGCTGACTGGGGAGCGAGCTGGGGAGTTTCCTGGGCCTTCGACGCGGACTTGGGCGCTTGGGCTGTGGGCAGGGGGTTGGCGCTGGCAGCGACGGGTTGCGGCTCGACAACCAGCGGAACGTCGTCGGTGGTCTCCAAATCGATCAGCGCGTTCGGGTCGACCCGCGGCTGGGTGGCCTGGTACAGCGGTTCGAAGTCGAACAGGTCCTCGTCCAACTCCGGATCGAGCAAGGCGCCGACCTGCGCCTCGGTGGCCTTCGGTTGCGCAACGGACTTGGGCGCCCCCTCACTGGGTTGGGGCACACCGCCAGCCGCGGGCTGCTGGGCATCCGCGTAGGCGGGCGAGACCGGAAAGTCGAAGAGGTCTTCGTCTTCCGGGCTGGCAAATGCTTGGTTCTCGTCGGACATGGCGGGATGGGGGACTAGAAGCCGCTCGCGAAGAGGTGGGACGGGTCGGGCCCGGCGAGCAAACGACCCACGGTGACGGCAACGGCCGGGGAAAGATGGACCACTTCGGTCTCACCGGGGCGTTGGATGCCGGTCAAAAGGGCGCGGACGTGGTCGGGTACCAGGAAATCGAAGTCTTCGAAGTCGGTGCAGGCTTCCTCCGAAAACTGGGTGCGGTGCACCGAAAAGGACAGGCGTAGGTGCGTGCCCAGGGTCGGGTGTGAGTGCACCGTGAGTTCTTCGCTCAGCGAGCGCATGCGGGCCAAACCACCGGCTTCGCCCAGGGCCTCGCGACGACGCACGAGGATTTCATCGAGGCCCTCGCCGCGATCGAACACGTGCACGTTGAGTTGCGTACCGTCGAGCACCGCTTGGATGTCGATGGCACCGATGTCGTCGGGATAGGCGTGACGGCAGGCGTTCTCGAGCGACTCACCAAGAGCCGTCGCGATGCGGCAGCGGGTCGAAGGCGCGATGCCCCGGACCAGCAACCACGCCGCCAATTCGCGCTGAACTTGCTCGCAAGCCGTGGCGGTCGAGGGGATCGTGGCAGCGAATTCGAGACAACCGCTGTCGGCGTTCATGCTCTCGCTGGCGGATTGCACCAGCGGAACCAAGTCGGAAGCGGGCGCATCGGCGGGCAGCAGGTCGTGCACACCCAGGTTCATCGCGCGGCGGTAGAGCTCGAGCGAGCCTTGGTCGCACACCAAAATCGTGGCGATTTCGCGGCTTCCGGCCTGCAGGGCCTCGCACAATTCGAGTCCGTCGTGGTCCGGAAGGGCCAACTCGGTCACCAGAATTTCGGGGCGCGGTGCGCACAGGGCTTCGCGCGCCGAAGCGCAAGCGAAGGCCGAGAAACCCTGCTCGGCTAGGGCTTCGACCCAATCGCTCGAGCGTTGGACGCTGGGGGAGACCACCAGGACGTACGGGCTACGTGCTTTCATTGCTGGCCTCCTTGGTCCTGGGCTTGCGGCAAACGCAACACCAAACAGTTCTGGGGACCCGGAAGTTCGGGTTGGGCGGCGAGGGCTCCCATGCGTTCCATGTCGCGCAAGGCGAGTTGGTAGGCGATGGTGGCCTGGAAGTGGTTGTCTTGCTTGGGCCGGCAGGTCCACACGACGGACAGGTGCGAGTCCTCGTC
>Ga0116152_10001144_pt1 | contig 21723 bp, 16 predicted proteins | sample AD_UKC119_MetaG_FD_89894 | JGI IMG/M metagenome (GOLD analysis project Ga0116152, IMG submission 89894) | Active sludge microbial communities of municipal wastewater-treating anaerobic digesters from Hong Kong - AD_UKC119_MetaG | ecosystem: Engineered > Bioreactor > Anaerobic > Digestate...
CACGAAATTGCACGAAGGTATTGGTGTTTGATTATTTCTTTTTTTTGGGGTTTGGCGGTTTAGTGATTTAGTAGCTTTTTTTCTTTTCAGCTCAAAGGCACTAAAACACGAAATTGCACGAAGGTATTGGTGTTTGATTATTTCTTTTTTGTGGGGTTTGGTGGTTTAGTGATTTAGTGGCTTTTTTTCTTTTCGCACAATGGCACAAAAACACGACGATGCACAAAGGCATTCATGTTTGATTATTTCTTTTTTGTGGGGTTTGGTGGCTTAGTGATTTAGTGGCTATTTTTCTTTTTGCCACAAAGGCACTAAAGCACGAAATTGCACTAAGGCATTGGTGTTTAATAACTCTCTTTTAGTGGGATTTAGAGATTTCGTGTTTTCGTGGCATTCTTCCCAAGAAACCTGACAATAAGATATTACTGAACTGATTCCAGGAACTGATCAAGCAGATTCAAAACCTCTTCTTTACCTTTATTTGTGGTGGAAGAAGTAACAATGGATAGTGGCGGCTCCTCCCATGACTGAAGTAAAGTATCCCGATAAACTTTGAGGTTTCGGCTGAGTTCCTTTTGATTGGGCTTATCCGATTTGGTAAAAAGCAAAACAAAGGGCAAACCGCTCTCTCCAAACCATTCAATCAGTTCAAGATCGTTGGCCAGTGGTTTATGCCTCGAATCGATAAGGATAAAGGTATTGACCAGGTTTTCACGATTCGCAAAATAATCAAAGATCATTTTCTCCCAGGCTTCCCGGTTCTTTTTGGAAGTTTTGGCAAACCCGTATCCCGGTAAATCCACCAGATACCAACTTTCATTGATCAGGAAATGGTTGATCAGGGTAGTTTTGCCAGGCGTACCTGAAATTTTGGCCAGTCCTTTCCGGCCTGTGAGCATATTGATAAGCGAGGATTTTCCAACATTCGACCGGCCAATAAAAGCAAACTCAGGTAGTTTAGCTTCGGGGCACAGGCGGTGATTCGGACTGCTTTTTACAAACTTCGCTTCGGTGATTTCCATGTTAAATACTTAAGATTCGCTACCAGGTTTGGTCTCCTTTTTAAACGTAGAAATATGCCGGTCTTTTTTGTAATCGTAAATATCGCCAATGGTCACCATGATGGCCGTTTCTTCCACATCACCAAAGCGATCATTAACCGAAGTACCAAAAACCCTCATCGACCCAGACAGGTTCATATAAGCATTAACAAGCGGAGGAATTTGCTCACCCAGCCGGCGCACCTTTTGCACAAGAATGCGGTAATCCTCATCGTAATTGGCACCTGAAAAAATGCTTTCCAGCACCTTTGTACGTGTTTGTATTTGCAGCGGATTGCGCGCCCACACCAGTTTGTCTTTGTCAGGAAAATATTTTTGCATAAAAAACAAGATCATATCCCTTGCAAAAGAGTCGTAACTGGGATACATGGTGATCTTCCCGAAGAAATATTTGGCTCCCGGATTTAAGATGGTGATCGCTCCCAGGCCGTCCCATAAATTATCCAATGAGTACATTCCTTTGCGAAGATTGACAGTGGGCTGGTAAATAGGTTGAACAAAAGAGCGTCCCAGCTCAAATGTTTCGGGCCATAACTCCCTGATATATTTAGCCGAAAATTCAAAAAGATGACTTGTGGGGGTATGGGGCTGCCCGTTTTCGTCGTTCAGCACATCCTTGCCAACGATAAACCGGTATCCGCCAACGATCTCTTCATCTTCCGGGTTCCAAACAATCAGTTGCTTGAAAGGCACTTCAGCCGTGTCATACTCATCAATATCACAGCATTTACCGGTCCCTCCGCTGGCATCACGAAAAGTGACCTCGCGCAAACGACCCAGCTCCCGCATAAGATTTGGAGCCTGATCATGGGTAAAAATATAAATTTGGTTGTGCCCGTTGTTGGTGTCGCGCACAAATAATTTATCCGTAAGTTCTTTTTTTAACAGGGTCCGATCGACCGGTGGAATAATGGTTTCCATATAGATAGCTTCTTTTTTATCAGTTTAATATTCTTTCGCAGGATCAAAGGGCTCGCTTAATCCGGCACCCATTGCATAAACATACGCTTTCATCTTTTGAGCCCATTCCGCAAAATTATAACGTTTGTCAAACGTATCGTACGGAACAGGTTTTCCAAAGGTAATGTGAATAGTTTTATTTTTTTGCTTGAACATCTCATCGGGCAGGTATAGCATTTCAATGTTTGCTCCAATTTTCAGCCTTTTCCTGAGATTGGCGAGGTTATAAAAGAAATTTGAGTTGTGCCCATCAACAAAGCAGGGAATGATATCGCGTTTGTATTTTTTAGCTTTTGAAATAAAGGTAGTTTTCCATTCCAGGTCTTTGATCACCCCGTTTTGCTTGCGTGAAACAAGTCCGGCAGGGAAATAAAGCATCAGCTTATCCGATTCGAAAGTATTGTGAATTACCTGGAGATTTTCGGTATTGCTGCCATGCTTGTTGATAGGAATAAAAAGCGGTTGCAAATTGGGCAGGAACATGAGCAAATCATTCACAGGAAATACAATGTCTTCGCGTATTTTACCCACTTCATTCATCAGTGCCACACCATCAAGCCCCCCCAGGGGATGATTGGCAGCAATGATATATCGGCCGGTTGGAAGAATATTTTCAGTTCCGCTTACCTTTAAAATTACACCAAACTCAGAAATTAGTTTTTGAACGAAAGGCAGACCAATCAACTCCTTATTGCTAAACAAAAAATCGTTTATCTCCTTTTCATGGATCACCCTTCGTAAATATGCAAAAACAAATCCGGGGATCCATTTCGCTGTTCCAGGACTTTTATCCCGAAACACCTGCTCGATGTTGATGGTGCGTTCTGTAATTTGAAAATCGTCCATATTTGCTGCCTGAGAATTGCAAAATTACTGAATAATCCATAAACGTTTATTGAATGATTTATTCCGTATGTAATTTATACAATTCCCAATCAAGTCCCGGAGGGGCGACATAATTATAAAAATCAATAAAATTCCATAGGAAGTCCCGGAGGGACGACATAATTATAGAAATCAAATAAATCCATAGAAAGTCCCGGAGGGACGACATAATTATAGAAATCAAATAAATCCATAGGAAGTCCCGGAGGGACGACATAATTATAGAAATCAATAAAATTCCATAGAAAGCCCCGGAGGGGCGACATTTTATTGGCCGGGAAAAATAAATATTACGGCAGCTATTGTTTCACAAACTTCACAAAATAAACCTTCTCCGAAACAATTAACTTTAATACATAAACGCCTCTGAGCAGGGAATTCAATTCTATTTGAAATACATTTTCATTTTTTATCTCAGCAGAAACCATTACTTCACCTTTCAAATTAACGAGGGAATAAAAAGCTGTTTCTTGTGTTTTGTCAAAATGTATTTGTATAAAATCATGCGCCGGATTAGGATAAATTGAAAAGGGCAAAACCAAATCCTCAGCCACTCCCGGTCCCGGCGATACCTCAAGAACTGCCACAACCGAGGTATCGATATTACATTCATTGGAAACAATGCACCTGTAATTTCCAATATCATCCGGCCCCACACCATAAATAGTATAGGTGTGAAAAACAGCACCAGGAATATCCACCCCATCCTTTTGCCACTGGTAATTTATGGGCAGCGCTCCCACCACCGACTGGTTAAAAATAACCGTATCGCCATCAAATGCACTGATGTCATCCGGGCCGGAAACCACCATCGCTTTGGGTTTAACACTTAACATAATGTCGTTGCTTTTGGCCCATCCTGCTCCGTTGAAAACTTCGCAATGGTAAATACCGCCCTCATAAATCCCAGGGGATTCAATGATAAATGTGGGGTCGGTTTCACCTTGTATGGGCATATCGGTTTTATACCATTGGTATTGGAGGCTGTCGCCGATGGCATCCACGAAAAACTCATACGTTTGTCCTTCACAAAGCGCTGTATCTCCAATTTGATTTTTGATGAAAGGGGCCAAATATCCGATCTGATCGGTTTTAAAAATTACACCAGTTTCCCCAGTACAGAATGCCTTGCTACCGCAAATACTCATATCGTAAATATCTTTTTGCAACAAAAAGTTTTGCTCCACCCAGGTAATTCCTCCGTCTTTAGTATGATATGCATTTCCATTTCTACCGCAAGCCCATCCATGTTGTTGATCTTCGAATTCGATGGAAATAACAGACTGACTGTAGGAAACTTCCCATTGAACATTCCAGGTGTTTCCACCATCTGTTGTACTTAATATCACCCGATTACCGGCTATCCAGCCAAAATCTTCATCAACAAAACAAACATCCATCAGGTGAAAATCCGTTCCTGCTTCTATTTGTTCCCATGTCTCCCCAAAATCATCAGTTCTAAAAATTACACCATTATTTCCCACACAGCAAGCCTCACTACTTGATAACAATTCCACATCATTGAGGTTAGCGAATGCGGGTATTGATGTATTTGTCCAGGTAATTCCACCATTATTGGTACTAAAAGCGATTCCCTGTCCGACAATCATTCCCTTCTGACCATTAAAGGAGATGGCATTTAAGTGCTGAAATGTTCCGATTGAAGTTGTTTCCCATGTTACTCCTTCGTCATTTGAAAAAGCAACAAACCCATTGTTACCTATAATCCAAACGGCTGTATTTGTTCTAAAGATTACATCATTTATATTTTCGTCTGTACCTGAGGCCTGGAATGTCCATGACGTTCCTCCATCAGAACTCGAATAAATTAATCCGTTATCTCCAACAGTAAAAATTTTGTCCTCATCAACTATAAAAACCGCATTAAAATTATCTGATGGGCCACCTTGGGCTATTTGCCAGTTTTCTCCCAAATCGAAGGAACTATTAATTGACTGATCCCCAACAACACAAATGAAATCATCAATGGGGTAAGTAACACTTGAAGGTCCGTTAAGTGCTGGATAGCTCTCTATTTTCTCCAGGTTTAAACCACCATTCTCAGCTTTATAACAATCGGAACCGATATAAACAAACCCGCTTAATTCATTATAAAACCGGGCAGCCCAAACATTACCGGCAGGCACGTCACTAATGGAATCCCAGGTGGCTCCACCATCTATGGTTCTGTAAAATAGGCTTTCATCACCCGTAACCCATCCATTCAAATCATCCAAAAAATAGATATCGTTCACATCCTTGTAATACCCAAAATCTATTACTTGCTCCCAATCCTCACCACCATTTGTTGAATGTAAAAGCATATACCTGTTCCCTGCCCAAATAGTTTGATCATCCAATGCAAAGATTTCATTAAACCAACTGAATGAAGTATGGAAATCGGACCATGTTACGCCACCATCTTCAGTTCTATAAAAACGACCATCATTGCCTCCTGCAAATCCAATATCCTCATCCAGGAAATAAATCGAATAGAACCAACTAGACTGATTATGACCTAAAATCCGCTCCCAGTTATTACCACCATCTTCCGTTTTTAGCACCTCTTCTCCGCATATATAACCTATTTGCGAATCAACAAACCAAACACCAGAAATATCATCATTCAACAAGGTATTAACCTGACTCCAGGTTTGAGCACCATCTAAGGTGTGGATCAATACCCCATCATCTCCACAAGCCCAGCCCTCTTGCGTATTGATAAAATGGACATCGTTGAAATCAACCAGTGGTGGCATAGGATTGACTTGTTGCCAGATAGTTTGAGCTTTGAGGGTACTTAAACTGAGAAACAAATAAAGAAGGATAAATATCTTTTTCATGATTTTAGGTTTTTTAGTTTTTTATAAAACGTGCAAAATTCAATGAATCTTCGGTTTTAATTCGCATCATGTAAAATCCCTTTTCCAGGTTTTGAATATTCAGATTCACTTGATCGAGGCTTACTTTATATTCATGTAAAACCGGCTGACCAACAGCATCAAAAACTGTAATGTCGTAGGGTCCTGAAATTCCAGTCATTTCAACTTTGATTTTATCTGAGGCCGGATTAGGATAAACTTTCAAGGATATAGAAATAGTTTGGGGCTCCCTAACTTCCTGGAATAATTCATTGTTGTTTTCAAATAAATCCCGGATATAAGCGGCTCTTTCCTTTAAAAGCAAAGCCGACGACCATGGATCACCATCATAGGCCCTTGCCCAGGGATAGGCAAAATCAAATTCGAAACTTTCGCCGGAAGCAAGGTCGAAGGGGCCGATAGAGCCCAAACCTCGCCTATCATTGGGATTTGCTCCTGATTCTTCATCACTCCAGTAAAAACCATTTTGATTGTATCCACCATTGGGCCATAAGCCATAAGTTCCATAGTTCACAGGATCGGTATCACTAGGGAACATGTAACGACATTCAGGACCAACTGAACCAATAGATGGGTGGCCATATGCACCATATTGAAGTTTAACACCATCAATCCATATGCTTTGCATATATGAATAATAATGCGGTGCAATTCCCGGATCAGAAGAAAATGATGCCCCTCCCCCATTAAAATAAACAAAGGAACTCATACCAAATCGCTCGTTATCTACAATTCCATCGCCAAATCCCAGTCCGTTGATGGCCTCAGAGCAGATCAGGTTTCCGAGGTTGTCATATTTTGGATTGTCAATTTCATCCGGTTCCATGAGTGGCCCTCCCAACAACATAATACCTTGTGCTGGTGGATTGGCGCCGTATGCAAGTGAATCATTCTCATTGCCGTCAATTGCTTCACCGTTATAAGTAAAATACATCCCGTTTTGCACATCACATTCGATGCGGTCGTCCCACATGTATCCGAGATAGGTATCCGTGAACAAACCCAGGTAAACATCGTGGTAGTTGGTATCCGAGCGATTAATGATATTATAATTAAAAAATATGGTATTCCACAAGGCCGAGTCAGCCGGTTCATCAAAGGCATAGGCCATGGCATGGATCTCAATACCCAAGGGTATTCCTTCAGTTTCAGAATGAATATCCTTTGTATCGTTTAACACAAAAAATACAGCCTGATCTCCTTTAATGCGGGGAGCATCTCCCTGCATGGGCTCGTAAATTCCATTTCCATTTTGGTCGAAAAATGGGGCAATTTGCTCTGATTCACCATTTTCAATATCGCCATTGCCGGGCCAGGTCAAAATATCTTCCAATGGCTCATAACCGGGTTGCCACCAGTTGGCCTGGTGAAATTCAATGTCGCTGCGATTCAGTTTCCAGGCATGGAACCAGCGGATGTCGAACAATGAATCATAATTATTGGAAACGGGCCCATGCCAGTAATCCTCACCCACCTGCCGGTAGCGATTTCCTGCCAGGTGCAATTCATCTTGTTCATCCAACCCCCCTATCCAAAACGAACTATTGAATAAACTGGAGGCCAGTTGATTTTTGGGCACTCTGAAATGGGGCGTATCGTCACCATCCCAGAACTGCATTTCAAAACAGTTGATCAGAGCACTGATATTATTAATATCGAGCGAATCGTAAAAATCGTTGTGCTCAATATTCAAATAAATCTCCCCTAAATCAAACCGCTGAAAAGGTGCTGATGTATCGCTGATAATATAATAATAGGAAAGTTGATTGGTATAATAAGTAGGATACACTGATTTTTTTATCTTATCACCTACGATTTGACCACTGCCCTGCTGAATATGGATTTCTTTATCTAAAGGATGATAATCATTGACCAGTACATCTGCATAAGAATTGTGATAGGGTGTACCACTGATGGTGTCATTCCTGGCAACCGGAAAGTCGAGATCAATGGCCGGGTTCAGATCGAGGGTGACCCAATTGGATTTAATGGAAGGTTCATCTATTCGCCGTAAGCGGTATTTGAATATCTTCTGGATCAGGAATCCAAATAAATTTCCTGGTGGACACTCAATTGTAAAAAGACTGTCAGCATAATCAAAGTCATTGGCTCCTGCAAAAGTTGCCTTATCTGCAACCTGGTAAACCGAATCGATCTCAATGGCAAATCCATCGGGATCAAAATCATTTAAAAGGAGGTTAAATGTATAAACTGAATCGGGTTCCATGCCAGTTGCAAATACAATGGTGTCATTAACGGCAACCGGAGCGATTTGCGATTTAGCAATGGGTATAAGGCTGGCAAATACAATAAACAGTATAATTTTTTTCATAGCTTAGGTTTTACATTTTAATAAATTTTGATCTATAAAGGTAATCACCATCCGCCAATATGAGGATATAAATTCCTTTTTCAAGCGATGACACATTGATATTTTCTTCAGATAGATGATAAATACTTTTCGATAAAACCGGAACTCCCATGGAATTAAAAATAGTAATGATTCCTGTTGTTTCTCCAGGCAACGTCACTCTTAACATTTCTGAAACGGGATTGGGTGTGATGGTGAGTGAGGATTTTGGAACTTTAAAATCTTTAACACCAGAAAAGAATTCCGGATCATTTTGGAATTTTTCACGGATATAGGCAGCGCGTTCCTTTAACAACAATGCCGATGACCATGGGTTACCATCATAGGCCCTTGCCCAGGGAAAGGCTACATCGAATTCAACACTCTCCCCCATATTGAGATCAAAAGGACCAACGGTTCCTATTCCACTGGTGTTATTTGGTAAACTGTTAACATCTTCATCTGTCCAAAACAAACCATTTTGATTATAACCGGCATTTGGCCAAATACAATTAGTTCCCCAATTTACAGGATCTGTGTCTCTGGGAAAGACATATTTACATTCAGGTCCCACTGCTCCTAAATAAAATGCACCATTACCGCCATAATATAGGGGAGTTCCATTTTCCCAATAGCCTTTCATCAGACTATAGACCTTTGTGGCCGATGGGTATTCGTACCAATATTCATAGAACTTACCAAAATTTACTATACTTAAACCGAGTCTCTCATTATCTGGAATACCATCTCCAAAATTAAATCCATTAAAAGCTTCGGAGCAAATTGGATTTCCCAGATTATCCAGCCTGGGATTATCAATACCATCAGGCGTCATCAATGGTCCTCCTAAAAAAAGAACGCCTTGTGCTGGAGGATTGATTCCATATCCCGGATTATTCGTTGTATCTCCATCCACAATTTCACCATTATAGTTAAAAAACATGCCGAGAGATACGTCACTTTCAAATCGATCATCCTTAGCATAACCAATATCTATATCGGTAAGCAGACCTATGTAAACATCATGATAATTGGTATCTGATCGGTTTACTATTTTGTAATTAAAAAAAACTGTATTCCATAATGCAGAATCTGATGGTTCGTCAAAAGCATAGGCCGTTGCATGTATCTCAATACCAAAAGCAGGACCAGTACATTCTGTGTTTTCATCTCTTGAATCATTATAAACAAAGAAAATGGCTTGATCACCTTTGATTCGGGGAGCATCTCCCATCATAGGTTCATAAATTCCATTGCCATTAGCATCGAAAAACGGGGCGATCTGTTCCAATTGACCGTTTTCAGTATCCCCATTACCAGGCCAGGTAATAATATTTTCAGGAGGGTTATAACCCGTTTCCCACCAATGTTCCTGATGATATTGTACATCCTTTCGATTTAGCTTCCAGGTATGAAACCACCTAGCATCATAAAGTGAATCATATACATTGGAAACAGGACCGCTCCAAAAATTTATGCCTCTTCCTCTGTCAAATTCTGCTGCAACATGCGTGTTATTTTCTTCATCTAAACCACTAAGCAACAAAACACTATTGTGAATACTTGAAATTGTTCCACTTTTGGGTGCTATAAAATGTGAATCGTCAAGGTCCCAAAATTCATTACCAAAACAATTTACTAAGGCACTAATATTATTGACATTGAGTGTGTCATAACAATTGTTAACATTATTAATGTTATCCCTAATTCCATTATTATTCTGAAACCTTAGACTTGTCGTAGTACCATTAACAGAATGGAATATTTGATGCTTCTCATAAAAAATATTAATCTTATAAGATGCATTCAATTTTTCAATGATCTCAAACACAATGGTATCATTCACCGCAACGGGTGCGTTTTGCCCAACCAAAAAAACAGGAAACAATAAAATCCATAGCAATTGGTAAACTTTCTTCATAGGTCGATCATTTTTTGAAAGGAATCGGAAAAATACAAAAAATCTCCCTTCAATTCAAGATAAATCAAGTTAAAGGCAGCCGCCAATAAGTTTACGGTAAGCGGCCTTTGCGTAAACCTCCCTTTGTTAATAAAACAAAATCCCGCCTTTGCGCAACATTTCTGCAAAAAAAGAGTTTATCTTTGCCAGGTGGGAAATTATGGGAAAAGTTGTTAACAAATGGTAAATTGTGGGAATTTTCCCAGTATATTAGCAGCAGATTTTTTCAAGGCATGACAAACCTCACTTACACATACGAATGCAAGGTCGATTCCAAAGGCAGGGCGCTGCTTCCCGGCGGTCTGAAGAAGGAATTGGCACCCGTGCTGAATGAAGGTTTTGTGATCAAAAAAAGTGTGTTTTATAACTGTCTTGAACTTTATCCGCGTGCTGAATGGGACAAAGAGATGGCAGGCATCAACCAACTCAATCGTTTTGTTAAAAAAAATGTGGACTTCATCCGTAAGTTCATGGCCGGTGTAAAACCGGTTAACCTCGACAACAACGACCGCCTGCTGATCCCCAAAGACCTGATGAGCTTCGCTGCAATCACCAAAGAAATTGTGATGACTTCACAGATCAATAAAATTGAGATTTGGGATAAGGCAAGTTATGAGGGTGTTATCGGGGACGAAACGGTAGATTTCGGTACGCTGGCTGAAGAAGTCATGGGTGGAACCGGAAATACCGATGAATAATGTATCACCAACCGGTTCTCCTGAACGAAAGCATTGAGGCACTCAACATCAAAGGCGACGGCATTTACGTGGATGTAACTTACGGCGGCGGTGGACACAGTGCAAAAATCCTTGAAAAAATCACAACAGGTTCTTTGATAGCTTTTGACCAGGATCAGGATGCTTTGGCAAACAAGCCAGATGATGACCGGCTGATTTTGATCAACCAGAACTTCAGGTTTATGCGAAACTTCCTGAAGCTTTACAAAGCCGTTCCTGTGGATGGCATTCTGGCTGATCTCGGCATCTCCTCTCACCAGATCGACAAAGCCGAAAGGGGATTTTCGGTGCGATTTGAAGCTGAGCTCGACCTGCGGATGAATCAGCGGAAAGACCTCACCGCAGCCAAAGTGGTGAATACCTATTCGGTGGCCAAACTCCGGGAGATCTTTTTCCGCTATGGCGACTTGAAAAATGCTGGCCGTATCAGCACGCTGATCGAAACAGCACGCAGCCAATCGGAGATCAAAACCACCGGGCAGCTAAAAGACATCCTGAAATCGCTTGCACCACGCATGCAGGAAAATAAGTTTTATGCCAAAGTGTTTCAGGCGCTGCGCATTGAAGTAAATGATGAGATGGGCGCGCTGGAAGAGATGCTGGAACAAACGGCTGATCTTTTAAAGCCGGGCGGACGGCTGGTGGTGATCTCTTACCATTCGCTGGAAGACAGGCTGGTCAAAAACCTGATGAAAACAGGCAATGTGGAAGGTAAAGTCCATAAAGACTTTTTCGGGAATATGGAAACACCCTTTGAGGTGATCACCCGCAAACCGATCATACCTACCGATAAAGAAATTGAAACAAATAACAGGGCACGGAGTGCCAAACTGAGGGTAGCAGAAAAGATAAATGGCAAAGGATAAAGCGGAAAATAATCAAGGAAGACGACGCAACAGATCGCTGGGAAGCATTCTGGGAGGGGGATTTCTCGCCTCAGGTCAAACGGCAAAACACCTGCCGTTTTTGCTTTTTCTGGCCTTTTTGGCCATCATCTATATCGGCAATTCCTACTACGCTGAGAAGAATGTTCGCAAAATTGAAAAACTCCAGAAAGAGGTGAAGGAATTGCGCTACGAGCATATTTACACCAAATCGCAGCGCGTATCAAAAAGCCGCCAATCCGAAATTGCCAATACATTGTCGAAAGAAGGGATTAAAGAATCAATGGTTCCAACTAAAAAGATCGTAGTTGAAAAGAACTGAAAACCGTGAAGAATATTAAAGCAGATATATTGTGGAGAGTGTTCCTGGTTTACCTGGGGATGTTGCTGTTTGGCCTGGCCATCATTGTAAAGGTGGTGTTCATCCAGGTGAAGGAAGGCCCCGAACTGCTTGCCAAAGCCGATTCGCTCACAATCCGCTATTTTAATGTGGAAGCTTCACGCGGCAATGTTTGCGCCGATGACGGCAGCTTGCTGGCTACCTCCATCCCGATTTTTGATATTCGAATGGACGTGGCTTCACCACTTATCGATGACAATGATTTTAACAACCACATAGGTGAGCTGGCTACCAAACTTGCAGCCCTTTTTGGAAACAAAACCGCATGGGAATACAAGTCTGAATTACAAAAAGCCCGACGGAAAGGAAACCGGTACTTCCTTGTTAAAAGCAATGTTACCTACGAACAACTCAAGGCCCTCCGCGAATTCCCCATTTTTGACCGCGGAAAATACAAAGGCGGTTTGATCATTATTCCCAAGACAAAAAGGCAAAAACCTTTTGGCAGTCTTGCCATGCGCACCATCGGCTATGAAAACAAGGATGAAGATCTGTTTGTGGGACTGGAAGGCGCTTATCATGAATTGTTGAGTGGCAAAGATGGCAAACAACTCCGGCGGCGAATCAATAATGGCGACTGGATCCCGCTTTTTGACGAAAACGAAATTGAACCGATCAACGGAAAAGACATCATCACTACCATTGATGTGAATTTGCAGGATGTGGCAGAATCGTCGCTTCACAACCACCTGATCGAACACCAGGCCGACTGGGGTTGTGCTGTTTTGATGGAGGTGGAAACGGGTAAGATCAAAGCCATCGCCAACCTCACCCTTGATAAAAAGTCGGGCCAGTACAAAGAGCTTTACAATTATGCTGTGGGTGCACCCATCGAACCCGGTTCCACTTTTAAGCTTCCATCAATGATAGCCTTGTTTGAGGAAGGTCTTGAAAACCTGGATGACACCATTGATATTGGCGCTGGCTGGAAAGTCTATTACGACCGCACCATAAAGGATGTACATGGAATCCGGGACGGCAGAATATCCATCAGGGAGGTGTTCGAAAAATCATCCAATGTGGGAGTTAGTCAGCTTGTGTATGAAAAATTCGCTGATCATCCCCAGGATTACATCGACCTGCTTTACAAAATGTCGCTCAATGAGCAGCTCGGTATTGATATCCCCGGTGAAGGAAAACCATACATTAAAAGTACAAAAGATAAGTCGTGGTCGGCGGTTTCACTTCCGTATATGAGTATTGGATATGAGTTGCTGTTAACACCGCTGCAAACGCTTAGTTTTTACAATGCCGTGGCCAATAACGGAACCTATGTAAAGCCCATGTTTGTGCAGGAGATCCGAGAATCGGGCCGGGTGATCGAGTCCTTTGAACCAGAGATCATCAACAAATCGATCTGCTCAGAACATTCTATAGAAAAGGCTCACGAGATCCTTGAAGGTGTTGTTCAGGAAGGAACGGCAACCAGTTTGAAAAAATCACCTTACCGGGTGGCTGGCAAAACCGGTACTGCGCAGATTGCAGCGGGCTCCAGCGGTTATAACAAAAGCAATTACAACGCTTCCTTTGTGGGTTATTTTCCGGCCGACAATCCAAAATATTCATGCATCGTTGTTGTGAGCCGTCCTTCAACCGGAAAATATTATGCGAGTTCGGTGGCGGTTCCGGTTTTTAAGGATATTGCTGATAAGGTATATGCCACCAACCTGGAGATCCAGCAACCCGACACCCTGCCCGAAAGCAAGATTTACCCGATTTACGCCAAAGGTTATCAACCTGAATTAAAAAAGATTTACGATCTCTTTGAGATACCGCTCGATTCATTGAGCACCAATTCAGAATGGGCCATAGCACTTGAAGAAGACAGCGCCGTAGTTCTTAAACCCCGGATTTTTAAAGAAGGGCTTGTTCCCAATGTGAAAGGCATGGGCGCACGGGATGCCGTGTATGTTTTGGAAAGCCTCGGTCTAAAGGTAAGGATCGTTGGAAGGGGGTTTGTAAAAGAGCAATCGATCCAGCCGGGGGCACGGGTAATTATAGGAAACCAAATCACCATCAATTTATCTGTTTAGAAATTTGAAACAACTGAAAGACATATTAGCTGATATTGATGTATTCGAGATTGCCGGAACTCCGGAAAGGCAAATCGCTTCCATCCATTTCGATTCACGAAGTTGTGAACCGGGTTGTCTTTTTGTTGCGGTGAAAGGAACCCAGGTGGATGGTCATCAGTTTATTGATAAAGCCATTGCAAAAGGTGCTACCTCCATCATTTGTGAAGTTTTCCCTGAGAACAAAACGAATGAAATTACCTGGATAAAAGTTAATGACTCGGCCAAAGCACTGGGATTGGCTGCTTCTGCTTTTTATGATCACCCTTCAAGAGATTTAAAATTGATTGGTGTAACCGGCACCAATGGCAAAACAACCATTGTAAACCTGCTTTTCAATTTGGTTCGCAAACTGGGATACCAGGCCGGCGTGCTTTCTACTATAGAAAACAAAATTGAAGACCGGGTGATTGGCTCCACCCACACCACACCCGATCCGGTTCAAATCAACAAGTTGATGCTGGAAATGGTGGAGGCGGGTTGCGACTGGTGTTTTATGGAGTGCAGCTCACATGCCATTGAGCAGCAGCGGATCAGCGGGCTTGAATTCGATGGGGCAATTTTTACCAATATCACCCACGACCACCTTGATTACCATAAAACCTTTGATGCCTACATCAAAGCCAAAAAGAAGTTTTTTGACAATCTTTCTCCCAAAGCCTTTGCCCTTACTAACGATGATGACCGCAACGGCATGGTGATGGTTCAAAATACAAGGGCTCAAGTTGCAACCTATGCCCTTAAAAGGCCTGCCGATTACAAAGGGCGAATCATCGAAAATCAGTTTGAGGGGTTGCAAATCAATATAAACGGAAAAGAAATTTATACCCGCTTGGTGGGTGCTTTTAATGCTTACAATCTGCTGGCCGTGTGCGGCGCTGCCATTCTTTCCGGCGAGGACGAGGAAGAAGTTTTGACTGCCCTGAGCAACCTGAACATTGTGGAAGGGCGCTTCGATTATGTTCGCTCGGCTACCAACATTACCGGCATTGTGGATTATGCCCATACCCCCGATGCCCTGAAAAATGTGCTGGAAACTATCAACGCCATCCGCACCATGAATGAATCGCTGATTACCGTGGTGGGAGCCGGTGGCGATCGCGATACCACCAAAAGACCCGAAATGGCAAAGATCGCCGGCAGGATGAGTACCCGTGTGATCCTCACTTCCGACAATCCCCGCTCGGAGGAACCCAATGCCATCATCGATCAGATGCGCAAAGGACTGGAACCTACTGATACGGCCAAAGTGATCGCCATTACCGACCGTAAGGAAGCTATTAAAACCGCCTGTTTACTGGCACAACCCAACGACATCATCCTGGTGGCAGGCAAAGGACATGAAAAATACCAGGAGATCAAAGGCGTGAAACACCCCTTTGACGACAAAAAGATATTGAGTGAATTTTTGAATTTAAAACCAATCAACAACTGATGTTTTATTATTTATTCACATACCTCGATCAGGCATTCGACGTACCCGGCGCCGGTGTATTTCAATACATCACCTTCCGGGCTGCGGCAGCGGTGATCACCTCGCTGATCATTTCATTGCTGCTGGGCAAAAGGTTGATCAATGTGCTGGTGCGCAAACAGGTGGGTGAAACCATCCGTGAGCTTGGTCTGGAGGGTCAATCCGAAAAAAAAGGAACACCCACCATGGGCGGACTGATCATCCTGGGTGCCATTCTGATCCCGACCCTGCTTTTTGCCAAACTCAACAACATTTATATCATCCTGATGCTTTTCACCACGGTTTGGCTTGGTTTGATTGGCTTCCTTGATGATTATATTAAGGTATTCAAAAAAAATAAAAAAGGTCTGGCAGGCAAATTTAAGATTTACGGACAACTGGTCTTAGGTTTGGTGGTAGGTCTTACCATGTACTTTAGTCCGGATGTTGTGATCAGGGAAAAAATCGATAATCAGGAACTGATCCAAACATCACAAAGCGGTGAGATTATTCACGTAACCGACCCAACCTTGAAATTTTCGAGGGAAACAGTTAAATCAACGAAAACAACCATTCCGTTTTTCAAAAACAATGAAGCGGATTATTCAAAGATTTTGTCATTCCTGGGTGAAGAATATGAAAAATGGGCCTTCCTGATTTTTATACCTATTGTCATTTTAATAATAATAGGTGTATCAAACGGCGCCAATCTTACCGACGGCATCGACGGCCTGGCAACAGGTACCTCGGCCATCATCGGCGCCACACTGGGCATCCTCGCCTGGGTATCGGGTAACATCGTTTTTGCTGATTACCTCAACATCATGTACCTCCCCGAAACCGGTGAGCTCACCATCTTCATCAGTGCCTTCGTTGGGGCCTGCATCGGATTTTTATGGTACAACACCTACCCGGCCCAGGTATTTATGGGCGACACAGGAAGCCTGGCAATCGGCGGAATTATCGCGGTTTTTGCCATCCTGATCAGAAAAGAACTTTTGATCCCGATCCTCTGCGGAATCTTTCTCGTGGAGAGCTTATCAGTGATCATGCAGGTGAGTTATTTCAAATATACAAAACGGAAATTCGGTGAAGGGAGGCGCATATTTAAAATGTCGCCCCTTCATCACCATTTCCAGGTGCTGGGTTACTCCGAGCCAAAGATCGTACAGCGGTTTGTGATCGTTGGCATCATGCTGGCCGTGGTAACCATCATCACTTTAAAACTGAGGTAATGCACATTGAAACAACAAATTGTCATACTCGGGGCAGCCGAAAGCGGAGTGGGAGCAGCCATCCTGGCACAGCAAAAAGGGTATGAGGTTTTTGTTTCGGATTTTGGAACCATCAAGGAAAAATATAAGAACGTTCTTTCACAGTTTGATATTCGTTTCGAAGAAGGCAGGCATTCCGAAAGCCTGATCCTGAACGCCACCGAAGTGATCAAAAGCCCCGGCATTCCTGACAAAGTGCCGATGGTTAAAAAACTTCGGGAAAAAGGGATTCCGGTAATCTCGGAAATTGAATTTGCCGGTCGGTTTACAAAGGCCAAAAAGATATGTATCACAGGGAGCAATGGTAAAACCACCACCACGCTGCTCACTTATCATATCTTGAAAAAGGCGGGACTCGATGTGGCCGTTGGCGGAAATGTCGGGAAAAGTTTTGCCTGGCTACTAGCCGAACAGGATCACGATGTTTTTGTGCTTGAGATAAGCAGTTTTCAATTGGACGGCATGTTTGATTTTAAGGCTGATGTTGCCATTTTGATGAACATCACGCCCGATCATCTCGACCGCTATGAGTACGACTTTCAAAAGTATACCGACTCGAAATTCAGAATACTGCAAAACTTGACCGAAAAGGATGCTTTCATCTACATGGATGATGATCCGGTTATTCGAAACGAACGATTAAAGAGAAATTTAAAAGTCAGGCAATACCCGTTTTCCATTGAAAAGAAAACAGAACATGAGGGAGCCTGGATTGACAACAACCATATGTACATCAACGTCAAACCAAATTTGTTTAAAATGACACTAGAAACTTTAGCATTACAGGGGAAACACAACATCTACAATTCGATGGCAGCCGGTGTAGCAGCGCGTCTTTTGGATATCCGGAAGGATATTATCAAAGAGAGCCTCTCCGATTTTCAAAATGTGGAACACAGGCTGGAGCGCGTGGCCCGCATTCATGGTGTTGAGTTTATCAACGACAGCAAAGCCACCAACGTAAATTCAACCTGGTATGCCCTCGAAAGTGTTCAAAAGCCGATCATCTGGATCGCAGGAGGTATCGATAAAGGAAATGATTACACCCTGTTAATGGACCTGGTGGAAACCAAAGTGAAAGCAATCATTTGCCTGGGAAAAGACAACAGCAATTTGCTCAATGCCTTTAAAAACAAGGTAGAAATGATCTTTGAAACCGAATCGATGGATGAGGCAGTGGCGCTCGGGCATCGCATTGGCACCATGGATGACACGGTACTGCTTTCGCCGGCTTGTGCCAGCTTCGATCTGTTTGAAAACTTTGAAGAACGCGGACTTAAATTCAAAGAATCTGTCAACAAACTTTAATTCATGCAATTCATTTTAAACAAAATAAAAGGTGATAAAATCATCTGGCTGGTGGTACTGCTGCTCTCGGTGGTATCGCTGCTGGCTGTTTACAGCTCAACCGGTACGCTGGCCTACAAATATCAGGGCGGCAACACCGAGTATTATATGATCAAACATTTCATCATCCTTGTTTTCGGGCTGTTTTTGATGTACCTGGCCCACCTGATCAAATACACCTATTTCAGCAGGATATTCCAGATCGCAATTTGGATAGCCATACCATTGCTTGGATTGACCCTCGTGATCGGCCTCGACCTGAATGAAGCAAAAAGGGTACTTCCCCTGCCCTTTGGATTAACTTTTCAAACTTCCGATTTAGCCAAACTTACCCTGATCATGTACCTGGCCCGCATGCTTACCAAAAGGCAGGATGTGATCAAGGATTTCAGGCAGGCATTTGTTCCCATTGTTATTCCTGTGCTCATCGTTTGTTTCCTGATCCTTCCGGCCAACTTTTCAACTGCGGCCATTCTGTTTACAACCAGCCTGGTACTGATGTTTATAGGCAGGGTAAGCCTCAAACATATTTTCAGCATGGTGGGAATTGGTGTCGTAATCCTTTTGGTGATGTTCATGATCGCCAAATCTTATCCTGACCTGCTGCCCCGCGCCAGCACCTGGATATCGAGGGTAGAAAGTTTCAGCGACAAAGAAAGCGAAGAAAATTACCAGGTGGAGCAAGCAAAAATTGCCATTGCCCGTGGCGGTATTATTGGCAAAATGCCCGGCAACAGCGAACAACGTAATTTCCTGCCGCATCCCTATTCCGATTTTATTTTTGCCATCATCATTGAGGAGTACGGTCTGCTGGGAGGTGTTTTTGTTGTATTCCTGTATATGATCCTGCTTTTCAGGGCAGTGAAAATTGTAACCAAGGTACCACGAAATTTTGGGGCCTTCCTCACCATTGGAGTGGCCTTCAGTTTGGTGTTCCAGGCGATGATCAACATGGGTGTTGCCGTTCATTTATTGCCGGTAACAGGCCAGCCATTGCCTTTGGTCAGTATGGGCGGAACCTCGGTTTGGTTCACCTCTATCTCCATTGGGATCATATTAAGTGTAAGTAAAGAAGTAGAAAGCAATACATCCAGTGATGCAGAACTCCAGGCAGCACCGGCATAAGGTCGTCATCAGCGGGGGCGGAACCGGGGGACACATTTTCCCGGCCATCGCCATTGCCAACGCATTGAAAGCAAAATGCGATGCCGATATTTTGTTTGTTGGGGCCAAAGGGCGGATGGAGATGGAAAAAGTACCGGCTGCCGGATACCCCATCGAAGGTTTGTGGATCAGCGGATTGCAGCGGAAGATCACCATTAAAAATTTACTATTCCCATTTAAGGTGATTGCCAGTTTGCAAAAAGCAAAACAAATCCTGAAAAACTTCAATCCCGATGCCGTGGTGGGTGTGGGAGGTTATGCCAGCGGACCTACTTTAAAAGCTGCAGTGAAACTTAAAATACCGGCATTGATCCAGGAACAGAACTCCTTTCCGGGAATCACCAATAAGCTGTTGGCCAAATCGGTGCAGAAAATTTGTGTTGCCTACGACGGAATGGAGAAATTCTTTCCAAAAGAAAAAATTGTGATCACCGGAAATCCCATACGCAATGAAGTGATTCAAATTGAAGGCAAAAAAGCAGAAGCTGCCAAATTTTTCGGATTGGTTGAAAACAAACAAACTGTGCTGGTGGTGGGTGGAAGTCAGGGAGCATTGGCCATCAACAAAGCCATCGAAAAGCACCTTAAGGATTTTGACAGAGACGATTTTCAGTTGATCTGGCAAACCGGCAAATACTATTTTGAGCAAGCCGAGCCAGTTGTTTCAAACTTAAACTCAAAAAACATTCGGGTGCTCGCTTTCATTGATCGTATGGATCTGGCTTATGCCATGGCCGATGTGATCATTTCACGTGCAGGTGCAATCGCTATTTCAGAAATTTGCGCTGTGGGCAAACCGCCCATTTTTATTCCATTGCCGACGGCTGCGGAAGATCACCAGACCAAAAACGCAAAGGCATTGGTGGAGAAAGATGCAGCTATTTTGGTGGCAAACCAAAAAACTGAAGAAGAACTTTATCCGGCCCTGAAAAAACTAATTGAAAATTCAACCAAACAAAATGAATTAAGCAGCAACTTATTGAAACTTGCCAAAACACAGGCAGCCAATGAAATTGCTGACGAAATACTGGCATTAATTAAAAATTGATTGTGGATTTAAGCAAAGTAAATAACGTTTATTTTCTGGGTATCGGAGGCATTGGAATGAGTGCCCTGGCACGCTATTTCCACAATCGGGGAGCCAAAGTGAGTGGTTACGACAAAACCTCAACACCCCTTACCACCGCACTTCAAAACGAAGGCATTTCCGTACATTTTTCCGATAATCCAAACCTCATTCCCGGTTATCCTGAACTGGTTATCTACACCCCAGCTGTTCCCAAAACATTGAAGGAATACATACACCTTGAAGAGGCCGGCATCCCTATTCTGAAAAGGGCAGCGGTTCTGGGTTTGCTCAGTAAAAATTATAATACTATTGCTGTGGCAGGTACACACGGCAAAACCACGGTTTCAACTATGTGCGCCCATATCCTGTATCAATCGCAGGTGCATTGCAGGGCCTTTTTAGGTGGGATTTCAAAAAACTATGAAAGCAATTTGCTGGAGTCATCCGATAGTGGCTGGCTCGTTACGGAAGCCGATGAATTCGACCGCTCCTTTTTGCAATTGTATCCCACCACGTCGGTCATTACTTCGATGGATGCTGATCATCTCGACATTTATAATGATCATCAAAACCTGAAAAATAACTTTTCGCAGTTTGCTGCACAGGTGGACAAAGGTGGTAATCTTATTCATAAAAAAGATCTGCCGTTGGAACTTCCCAAGGGGATCAACACTTTTAACTATGCGCTTGAAGAGCAGGCTGACTATTATGCAACTGATATAAAGCTGGACGGACTTTTTTACAACTTTACCATTCATACTCCGCAGGGTGCCATCGAAAATTGCACTTTGGGAGTTCCCGGACTGGTGAATATTGAAAATGCCATTGCGGCTACGGCAGCGGCGCAACTGGCTGGAGCTTCGGATGATGAGATCCGCGAAGGCCTCAAAACATTTAAAGGTATCAAACGCCGGCTCGATATTCATATCCATACCGAGACTCTGACCTACATGGACGACTATGCCCACCATCCGGAAGAAATCAGGAGCCTCGTGAAAAGTGTTCGTGATATGTTCGAAGGGAAAAAGATTTTGGGCATTTTTCAGCCCCATCTGTTTTCCCGAACCCGCGATTTTGCTGATGGATTTGGCGAAAGCCTCAGCCTGCTTGATGAAGTGATTTTACTGCCAATTTACCCTGCCCGCGAATTGCCCATTCCTGGCGTGGATTCGGAAATGTTGCTCGATTTTATTCAGCATGATCATAAATCGCTGATCGAAAAAAG
>Ga0116152_10001145_pt1 | contig 21721 bp, 20 predicted proteins | sample AD_UKC119_MetaG_FD_89894 | JGI IMG/M metagenome (GOLD analysis project Ga0116152, IMG submission 89894) | Active sludge microbial communities of municipal wastewater-treating anaerobic digesters from Hong Kong - AD_UKC119_MetaG | ecosystem: Engineered > Bioreactor > Anaerobic > Digestate...
CCGGGGCTGAAACACCAATGATTATTGTATATGTGTTTTCCGTCGGGTTGCTGAACTCGATCAGCCTGTCATTATTCTCCACTCTCCACTTAACGGGCCTGTCCCGCTTATAATCAGCCTCACAGGTGATGCATTGTGGAAGTTTAGGCGGCAGGTACATGTCATTTTCGCCAAGCATATAGCCATAAATGGCCATTTCATCACTGGTACCTGGTGTTAGTTTTAATTTCATCATGGTGCCAGGTTTTATCGTAGTGCCATAAAAAACATGGTTACCCCTGAACTTTGCAGACTGAATTTGCGTAAAGCAGGCATTGGAACTGCTCCAGGCCCAACGCATATCACTGATTATTTTTCCGGAAGAAAGATTACCATTTACGGTAACAGAGTCATTAGTATTTACTGATACCGGTGTTACTCCTTCGGGCCAGTTTTGAGAATAAAGATTAATTGAAATCGTCATCGAGAAGCAGACGAGAAACAAAAGCATTTTCATGATTGTATTATTTAAAAATTTTAAATAAGCTATTTGATTTTGAATGTGAGATCACGGTAACCACCTTCCGCATCAAAAGGTCTTCCGCCCATGAGTAGTGTTACTCTAACGGTATAGTCGCCTTCTGTAGTAGGAGTTCTGAATCTTCTCCATACCAATTCATCTTTTTCACCAGGCTCAAAGTCCCACCTTTCCAGGTTATTATTGCTTCTTGAAAAACGGCCTTTGTCAGCACTTGATGCTCCTGAGGGAGCTCTTCTCAACTCAAATTTTAATCCGTAAGAACCTTCTGGCCAGGCTGTGTGACCTGTATTTTGTACAGTGAATATCAGATCTACATCTTTGGAATCATCATAAGAGTTAGACCTCATTGTTATTTCAGCTTCATAATTTTCTTTTATTACAAATGTTATATCTTCTTCACAAATGACCCTGTTTCCCCATCTGAATGAAAAGTTTACGGGATACCTGCCGGGTAAAACAGGGGAAGTAAATTTCACATTTCTAAAAGTGTAGCTTTCTCCTGCAGGTAAAGTTTTTGGTAGCTTATAAGTTTCATTAAATACATCCCCAGCATTGGTTGATCCTTCGTAATCGGTAACAAGGGCAAAAACTGATTTGCCAATAACATAAGAGGAGTTGGATGTGTTTGTGATGGTTACAGCAATAGTATAATTAGAACCTGGAGTCAGTTCTTGTCTTGCATTTACAGAAAGTCTGCCTGTATATTGACTATAACTGATTGACAGTATCGACATACATATGCCAAAGAATAAGATTTTTTTCATAACCTGTTTTTTTGATGTGTAGTAATGTACATCTAAGGTTTGTTTATTTGCCAGAAGCCTGATAACACCCAAGTGTGATTTTGAAAAAAGAAGTAATTGGACTGTAAGAGTTGTTATGCGAGCATTATTGTTCTTAAAAGAGAGATCGCTTCTGTTCTGCTTTTTACATCTAACTTAAAGTAAATGTTGGTGATATGACGTTTTACCGTGTTCATAGCAATAAATAACAGATCGCAGATCTCCTGGTTGTTTTTTCCGTCATATAGCAATTGAACAATTTCAAATTCTCTATCGCTCAGGGAATCTGTCAGTTGCCTATTGATTTTTGTTAGTGATAAATGAGGTACATGGTTTTGTGAACTGCGGGAAAAGTTGCTGATAGCTATTTCAAGGGTAGCGATCAATGTGTTTTTATTAAACGGTTTCACAATAAATCCGGCAGGGGAAGTGGCTTTTGCTCTCTCCATGATCGCCTCATCGGAATAGGAAGTAAGAAAGATGAAAGGAATAGGGCAAACCTTGTTAATGTATTCTGCTATTTGTATACCATCTTTATCACTTTCAAGATTTATGTCAAGAATCGCTATATCCGGATTTTTCTTTTGGAGAGATGAAACTGCCTCATCGGCGTCGTAGGCAATATCTGAAACGCAAAAATGTGAATTTTTTAGATGAAGAGCTATCCCTTCAGCAATGATAGGTTCGTCTTCTACGATCAGTATTTTAAATTCTGTAGCTGACATTTATGCTGTTCGGTATTTTGCAATTAGTAATTGAACATCTGTTCCGCTTTTACTATCAATTGTCATTAATGCCTTTAGTTTTTGTGTAAATGCTTTTATGATCTTATAGCCAAACGAATTTGTCTTTGTAATATCTACATAATCAGGGATGCCTGTTCCATCATCTTTTACTTGTAATAATAACTTTTCATTGATCTTTTTGAGAACCACTTTTATCTCTCCTCTTTCTTTGTTCTTGAAAGCATATTTAAGGGAATTACTTACCAGTTCATTGATGATCATTCCGAGTGGGATCACTGTTTCGGAATGAAGACGCAGCGCCTCTACATCTGTATCCAGTTTTATGCCTGACGCAGATGCGTTATAAGACTGCATCAGATTACTGGTAAGCATTTCAACATATTTTTTAACATCTATGCTTTCTACAGTATCTCCCTGGTATAAATTCTGATGAATGTAAGCCATGCTTTGGACCCGCTGGCTTCCTTCCTGGAATTTTTCAGCTGTATGTTTGTCAGCTGCGGTTTCAGATTGTAATTCCAGCAGGCTGGAAATTACCTGCAAATTATTTTTTACCCTATGATGAATTTCTCTGTTTAGGATTTCAAGATCTTCCCGCTGTTTTCCAATGATCTTGTTTTTAGATATTTGCTTTCTATATTGAAGGAAAATGATGGCTGAGGCAAGAACAATTAATCCAAAAGCCCATTTTAATATCCTGTTTCTTTTCTTATCATCTGCAATAAGCTGTTGTTTTAAAAGGTTTTCACGGGAAAGTGAGTTGCTTAGTTGCTTTGCCTTTTCCAATTCACTGGACTGAAGATTTTTTTCTCTTTCTGATATTTTGGCAAGTGCCTGTTGTTGTGAGATCGCTGAGTCTTTTAATATATTTTCCCTCTCTAGCGCCGTTCTTATTTCGGCCTGCCTGGTTAATTCCAGCGCTGCCAATTCATTTTGAGAATTCAATAGCAATATTTCTTTTTCTTTTTTTTCTGTTTCGTATTTTTTTTCAAGGTTTAGGGTAAGTTCTTTATTGGTTATATCAGTTATTTTGTTATTCAAGGTGAATAACTGATTGGCTGTTTTAATGGCTTCTTCATGTTTACCTGTTTCTGTATACAGGTTATACAACATTTTAAGGTTGTCAAAATGACTCAAATAACTTTCCGGCCCAATTAACCGATCTCTATTCTCGGTTAAACATTCAATTGCTTTTTCTGGCTTATTTGTTTTGGTAAATAATTCTGCCAGGTAGAAATTAGCAAGTACTGCTCCCTGGAAAAACTTGTTTTTAATATGAGTACTTTTCATTTCAAGCAGAAATGCCATTTGCTCTTCTTCGGGAATCTTTTTCCAGGCTGTAAACAAGAAACCATGTACGGGGTCTTTGCTTAATGTGTTTCGTCTATCGCCGATCAGTTCATCATATTCTTTAAGGATCGAAGCATACTTTTCAGGTTTTTTTAACCGGGAATAAACATTTCCAAGGGCATTTAGCACTAGGCCATGATCCATTCTCTTTTTTTCGGTAGCCGTGATTTTATACGCTTTAATGAAATACTCTTCTGCTTTCTCCGGGTTGTCGTTATAATAGAAAAGCTGACCGATTGAATGATACACCTCCCAGTTCTTATACGGGTCAATGTCCGCATATATATATTCTGTCTTATTAAAAAAAGAAAAGGCGGTGTCTGTCTTATTTAGTAACCTGTATACATAGCCATTATAGAAGTAGTATCGGGCCAAAGTGCTTTTGTGGGTCTCCTTTGTTACATAAGTGCGGGCATTATTTAGTTCTACTAATGCATCGTTGGGTTTGCGTTTTAATGTATTAACATTTGCCAGGTCAGTGTAGAGTTGGACGATCCTCGTTTTGTTATTCATTTTCTTTGCAAGATCTAACCCCAACCTAAAATAGTATTCAGCGCTATCCGGTTTAGCTTTAATTAGTTTTTTTCTTCCCCAGTCTCTTAAGCTATCAATTCTTTGATTTTCCGGTAGCTTAACAAGGGTCAGTGTATTCTGAGAGGCTCCTTTGAGAGCTATAGCAATTAGCAGAAATATGAAGGCAGTTTTATTCACTGTGATAAAGGAAAATAAGTTACTAACTTTTTCTTTTGGATGTCTTAATCACAAAGTAGAATACCCCTGTTTTATTTGGTAACACCCAAGTGGTATTTTCTATAAATGCCTGTATTTCATATAATTTTGTTTTATGGATCAGTTTAAAAAGTACTTTGAATCAAATAAATATGTCTGGAATCAGCGTACAATACATCACAAGGATTCTGCATTTTATGATTTAAATGGGTTTAAGGCCGGTAAATCAGTACTTAGTCCTATCGAAATTGAAGAGATGGGGGATGTAAAGGGCAAAAGTCTTCTGCATTTACAGTGTCATTTTGGAATGGACAGTCTTGATTGGGCAAGAAGAGGTGCTTCAGTAACTGGCGTTGATATTTCAGATGCTGCTATAAAAGAGGCTGTTCAATTGAATGACGAATTGGCCTTAAATGCAAAATTTGTTTGTTGTAATGTGTATGATACTTCCAGGTTTGTAGAAGAACAGTTTGATATTGTTTTCTCCAGTTATGGAACTATCGGGTGGTTACCCGATTTAAAACCATGGGCTAAAATGATATCAGAAAGGCTAAAAAAGGGTGGTTTTTTTTACCTGGCAGAATTTCATCCGGTAGTATGGATGTTTGATAATGATTTTACACACATAGCTTACTCTTACGAAAACAGGGAGTTAATAATAACCGAGAACGAGGGAACTTATACAAACAGGGATGCTGATATTAAGGGAAAAGAGTACAGCTGGAATCACAGTCTTGGCGAGGTAATTAATTCACTTATTGAGGCAGATTTAAATATCTGCTTTTTGAATGAATATATGTATTCTCCGTATCCTTGTTTTAAAAATGTGATAGAGGTTGAAAAGAGGAAATGGCATATCAAAGGATTAGAAGGCAAAATTCCAATGGTATATTCACTTAAAGCAATAAAAAAATAGCCGAAATATCTCCGGCTATTTTTTTATAATAATAAATTACTTACTAAAATTTAGTTCTAAGCCAAGTGATAAAAAGAGTTTTTTATCAGTAAAATCCTTTGAAATCCTGGTAGACCGGGCTTCATCCAGCCAATCGGGAAGATTTTTTGCCACTACATCAAATTTAACTTCAAAAGGAACTTTTCCGGATGACCATTTATTAGCGGGGATAATAAATCCTAAACCCCAGGTAAATCCTTTTATTGCATCTTTTGTAACATAGATCAGGTTAGGGTCATTATCTTCTGCAGCAGTAGTATTAAAATAACCTAATCGCAAAGCCAGGAGGTTCAGTGCCACTGCTTCCAGCCCGAAACCGATCATTGTCTGGGATTCATGTTCCACATAAATATGGTCTTTATTCTTAAGCCAGTTATTATATTGAATCCTTGCACTCAAATCAAGTGTCTGGGATGCATCCTTTAGCTTTTTTGACTTTTTCGCAAATGAAATATTTAGAGGTAGTGTACAACTATAAGCACCTCCTAAACGAAGAATAACCGGAATGTCCCGGTATTGCCACACTGAATCGTTTGCCCGCTGGATCATCTGGCCATCCATCAGGGTGTTGAAAAGACTGGCGGCCAAACGTATCTGCTGATTGCTTATTTTTTGATTTTTTATAAGAGAAATGGGCCGGTCATAAATAACACCGGCATTCATTACAAAATCCTTTCCGGTGATTTTATCATCGATCGCTGATTCCCTTAAAAGGTTTCCTGATACACCAAAATGCAAACCTTTCAGTAGTTCGGCTGCAGCAATAAATGAATAAACATGGTTTTTTTGCTTATTAGTAACGAAGGTCTGAGAAGCAATAATTGCATCCCAATATGATTTCGGATCGATCCAGTGATGAGTAGAGATCCCCAGGCTAATGCGGGATGTAATTTTAGCCTTAAAACCGGCAAAGGGGTAGTAAGATTTTGGTTTATACGAATGACCTTTACTGTAATTAATAGCTAATTGGTATTTGTTATCTCCCGGACTGATGCTGGCAGGATTATCAAAGGCGCTGCGAATACCATCAAGAGTTACTGTATTTCTGCCTAATGCTTCAGATCGGGCATTGTTTGTAACATCTGCCAATACACCAGCATATTGAGTTGGGACAACAAACTTATACTGTGAGTAAGTGCTTAGTGTTACAAAACTTAAAAATAATAGCAGACACATTTTCTTTGTCACATTTGGTTTATTGCTCATTTTGTTAAATTTTATTTGATTTTTTTATTTAAAAACTTACTTGCTTTTTGAAAGCTTGGTCAGGTTCACATTAAATCCAGCACTGATACGAAAAGTTGTTACATCTGGTTTATCAGAAATTTCTGTTCCGTCTAATGTGGCATTTGATTTTTTGCCAACAGTAAATATCCCTCTTGCAAAAACGGACATAGGGATCTTGAAGAAGTATCTTAAGCCGCCTCCAACATGAGGCTTCCCACCATAAAATACAAGATCAACATGATCGTTTCCATTGATTACCTGTTTTGCACTTCCTCTCAGGTAGGTATAGCCACCTTCAATAAAAGGCCTAACTGGGTGTACATTTCCTGCTAAGTTGATCCTCAGTCCGGCATCAAAATGTGTCATGGTGAAGGATTGTGCATCAATATCTGCAGTACTCAGCGAGGTTGCATTAAATTCAGCGTATGGTTCAAACATTTCATTAATACCATAACCTATGCGGAATCCCCCGCCGAATCCGGTGGGTGAGTTTTTATCCAGGTATTGAAAATAGGTAGAGGCCCAACCCAATACATGAACATCAGCTGCTATATTAAAACCGCTTATGGCGGAACGTTCTTTAATTTGTGCTTTCAATGTACAGATAGGAAAAAGGAATGCGATTAACAGTGTTTTTTTCATCATCTTTTGTTTTTTGATTAAAATTTTATGATACCACCTTTCTTTAATTTGGCTGTATAATTCCTGTTGGAAGAGATCTCTTCTATTCTTCCGCTCAATTCTATATCCTGTAAAGGAATGTATTGCCCGCTTGCTGCCTGCACATTGTCAATAACGACAGCTATTTTTCTTTTACTCACTTTTGTGATCTTTCCATTGGCAGCGGCGCCTTTGTTAATGATTGTTTCTCCTTTATAAGAAATGGACCTGGTTACGGAGAATTTTAATGACTGACCTTCTCTTGCGGTGGACGGGTCAATTGAATTCTGAAGATAAAGGGGCACCTCTAATCTGTCTTCAATAAAGATCACTTTCGATTTAGCAGGTGTAGTTTCTTCTTTCTTTTCTGGTTCTTTAGGAGGGTCTGTTTTAGTATTGTCTGGGGGGCTTTTGGTTTCTTCTTTTTTATTAGTATCAGGTTCTTTGGAGGTTTCTGTATCCCTGGTTTTCTTCTCCTTGGTTTCTTTCTTTTTTTCTTCTGATTCGTTTGGAGTCGTATTTGTTGGTATTATAATTCTTCCCTGTTCATTCTCATTAGGATTGACAGGGGAGACATTATTATTGCCGTATCCATTTTGATCGTCCGTTGTATTATTACCGGGATCATTTTGGTTAGCGGGATCGTTTGTGTTCTGTATGCCCGGAATATCTGCAAGTGTGTTCTTTGATTTGCCGGTAAAAACAGCTAGCAGGACGATTGCAATAAGGGCGGTTCCAATAGCTGCCAATACAATGGGGCGCTTTTCTTTAGAAAGGATTTTTGTTTTTATGTTTTGTAATAACGTAACTGGCTTTGTATAGGTTTCTATCCGGGTTGCCTGCATATTTCCGGTACCGGTGTTTATGCCCCCGGCGCTAATAATTTGAGTGGCTTTCATCTCAGCAACGGGAGGTCTTAGTACATCATTAATATTTAGATCTGCCAGCTCGGGAAATGCCATTATTAATGCCTGCTGAAATTCTTTTGCATTTTTAAACCTGTTCTCGGGTTTTTTTTCCAGTGACTTGTTAATGATATTGGCTAAAGATTTAGGGATTGCACTGTTTAATTTTTCAGGAGAAAGCGGTTTTTTCTTGAGTATCTCCTGCATGAGATTGAAATCAGTGCTGTTTTCAAAAGGAAGCTTTCCGGTAAGAAGCTCATACATGGTTACTCCAACAGCATATAGATCAGATGCGGCGGAAGGATCTTTACCCTGGATGAGTTCCGGGGCCATGTATTCTACAGTGCCTACTACCCGGTTTACCTGCGTAATTCGTTGCTCACCTGCCATTTTTGCGATTCCAAAATCCATCAGCTTAATTGTTCCATCTTCAGCTAGTATAATGTTTGATGGTTTAATATCCCGATGGAAGATGCCTTTTTTATGTGCATGCTGCAAGCCTTCAAGGGTTTGGATAAAAACGGGAATAATGGCCTCACATGAAAGTATCTTTTGTTGACGAAGTAAGCCGTCTAATGTTTTTCCATGTACATACTCCATTACCATGTAATGGTTGCTATCCTGCTCTACAAAATTGTAAATGACAGCTATGTTCGGGTGTAATAACTGCGCAAGTATCCTGGCTTCTTTCTTAAACCTTTCAAGGAACTGGGATTGATTGATCAACGGGGTGTGCAGCATTTTAAGTGCCACTTCTCTTCCCAACAAAACATCTGTGGCTTTATATACTACACCCATGCCACCTTCTCCCAGGCGCTCAGTTATTTCATAATTCAGTATATGTTGTCCAATCATAACAGATCATGTTCTTTGGTTAGGGGCAGGTCTATGTCCCTTGTTTCTTTTGCTGTTGTTTCTACTTCGATCTTTTCTGCAAGTACTACGGTAATATTGTCATGCCCACCTCTTTTCTTTGTTTCACTGATCATATAGTCAGCAGCATCCTGCAAGGAATGCTCACCCAGCACTTTTGCCATTTCCTCATCACCTATATAATCATATAACCCATCTGAGCAAAGCAGGAGTTTATCTCCTTTTTCAAAAGGAAACTCAAATTTGCCGGTATCAATACGCAGGTCTGGTTTTGTACCCATTGCATTGGTCAGGATATTTCGCTTAGGATGTGTTTCGGCTTCTTTAGGGGTTATTTCCCCGCTTTTCACCAGTTCCTGAACGTAGGTGTGATCGGTAGTGATTTGCCGGATGTTATTCTTCCTTATAAAGTAGGCACGGCTGTCACCAACATGGGCAAAAAAGACTTTTTTATCAATGACAGCGATAGCAGTACAGGTTGTACCCATCCCGTAATATGATTTTTCGGTAGAGGCCTTTTTAAAAATATTTTTATTGGCGATCTCAAATGCCTTTTTAAGAATGGCTTCAGTATTAGCAGTATTTCCTTTTTTAAAATATTCCTGGCTGATCGTTTCGGTGGCCATTTTACTTGCTACTTCACCGGCCTGGTGACCTCCCATCCCATCCGCCACAATAAGCAGGTATCCTTTTTCACGGATGATCTTTTCATCCGCCACCCTGAAAAACATACCCAGGTCCTCATTGTTAAGCCTGATATTTCCAAGATCTGATTGTATCACAACCCGAATGTTCCCGGAGTCAATCACCTCATGGGTGTTCTCCTCGGTCTTTTTATTCTTTTTACTGCCAAATAATTTTCTTAGAAACATAGATCAATTGTTTTTTTCTAGGTTATAATCGTATGAGTTGCGCCTATGATTTATTTTCATCTCCACCCTTTTTTCCTTGTATCCATCTGCTTTGATTGTAAAGGATACGCTTTCTCCGTTTTTACCCTTTATTTCATAGGGTAGTTTTATGCTTTGGCCATTTTCCAGGATGATCCTGGCATCTTCAACACCAGGCACATCAATTTTTACACTTCTTAGATCATCTGCATTTTTATTGACCTGGGTGTTGCTATTTGTTTGTTCTTTTTCCTGCTTCCCGGGAATTGTATTATTTCCTTTTGAGAGGGCCAGTACCAATACAACTACTAAAAAAAGGGACAATATTATCCAGCCGCCGAATTTTTGATTTTGAGTTATATTTTTGAAAGGATTGGTTTTTTTCTTTTCAGAGATTTTGCTTTTATACGGTTCAAAGAGTAATAATGCTTCTTTAGCTGTGATCCTTGAGCGGGGGTTTACTTTCAGGCTTTTTTCAATAAAGTTTAATAGCGCTGGGTCAATATCACTTGCCAGAATTTCAGGTTTGGTATAGATACAATTATAAATTTTGTTCCTTAGTTCGATCTGGTTGTTTGCTTCAAAAGGTAAATAGCCGGTCACCATTTCATATGTCATTACTCCCAGGCTCCATATATCAGATGATTTCTCAACTTCATTGTTGAATTGTTCAGGAGCCATGTATTCTGTAGTTCCTACCATAAAGCCATGCCGGGTAAATCTTGGAGTGTCTTTATCTTTGGCTATCCCAAAATCAAGCATTTTCACTGCTCCATCTTTCTGGATCTTAAAATTCTGCGATTTGATATCCCTGTGTATAATACCCCTGCTGTGCAGGTAAATAATGGCAGATAATACTTGCCGCAGCACACTTACTGTTTCCTTGCTTGACAACTTTCCTTTTTTCCTGATATAAGCATCTAGCGAATCACCATCTATGTATTCCATAATGATGCATTGCAGATCGGGTAATGTTACATAGTCATACATGCGGGCTATGTTAACATGCTTTACGGATGACTGAATACTTGCTTCGTTCTTAAACCTGTCAGAAAATTCTTCCTGGAAAAGGATCTTTATGGCTGCTTCTCTTTTCAGAGAAGGATGATAGGCCCTATAAACAGTCCCCATACCGCCTGATCCTATTTTACTGATCAGGCGGTATCCTGCAACTTCTTTATCTAGTAGACCTGAATGTCTCATTGTCATTCGAGTGTAGGTTGCGGAACTGTTCTTTTTTATTGTCTGTTTGTAAGTTTCTTAATACCCATTAATTCCATTCCGTATTTAATAGGTACTGCAAAAGATATTCTTGTTCCCTGTTGATCTGATTTTCCGGCATAATAAATCCCAATCACATTTCCTTCATCATCAAACATGGGTCCGCCGCTATTGCCTCCACCTGTGGCATTAATGGTTAACTGGTAAGAATCACCAAAACTGCTGTATAGATTATCTTTTTCAGAAGAGCCTTCGATGATACGGCCAATATTTCCTGGGGTAACGGTAGGTGTAGGAATTGTGGTCCAGTCACTTTTTGTATTGAAAGGATCGTTAGATTTCCTTACAACATATTGTTCAGGAGCCACACCGGGGTAGCCCATTACAGTTACCGGGTCTCCCTCCTCAATTTCAGTATAATTATCTTTTAACTTAACTGGTGAAAGAGCCTGGGGAATTTCTACCTTGATCAAAGCCACATCATGATTGTCTGAAGCAGTAGTGAGTTGGGCGGGTCTTCTTAATGCGGTACCTGAGAATATTACGTTGATGTATTTATTTCTGCCCTGAACTTTTCCATCTTCCGCATAGCGGCCATTGATCATTGAACATTTGGCAGGAACCCAGCCGTATACATCTCCATAGGAAACCATGTAAGGATTACCTGAAGCATCTTTAACAACATTTTTGTTTCCATCTACAAGTATGCCAGGGAAGGTGGAAGAAGGGAATATATCATACAAGGTGTTCCATGAAGCTGCTACATGGCGATTGGTCATAATAAAGCCATCTTCTGAAACAACGAATCCTGATCCGGAAGCTCCGTTCGTACCAACGGGGATGCCAATAATATTTTCGCTTTCAGTAACGATATAAGGTTCAATCCTGCCTTGCGAGTTTTGTATATAAAGGCCGGCATAGCGGGTTTGCCCTGTTTTATCTTTATACAACATGTATTCATGCCATAGCGGCTTTCCATTGGTAGCATCATAAAGCTCCCATGAAAATTCAATCTTTACCACACGGTCTTTATTTTCTTTTGAAATAGCAGAAACATTTTTTTTGTTTTTATTTGTTGTGTCCCCTACTACATTAGTAATAACAGTAGTGCTTTTTTTGCCGAATAACGAGTCTTTAAAAACAAAACCAAGGATACCCAGTACCACAACTAATCCCCCAAGAACTGCAAAAATCCTATTGGAGGATTTTTTCCTTTCAGCCACAAGCATTCTCTCAACAGTTTGCTTTCCCAAACCTGTTTTTACAGGCTCGGCTACAGCCGGAACAGAAACCTCTTCAACTTGTGAAATGGTAGTAGGCTTGATGGAAGTTGGGATTTCTACCATTCTTGTTGCCGCCATCATATCCTGGGGTCTTGGGAAAATATCAAAAGAGAAAGTAGGTCCGTTACTTCCCAATTGAATTTCATCACCTGGATTTAGCTCTACTGTTCCTTTTACCCTTACTTTGTTTACAAAAATTCCGTTTCTACTGTTGTTGTCAGAAATTGTAAATTTCGGAGGGTCATCGCTTTCTTTTACGATCTTGCCGTGTTCACGGCTTACAACTACCTCCCTTTCAGGGTCAAACTGAATATCACTACCGGCAGCTCTGCCGATAGTCAGTTCATTTTTGCTGAAGTCAAACTCTTCAACCTGGTTGATTTTGCTTCCTGATATGTGTTTGATTACATATCTTTCAATAGTGTGGCTCATATTATTTTTTTTGGTTAAGAGAATAATGATTACTGAAGGGTAGGATAAATGACAGGGCAATATTAGACCGCCTGGGATCGGTCACAAATACTCAATTTGTATTACAAGCAGGGGAGATATTAAAATATTTAAGATATTGCCTGCAGGAAATAAAAAGTATTGATGAAACAGAAACTTTGTTTGTTCTTTCTTGCTTTATTCATACTCAGTTGTGGGAGGATGAATGCCCAAACACAAACCATAGAGGATTTAAAAACCAGGTTTCGTTCTGCCAGTTCGGATAATCAAAAGCTGCTTCTATTATTATCTCTTTGTGAACAAGCACATAATCTGCATGCAGACACCCTTCTTAAATATGCCCGTATTACAGAACAAATAGCAGATAAACTTGCTAATACAACAGCAAAATTAAAAGCGGAGTATTACGAGGCGTATGGACTTACGAATAATGGCTCAATTGACTCAGCACTTGCTATTGCAGATAAATGCCTGCAAAAGCTGGAAAAAGAGGGCAATGATTATGCTTTAATGGCTGCCCTTTACAATCAAAAGGGCAGATGCTTTATGCGAAAAAATCAATATAGTGATGCAATTGAAATGGGATATAAAGTGATAAGTGACGGAGAAAAAAGCAGGGACACACTATTGCAGATGCGGGGCAAAACACTTATTGGGTGGGCGAATCTTGAGATGGGTCGTAATGAAGAAGCATTGCAATGGCATTTACTGGCATTGAATACGCCTGATAACGAAGAGTTCAGGAGTAAGTATTGTATCCTTTTTGCCAACATTGCCCTGAACTATAATGGAATGGGTAAAACAGACTCTGCATTCTATTATATAGAAAAGGCTGTCAGGTATTCAAGGATACATGAAGATCTTTTTGCCTTGTCAAACTCATTGGCAATACAGGCCCAACTCTATGTTCGTTCAGGGCAGGCAAGCCTTGCAGAAGCACCTTTACGGGAAACAGTTTCTATAAGAAAACAAATAGGCGATCCTTTTTACATCGTTTCTGATATGGCACAACTCGGATTGTATTATGCCAATAACAATCAACCGGAAAAGGGCATAGCTATCACTACAGAAGGAATTGAAATAGCCAGGAAATTCAATATAGAAGCAAAATATCTTTTTCTATACAGCACATTGGCGGAGAATTATAAGGCGCTTGGGGATAAGACTAAGTATGCAGAAATTCTTGAAAAAATAGTTTCTCTGAAGGATTCTATATATCAAAAAAATTCTGCTAAAGCAATAGCAGAAATGCAGACGAAATATGAGTTGCAAAAAAAGGAGAATACGATCATTCAACAGAAATTTGACCTCAACCGGAAGAATTATTTTTTTTATGGGTCTTTGTTATTGACCATAATTGTTTTAGCAGCGGCCTCCCTTATTTTCCGGAATTATAGAAAAAGGCAAAAGATCGAATTGGCAAGGCTTAGGGAAGATGAAAAAAGAAGTGCACAACAGGCGGTGAGGGAAGCAGAAGAAAATGAACGAAGAAGGATTGCGGCCGACCTGCATGATAACCTGGGAGCTTACGCAGCCTCAATGGCTTCGAACCTTGATATAATAGAATTGCAGCAAACATCTGATAAAGAAAAAGATGCTTTCCGGGAGCTTCGGAATAATTCCCAGGCCATAATCTCACAATTGAATGATACGATCTGGGTTTTGAAAAAAGACGAACTTTCATTAACTGCTATCAGCGATAGGGTAAAAGTTTTTATAAACCGGATACAACCCAGTTATCCGCATATCAAAATTGAAGTATTTGAGAGCATCGATAATGATCAGGAGCTATCTTCTTCTGAAGCCTTTCATCTTTACAGAATTATCCAGGAGGCCATTAACAATGCAGTTAAACATAGCAGGGGAAGCAAGATCATTGTTAAGATCAGCAGTACGACCAACTGGATCGTAACTATAACAGATAATGGGACCGGGATACCAGGTGAAATACTTTCCGGGGTCAAGAACAGTAATGGAATTGAAAATATGAAGAAGCGATGTGGAGCAGAAGGCTGGAGGATTGAGTGGCTTTCCACAGGTATGGGAACCACTCTTATGATCTCTTCTACATAAAATTGAGTATTTTTTTGAAGAACTGACTAAAATAGCTTTATTAATATGCGTTTCAGACTTGCTTTAGTTGAGGATAATATAATTAACAAGAATACTTTTCTGCAAAAAATTAAAGTATTAAATGATGTTGAGATTGTTTTTACAGCAGTAGATGGCAACGATTGTCTTGAACAACTGAAAGGATTGCCACATCACAAACTTCCCCATGTGATATTTATGGACCTGGAAATGCCAGGTATGAATGGTATTGAGACCATCCGGATCGCAAAATCATTATATGATACCGTTTATTTTATAGTACTTACTGTTTTTGATGATGATGAAAAAATATTTGAAGCGATCAGGTCAGGAGCATCGGGATATTTATTAAAGCATGAGCCGGCTAACGTTTTGATAGAAGCTGTTTCAAATGTGATTGAATACGGAGGGGCACCCATGAGTCCGGCAATTGCAAGAAAGACATTACGTTTATTAAGCACATCTTCAGTATTGCCGGAACAGGAAGAAAGTGGACAGGGAATTCCTGAAAGTGTAACGGATAGGGAAAAAGAGATCTTAAAGTATATGATCAATGGGTGGGATGCAAAAAAAATAAGCGCTGAACTGGATATAAGTGTATTAACGATCAGAAAACATATTGCCAATATTTACCTGAAACTGCATGTTAATTCAAAGGCGCAGATCATCAGTCTTGCCTATAAAAACAAATGGATTTAACTGAGCCGGCATTAAAGCAATTCCGTTATCTTCGCCCCGCTACAATCAATTATTTTTCATGCTTCCAAAATATAAACGAGTTCTTCTCAAGTTATCCGGTGAAGCCCTGATGGGCGATAAAAGCTATGGTTTTGATACTGATGTAATTGCACAATATGCACATGATATTAAGTCCATTACCGATCTAGGTGTGCAGGTTGCTGTTGTAATTGGCGGAGGTAATATTTACCGTGGAATGAATGAGGCAGACACGGGTATTGAAAGAGCTCACGGGGATTATATGGGAATGCTGGCCACGGTTATCAATGGTATGGCATTGCAGGCTGGTCTTGAGAAAGTGGGCATCTACACCCGTTTACAGAGTGCCATAAAAATGGAACAGATCGCTGAACCCTATATACGACGCAGAGCCATCCGGCATCTTGAAAAGGGCCGTGTAGTGATATTTGGGGCAGGAACGGGAAATCCCTATTTTACTACAGATACAGCTGGCTCTCTCAGGGCTATTGAGATCAATGCTGATGTGATCTTAAAAGGTACCAGGGTAGACGGTATTTATACTGCCGATCCTGAAAAAGACCCTACCGCAACCAAATACAATGTTATCAGCTTCCAGGAATGCCTTACAAATAACCTGAGGGTTATGGATATGACCGCTTTCACTCTCTGTATGGAAAATAATCTGCCCATCATTGTTTTTGATATGAACAAGGAAGATAATCTTCGAATGGTTGTGACGGGAGAAAAAGTGGGTACTTTAGTTCGATAACTCTCTGACTGTTATATACGTATATTTACTATTTGCTGGTAACTCACAACATTTATCTTGCAGGCTCTTCCAATGCCTCACCTGTGAAAAACTATTGACATAGAATTAATTTTTTTTCAATAGCTTTCTAAAATAGCCGAAGTTGTCATGGGGAGTCTTAGTCTTTCTATTATTGAGATCATTGTATTAATGCTTGGAGCAGTTACGCTTGGCATTACCATCCATTTTTTTATATCCAGCCGCCGCTCATTTAAAGCCGTTACTTCTGGCGAGTCGGATAAAGTAAACCGGGAGCTGGAGAGCTGGAAGCTCAGGTATTTCAACGATATAGAATTTAAGGATAAGGAACTTGAAAAGCTGCGTACCCGGTTAACGGATATAGAGGAGAATGATAATATCAATTCTATCGAGGCCGAAGAGTTAAGAAAGGAAAACAAGCAATTAAAAAGAGAACTGGAGGAAGTTAAAAATTCGGCTACAGTTTTATCGCAAGAACAACTACCTGCGTCTCATACAGATAAACCAGATTACCTGGAGCAATTGCGGCTGGCACAATCGAGTTTGCTGGATCATAATGATAAGATCAATAAGTTGCTTAGCCAGATAGATGTAATAAAAGAAGCGGAACAAAAACAACAGGAGATCCTGCGTTACAATGATGAGTTAAACCAGAAGATAGATGATTTGAAATCAAAGCTATCTCACAAAGAGAAGGAAATACATAATATAGAAGAGAAAGCACATCTTACAAAAGAAATGACCTCCATGCTGGATAATGCCTACAATGAGTTTGGGGTGCTGCAGGATAAAATTCAAAAACTGGAGAACCAGGTGGCAGCTTCAAAGAAAATAAGCCTTGAATATGAAGATCTGAAAGAAGGGTATGCTAAGATCACTGAGGAGTTTGATGAACAAAAAGTAAAATATAATGCAATGATCAACGAGAACAAAGAGCTTCATCAGCAGCTTGGTGAAACGCAGGATAAATTACGGACCGAGCAGCATAAGAATCAGCAACTCCAGAAACAGGTAGCTTATCTTGAAGAATTGAATAATGATATGCAAGCAGTTGCAGACACCAATAAAAAACTGGAAAGCCAGATAAAAAGACTGGGAGAGCTGGAAAGTATGTTAAATGTTGTTTCCCAGGAAAAAGAAGAGCTGGAAAAAAAGCAATTCAAAGGCGACTAACCCTCTCTAAGAGTTACAAAGACTAAATTTAATTGGGATAATCTAAAAAGCCCATTCTAATTTTGCAGCAAATTCAAGAGCATGAAGGCTAATATTTCTGCTATCAGAAAAACGTATTCAAAAAGAAAATTACTGGAAATTAATGCACCTGCTGACCCGCTTGTGTTATTTGAAAAATGGTGGAAACAGGCACTTGCGGCTGAAGTTGAGGAGTTGAACGCAATGACACTGGCCACTGCATCAGCGGATGGAACCCCTTCAGCCAGAATAGTGTTATTAAAAGATGTAAGCAAAAGAGGATTTACTTTTTTTTCTAATTATGATAGTTATAAAGGGATGCAATTGGCGGAAAATCCCAAAGCCTGCCTGGTTATTTTCTGGCGGCATTTAGAGCGACAAATACGAATTACGGGGATAGTTGAGAAATTGGATGATGCGAGCAATGATGAATACTTTCACTCAAGGCCATTTGCAAGCCAGGTAGGGGCTTTAGCATCATTCCAGAGCAGAGTTATCAAAAACAGAAAATCCCTGGATAAACGATTTAACAGATTAAAAAAGCAACTGAAAGGCAAGGAAGTTCCCAGGCCTTCGAGTTGGGGTGGTTATCTTGTTAAACCTGTTATCATCGAATTCTGGCAAGGTCGTCCCGGACGCTTGCATGACAGGCTACAGTACACACTTAAAGAAAATGGTAAGTGGAAAAGAGAAAGATTATCTCCTTAACTGTTACATTACTTAAATTGTCAACTATTTTTTCTTGGCTGCTTTTTTCTTAGTTGCGGCTTTCTTTTTAGCAGGCCTGCTTTTTCCAAATGAGCCTGCGAATCTTTTTCCTTTTGCTGTTCTTTTATCACCTCTTCCCATGGTATTTTAGTTTTTAATTGTTTATCATAAAAAACTCCATTCTCTGAAAGAACGGAGTTTTTTTAAATATTTTTTACTGATCAGATCTTACTGGCTAATTCTTTGCCGGCTTTAAAACGGGCAACTTTCCGGGCTTTTATTTTGATGGTCTCACCGGTTTGGGGATTACGGCCATTGCGGGCAGACCTTTTTGAAACTGAAAAAGTACCAAAACCAACAAGTGTAACTTTCCCTCCACTCTTTAAAGTTTTGGTAACGGCTTCTACAAATGAATCTAGTGCAGCATTGGCTTGTGTTTTAGTAATGCCTGCATCTTCAGATACCTTAGCAATCAGATCAGCTTTGTTCATAGTATAGTATTTAGTTGTTTTAGTAGTGCAGACAAATTTATAGGCTTTTTATTTCCGGCAAAATATTTTTGTTTTAAATCAAGCTGTATAAATAAGCTGAAAGCCGCACCAGATAATGGTTTCGGAGGAAATGAATTTAGTTGTAACCTATCCCGGATAAGATGAAGTCTCTGAAACTCAATACCAGCCTGCATTCCAGGGCATCTGTCAAAATTCAGGACCCGGTTATATTTTGTCCCCAGCTACTATGTTCATGATATATTTTCTTTTGCACACTCAATTCACAACCTGCATTACTGTTCTGAATGCAATGAATTTATCTCCCCATTTTTTAATAGCTTTTTCTCTTAGCAAAGGAGCAGTATTAGTTATGTAATTCTTGTAATCTTCTATAGAAGAAGCGGTGTATTGAACTACATAAGTCAATCCATCATCTTCATTTTGATCCAGTAATTTGTAAAATTTATATTCTATGAAGTTCTGGGAAGACATTATATCCGGGATATGTTCTTCTTTTTGCCAGCGTATCCATTCTTTTTCAATACCCGGATGTATTTTGATAGTGATATTATAAACGATCATTTTTAAACTTTGATATCAAGATATACCGGGCAGTGGTCAGAATGTTTGATATCAGGAAAGATATCTGCGTCCTTAATATTTTTTTTGAGAGAATCTGTTACATTGATATAATCAATTCTCCATCCTTTGTTATTCAATCTTACACTGGGAAAACGTTGGCTCCACCAGCTGTACCGGTGTGGTTCAGGATGAAATTCCCGGAATGTATCTATCCAGCCACTATCCAAAAATTTTGTCATCCATTCTCTTTCTTCAGGTAAAAAACCACTGGATTTTTTATTGCCTTTCGGGTCATGAATATCAATTTCTTTGTGAGCAATGTTATAATCACCACAAAGGATCAGCTTCGGGTATTTTTTCTTCAGTTTACCTACATATTTATAGAACTCATCCAGCCATTTGTACTTGAAATCCTGTCTTTCATCTCCCGAAGTTCCTGAAGGAAAATAAGCATTGATGAGCCGGGTATCTTTAAAATCAAGTTGGATGACCCGGCCTTCGTCATCACTGGCTTTATGACCATTTCCAAATTCAACTTTGTCTGGTTTTATTTTTGTAAACACTGCTACGCCACTATAGCCTTTTTTTTGAGCAGAATACCAGTAATGCTGGAAGCCGAGTTCTTCTATTTTTTTTACATCCACATCCCCTTCTGTGGCTTTTGTTTCCTGTACGCATATCACATCAGCAGGATCTGTTTTTAACCAATCAATAAATCCTTTTTTAATAGCAGCCCTGATGCCATTTACGTTGTAAGATATTATTCGCATCTTCTGATTTTATAGCTAAAAGCCTTTAATTTTAAATGTATAGCAATATACATATACTATGGAAGAAACAATTAAACAAACAGCAGAACACCTGATCCCTCAGAAAAAGCATGTTTTTTTAGATGGCCCCAAGAGCAGGGGATATGAATTTTTATTTGCATGGCGGGTTTTCAGACAATTTATCAAAGGTTTCCGAACACTGCATTTTGTTGGCCCCTGTATCACCGTTTTTGGTTCAGCCCGGTTCAAGGAAGATAATCCCCATTATATAAATGCAAGGGAATTTGGCAAACGTATCGCACAATTAGGATTCACCACCATGACCGGAGGTGGCCCGGGTATTATGGAAGCAGCGAACAGGGGTGCTTTTGAAAACGGGGGTCAATCTGTAGGTTGTAATATTCAACTCCCCTTTGAACAGCATGAAAATCCTTACCTGCATAAATCAATGACGTTTGAGCATTTCTTTGTAAGAAAAGTGTTGCTGGTAAAATATTCATATGCCTTTATCATTATGCCTGGTGGTTTTGGTACCATGGATGAATTTTTTGAAACACTTACATTGGTACAAACTAATACTATTACCCAATTCCCGATCGTATTATTTGGAAAAGAATTTTATGCCCCGCTACTTAAAACGATCAAGCATATGGAAGAGAACGGAACTATTTCTCCAGGCGATATGAATTTGGTTTTGGTAACAGATGACATTGATGAAGCTATTGATCATATCAAGTATTATATCAGCAGCAATTACAAGATAAAACCCAGGAAAAGGTTTTGGTGGTTGTTTGAAAGAAGATGAGCTAATTTATATATCCTTCATAACTTCATAAAAACTTAGCGATATGTACAAACGAATTGGATTATGGCTATCCATGATATTGTTATTTTATGCAGCAAAGGCCGATGTAATTGACAGTATCACTTCCCCGGATGGGAAAATCATATTCCGGGTAACCTCAGCAGGAAGCAGCACTAAGGGGAAATCTTTTTTTTATGCGATTGATTATAAAGGCAAACAGGTTATCAAACCATCAGCTATCGGGTTTGTGCTAAAAGTACCCGAGGTAACGCTTAATTCTTTTGTTCTTACAAATACAAAAAAGAGTAATAAAGACGGGACCTGGGAGCCTGTTTGGGGAGAAGTAAAAAGTATTCGTAATCATTATAATGAACTTGCATTAACGCTACAGGGTACAAATGATGTCATTATCAGGTTTATAGTAAGGGTCTTTAATGATGGAGCAGGATTTCGCTATGAATTTCCGGAGCAGGCCAATCTAAAGCATTTTATTGTAGCAGATGAACTTACTCAGTTTGCGATGACAGGGGATCATAAAGTATGGTGGATACCGGGTGATTATGATACAAACGAATACTGGTACAACACAACCAAATTAAGTGAGGTAGATGCCAGCAGCGGTAAACTGGTAGCAGAAATTCATGCCAAAACATTTTTTGATAAAAATGCAGTGCAAACACCTCTCATGATGAAAACAGATGAAGGTATTTATGTGAATATTCATGAAGCAGCTTTGGTTAATTACCCCGCCATGAACCTGGTGCTGAATAGAAATACTTTCACCTTTACTTCTCATCTTGTTCCGGATGCGGTGGGCAATAAAGCCTATATGATTGCCCCTGCAAAAACACCATGGAGAACGATTGTGATAAGCGATGATGCCAGGGAGATACTTGCTTCAAAAATGGTCCTGAATCTGAATGAGCCCTCTAAAATTGAAAATACTTCATGGATAAGACCGCAAAAATTTGTCGGCGTTTGGTGGGAGATGCATGTAGGCAAAAGC
>Ga0116152_10001146_pt1 | contig 21717 bp, 18 predicted proteins | sample AD_UKC119_MetaG_FD_89894 | JGI IMG/M metagenome (GOLD analysis project Ga0116152, IMG submission 89894) | Active sludge microbial communities of municipal wastewater-treating anaerobic digesters from Hong Kong - AD_UKC119_MetaG | ecosystem: Engineered > Bioreactor > Anaerobic > Digestate...
GGTCAGTATCCCGTGACGGTGTTGACGAGGACGGCGGTGCACATGCGGGCGGGGCTGGTGGCCTTGGCGGCTTGCCAGTCGAAGGTGGCTTGAATGCCCTGGGGCCCGGGGATCTCGATCCTCGGGACCGGCAGGTGAGGGCGGCAAGCGGCTGCAGCCGCGCGTGCAGCGCGGTGAGGACGGTTTCGCGGGTGGTGGGCAAGTCATGCTCCGGTTTTCGAGTGGAACCTCTGGCAGAGGCTCAGCACATCCTCGGGCAGGCATGGATCGGCCAACCGGGAGAGCCGCCAGAACGCGACCAAGCATAGACAATCGGGGACTATCTGAAGCGTCTGCCGGATTTTGAGGACATCGAGGCCGAGGAGCGCGCGATGGCGCATGCCGCTGGCCATCCCGACCTGCTGGCTGCGTTGGCCTTCTTTCTGAACTGGCCATCGCTTGCTCATGCCGCACGCCTGCTGATCGACCGGCAGGACGAGGTCGATGGCGATCACTACGAATTCCTGGCCCCGGCGGCCGAGACATTGGCCGAGAAGCATCCGCTCGCCGCGACGGTGGCGCTGCGGGCGATGATCGATTTCACGCTGACCGAGGGGAGGCAGAAGCGCTATGGCTATGCCGCCCAGCACCTGGCGACCTGTGCCGATCTGGCCGGACGGATCGAGGACTTCGGTCCGGTCGAGCCGCATCACGCCTATGCCGCGCGCTTGAAGGCTGAGCACAGCAAGAAGAGCGGCTTCTGGTCGCGGATGGACGGATGATTGCCGTGCTACCGGAAAATCATTCCGCCACCCATTGGAAGCATGGTGGAAGCATGAGGGGAAAAACCGCTGCGCAATCCTGACAATCCGCGCGCAGGCCACCCATTCGGAGCCGGCTCGCAACTGGCGGAAACCGCGCAACAACTCGGGTTACTGCGCGATTGTTCATGGTTTGTTCGGAACGACTCATAACCTGAAGGCCGCAGGTTCAAATCCTGCCCCCGCAACCAAATTTACCAGACATATCAAAGACTTCGAGGCCGAGCATAACGCTCGGCTTTTCTGATTCCAAATCCTTGTCAACACCTAGTCAACGTTTATCGAGCCCCCCTTCGAGGGGGCAGACAATCGTGGCCATGACCCTCACAGCACCAGCTCATAATGCGTGCTGCGGCCGCCACCCTCACCTTTCCGCAGCAGCCCGAGGTCCAGCAGTGCCGTGATGTCGCGGTTCGCCGTGTCCTGCGAGCATTTGGCAATCACCGCCCATTTGGACGAGGTCATCTTGCCTTCGAACCCGTCGAGAAGGCGGTTCAGTACCTTGATCTGGCGTTCGTTCAGCGCCAGCGCCGCAGCGCGCTCCCAGAACTGTCCCTTGGCGACCACCGCCGCCAGAACGCCATCTGCGCCGTGGATGGCTCTGCCGAGGCAGTCGAGGAACCATAGGATCCACGACGTCACGTCCGTGGCACCCTTCTGGGTGCGCTCAAGCTGGTCGTAATAGGCGTTCCGCTCGGTCCGGATCTGCGCGGACATGCTGTAGAACCGCTGCGAGCTCCCCTCCGACCGGGCAAATGCGAGGTCGGCGATGGCGCGGGCGATACGGCCATTGCCGTCCTCGAAAGGGTGGATCGTCACGAACCACAGATGCGCCAGCGCCGCCTTGATTACCGGATCAGTGGCCAAGGGCGCGTTGAACCATGTGAGGAAGGCTTCCATCTCCGCCGCGACCCGCGGCGCCGGGGGCGCTGAGTAGTGAACCCGGCCATAAGACCCGGTGTAGCCTAGCGACACCAAGTCATCATACAACTGTTTCGATGTGCGCCGCTGCTTGCGCGACTTCCCAGCCTCGGACTTCAGCCAGCCCGACAGTTTGGCCGCAAAACGATCAAGCTTGCTCGGTCGCTCGGCAACCTTGAACTCAGGCTCAACCGCCCCAGACCGCAAATACTTCCAGATGGTGTTGCGCGACAACTTCGTCCGCCGCGCGATCTCCCGAATGGACAGATGCTCCCGCAATGCCCAACGCCGAATAATACTCAAAAATGCCATGCCGATCACTCCAATATCCCCTGCTGCCAGCAGCCATGGGGAAGGTCTCACATGGGTCAGTTCTCGAAGAAAATTACGCCACTACCCGGGTCACTTCGGGGTGGAAATCAACACGCCGCAAACTGGAAGATGACGCGAGCTTCCTCGGCAGTATCAAGGCGTTGATGAAAGAGTGAAGTCTAGCCCCACAAAGCCCAGAGCCGTGAGCACTTTGTTGGAATAGGTGCTGTTGCCAGCCTGAAACAAGGGCGAACTCTTCTCAGCTCCATGTCGACTGACGACGGCTTCGTCGTCAGTATTGGCTTACGCAGACCACCACGCCGAGAAGGCATTTGGCGACAGCATGACCGGCACATGGTGATGCCCTTCGATACGGGGCACGATCAAGCGAAGGGTAAGCCCGGCGACAATTTGCGGCCCGGTTCGGGGCACGCCGCGGCCGCGCCAGAAGGGTTCCGTATCGATATGCAGAAGGATCATGCCGTCGGCGGGAAGGGCATCGACCGGGATCTCGCATTGCAGGCGCCCGCCCTCGTTGGTGATGCCCTCGGCCAGGACGATGTCGCCGGCGCAGATCCTGAGCGCGACACCGGCGGCATGGGTGCCGTCGGTGCCGTTCAGGACATGGGTGGTGAAGGTGATGCTCATGTGATCTTCCCTATTCTATGGAGGCCTTGTCGCGTTTGTCCGAGGTCGCGGCGATGATTGGGCTGATCACACCGCGGGTTTTCACGTTGATCAGGGCGGGTTTGCCGCTGGCGATGCCGCGCCGGACCGCGGCGGCGATCTGGTCGCGATGGGTGACGAGTTCGCCGTAACCGCCCAACCCCTCGACCATCGCATGGAACGGAATGTCGCGGAAATCGGTCGCCACATGCATCGGCGTCTTGAATAGACGTTCTTGCTGCTGGCTGATCGCATCGAGCCCGCCGTTGTTGTCGATCACGACGGTGATCGGCAGCCCCTCGCAGAACGCGGTTTCGATCGACAGCCCCCCCGCCAGGAACGCCCCGTCGCCAGACACCAGCACGACATTCGATGCGGGGTGGATGTTCTTTGCCGACAGCGCAAAGGGCACGCCGCATCCCAGCATCGAGTTGATGCCGGGGTTCAGCATCCCGGCCAACTTGCCGCCGCGCCAGCCAATCATGTTGACCGCGATCTCGGTCCAGAAATGGGTGTTTCCGCCGTCGAAGACCAGCCAGTCCCCCGCGCCCATGGCCTTTTGCACCTCCAGCGCCAGATGCAGCGGGTGCACCTTGCGCCCCTCGGCATCGTCGCGCGTGGCCTCGGCGGCCAGCGTCGCCTCCCAGCCCTCGACCCACGCCCCGCGCCGTTGGCGTTGCAGATCGAACCACTGCGGCCAACTGCGACCGACCCCGGCCAGGGCCTCGCAAAACGCCCCCGGGTCGCACAGCAGCAGGTCGTCGGCGGGGCGGTTGAATTCCAGTTCCTCATCGCTGCCGTTGACGCAGACGACCCGGGTCGTCGGCGGAAAGAACGGCGCGTTGCCGAAGTTCAGCGTGTTGTCCAGCTTGCCGCCGATCACCAGCACCAGGTCGCTGTCGGTGATCGCGGGTTTCGACGGCGGATACTGGTGAAAGTCGGCCAGCCCCATCCAGGGTTCGGCATCCTCGCCCATCAGCTTGCGGTGGCCGGGCTGGCCATAGACCGGCAGGCGCAACGCGGTCGCCGTCTGCACCAGCGCCTCCTCGCCCCCCGCCCACCAGACCGAATGCCCGGCGATGATCACGGGGCGCTCGGCCTTGCGGACCAGACCCAGCACATGGGCCAGGGCGGCGGGGTCGGGCCAGGCCCGTGCCGGGGGGCGGGGGCCGCGGTTGAGCGGCCGCTCGGCCAGGCCCGTATCCTCGGGGAAGGACGAGAACATCAGATCCACCGGCACCGACAGGTGCACCGCGCCGGGATAGCCCGACAGCGCGGCGGTCCAGGCCCGGTCAACGTATTCCCGAATGCGCGTGCCGTCGCGCACCTGCACCGAATACTTGACCAGCGGTGCGGCGATGGCGACGTCGTCGATTTCCTTGAATCCGCCCGCGTTCTCGCGCTTGAAGGTCGAGGACGAGGTGATGAAGATGATCGGGCTGCGTTCGCCAAGGGCCTCCATCATCGCGGGCACGGTGTTGGCAAAGCCCTCGGGGCCAACGAAGCACACGGCGGGTTTGCGGGTCAGGCGCGTGTGTCCGTCGGCCAGATGGCCCGCGACCTGTTCATGCGGCGTGTTCATCACCGGCATCTGGCATTCGGCCATCCCTTCCAGTGCCGGGTTGCAGAACCCGCCGGCCAGCGTGAAGACATGGTCGACGCCTTTGTCCTTGAGCGCGCGCGCCAAAAGCGCACCGCCGCGAATGCGTGGTGTGTCGGTCATAAGAGCCTCTTGAGACAGGGAAAGGGGGCCGGGTCGCGCCCGGCCCGGCTGTTTACTGCGGCTGGACGCCCGCCGCCTGCATGATGGCCAGATTCGACTGGAGCTGCGCGTGCATGATGTCCGTCGCTTCGGCGGCGGTGTGGAACTGCACCACGGCGCTCATGCTGTCGGCCACTTCGCGGAAGGACGGGCTTTCGGCAGCAGCGGCCAGCGTTCCCTCGAGCCGCGCGATCACGTCGTCCGGGGTGCCGGCGGGGGCGATCAGCACGGTCTGCATGTCCATGCCGATCGAAAGGCCCAACTCGCCGATTGTCGGCACGTCGGGCGAGCCCGCGTTGCGTTCGGTGGTCAGCGCCGCGATGACCTTCATCTGCTCGGGATAGCGGTGATGCACGCCGCCCGAATAGGCCAGCATCGCCTGTTCGCCCAGGATTGCGTTGACCATGCCTGGACCGCCGTCGACCGGCAGGATCTCGATATCGATGTCATTGGCGCGCGCGATCTCGGTGGCGAAAACCCGCGTCGTCGCCGAGAGCGCGGCATAGAGGATGCCGGGGTGCTCGCGCGCATAGGCGACCATGCCCGCGTAATCGTCGAACGGGGCCGAGGTCGGCGCGACCAGCGCGATATCGAACGAGGTCAGCATCCCCGCATAGGCGAAATCGTCGATCGAGAACGGAACCTGCGCCAACAGCGCCGGCGACAGGGTGATGGTCTGCGACGGGTTCAGCATGATGGAATAGCCATCCGCAGGCATCGCCCGCAGCCCTGCCAGCGCCACGCCACCCGCGGCGCCGGGGCGGTTGACCACGTTCACGGGCACGCCCAGGTCCTCGGACATCACGCTGGCGAGGGCGCGGCCCAGCAGGTCGGACTGGCCGCCGGGACCAAAGCCGATGATCAGCGAAATCGGGCGCTCGGGCCATTCTGCCAGCGCGGGCGAGGCGGCGGTCAGCGCGACCAGCGCCGCCATTTTCAGGGTCTTCAGCATCAGGTTTCCTCCGGTTGACGCGTGGCGCGGCGGGCGCCGCGGGTGAATCGCCAGACGGCAATCGCCGTCATGGCCAGAAAGATCAGGGCGATAGGGTGGGACACCAGGTTGGCCGGATCTCGGCCGAGGATCTGGATCGACTGGCGCAAGGACAGCTCGAACGCCCGGCCGATGACAAAGCCGATCAGGAAGTTCACCACCGAAAAGCCCAGCTTGACGAACAGGACGCCCAGCACAGAAAAGACCAGCATCACCTGCACGCCATAGGCGCCGCCGCCCTCGATCCAGGCGCCGATCACGCACAGGAACAGCACCACGGGCACGACATGGCGGGTTGGGACGCGGACCACCCGCGCGAACGCGCCCTGAAACAGCAGCCCGATCAGCAGCAGGGCCAGGCTGGCGGCGATCATCGCCGCGTAGATGCCGCCGACAAGCCGGGGTTGCTGGGCGAACATCAAGGGCCCGGGGGCCACGCCGTGCAGCATGAAAGCGCCGATCAGGATCGCGGCGATGACGCTGCCGGGGATGCCCAGGGCGAACAGCGGGATCAGGCTGGCGGGCACCACCGCGTTGTCGGCGCTCTCGGACGCCGCGACGCCTTCGATCGCGCCCTTGCCGAAGCGACCGGGATCTTTCGCCCGGCTGCGCGCAAAGCCGTAGGACAGGAACGAGCCGACGCTGGCGCCCAACCCCGGCAGGATGCCCACGCCGATGCCGATGGCCGTGCCGCGCACGATGGCGGGGGCGGCCCGGCGCCAGTCATCGCGGGTCATGCGGCTGTCGTCGGGATGCACGCCCTTGGCGACGGTGGCGGCCTGCTGGTCCAGCGCCGCGCGGTTGCCGGCCTGCAGGATCATCTCGGCCACGGCCAGCATGCCGATCGCCATGGGGATCAGCGGAATGCCGTCGAACAGGCGATAGTCGCCAAAGGTCAGGCGCGGCAGGCCGGATTCGATCTCAAGCCCCACGGTGGCCACCAACAGACCCAGCAGCGCCGCCACCAGCCCCTTGGCCAACGATTCGGCCGACAGGCCCGCGACGAAGGTCAGCGAAAAGATCAGCACCGCGCAGATCTCGACCGGCGTGATCGCCAGCGCATAGCTGGCAATGGGCTGCGCCAGCGCGACCAGCGCCAGCGTCGCGCCCAGGTCGCCCAGCACCGAGGCGAACAGCGCCGCCTTCAACGCCTTGCCCGCCTTGCCCTGGCGCGCCAGGGGGTAGCCGTCCAGCGCCGTCGGCGCCGACGATGGCTCGCCCGGCACGTTGAGCAGGATCGCCGACACGGCGCTGCCCGCGGCCGAGCCCTTGGCGATGCCGATCAGAAAGGCGATTGCGAGAAGGGCGGGCAGTGCAAAGGTCAAGGGGATGGCGATGGCGACGGCGGTCGCCTTGCCCAGCCCGGGCAGCGCGCCGACCAGATAGCCAATCGCCACGCCGGCCACGATCCAGGCCAGGGTCAGCAGGTTCAGAATGTCGGGGAAACCGGCGAGGATCTGCGTCATGGCTCAGCCCACCGTCGTGCCGAGCACGCGATACAGCAGCAGCCAGCCCACCCCCAGTGCTCCGGCCGGCAACAGGACCAGCGCCAGCGGGTTCCGCTCGCCCATCATCAGCGCGGCGCCGACGACCAGCAGGGTCCCGGCCGCCAGCGGACCGGCCAGGGTCAGCACCCACAAAGCCACCAGCACCAACGCCGGAAGCACGACCAGGGCCACAAGTTCGGCGCGGGCAAAGACGCCGGGCCGATGCGCTGGGACGCCGCGACCCCATACCGCCGTTCCCGCGATCCACAGGCCCAGCCCCAGAACGCCCCACATGGTGATCTGCGGCAGCAGGCGCGGCGACAGCTGACCGGCGAACCCTGACGGGATCTGCGCCGGGATCAGCCACAGCAGCATCGCCGCGGCAAACAGGGCCAGGATCAGGCCGACGAACATTTGAGTGGCGCGCATGGTTTCCTCCGTCTGCCCATGCCGGGTGCCGGTGCCTCCAGCGATCGGGAGGCATGGCCAAACAAGGCTATCAGGCCAATTTCCGCTCTGGAAATATTGTTTGTGACGCTTTGTTATGCCAAATTGGCATGGAAAGGCGAGGGCCGGAGTGAACATCAAGCTTCAACAATTGCGGTATCTCGTGGCCGTGGTCGATCACGGCAGCATCTCGGCTGCGTCGGTCGATCTGGGCATCGCGCAACCCGCCGTGTCGCGCCGGCTTGCCGATCTCGAGGCCGAAATCGGGGTGCAATTGCTGATCCGCCGGTCGACCGGGGTCAGCCTGACCGAGACGGGCAAGGGGTTTGTGGACCATGCGCGCGCGGTGCTGCGCCGTCTCGACAGGGCCGAGCGTGACATCGCCCTGTCGCGCGGTGCGGTGCCCGACGAGGTGCGCTTCGTCGTCCCGCCCGCGCTCAGCCGATTTGTCGCCGCGCCACTGGTGCGCGCCGTCACGACCGAATACCCCAACATCCGCGTGACCTGCATCGAAACCCATTGGGACGATGCCCGCAAACGGATGGAAGAGGGTCAGGGCGATCTGGCGCTGGTCACCAACGGCCATCTATTCGCGAATACCGATGCCGAGGCCTGGCTGCGCGACCGGATCTATTTCGGCGGTGCGGTCACGCGTGAACTTCACGGCGAAGCCGCCATCGCAATGGCCGAGATCGCGCGTCATCCCCTCGTCATGCCCAGCCGACGCTACCTGATCCGGCGCATGATCGACGAAATCGCCGCGCGCGAGGGCGTGTCCCTGACCATCGCACATGAAATCGATTCCGGCAGCCTGACCGAATCCTACCTGGAAGAAGGCCTCGGGTTTACCATCTCGATCTGGCAGACCTTCTTTGCCGGTGTGGCGCGGGGCCGGATGTTCGCGCGACCGATCATGGTTCCGGCATTGGACCGGACGTTGACCATCGTCACGCAGCGCCCCCCCTTGCGGAGCGGGGCGGTCGAAATTGCCGCCAGTTACCTGCGGGACAGGCTGGTCGATTTGCACCGCGCGGGTATCTTGCGCGGAGAATTGCTCGCTGCCTGATCGACGGGACCGGCAACGCGCCTGCCGTCGTTGGCTTTTCAATGCCGCATCGTCGGTCGGCTTGCTGATCCGCGCTTCGCCTGTCGGGGTGATAGGCTCGACCGGCAGCGCCGTCACCTTGATGCGGTCGTCCTCGTCGATTGGTCCGGGCTCGATGATCGAAACCACGGGGTGCAGCACTTCAAGGTTCCCCTTCCGTTGCGCATATTGCGCACGGGCGCGAATAGCCACCGGCGCCGCCTCGGCGCAGGACCTGACACTGCGCTTCGCGCATGTCTGCGCCGCGACCCATCGGCTGGCCCCCCGTCATAGCCCGGCGGGCGGTCCAGCCGGATCACGTCCGCGCCCATGTCGGCCAGCAGCATCGCGCAATAGGGCATGGGCGCGATCCCGCCCAGCTCGACGATGCGAATCCCCGCGAGGGGGCCTGTCCGTATGGTCATGCGCTGTCCTCCTGACCGCCCCGGGGCCGGGGCGTGCAGCCATCCAGCCAAAAGCGACGCGCCCTGGCCACCCGCTTTTGCGCCCACCCCAAGGGGACGTTGGGGGCTATCGGTTTGTCCGGTAGCGTCAGCCGCGGGTCGGTGCGCGGATCCCGTCCAGCGGCCGGGGCCCCGGGCGGGCCCATTCGGGCAGCCGGTTCAGGGCGCTGAGGAAGAACGGAACGAAGACCCGCGAATCGAGGTCGGGTCGCACCTCGCCTGAACACTTGCCGGCTTCGAGAAGCGCGATCCAGAAGCCCGCATAGCGGTGGCGCATCTCGCGGCTTTGCCGTTTCATCGCCGTCGGCAGGTGTTCATAGACCTGCATGAAGGGCTGCGTCCGGTCCGACTCGCACAGCACATGCGCGCGCACCGCGGTGGCGATGCGTTCGGCGAACGGCGCGTGCTCGGATCGCCGGCTACAGGATCGGCGGAATTGGAAGAACCGGTGGCGGTTGGTCCAGGCATGGCGAGCTCGTTGCATCCTTATGCGACCGTGCGAGGCTTCCTTGCTGGGCCGCCGAGGGCAAGGCTTGGCGTCATGGCGCGCGCGCCCGGGTTCGAAGTGCCCGATGCGAGGCTGGCCTCGGCGGCCCGCGCAGCAAGGACTTGAGGCTTGCTGCAAGGTTCTTCCGATGCCCGCTTCGTCCTGCACGATACCGCGGTCCGCATTCCCAACCCTGAAGAAACAGCTACCACCCTAAAGACCTCCTTCGTCGCGTCCCATAATTCCGGGGAATGGATCAGACGATCAGGATGCGGGGATCAAATCCTCGCCGTATTCGCGGGGCGCTTCCGCACTGGCCCGTGCGTCGCGCATCCTCGGCCTTGCGCTGCATGGCGCGGTCCAGCGCCTGCGGTGCCTCGGGCGGTTCGGGATGTGGCTGGCGGTTTCCCTGCCGCCGTATTCTGCATTCGTCCGCTCCTTCGCGATTGCGCAGACACGCCATCAGACTGAGGGATCTCGCGGGCGGCGCGGGACAGGTCAGACCGAGGTCATCAGGATGCGCATCGCAATTGCCGTCAGGAGGACCAGAATGATCGTGTCGAAATGCGCGGCGGGGATGCGCCGGCCGACGGCTTCGCCGATCGGCATCATCACGAGGATCAGGGCCAGCGCGCCTGCGCTCAGGGCCAGGCCGTGAACGGTGAGCAGGCCGAGGAACGCCAGTCCGACGATCTGCATCGCGGTCGATGTCACGAAATAGGTCGAGACGACGGCGATGAACACCGGGCGGGGCAGCCGGCATGCGTTGAGGAAGGTCAGCGAAACGGGGGCGCTGATCCCGGTTGCGCCCTGCAAGGTTCCGGCCGCAAGCCCCGCGGGCACGGCCAGCCGGCGGGCGGTTGCGCGCGACAGTTGCCAGCCCGGCCGCAGCAGGCGAAACCCGACAAAGGCCAGCACCAGTCCGGCGACCGCCAGCAGCAACAGGCGCGGGGCCACATGCGCCAGCAACACGGTTCCCAACGCAGCGCCCAGGACGCCGGACACCGCCATGCGCCCGGCAAAGCCGGCTTCGGGCAAATGCGCGCGATACCGCCAGGCTTGCAGCACGTTTGCCAGCAGGCTGGGCAAGGTCATGACCACGACGGCCGTCTGGATGTCATAGAACAGCGCGATCAGGGGCACGGCCAGAATCGGCACGCCGGCGCCCGTTGCGCCCTTCAGCAGTCCGCCAAAGGCGAGCGCCAGGATCGACAGCGAAAGTGGCAGCCAGTCCAAGGGCGTTCTCCGGTCAATGAGAGTCCGAGAGCGACACCCGCACATCCAGGAGTGCCGCGCGGCCTTCACCGCGCACCACGCGCAAGGCGCGCTCAAGCGCGGCGGGCAGGTCCTCGGGGCGGGTGACGGTTTCGCCGTGGGCGCGGCTTGCCCGTGCGATCGCCGCGAAATCGGGCTGTGGCGCCAACGAGGTCAGCGGCATGACGTTGGCCTTGGCCGCGGCCCCGCCGGGATAGGCGCGCACGACCGAACGGCGGACGGCGTTCCAACTGGCGTTGTTCTTGATGACGACCAGGACGGGCAGGGACAGGGCCTCGGCGATCTGGTGGCAGGCGACAGGATTGGCAAAGATGTAGGACCCGTCCCCCATGGCCGCGATGGTCAGTTTGCCCGGGCGCGCCATCTGCGCGCCCAGCGCGGCGGGCAGCGCCCAGCCCAGGCCACCCGAATGCGGGTTCGAGAACAACCTGTTCGGACCTTTCAGCTGCATCGCTTCCGGCACCAGGCCCAGCTCGCTGAAGATCACCGCGTCCTCGTCCATGATGTCGGACAGGCAATGGCTCAGCCATTCGGCGCCCATGGGGGTGCTCGCGCGGGATTTGTCGATGGCCGCAAGCCGCGCGTTCCGGCGCCGCGATGCGCGGTTGGCAATGCTGGCGTGGCGCGCCGCGACACGCTCGTCGGGCGTCTGCATCAGGGCGCTCAGTTGTTCGATCGTCGCCGCCGGATCGGCATTGACGACCTGCGTCGCGCGATAGCCGCGCATGGGCATGCGCTGGAACGCCGGATCCGGGCCGATGTGGATGACCTCGGTTCCGGCGGCGGGGGCATGGAAGGCCTCGATCCAGGGGACGCCGCTGTCCAGGACCAGGATCGCGTCGGCCTCGGCCGCGAGGGTGGGGGTATAGCCCAGATGCGCCGGGTCATCATGCGCCAGAACGTTCCGGACAACGAACGGTTCGACCACGCCGACGCCATGGCGCGCACCCAGATCCGACAGGGCGCGCGAAATCCGCCCCTGCGGATCGCCGCGCTGGCAGATCACCAGGGGAAACCTGGCCCGCGACAGGATGTCCGCGATCCTGGCCAGAACCTCGGGGTCCGGCATCGCGGCGCTGGCGACGGGGCGCGGGGACAGGTCCGCGGGTGCCTCGGGCCGCAAGGCTTCCCCCAGCGGTTCGCGCGGCAGGCTCAGGTAGACTGGCCCGCAAGGCGCGCTTCGCGCCAGCGACAAGGCCCGCGACACCATGGCGCCGGCTTGCTCGGGATAGCGCATCTCGTATTCGAACTTGACGGATTCGCGCACCATCGCCGCCTGATCGAACATCTCCTGCCCATACTGGATCGGTGTCGCCCTGCGTCCGTCGCGTCCGGTTTCGGTCAGCGGGGTGCGCCCCGACATCACAAGCATCGGCACGTTGTCCGAGGCGGCGTTGATCACGCCCATGACGGCGTTCGCCAGCCCGACATTGACATGCACCATCACCGACTGGCAGCGCCCGGACACCAGATAGTAGCCGTGGGCCATCGCCACGGCGGCCGTTTCATGCGGCACCGTCACGGGCTGCGGGACGGCATCGGCCGGCAGTCTGGCCAGGGCTTCGATGATCGGCGGAAAATCGGTTCCGGCGTTGGCGAACAGATAGTCGATGCCGCTCGCCTTCAGCGCGAGCAGCAGGGTTTCCGCGCCGGTGGACGCCTCCGTCCCGGGATCAATCTCCGCCATGTCGCAACCCTTGCCGTTCTGACTGCCGTTCTGACTGAGCGTCAAAATGTGTTTGAAATGTCCCTTTAGCAAGTTAAAAGTGTTCCGAATCTCATTTATTGGGATTTTGACCCCGTCGGGAGGCGGAGGTCATCGGGAGTTCCACAGGGAGGAAAGACCATGACAAAGTTCATCACGACCTTGACGTTCGCGGCGGGGCTGGCGGTCGGGGCCACGGCGGCGTCGGCGCAGAATGTCGGTATCGCGACGTCGAACCCCGGCTCGCTGTTTTACAACATCGGCACCGCGGTCGCGAACGCGGCCAACGCGGCCGGCCTGAACACCACGATCACGCCGGCGACCAGCCCGAACCAGTTCATTCCGTTCGTCAACTCTGGCGGGATCGAGTTCGGCGTCGCGAATTTTCAAGAGGTGGCCTATGCCCTGACCGGCGACGCCTGGTGGTCCGGCAACGTCAACGAAAACCTGCGGATCGTCGGCTTCCTGCAACCCCTGGTCGAGGCCATCTTCGTGCGCAATGACAGCGGGGTGACCACCCTCGAGCAATTGCGCGGCCAGCCGATGACCGACGGATATACCGCGCAGAACACGATCCTGCCGCAGCTCGATGCCTTCTATGCCACGGCCGGGATGTCGCGCGCCGACTTCGAGCCCGTCAATGTCACCTCGGTGGTGGCCGGCGCCGACGCCTTCATGGCCGGCGACGCGGCGGGGTTCATCTTTGCCCAGGGCGCCGGCAAGGTCCGCGAGGCCGACGCGGCGGTCGGTGGCCTGCGGGCGCTGGGTGTGGCGGACGACAGCGCCGAGGCCCTCGCGGCGGCCCGCCAGCACTGGCCGACCGCCTATTTCGTGACGCTGCCCGCCGGCGCGTCTCCGGGCGTCCTGGAGGAGACGACCTATATCGCTTTCCCGCAAGTGGTGTTCACCAGCGCCCAGGTGCCGGACGATCAGGTCTATGCGATGGCGCGCGCGATGTATGAGGGATCGGAAGCGATGGTCAGCACCTTCCCGCCCATGCGCGCGTTCAATCCGCAGGACATGCGCGGCGACAACCAGAACGTGCCGTTCCACCCCGGTGCGCTGCGGTTCTTCGAAGAAGTCGGTCTGAACTGAGGCCATTCCCATGACGGCGATCCCCCCTGGCAAGGCTCAAAAGGGCCTTGCACCCCATATCTGGCGGCCCCTGGCGGACACGCTCGCCGTCCTGATGACGCTCACGGCGGTCGCCTGGGCGCTGTCGCTCAACCGCTACCTCGGCCTGGGTCTGTATCCGCAACAGTTCTTCGCGGCGATGATGCTGTTCGTGTTGCCGGTTTCCTATCTGACGCTGCCCGCCAGGCGATCCACGCAGCGCGTGACCGTGCCGTATCTTGACGTGGTTCTGGGGGGCACGTCGATGATCGTCATGGGCTACATCGCGCTGCGCTACCCCGATCTGGTGCTGAGGATCTTCGGGCATCCGCTCGAGGTGTGGCTTCCCGGCCTCGTTGCCCTGCTGCTCGTGCTCGAGGCGCTGCGCAGGGCCACGGGCTGGGCGCTGGTCATCATCATCGGGGTGTTCATACTCTATGCGCTGTTCGGCGATGTCTTTCCCGGGCGCCTGCAAGGCCGGGCCCAGGACTGGCAACTGCTCAGCGGCTACATGGCGTTCGATTCCAACGGCATCCTGGGGTTGCCGATCTCGGTCGCTTCGAGCGTGGTCGTGGCCTTCATCCTGTTCGGGGTGTTGCTGAACCTGACCGGCGGGTCGGTCTTTTTCACCGATGCGGCGATGCTGGCCATGGGGCGGTTTCGCGGCGGGGCGATGAAGATCGCGGTCGTGGCGTCGGGGCTGTTCGGGGCGATCAGCGGCTCGGCGGTGGCCAATGTCGTCGGCACGGGCGTCGTCACCATCCCGATGATCAAACGCGACGGTTATCCCGCGCACAAGGCGGCGGCGATCGAGGCGGTCGCATCCACCGGCGGGCAATTGATGCCGCCCGTGATGGGGGCTTCGGCGTTCCTTATGGCCGAACTGCTGGCCGTGCCCTATTCGTCCATCGTCATGGCCGCCCTGGTGCCGGCGCTGATGTATTACACCGCGCTCTTCATCCAGGCCGACCTCGAGGCCGCCCGCATGGGCATCAAGGCTGTGCCCCGCGACCAGATCCCCGACCGGCGGCTGGTCCTGCGCGGGTTGCATTTCGCCCTCGCCTTTGCCGTGCTGATCTATCTGCTGTTCTGGCAGCGATACCAACCCGAGCGCGCCGCGCTTTGGGCAGGGCTGGTGCTGATCGGCACCGCGATGGCCCTGGGTTACAGGGGCGAGCGGCCGGGACTGCGCAAGATCTTCTCGTCGCTGGCGATCACGGGGCACAATGTGGTCGAGATCCTGCTGATTTCGGCCGCCTCGGGCATTGTCATCGGCGTTCTGAACATCACGGGGCTCAGTTTCAACCTGACCTATTCGCTGGTCCAGCTTGGCGGCGGAAACGTGGTCATCCTGCTGGCGCTGTCCGCGCTGATCTGCATCGTGCTGGGCATGGGATTGCCGACGCTGGGGGTCTATGTGCTGCTGGCCGCGTTGGTGGCCCCGGCGCTGGTTCAGGTCGGCATCGAACCCATCGCGGCGCATCTCTACGTGCTCTATTTCGGGATGATGTCGATGATTACCCCGCCGATTGCCTTGGCCGCCTTTGCGGCCGCGTCGATCGCACGGGCGCCCTCGATGGCGACGGGCTGGGCCGCGATGCGCTTTGGCTGGTCGGCCTATGTCATCCCCGTGCTTTTCGTCTTTTCGCCGACCTTGCTGCTGATCGGCGCGCCCCTGGATATCGCGCTGGCGCTCGTGACGGCGCTGGTGGGCGTGTGGCTGATCTCGGCGGCGCTGGCGGGGTTCTTTGCGCGCCCGATGACGGCCATGCGGCGCGTCCTGTTCGCCGTGGCCGGTTTGTTGGCCCTGCTTCCCGCCGGCATGTTCGAGGGGGCTATTTACACCGATCTGGCGGGCGTCGTCGGCGGCGCGGTGCTGATGGCGCTGGACGTGCGCGCCGCCCGCCAAGAGGCCAGGCCATGACCCCCGGCGTCGGCAGCACGGAACGGGTTCTGCGGCTTCTGGACCTGTTCACCGAATCCCGGCCCGAATGGACCGCCGAGGACATGATCGCGGCACTGGGATACAGTCGGCCGACCCTGTATCGCTACGTCAAGGCCTTGAAGGACATGGGTTTTCTGACCACGAACGGGCCGCACGGCCTGACGCTGGGCCCGCGTGTCGTCGAGATGGACTTTCTGATGCGCAAATCGGACCGCCTGCTGAACGCGGGCGGGCCGGCCATCCGGCATCTGGCGCGCGTTCATCCCTGCACCGCGCTGCTGGTGCGCTGGTATGGCAACAAGCTGCTGTGTGTCGCGGCCGAGGTCTCGGCGACGAACCCGAAATCCAGCTATCCCAGGGGGCGCCCGATGCCGCTGGCGCGTGGCGCCATTTCACGGGCGATCCTCGCGCATCTGCCGCGCAAGCAGATGCTTGAAAAGATCACCGAGAATTTCGACGACCTCTGCGCGCTGGGTCTTGGCGACACCCGCGAAGCGATCGCCGAAACCCTGCGCGTGATGCGCAAGGGCGGCGCCCTGGTCGCCCGCGGCGAGGTCACCCCCGGGGTGATCGGTGTCGCGGCGCCCGTTTTCGATGCCAGCCGCGCGCCTGTCGCCGTCTTGTGCATGACGATCGACCGCGAGGAAATCGACGAACCCGGCATCAACCGCGTTTCGCAAGAGGTCTGGGCCACCGCCGCGCGCCTGACCGATACGCTGACAGAAGACCGCGCCGAGGGCGACGAGCCCGGCGAATCCACCGTCCAATGAGGGGCTTCACGACATGAAGAAGATCGACGTTTTCAACCATATCTGGCCGAAATCCTTTCACCAGGCGCTGATCGCCCATGTCGGCGAGACAACCGATATCACCCGCCGCTCCGAGGCCGTGCCGATGATGACCGATCTGGACCGCCGGTTCGAGGTCATGGACCTGTTCGGCGACGACTATTGCCAGATCCTGTCGCTGGCCTCGCCGCCCTTCGAAAAATACGCCGATCCGGTGAAATCCCTCGAACTGGCGCGCATCGCGTCGGACGGCATGGCCGATCTGTGCGACCGCTATCCGGACCGCTTTCCCGGGTTCATCGGCACCGCGGTGATGAACAACCCCGACGCGGTGGTGGACGAGGCGCGCCGCAACATCGAGGAACTGGGCGCCTGCGGGATGCAGATCTTCAGCAATGTCGGCGGCAAGCCCCTGGACCTGCCCGAATTCGAACCGTTCTTCGACTACATGGCCTCGACCGGGAAAGCGGTTTGGCTGCATCCGTCGCGGGGCGCGAACTTCCCCGACTATCTGACCGAGACGCGCTCGGAATACGAAATCTGGTGGACCTTCGGCTGGCCCTATGAAACCTCGGCCGCCATGGCGCGCATGGTGTTTTCGGGGCTGTTCGACAAGTTCCCGGGCCTCAAGGTGATCACCCACCACGCGGGCGGCATGATCCCGTTCTTCGAAGGTCGCGTTGGGCCGGGCTGGGATCAGATGGGCGCGCGCACGACCGACCGCGACCTGCAACAGGTGCTGCGGGATCTGAAACGCCCTCATCTTGAGTATTTCAAGGAATTCTATGCCGACACGGCGAGTTTCGGTTCGACCAAGGCGATCGAGCACGCGATCGACTTTTTCGGTGAAGATCGGGTGATGTTTGCCTCGGACGCGCCGTTCGACCCGGAAAAGGGGCCCATGTACATCCGCGAAACGATCCGCATTCTCGATACGCTGGACATTTCCGACGAGGTGCGGCGCAAGGTCTACCAGGACAACGCGGTCAAGCTGCTGGGGCTGACGCTGTGAGTGGGGGCATTGATCCGGCGCGGCACTACATTGGCGGCCAATGGCTGGCCGAGGGGGCCCTGGGCGACAGCCTGAACCCCGCCGATGACACGGTTCTGGGCCAGTATCACGCCGGATCGGCCGCGTTGACGGACCAGGCCGCCCGCCTGGCGCGCGAGACGTTCTTTGCGTCCAGTTGGGCCCATGCCCCGCGTCAAAGGGCGCAGGCCCTGTTCGAGTTTGCCGACCGGATGGAGGCCGTGAAGGATCGCATCGTCGATCTGATCGTCGCCGAGAACGGCAAGCTGCGCGCCGAGGCCATGGGCGAGACACTCGGCGCCATTTCCGAGGTCCGCTATTACGCCGGTCTGGCCCGGAATGTGCGCGGCACGATGCAGGAAACCCTGCCCGGGCAGATGTCGCTGTTCCACCGCGAGGCGGCCGGTGTCGCCGGCATCATCGTGCCGTGGAACGCGCCGGTCACGCTGCTGATCCGCTCGCTCGGCCCGGCGCTGGCGGCGGGGTGCACCTGTGTGCTGAAGCCCGCGCAGCAGACCGCGCTGACCCACGCGCTGATCCTGAGCTGTCTGGATGCCTGCCCGTCCTTGCCCAAGGGGGTTGTGAACTCGGTCAACGAAAACGGGGTCGCGGTCGGCCAGGCCATGGTCGCATCGCCGGATGTCGATGTCATCTCGTTCACGGGGTCCTCGGCCACGGGGAAGAAGATCATGGCCGCGGCGGCGCAAAGCCTCAAGCGCGTCGGGCTGGAGCTGGGGGGCAAGGCCCCGGCGGTCGTGTTCGCCGACGCGGATCTGGACCAGGCGGTGCGCGAGTTGACGCACGGGGCCCTGACGATGGCGGGGCAGATCTGCGTCGCCGCCGCCCGGTTCCTGGTGCAAGAATCGATCCTCGACAGCTTTCAGGCGCGCATCAAGGCCGCGTTCGAGGCCGTGCGCGTCGGCCCCGGCGCGGACCCGTCCAGCCAGATGGGCAGCCTGATCGACCGGGCCAACGTGGCGCGCGTCCAAGGCCTGATCGACCGTGCCGCGGACGAGGGGGACATGGTGCTTCGCGGCAAGGCCCTGAACACCGGCGCCTTCCTGACTCCCACCTTGTTCCGCATCGACGACGTCCGTTCGCCCCTGGTGCAGGACGAGCTGTTCGGGCCGATCGTCTCGATCGAGACTTTCGCGGACGAAGCCGAGGCCGTCGCCAAGGCCAACGCCACCGTCTACGGGCTGGCGGCCAGCGTGTTCACGCAGGACCTGGCGCGCGCGATGCGCATGAGCCGCGCGATACGGGCGGGCACCGTCTGGCTGAACTGTCACATGCGCCTGTCCGCCGAGGGCGAAACCGGCGGCTTTGGCCAGTCGGGACTTGGCCGGCTTCATGGCCCCGAAGGGCTGCATGATTTCCTGGAAACCAAGCATGTCTACATGGAACAGGGGCGGATCTGAGTCATGAGTATCACACCACCCGAGGTCATCATCGTCGGCGGCGGCCCGGTGGGCACCGGATTGTCCATCGACCTGGCGCAGCGGGGCGTGCGCTCGCTGGTGATCGAGAAATTCACCACGGTTCAACCCATACCCAAGGGCCAGAACCTGACCCAGCGCACAATGGAGAGCATGGCTTTCTGGGGCTGCGAGGCGCAGCTGCGCGCCGCGCGCCCTGTCCCGCCCGAGGTCGGCATCGGGGGCGTCACGCTGTATAAGACCCTGCTGTCGCCCTACCATTACGACTGGTTGAACCGCGCCAGCGTCAACGCGTTCTACAGCACCCCGAACGAGCGTTTGCCCCAGTATGAGACCGAGCGCGTGCTGCGCGATCGCGCGGCACAGCTGGACCTGATCGAGCGGATGGACGGTTGGGCCGTGGAAACGGTCCACGATGCCGGTGACCATGCCGAGGTCACCGTCAACGGGCCCGACGGGACGCGCCGGACCTTGCAGGCCGCCTATGTCGTGGGCTGCGACGGCAGTCGGTCGGTGACGCGCACCACGGGCGGGATCCCGCAAACCCTGTCGGACCATGACAAGCTGATGGTCCTGTTGGTCTTCCACTCGATGGAACTGCACGAGATGCTCAGGCATCATCCGGGCAAGGCGTTCTTCAACGTGCTGAACCCGGAAATGGAGGGCTACTGGCAATTCTTTGGTCGCGTCGATGTCGGCAGCTGGTTCTTCCACGCCCCGGTGTCCCGAGGGACCACCGAGGATTTCGACTTTACCGCCATGCTGCACAAGATCGTCGGCCGGCCGTTCGCGCTGCAGATCGATCATGTCGGGTTCTGGGACTTGCGCGTGGCCATCGCGTCGCGCTATCGGGCGGGCCGCATCTTTGTCGCCGGCGATGCCGCGCACAGCCACCCGCCTTACGGGGGCTACGGGATCAACTCGGGCTTCGAGGATGTGCGGAATCTGGCCTGGAAACTGGCCGCCTGCCTTCAGGGCAGGGGCAGCGAGGCGCTTCTGGACAGCTACGACGCCGAACGCCGCCCGGTGTTCGAATCCACGGCCCGCGATTTCATCGAACATTTCATCGACGATGACTGCCGCTTCCTGCAATCCCACGACCCCGACCGCGACCGCGCGGCGTTCGAAAGCGCCTGGTATGACCGCAACAAAGGCGCGGCCGAGGTGGCGGCGTTCGAGCCGAACTACGAAGGCTCGCCGATCGTGGCGCCGGCAGCCGGAACGCCAAGCGCGCGCGGCGATCATCGGTTCGCGGCGCGTGCGGGCCACCATCTGGCCCCGCAACCGCTGTCCGACGGCAGCAGCAGCTTTGCCCGCACCGGCCGCGATTTCACGCTGTTCGCGCTGGGCGACGGGCGACAGGCGGCGCCCGCCTTTGTCGATGCCGCGCAGGCGTTGGGCGTGCCCCTGACGGTGGTCGAGGACCCGGGGCCGACGGCCTATGAAAGCGCGCTGATTCTGGTGCGCCCCGATCAGTTCGTTGCCTGGGCAGGCAGTGACGCAACCTCTGCCCGCGCCATTCTGGCCCGCGCGGCGGGGCTGTAGCCGCAACCCGCGGCAACGGCCCCTGGCCGACCCGGCCCCTGCAAGGGAACCACACGCAGACTTGCGTCGCAGGCCCTCAGGGAAAACGCACCTGAAGCGCCTTCGCCAGGGGGCACAGCCGGAACTGCCGCCGTTCCGATCTGCGCCCCCCGGTCACGGCCAGTTCGTTGCAGGCAATCCGGAAGCGCGTTCATTCGCCGCCTGTCGGACAGCAGACAGCAGCCAACCGACAAATGCATCGGCGTCGGGATGGTTCGTTCCGCCCGCCGGCACGATCAGGTGGAAGGCTTCGTCAATCGGCGTGGCCAGATCAAACGGCGCGATGAGACGACCCGAGGCAAGGGCGTGTGCGGCCAGCGATTTGCGGCCCAGGGCGACGCCGGCGCCCTGGGCCGCCAGTTCGAATGCCGCGAGCGACGTATCAAGATGCAACCCGGAGCCGGAATCGACCCCGGTGGCCCCTGCGGCCTTCAGCCAGATGCCCCAGCCTTCGTGATAGCCCAGCACATGCAACAGACGGTGGTGGCGCAGGTCTGCGGGCGTTTGAATCGGGCAGTTGGGCGCGCAAAGCGGGGTGATCGTCTCCCACGTCAGGCGATGGCTGTTGAAGCCCGGCCAGTTCCCGGTGCCATACTGGATGTCGAGATCGAAGCCTTGTGCCTCGGGCGCGTCATTCCAGACGCTCGACAGCAGGCGGACCGACTGTCCCGGATGCCGGTCAAGATAGTCGCGCAGGCGCGGGGCAAGCCAGTTGACGGCAAAGGACACCGTGCAGCGGATGGTCAGCGCGTTGTTGCGGCGCTGACCGAACACCTCGCGCGTGCCAATCGCCAACCGTTGCAGCGCGTCCTGCACCTTGGGCAGATACGCCGCTCCGGATTTGGTCAGCGCCAGCCCGCGCGGTTGGCGCAGGAACAGGGGCTGGCGCAGGTGATGTTCCAGAGATTTCACATGTTTTGAAACGGCAGCCTGGGTGATGCCCAGTTCCGCCGCGGCATGGGTGAAACTGAGCGTGCGGGCCGAGGCCTCGAAAGCACGCAGCCAGGTCAGCGGGGGCAGGTCAAGGGTCATCGGAACGATCCAAACCCGGTCATAACTATTCGTAGGGGTGGTGCCCCTGAATACGTCGTTTGACCAGAACCCGCCAGAGAGATCATTCAGGGGTAATCAAGGGAGGCCCCATGTTCAACGTATTCCCCACCGCCCGCCTGCGCCCCTCGCCGTTCTACGCGTCCGCTGTGGCCGAAGGCATGACCGCGGCCAGCATCTACAATCGCATGATCATGCCGACCTCTTACGGCGATCCCGAGGCCGAGTATTGGCGGCTGATCAACGGCGTCTCGCAATGGGATGTGGGGGTTGAACGTCAGGTGCAGTTGAAGGGGCCCGATGCAGGCCGTCTGGCGCAGATCCTCAGCCCGCGCGATCTGTCAACGTGCAAGGTGGGGCAGGGCAAATA
>Ga0116152_10001148_pt1 | contig 21711 bp, 16 predicted proteins | sample AD_UKC119_MetaG_FD_89894 | JGI IMG/M metagenome (GOLD analysis project Ga0116152, IMG submission 89894) | Active sludge microbial communities of municipal wastewater-treating anaerobic digesters from Hong Kong - AD_UKC119_MetaG | ecosystem: Engineered > Bioreactor > Anaerobic > Digestate...
CACCATCTATGTCCGTGACCATGGAAATGCCGGGTCTGGCATGGCGCATCACCTGATGGGTCTGGCGCAGGGCGACAGCGTGCCGATATACGGGCCATTCGCCTACCCCTTCTATCCCCCGATGGGCTCGCGCAGCAACATGGTGATCATCGGTGCCGGCTGCGGCATGGTGCCTTTCCGCTGGCTGGCGCACAAAGTCCAGTCCCGGAAGCTCGACTGGATGGGCAAGGTTCTGATGCTCGAAGGACCGCAGACCGGGCTCGAGCACCTGTATATGAACGAGCACGGGGCCGACCAGGACCAGTATTTCGACGCTGCCACGCAGCGCGCTTTCGATGCCCTGAAGACCCGCTACTCGGCGACTGCGCTGGATCGTGCCGAAAGCACAACCGCCAACATGGATGCCCTGTGGCGTCTGATGGGGCAGGGTAGCGTGTTCGTCTATCTGGCGGGCTATCGCGGGGTCGCGCAGGCGATGGACGAGGCAATGGCACATCATCTGCGGTTGTCTGGCCGCTGGCAGGAGGCGAAAGCGGCACTGGTCAGTGCCGGTCACTGGCTGGAATTCCTGTATGACTGACACGGTCAGCCGTTCGGTGTACTTCGTTTCCGAAAGCACCGGTATTACTGCGGAGGCGTACGGGCAGAGCCTGTTGTCGCAGTTCGGTGATGCGCGCTTCATCAAACGCTATACCCCGTTCATCAACACCCGAGAGAAGGCGCAGGCCCTTGCCAACGAGCTGGCGCACCGGGCGGAGGCCGAAGGCAAGAAGCCGATCGTGTTCGCAACCATGGTCGACGAGGAGATCAACACGCTGCTCAAACATGCCGAGTGTCACTACTTCGAGCTGTTCGACCGCTTCATGCCCGAGCTGACCGAGGCGCTCGGCATGGCGCCGGTCCGCCAGTCCGGAATAAGTCACGGCCTGGTCAATCCGGCAAACTACGAGGCACGCATCGAGACCATCAACTATGCGCTGCACAACGACGACGGTATGCGTCTGAACAAGTTCGGCAAGGCCGACGTTATCCTGGTCGGGGTGTCGCGCTCCGGCAAGACGCCGACCTGTCTGTACCTCGCGCTGCACTATGGCATGCGCGCGGCGAACTATCCGATTACCGAAGAGGATTTCGAGAAGGGCGATCTTCCCGACGAACTGTTGGCGCACAAGAAGAAGATCTTCGCCCTGACAATCGAGCCCGAGCGGCTGGCAGCAATACGCGAGCTGCGGCGACCGAACAGCGACTATGCTTCCCTGCGGCGCTGCTACAAGGAGGTGCAGATGGCGCAGGACATGTTTCACCGTCATGGCATGACGGTACTGGATTCCACGACGCACTCGATCGAGGAACTGGCGTCTTTGATAAAAAAGAGCCTGTAAGAAGGCAAAGTAGAGGACTGCAATGAGCGAATACATCCTGTGGCTGCATGAAGTGGAGATGAGTGACGTCGACCGTGTCGGCGGCAAGAACGCATCTCTGGGCGAAATGCTGCGCAACCTGACCGCTGATGGAAGCGTCAAAGTGCCGGGCGGTTTTGCCACCACGGCCCAGGCGTATCGCGAATTCCTTGCGCATGACGGCCTGGCAGACCGCATCAACAAGACACTCGATGAGCTCGATGTCGACGACGTGAACAAGCTCGCGGCCACCGGCAGGCAGATCCGTCAGTGGGTGATGGACACGCCTTTCCCACCGGCCCTGGACGCCGCAGTCAAGCAGGCCTACGAGACGCTGGAGAAGGAATACGGCACCGAAGTCACCTGGGCGGTGCGCTCCTCCGCGACGGCGGAAGACCTGCCCGACGCGTCGTTTGCCGGTCAGCAGGAGACGGTCCTCAACGTGTCCGGCCTCTCAGACATCAAACAACGCATCCACGAGGTATTCGCCTCGCTGTTCAACGATCGCGCCATCTCCTATCGCGTGCATCAGGGCTTCGATCATTCGCTGGTGGCGCTGTCGGCCGGCATTCAGAAAATGGTGCGCTCGGACATCGGTGCGAGTGGCGTCATGTTCACGCTGGATACCGAGAGCGGGTTTCGTGACGCGGTATTCGTGACCGCCAGCTACGGCCTCGGCGAGATGGTCGTGCAGGGTGCGGTCAATCCCGATGAGTTCTATGTGCACAAACCGACCCTTGCGGCCGGCAGGCCGGCGATCCTGCGGCGCAATGTCGGCAGCAAGGCGATCAAGATGATCTATGCAGAGGGGGGCGCTCACCCGGTGACGACGGTGCCGGTGGACGATGCCGAACGGCGGCGCTTCTGCCTGACCGACGAGCAGATCGAGGGCCTGGCGCGCCAGGCGATGCACATTGAACAACACTACGGCCGCCCGATGGATATCGAGTGGGCGCTGGACGGCATCGATGGTGAGCTGTACATCGTGCAGGCGCGCCCGGAGACGGTGCAGAGCCGCTCCGGCAACGTGATCGAACGCTATGAGATGAAGGGCAAGTCCGAGGTGCTCGTCGAGGGCCGGTCGATCGGCGCCCGTATCGGCGCCGGCAAGGCGCGGATCATCACCAGCCTGGATGATATGGACAAGATCAGCGAGGGCGACGTGCTGGTCACCGACATGACGGACCCGGACTGGGAGCCGATCATGAAGCGAGCGGCGGCGATCGTCACCAACCGCGGCGGCCGTACCTGTCACGCCGCGATCATTGCCCGTGAGCTCGGCGTGCCTGCGGTGGTCGGTTGCGGCGATGCCACGAAGAAGGTGAAGGACGGTCAGCCGGTGACGGTGTCCTGCGCCGAAGGTGACAGTGGCTATGTGTATGACGGCGAGCTGGATTTCGAGCTCAAGCGCATCGAACTCGACAGCATGCCATCGGTGCCGGTGAAGGTGATGATGAACGTCGGCAACCCTGAACGTGCGTTCAGTTTTGCACAGATCCCGAATGCGGGCGTGGGGCTGGCGCGCCTGGAATTCATCATCAACAACATGGTGGGCATCCACCCGCAGGCGCTGTTGCAGCTCAACCGGGTACCGGCTGACATCCGTGCCGAGATCGATGAACGTATTGCCGCTTATGGTGATCCGCGCGAGTACTTCGTCAAACGCGTGGTCGAGGGGATCGCCAGCATCGCGGCGGCCTTCCATCCGCAGCCGGTAATCCTGCGCAAGTCGGACTTCAAGTCGAACGAATACGCCAACCTGGTGGCCGGCACACTGTACGAGCCGCACGAGGAAAACCCGATGATCGGTTTCCGCGGTGCTGCACGTTACCTGGCGCCGAGTTTCCGTGCCTGTTTCGACATGGAGTGCGAGGCGATTCGCCGCGTACGCGACGACATGGGCCTCACCAACCTCGAGATCATGATCCCATTCGTGCGTACGCTGGAAGAGGCCGCCGGCGTGGAGCGTCTGCTCGGTGAGAATGGCCTGAAACGTGGCGAGGGAGGCCTGCGCGTGATCATGATGTGCGAGCTGCCGTCGAATGCGGTGCTGGCTGAGGAATTTCTCGAATATTTCGATGGCTTCTCGATCGGCTCGAATGACATGACGCAGCTGACCCTCGGCCTCGATCGCGACTCCGGCCTGATTGCGCACAGTTTCGACGAGCGCAATCCGGCGGTGCTCAAGATGCTGGATATGGCGATTACCGCGTGCCGAAAGGCCGGCAAGTACGTGGGTATCTGCGGCCAGGGCCCGTCCGACCATCCTGATCTGGCGAAGTGGTTGCTTGACCGCGGGATCAGCAGCATCTCGCTGAACCCGGATACCGTGATCGATACCTGGCTGTACCTGGCCGGCCAGACGCGCGACTGATTGTATGCACCGAAGAACGGGGCCTCGCGGGCCCCGTTCACCTGCCGGGTACGGCCGTGAACGAAGCGGTCTTTGAGCTGCGCAGCAGTCGAGGCTCGATCACCGACGCTTCCACCGGACGATACAGCAGGAATCCCTGTGCCAGGTCGCAGCCTTCACCGTGCACGTAGTCCATCTGGGCCTGGGTCTCGACGCCCTCCGCCAGGACCCGCTTGCCCATGCTGTGCCCCATGGCGATTACCGCCTTCACGATCGCGCAGTCCATCTTGCCCTCTGGCAGGTCTTTGACGAAGGCGCGGTCGATCTTGAGGATATCGACCGGCAGGTTCTTCAGGTAGCCGAGGGATGAATAACCGGTGCCAAAGTCATCGAGCGAAATCGTACTGCCGCGTTCACGCAGGTCGGAAAGCCTGGCAATCGTCTGTTCCGAGGCATCGATCAACGCGTGCTCGGTCAACTCGATGCCGATATCGGCCGGGCTGATCCCCGCATCGTCGACCACCTGCAGCAGTTGCGGAATCATTTCATTGATCAGCTGGCTGGCGCCTGAGAAATTGATGTCGATGCGAACGTCGTGGATACCCTGGCGCTTCCATTGCGCACGTTGGCGTATGGCCTCGGTGATCACAAACGATTGTATCTGACGCATCAGCACGGACTGTTCGGCGATCGGGATGAATTCACCTGGTGGGATCTCCCTGCCTTCACGGCGCCAGCGCAGCAGTGCCTCGCAACTGCAGATGCGCCCACTGGCAATCTCGACCTGGGGCTGGTACACGAGATACAGATCGCCGTCGGCAAGCGCCTCGCGCAATCCCTGCTCGATCTGCTGGCGTCTGGCCAGGGCCTCATTCATGGTTGTGGTGTAGAAGCGATAACAGTCGCGGCCCGCTTCTTTCGCGGTGTACATCGCGGCATCCGCCGTTCGCAGCAGGTCGCTGGGGGATTCAGCGTCATCGGGGTAGATGCTGATGCCGATGCTCACCGAAACAAAGAGTTCCCGTTCCGCGACCTGGATCATCGGTTGCAATGCCTCAAACACTTTTCGCGCGACATGCTCGATCTGTTTGGCGCCCGGCATGCTGGAAAGAAGAATGACGAATTCGTCACCGCCGAAACGCGAAAGCAGGTCGTAGCTGCGCAGGCATCCGGACATTCGCTCGGCAACGATCTTCAGCAGTTTGTCTCCTGCTTCATGGCCGAAGGAGTCGTTGATGTTCTTGAAATTGTCGAGGTCGATGAACAGCAGGGCGAGCTTGCGGCCGAAACGCTCGGCCTCGGCCACGCGCAGGGTCAGTTGCTCATCCAGAAGATAGCGGTTCGGCAGTCCGGTCAACGCGTCCAGTGTGGCCATGCGTTCGAGTGCGCTTTGTGCCTCGAGGCGGCGATCATATTCAGATTGGGCACGCCGGACCTGTCGACGGTAGCGCCGAAGCTGGTAGACCAGGATGAGTCCCAGCAGCTGCAGGGTGACAACGCTGCCGGCAAGCTGCCAGCCCAGCTGGGCGATCGCCCGGTACGTCGGTTCGAGTGTCTTTTCCAGGACCATGGTGGCATGACCGCGGTAGGAGAAGGGGATCGCGGTCCTGTGCTGTTGCGTGCGGGCACCGGGTGCATCACGGCGGAACTCCCCGAGAATGAACCCGTTGTCGGCAGTCAGGTCCAGGCGCACCGTGCCGCTGTTGAGGCTGCCCCATGATGCGATCTGTTCCCGCGCCTGCTGGTACTCGCCGGCACGTAGCGCGGCTGCCAGGATGTGCTGGACATAGCCTGCCTCCGTCACCAGCTGTTCCTGCGCGCGATCGAGCCGGGTGTTTTTCTCATTGAGAAAGATCAGCGTCGTGATCAAGATGGCGACCAGGCTCATCACGCCCCAGGTGGCCGCCAGGCCGCGCAGATGGCTGGACTCAGCGCCCGGCATCCTGCCCATCCTGCTGGTCGTCTTGTTGTCCTGTCATTGTCAGCAACTTGCGCAGAGGGTCGTAGTCACGGTCCGACACTGGGACGAGACCGGTGGCGTCGCGGTGCAGAGCCTTGAGCGCCAGCATTCCCTCGGGGTCGTCGGCGATGCCGAGCAGCAGCATGCGGATCTTTTCCACCAGCAGTGGCGGCATATCGCCACGGGCCACAAACAGGTGCTCCGAAACCTCGGGCATTCTCGCCAGTGATCGGAGTCCGCGCTCGCTGAAATCCTCGTAGACCTCGCTCTTGATCGCCCCCGCATCCATCTGGCCGCTCAGCACCGCCAGTGCAACGTTCGAGTGCCCACGGTAGTTGGCGTAGTGGCTGAGATCACCCAGGGATATCCCGGCCGCGGCGAGTACCGCCTGGGGGACGACCGTGCTCATGGTGGACTCGGGATCACCGAACGCAAATGCCTTGCCACGAAGCTCGGTGACATGCTGCAGCGGGCTGTTGTCCCGCACCACGATGTGGCCGACCAGGACCGCCTTGCCATTGCGTTCGAGGCGCGCGAGCAGCGGCTTGCTGCCGTGCTTCTCGACCATGTGGACATAGGAAATCGGCCCGAGGTAGGCGATATCGATGCGGTCGTGCCCGACCTCGTCGACGTGTTCGGCATAGTCGCGCCCAACCTTTACCTTGACCGTCACGCCGAGTGATCTGGCGAGGTAGTGCGCAAGCGGCTGGAAGCGGTTCTGCAGCTCGCCGTACGAGAGGTAGGGATGCACACCGAGCAGAAGGGGCTGCCCGGCAGGGTCCGCCGCGTGCACAGCGACGTTGTGACCCAGCAGGAGGGAAAACACCATCCATGCCCCGATCACCCGACGGATGCGGTCTCGGCGATGGCCTGGGTCGTTTCGCATGTTTTGTACCCGTGTCCGGATGAAATCCTCACCCTTTTTCCCTGGGGCTGGCGCAGCTGCGCGTCCTGGCGGCAGCTTGCGACGTGGACGCTGATGCTATCGGCCGCGGCGGCGGGCGCTTGAGGACAGGCGATCAGGCGGGTGCAGGCGGGGTTGATGCCTCGTCGATACCTGAGGCAAGGCGGCGAAGCGGAGAATTAATGTCGACATAATCGAAAAATCAATGGTAGAAAACCGCCTAAGAGGTCGTCTTTCCAGATCTTCACGCTAAAATTGTCGACACTTTGTGCCATTGCATTAACCTGAGTCGATCGAAAACGGGCACGGCCACGGTTCTGTCGGGGACGATGCGAAAGTAGCCTGGCTGATCCACGCATACAAAAAAGGGGGAATAAATGAGCAATTACAAGGCGCTCTATCAACGTTCGCTGGCAGACCCGTCCGGTTTCTGGGGCGAGGCCGCGGCGTCGCTGCATTGGGACCAGCCCTGGGACCGGGTACTCGATCCGGATGCCAGACCGGTGCCACGCTGGTTCCCCGGCGGCAAGCTGAACACCTGTTTCAACGCCGTTGACCGCCACGTCGAGGCCGGCCGCGGTGAGCAGGCGGCACTGATCTATGACTCGCCGGTTACCGGTCAGAAGAAAACCTACTCCTATACCCAATTGCGCGATGAGGTCGCAGCCTTCGCCGGCGCTCTGCGCGCGCAGGGGATATCCAAGGGTGACCGTGTCCTGATCTACATGCCGATGATCCCTGAAGCGGCGATTGCGATGCTGGCGTCAGCCCGACTGGGTGCCGTGCACTCGGTGGTGTTCGGTGGCTTCGCCGCCAACGAGCTGGCGACCCGGATCAACGATGCGAAGCCGAAGGTCATCGTCAGCGCATCCTGCGGGATCGAGCCAAACCGCGTCGTGGTCTACAAACCATTGCTCGATGAGGCGATGAAAATCTCGGTACACAAGCCGTCGGCCTGCATCATCAAGGCGCGGCCACAGGCCGAGGCGCCGCTGACCGAAGGCCGCGACCTCGACTGGGATGCCGTGGTGGGCGCCGCACAACCGGCCGAGTGTGTCCCGGTCGATGCGACCGATCCGCTGTATATCCTGTACACCTCCGGCACCACCGGACAACCCAAGGGCGTGGTGCGCGACAACGGTGGTCATGCGGTGGCCATGCACTGGACCATGAAGCATATCTATGATGTCGAGGCAGGCGACGTGTACTGGGCAGCCTCTGACGTCGGTTGGGTGGTCGGGCACAGCTACATCGTCTACGGTCCGCTGCTCGCCGGCTGCACGACATTGATGTACGAAGGCAAGCCGGTCGGTACGCCTGACCCTGGTGCCTTCTGGCGCGTGATCAGTGAGTACGGCGTCAAGGTGCTGTTCACCGCGCCGACGGCATTCCGGGCGATCAAGAAAGAAGACCCGAATGGTGAGTTCCTGAAGAAATACGATCTGTCGTGTATGCAGGCATTGTTTCTTGCCGGCGAGCGCTGTGACCCGGACACCCTGTTCTGGGCGCGCGACAAGCTCGGCAAGCCGGTGGTGGATCACTGGTGGCAGACCGAGACCGGTTGGGCGATTGCGGCCAATCCGATGGGCATAGAGCCGATGGAGGTGAAGCCGGGCTCGCCGACGGTGGCGATGCCTGGGTACGACGTGCGCATCCTCTCGGAGGAGGGCGCCGAGATGGCCGACGGCGACATGGGCAACATCGTGATCAAGCTGCCGATGCCGCCGTCCTGCCTGCCGACCCTGTGGGGCAACGACCAGCGTTTCATCGATTCCTACCTGAGCAAGTATCCCGGGTATTACCTGACCGGCGACGCGGGCTACCGTGACAAGGACGGTTACCTGTGGATCATGAGTCGCACCGACGATGTCATCAACGTGGCCGGGCACCGTCTGTCGACCGGCGCGATGGAGGAGGTGCTCGCCGGTCATGCCGACGTGGCGGAATGTGCGGTGATCGGTGTGGCCGATGCGCTCAAGGGCCAGCTGCCGCTGGGCATGGTGGTGCTCAAGGCCGGCGTCGAGCGCGATGAGAAGGAGGTACTGGCCGAACTGGTGAAGCGTGTGCGTGACCTGATAGGCCCGGTTGCTGCGTTCAAACTGGTAGCGGTGGTCAAGCGCCTGCCGAAGACAAGGTCCGGCAAGATCCTGCGTGGCACCATGGTGAAGATCGCCGATGGAGAGGACTACAAGATGCCGGCGACCATCGACGATCCGGCGATCCTCGACGAAATCGCCGAATCCCTGCGCAGCCTCGGTTATGCCAAGGGCTGAGGCGACGGCCACGCAGCAACCGGACGGCGGCCTGTCCGCCGTCGTCGGCGGCACCATCCCCGATCGCATCTTCTCGCTGCTGCGCGAAGCGATCGTGGAGGGTGACATTCCGCCGGGCAGCAAGATCAGCGAGCCCGAGCTGGCGCGCCGCTACGGCATCAGTCGCGGCCCGCTGCGTGAGGCGATCGGGCGCCTGGAGGCCTGCGGACTGGTGGTGCGCCGGCCCAATGTCGGTGCGCGCGTGGTGACCATGAGCAGTCGCCAGTTGCTGGAGATCTTCCATGTGCGCGAGGCGCTGGAAGGCATGGCGGCACGGCTGGCGGCGCAGAACATGAGTGACGAGGAGATCGTGGATCTGCGACGTCTGCTGGAGCAGCACGGGCAACAGATCGCGCAGGATGCCGACCATGCGTACTTTCAGCGTGAAGGCGATCTGGATTTCCACTACCGGATTGTCCAGGGCAGTCACAATGCGCGCATCGTCGATCTGTTGTGCAACGACCTCTACCACCTGGTGCGCCTGTACCGCTACCAGTTCGGCATGGCGAGCAAGCGCGGCCCGCGGGCATTCGTTGAGCACGAACACATCGTGGATGCGATCGAGCGCCGCGATGCGGAGATGGCCGAACTGATGATGCGTGCCCACGTGCGCGCCTCGCGGGAGAACGTCGAGCGCCTGCTCGCCGCACGCAAGTAACTTTTCCGCCACCGGACCGGAGGCATCGGCCGCCAGGCGCGTGCCCCGGGAAGCCTGGCAAGCAACGCAATCGGGAAACCAAATGACTATCGAATCAGCAGGCAGGAAATTCAGGGACGCGGTGGCTGGCGAAAAGCCGCTGCAGTGCATCGGCGCTATCAACGCCTACCATGCGCGGCTGGCCGAGGCCACCGGCTACAAGGCGCTGTACATCTCCGGCGGCGGTGTTGCCGCCGGTTCTTGCGGCATCCCGGATCTCGGTATCACCACGATGGAAGACGTGTTGACCGATCTCAAGCGGATCACTGATGTCACAACCCTGCCGGTGCTCGTGGATATCGACACCGGTTGGGGCGGCGCGTTCAACATCGCGCGCACGGTGCGTTCGATGATCAAATGTGGGGCGGGAGCGGTCCACATCGAAGACCAGGTACAGCAGAAGCGCTGTGGTCATCGGCCGAACAAGGCCATCGTGTCGCAAGTGGAGATGGTGGACCGGATCAAGGCGGCGGTCGACGCGCGGACCGATCCGGACTTCGTCATCATGGCACGCACCGATGCGCTTGCGGTCGAGGGCATGCAGTCGGCCATCGACCGCGCCGGCGCCTGCGTCGAGGCCGGGGCAGACATGATCTTCCCCGAGGCCATCAATGAGTTGCCGCAATACCGTGAGTTCGTCGATGCGGTAAAGGTCCCGGTGCTTGCCAACATCACCGAGTTCGGGGCGACGCCACTGTTTACCACAGAGGAACTGGCGGGCGCCGGCGTCAGCATTGCGCTGTACCCGCTGTCGGCGTTCCGCGCCGCGAATGCGGCGGCACTCAGGGTCTACCAGACCTTGCGCGCCGAAGGCACACAGAAGAACGTGATCGATATCATGCAGAGCCGCATGGATCTCTACGACTACCTGGGTTACCACGCGTTCGAACAAAAGCTCGACCAGCTGTTCGAATCGGAAGCCGACTGACTGTTGCAACCGCAGGACGGGATCGGTTCTGCCGAGGCCGGCCAATGACATCTGGAGCCAGAAACAATGAGTGAACAAGTCCTACCCAAAGCCAAGAAGTCCGTCGCCCTGTCGGGCACCGTCGCGGGCAACACCGCCATCTGTACGGTCGGCAGGACCGGCAACGATCTGCACTATCGCGGCTACGATATCCTCGATTTTGCCGAGACCTGTGAGTTCGAGGAGATCGCCCATCTGCTGGTCCACGGCAAGTTGCCGACACAGGCCGAGTTGACTGCCTACAAGGCCAAGCTGCGCTCATTGCGCGGGCTGCCGGTGGCCGTCAAACAGGCGCTCGAGGCGCTGCCGGCCTCGGCGCATCCGATGGATGTGATGCGCACCGGCTGTTCCGTGTTGGGCTGCTGCCTGCCGGAGAAGGATGATCATGCCGAGCCCGAGGCACGCAATATCATCGACCGCCTGGTGGCCAGCTTCGGTTCGATGCTGTTGTACTGGTATCACTTCGCGGTCAATGGCAAGCGGATCGACGTCGAGACCGATGACGACACCGTCGGTGGGCACATCCTGCATCTGCTGCATGGCGAGAAGCCGCGCGAGTCCTGGGTGCGTGCGATGCATACATCGCTGATCCTTTACGCCGAGCATGAATTCAACGCCTCGACCTTCACTGCGCGCGTGGTGGCGGGCACCAACTCCGATATGCATTCGGCGATCACCGCGGCGATAGGCGCGCTGCGTGGTCCCAAGCACGGCGGTGCCAACGAAGAGGCGTTCCGCATCCAGAGTCGTTACGACGATCCCGACCAGGCCGAGGCGGATATCCGCGAGCGCGTCGGGCGCAAGGAGATCGTGATCGGCTTCGGCCACCCGGTCTACACCATCGGTGATCCGCGCAACGATGTGATCAAGCGCGTGGCGCGCAGCCTGTCCGAAGAAAATGGCAACATGAAGATGTTCAATGTCGCCGACCGCCTGGAGTCGGTGATGTGGGAGATCAAGAAGATGTTCCCCAACCTCGACTGGTTCTCTGCCGTGTCATACAACCAGATGGGCGTGCCCACCGATATGTTCACGCCATTGTTCGTCATCTCGCGCACTACCGGTTGGGGTGCGCATGTGATCGAACAGCGCCAGGACGGCAAGATCATCCGGCCGTCGGCGAACTATGTGGGGCCGGAGAATCAGTCGTTCGTGCCGATCGACAAGCGATGAGTTGGAATGACCTTTGAGCCGCTTGCCGTTACCCACGGGGATTTAGATGAATACCGAATACCGTAAGAACCTGCCGGGCACCCAGCTGGACTATTTCGACGCCCGTGCGGCGATCGATGCAATCGCGCCCGGTGCCTATGACGGTCTGCCCTATACCTCACGTGTGCTGGCCGAAAACCTGGTCCGGCGCTGTGATCCGGCGTCACTCGAGGATGCACTGAAGCAGCTGATCGAGCGCAGGCAGGAGCTGGATTTCCCCTGGTTCCCGGCACGCGTGGTGTGTCACGACATCCTTGGGCAGACCGCGTTGGTCGATCTCGCCGGCCTGCGAGATGCAATCGCCGAAAAGGGTGGTGATCCGTCGCAGGTCAACCCGGTGGTGCCGACCCAGTTGATCGTCGACCACTCACTGGCAGTCGAATGCGGCGGTGACGATCCGGATGCGTTCGCCAAGAACCGTGCGATCGAGGACCGGCGCAACGAGGACCGCTTCCACTTCATCAACTGGACCAAGAAGGCGTTCAAGAATGTCGACGTGATCCAGCCGGGTAACGGCATCATGCACCAGATCAACCTGGAGAAGATGTCCCCGGTGATCCATGCGCTCGATGGCGTCGCCTTTCCCGATACCCTGGTCGGCACCGACAGCCATACGCCGCATGTGGATGCGCTGGGTGTGATCGCGATTGGCGTCGGCGGACTGGAGGCGGAGAGCGTGATGCTCGGCCGGGCGTCGTATATGCGGCTGCCGGATATCATCGGTGTCGAACTGACCGGCCGGCGGCAGCCCGGCATCACCGCCACCGATATCGTGCTGGCATTGACCGAATTCCTGCGCAACCAGAAAGTGGTGTCGTCCTACCTGGAGTTCTTTGGCGAGGGTGCAGCCGATCTGACGCTTGGCGACCGCGCGACCATCTCGAACATGACACCGGAGTTCGGGGCCTCGGCCGCGATGTTCTATATCGACGACAAGACCATCGACTATCTCAAGCTGACCGGTCGCGAACCTGCGCAGGTCGAGCTGGTCGAGACCTACGCGAAACAGGCGGGCCTGTGGGCGGACAGCCTGAAGGGTGCGGTATACGGGCGTACCCTCACGTTCGACCTGTCCAGCGTGGTGCGCAACATTGCCGGCCCTTCCAATCCGCACCGCCGGGTGCCGACGTCCGAGCTGGCGGCGCGTGGGATTGCCGGAAAGGTCGAGAACGAGCCGGGCCTGATGCCGGATGGCGCCGTCATCATTGCGGCAATCACCAGCTGCACCAACACCAGCAACCCGCGCAATGTGGTGGCCGCCGGTCTGTTGGCGCGCAAGGCGAACGCGCTGGGCCTGGTGCGCAAACCCTGGGTCAAGTCCTCGTTTGCGCCCGGCTCCAAGGTGGCGCAGCTGTACCTGGAAGAGGCGGGGCTGTTGCCCGAGCTGGAAAAGCTCGGCTTCGGTATCGTCGGTTTCGCCTGCACCACCTGCAACGGCATGAGCGGTGCGCTGGACCCCGGGATCCAGCAGGAGATCATCGATCGCGATCTTTATGCCACCGCGGTGCTGTCGGGCAACCGAAACTTTGATGGCCGCATCCATCCCTATGCGAAGCAGGCGTTCCTGGCCTCACCACCGCTGGTCGTCGCCTATGCCATCGCCGGCACCATCCGCTTCGACATCGAGAACGATGCACTGGGAACCGATGGGGCCGGCAATCCTGTCACGCTGAAAGACATCTGGCCGAGCGACGAGGAGATCGATGCGATCGTCAACGCCAGCGTGAAACCCGAGCAGTTCCGACAGGTGTACATCCCGATGTTCGCGGCCTCGGTCGAATCGGGCGAAAAGATCAGCCCGTTGTATGACTGGCGCCCGCAGAGCACCTATATCCGGCGCCCGCCCTACTGGGAAGGGGCGCTGGCCGGCGTGCGGACGATGCGGGACATGCGGCCACTGGCGGTGCTGGGTGACAACATCACCACTGACCACCTTTCGCCATCGAATGCCATCATGGCGAGCAGTGCCGCTGGCGAGTACCTGGCGAAGATGGGACTGCCGGAAGAAGACTTCAACTCCTATGCCACACACCGCGGTGATCACCTGACGGCACAGCGGGCAACCTTCGCCAACCCGAAGCTGCTCAATGAGATGGTGCAGGAGAACGGACAGATCAAACAGGGTTCACTGGCGCGCATCGAGCCGGAAGGCAAGGTGACCCGCATGTGGGAGGCGATCGAGACCTACATGGCACGCAAGCAGCCGTTGATCATCGTCGCCGGCGCCGACTACGGTCAGGGTTCGTCGCGCGACTGGGCGGCCAAAGGCGTGCGGCTGGCGGGCGTCGAGGCGATCGTCGCCGAGGGCTTCGAGCGCATCCATCGCACCAACCTGGTGGGCATGGGCGTGCTGCCGCTGGAATTCAAGGCGGGAGAGACGCGCAAGACCTACACCATCGACGGTACCGAGACCTTTGATGTCGTTGGTGAGCCGACCCCGCGTGCCGAGCTGACGCTGGTGGTTCACCGCAGTAACGGAGAGACTGCCGAGGTACCGGTGACCTGTCGCCTGGATACCGCCGAAGAGGTGGCGATCTATCAGGCTGGCGGTGTGCTGCAACGGTTCGCCCAGGACTTTCTCGAATCGGCCGCGGCCGGTTGAATCAGGCAGGTGATCGCAATGACATCCGTACCCCAGATCAGAATACCGGCCACCTACATGCGTGGCGGCACCAGCAAAGGTGTGTTCTTCAACCTGGGCGACCTGCCGCAGGCGGCGCAGGTACCGGGTGAGGCACGCGACCGGCTGTTGCTGCGCGTCATCGGCAGCCCGGACCCTTATGGCAAGCACACCGACGGCATGGGCGGTGCGACATCGAGCACCAGCAAGACAGTCATTCTGGCCAAGAGCGGCAGACCCGATCACGACGTCGACTACCTGTTCGGTCAGGTATCGATCGACAGGCCTTTCGTCGACTGGAGCGGAAACTGCGGCAACCTGACCGCTGCGGTCGGCTCGTTCGCCATCGCCAGCGGCCTGGTGGATGCACAGCGGATCCCGCAGAACGGCGTCGCGGTCGTGCGTATCTGGCAGGCCAACATCCACAAGACGATCATCGCCCATGTGCCCATCAGCAACGGTGACGTGCAGGAGACCGGTGACTTCGAACTCGATGGCGTGACATTCCCGGCAGCCGAGGTGCAGGTCGAATTCATCGACCCCGCCGACGCCGGGGGCGCGATGTTCCCGACCGGCAATCTGGTGGATGACCTGGAGGTCCCCGGCGTCGGCACCTTCAAGGCGACGATGATCAACGCCGGTATCCCGACGATCTTTCTGGACGCCGCGGCCATCGGGTACAGCGGTACCGAGCTGCAGGACGCGATCAACGGCGACAACGCGGCCCTGTCGATGTTCGAGAACATCCGTGCCCACGGGGCGCTGTGCATGGGGCTGATCAGTGACATTACCGAGGCCGCCGGTCGTCAACACACCCCCAAGGTGGCCTTTGTCGCCCCACCGAAGGACTACCTGGCTTCCAGTGGCAAGCAGATTTCGGCCGCGGACATCGATCTCAATGTACGGGCGCTGTCGATGGGAAAACTGCATCACGCGATGATGGGCACCGCGGCGGTGGCGATCGGCACGGCCGCCGCGATCCCGGGCACCCTGGTCAACCTGGCGGCCGGCGGTGGTGACCGTAACAGCGTTACCTTCGGTCATCCATCGGGCACATTGAAGGTCGGTGCGGCGGCGAGCCGCAAAGGCGGCGAGTGGACAGTCGACAAGGTGGTCATGAGCCGCAGCGCGCGGGTGTTGATGGAAGGCTGGGTGCGTATTCCCGGCGACGCATTCTGAATCGGCGCGCCGGCCGGGGCGGCGCCCTTGACGCCACCGGCCGTGCGACGCACATTCGGACAGGTGAATCCATCCGTCCGTTCCCTTATCGATGTTGGCAACCCGTTGTGCCGGCTGGTGGCCGCTGCCGGGCTCAGCATATTCAGCGCGGCCGGCGTGGCGGCGTTCCAGTTCGGGTTTTCGGTCGATGACATCGAGGGGGAAGGCTGGCGTGCCGATGGCATTGCGATCAGCCTGAATGAAACCGCTGTCGATCACTACGCCGTCGCGATCACGGTGGCGAATCTGGTGCTGCCGGACAGCCATGGAACCCTCGAGGGTCTCCGGCTCGAATGTCCGGATGTGTCGCGCGACGGGTCCGGTTGGCTGTGTGAACACGGGCGTGTGCAGATCCAGGCATCGCCGATCCAGGCGCAGGAAGCGACCTGGCAGGGCAACTATTCCGACGACGGCCGCCTGCAGATTACAATACCCCGGCTGGCGGTGGCGCAGGGCACGGTTGCACTGGAACTGAATGCCAATGATGGCGTCTGGTCCGCACAGCTGCGGCCTCATCGCACCAAGATCGCACGACTGGCGGCCCTCAGCGGCCAGCTGGTACTGCCGACCGACTGGGGTATCGAGGGACGCGCCAGTGGCCTGGTCAAGCTGGGGGGCGGCCCTGCGGGCCTGGAGTCCGTCGACGCCGACCTGGTGTTCGACCAGCTTGCCTATGCTTCACCCGATGGCACCCAGGCGGCGGAGAAGGTGGTCATCAAGACCGAGCTGCGCGGGCGGGTACGCAAGGCCTTATGGCGCTTCGATGCCACTTTGGCCTGGCCCAGCGGCGCCGCTTATGCAGAGCCGCTTTTCATCGATGCCAGTGATGGACCTGTGACACTCAGCCTCTCGGGCAGCTGGTCGCCGCAGCAGGCGCGCCTGCAGCTGGACGGCGGGTCGCTGGAACTGTCAGGTACCGCGGCCGTCTCCGCAACCGGCCTGTTCCAGGGGCCTGGGCTCGCACCGAAGGACCTGACCATCGCCATGCACAGCGATGATGCCGGCCGGTTGTACGGGCGCCTGCTGCAGCCATTCCTGATCGGCACTCCGGCAGACGACATGCAGGTGGCCGGTCACGTCGGCCTGGTTCTGCACTTCGACGCACAAGGCATGGACCAGGCGGGCCTGGAGATCAAGGATCTCGCGTTGGAGGACCGACAGGGTCGCTTTGTGCTCGACCATACGGATGGCAGCATCGGTTGGGACCGCAGCGAGGAAGTACCGGTGTCGCGGCTGGCGATCGCCGGTGCCAGCATCTACCGTATCCCCACCGGCGCCTTCGACATCCGGGTGCGCTTCGCCGCCGATCGGGTCGACCTCGTGGGGCCGGTCGTGGTACCCGTGCTGGGCGGTTCGATCGCGCTCGACCGGTTCGCGCTGAGCGGCGCACTGATGGCCGGTGCCCGGCCGAAGTGGCAGGCCAGTGCCTCGTTGCGTGATGTCTCGCTGGAGGAATTGACCCGGACCCTGGAATGGCCACCGTTCAACGGCAGTCTGAGCGCACAGCTGCGCGAACTGAATTATGTCGAAGGGCTGTTCAGCGTCGGTGGCGGCCTCGAATTCAGCGCGTTCGGCGGTCGCATCGAGGTCAGTGGGCTGAGCATCCAGGATCCGCTCGGCACCGTGCCGGTGCTGAAAGCGGACGCGATCATGCGAGGGCTCGAACTCGAGGCACTGACGCAGACCTTCGCGTTCGGCCGCATCGAGGGCCGGCTGGATGCCGACATGCGCGGCATCCAGCTGGTCGGTTGGCAGCCCGACCGCTTCGACCTGCACCTGTATACGCCGCAGAACGATGACTCGCGTCACAGAATCAGTCAGCGCGCCGTGGAGAATCTGACCGAGCTGGGCAGTGGCGTGCCGGCCGGGCTGTCGGCCACCGTGCTCAGTGTTTTCGACGAATTTCGCTACGACAGGATTGACCTGAGGATACTGCTGCAGGGCAGTGTGGCCGACCTCGACGGGCTTGCGCGGCCGGATGGCGGCTATTACCTTGTGAAAGGTTCGGGTCTGCCCAGGATCGACGTGATCGGACGCAACCGCAGCGTCGCGTGGAAAGACCTGGTGGAACGCTTGCAACAGATTCAGGTCGAAGGGGCACAGATCAAATGATCGAGACGGGACGAGGCATGTTGAACAGGATTATCGGACTTCCACTGATGGTGTTGGCTTTGACGGCCTGCGTCACGATCAATATCTATTTTCCCGCGGCGGCGGCGGAGGAGGCCGCGCGCACCATCGTACGCGATGTGCTCAAGAGCGAGCCGCAGGAACAGACACCTCCGGCCAAGCCGGATGACAAGCAGTCGTATACACCGCAGGGGCACCCACTCGCCATTGCATTCGGGGTGATGATGGAGGCACTGGTGGCGCCGGCGCAGGCGGCACAGGCCGACATCAATATCAATACCGCGGCGATCAGTGCGATCCGCGCCAGTATGCAGAAACGCCAATCCAGGCTGGCGCCGTTCTATCGCAGTGGCGTGGTGGGCTTCGACAACAGGGGCTCGGTGACGATTCGTGATCTCAACGCCGCCGCGTTGGGTGAACGCAACCAGGTGAAAAAACTGGTGGCGGACGAGAACGCCGACCGTGCGAAGCTGTACAGCGAGATCGCCCGTGCCAATGGCCATCCGGAATGGGAGGCCGAGGTACGCGGCACCTTCGCCAAGGTGTGGGTTCAGGAGGCATTGCCCGGATACTGGCTGCAGGACGCCAGTGGCGGTTGGCGTCAACGCTGACCGGTGACCGACGCGTCAAGCTGACAGGGCCGTTGTTGCCCTGTCAGTAACATTTCGTCGACACCTGATCACTTGCCGTTCTTGCCGCCACAGACCACCTTCGGCGGTAGTAGCCAGCGCAGTTCGCCGACCCCGAACTCGATCTGCTGCCAGGCCTCGATTTCCAGATCGACGCGCAGCATTGCACCGGTCGGTACGCGGATCAGTGCTTTCCCGACGAGGCGGCCGGCGAGGTCGGACCAGGTCGGTTCGTGACCGGTGAGCAGCAGGCAGTCGGGGGCGTCGTCCAGACCCTTCAGCCAGCCGAGCATGGCAGTGGCCGAACTCTCGTACAGCGCGCTGTCGATCCGTATCGGGCATTTCCAGTGGCCGGCCCGGGCGGCCAGATGCAAGCTTTCGCGGGCACGTATCGCCGACGAGCTGACCGCGAGCCCGGGCACCTGCCGGGTCTTGCTCAGCATGCGCCCCATGCAGCGTGCAGCGTCCTTGCCGCGACTGGTCAGTGGTCGTTCATGGTCGGTGCTGTAGGGGCTGTCCCAGTCGGATTTTCCGTGGCGAAACAGGATCAGGCTGAGCATCGTTTGCTTTCCGTCAAGTGCGCGGTGGCGATTACGCTAACACGACGCCCGGCTTCAAGCCCACACTGAATCAAACATCCGGATATCGAAAAGGTGGGTTTTGGTGCCTTTGTCCGGGATAGGTCGGTACCTCGTCGATTCGACCGGTGAGCCAGGAGTGCTGTCCATGTGCTGGTTTGGCGAGCAACTAAGTCGACTGAGCGTCGAACGGCTGTTCACCGCGCTGTTTCTCGCCGTCCTGCTCGGCGCATGCGCGACCTCGCCGCTTGGTCGTTCTGAGCTGCTTGGATTCATACGGGATGGCCAGACCACGCGTGAGGAGACTTATCTGCACCTCGGCGAACCGACTTCGTTCTACGAGGGTGGTCGCATCATGAGTTTTCGTCTTGGCGAAGACGGTGGTGGCTACTTTCCACTGGAGAAGTCCCCCGGTTTCTCCGGGGTCAGATCCAGCCTGATCCTGGTGTTCGATGAAAACGGGGTTCTAAAACGCCATGCTTTGGTCCAGGTCAAGGCCCCCTGAGATGCGACATTCCTGGAATCCCGGCGCATATGGGCGCGGAGCAGTGCTGTTGCTGGCCCTTGTGTTGTCCGCGTGCCCGGTGCCGCTGCCCTCGGGTTATCGCGGTGCGTCGCGGGAAAACCTCGACGTCGGAGTCAGCAAACAGTTGAAGAAAGGCGTTACCACGCGCGCAGATGTGCTGTTGCTGCTCGGTGAGCCGGACGGCATTGGCCCGGATGACGCGTGGTTTGCGTACGGTTCGGTCTATGGAAGAGGCGGGGTCGTGTTCGTGCTGTTCGCGGGAGGTGGTGCCGCAGGCGCGGGTGGCGAAAAAATGGAATACCGCCGCCTGGTGATCAGCTTCGATCCGCAAGGCCTGATGACCGACGCTGATTTCGTCGATCGAGAATGCTGGGAGGGCATCGTTGGTGTGGGTTCCGGCGGCGGCCGGTCGCCGCCTTGCCTGAAAATCGACGCACCAAATGGTACGGACGCTGCAGTGCCCGAAACACACGAATCGCGTTGACGACACCCGCACAGGCGGGCGCTCACAATGTGATTACGCGTTGTTCAGTCGGGTTTGCGCAACAGGTCTACCCGCAACGGGGTGAGAAACTCGGCAATGCCGTCATCGTCGACATGCGGCAGAAACCGCTGTTTCACCGTCTCGTACAGGGCATCGTCGATATCGAATTCTGAATGGGTGGCGCCGATGATGCGGCGCTCGAATTCCTCGAAGCCCTCGAATCGCGTCGTATTGAAAAAATGGACCTCCTGCTGCAACTCGAACAGGCCGGACTCCACCGCACGCACGGTGGCCGCAAACGCAGCTTCACGGACCGTTTTCTCGTCGTTGAACAGGCGCAGGATATCGTTGAAGTCACCGGCATAGACCGGCTCGGAGATGTACGCCAGTCCACCGGGCCGCAGTACCCGCGCGATCTCGCGAAACGCGGCGTCCATGTCATCGACGGGAACGTGGTGCAGCGACTTGAGCATGATGACGGCATCGACCGATGCATCCGGCAGGTCGATCGCCTGGGCACCGCCGTACACGAAACTCACATTGGGCAGATCCGGGATCAGCAGGTTTTTCTCGTGCTGGATACGGTCCACCTCCATCGCGACGATCTCGCGCAGTGGGAAGGACTCGGCAAGTCGGCGCGTCGTGAACGCCGCGCCACAGCCCAGCTCCAGCAGGCGGGCATTGTCGAGTGGTAACAGTTTGCCGATCTGGTCGAAATCGGATGAACGCGGCAGCTTGCCGTCAAGCGCGATCTGCATCATGTCAAACAGGGTTCCGTTTTTTTGACAGTTTATGCAGTGCCGCTGCCGATTGACAATGCGTGATCGCAATGGTCTGCCGTGGACAGAAGCGGATAACAGGCATGGCCCGGCGCTGCATAGACCGACAATTGACGCAAATGGGTGGTATGTTGCCGATCGATGCCGGTCGATGACGGCGCCCGTGCAAGCTGCAAGGAAAAACCGGTGGCCATCGAGACACCCGAACAGCATGAAGCCCTGATCAGGGCGCTGATGGACACGGCCCGCTGGCCGCAGGGCGGTGGCGACCGAAGGCGGATCGACACGCATATCTCCAGTGTCATTCTCGCCGGCAACCTTGCCTACAAGATCAAGAAGCCCCTCGATCTGGGTTTTCTCGACTTCGTCAGCCTGCAGGCGCGCGAACAGGCCTGTCGTGAGGAACTGCGCCTGAACCGGCGTCTGGCACCTGATATCTACCTGGATGCGCTGCCGGTCACCGGTTCCGTCGATGCGCCTCGGGTCGACGGTGGAGGCCCGGCGATCGACTGGGCTGTGGTAATGCGGCGCTTCGATCCGGACGCCATCCTCTCCAATCTGGCGGCGGAGTTGACCCCCTCGCTGATCACGCGTCTGGCGCAACGCGTCGCCGGGTTTCATGCCGGCGCGGCGGTGAGTCCCGACACCGCGCCTTATGGCGGTCCGGAAGCCGCGCTGGCGCCGATGCGCGACAACTTCGATCAGATCACCGGGCTGACCGGCGACGGGCATCCATCGCTGAATGGACTGCGGGCCTGGACACTGGAGCGGTATGCGGACCTGCTCGACACCCTGTGTCGACGCAAGGCCACGGGCCATGTGCGCGAATGCCATGGCGATCTGCACCTGGGCAATGTCGCCCTGATCGACGGTGAGCCGGTGGTATTCGATGCCATCGAGTTCAGTCCCGGCCTGCGTTGGATCGATACGCAAAACGACGTC
>Ga0116152_10001149_pt1 | contig 21664 bp, 19 predicted proteins | sample AD_UKC119_MetaG_FD_89894 | JGI IMG/M metagenome (GOLD analysis project Ga0116152, IMG submission 89894) | Active sludge microbial communities of municipal wastewater-treating anaerobic digesters from Hong Kong - AD_UKC119_MetaG | ecosystem: Engineered > Bioreactor > Anaerobic > Digestate...
AACGCAGGTCAGCTCCCTGTTGACTCTCACAGTCTGATAGCAATGTGTGCCCCGCGGCTTACTTTTATTAGCTACGGGATACCCGAAAAAGGTGATGCAAAATGGCTCGACCAGAAAGGCAGCTATATGGCGACAGTAGCTGCCGGTGCGGTTTTCAGGCTTCTCGGGGCAAAAGATCTTGGTGTCTCAAACGATTACAGAAAAGAAGAGATGCCCCCCTATAATACCGGCCTGCTTGAAGGTGATCTGGCCTGGCGGCAGCATGACGGCGGACATACCGATGCTCCTAATATGAAGTATTTCATAGAATGGGCTAACAGAAAAATTAACTATAATCCTGTCAGACAGGGAGGAAGATGAAATTTCGCCGGGAGACTATTACTGCTTAATGGTAATGCGGCCGGCAAAACCACCTCTTTCGAGGAGGGCAATAGTCAGCACAGAACCTGAATCGACAACTGTTAACTCTCTTTTCATTGTATCATGAGTGTCATCAGTGAACAGGAGAGCGTCATATTTTTTTGATCCTTCAAGGAAGTTCAGAGAGATGCTGACCGTTCTTGCCGAGTCGGTCATTCCGGCAACATACCAGTCAGATCCTTTTCTACGGGCGATCACGATATGGCTTGCAGGGTAACCTTCAATGAATCTTGTCTCGTCCCATGCTGCCGGTATATTAGCTATCAGTTCCCTTCCCGGCCATTCAAGGAGTTTTTTCCCGTGTTCAGCGTAGATTTTCAATCCGGCCTCATATACAACAGGCATTGCCAGCTGATATGCATGTGTTCCGGGTGACCGTTCAAAATGAATTACTGTATAACTGACGGGGCCCATAATATTCCTGGTGTAGGGGATTGTAAGATCATTTGCCGGCGGCTTCGCCCTTCTCTCCATACCGTCGACACCCTCGAGTGTCATCAGGTTGGGGAACTGTCTCCTTTCACCCGAAGGCATGGTATTTCCATGCAACTCAAGCAGAAAACGGTTCTCAATAGCCAGTTCAAAGATCCAGTCCCTCATCTTCAGGCTTCGCTGTGTGTCTTCGTAATCTCTCCATTCCCTGGGATTTTCACTTAGTGTGTTATGGTCGAAAAAGTCTATCTTGGCTCCTTTCAGGCCCCATGAAGCATATAATTTCATTGTTTCTGCAGCTTTTTCCGGGATGTCGAATTCACGGGTGTGGGCCCAGCCTATAACATTAACATTTTTACTCCCTGCATATCTGACAATGGCAGGAACAGAGTCGTCTCCTCCCCACTTGTTTGCAAATCCGGCATCAGCCATATAGTAATCCCACCCCATTTCAGCGGCAGCATCTATCCACATTCGTGGTTTATCGGCATCTTTGGCAATATAATCCCACATCACGTTACCGGGTTTTATCCAGTCTTTCATTGAGCCATCATCATTCAGGTACTGACTCCGGGTCGGGGGATTGAGGTTTTCCATCATATACGACTCTACAATCTTTCCCGGGTTATCGGGTGAAATGATGATCATTCTCCAGGGCGAAGCAAATGGCAGATCAGTAATTACGGGGCCGGTTTTTTCCTGGTCGAGGGGAAAGCAATAAAGAAGCGTTGATCCTTCGCGTTTGAAGTGGGGCTGGATATAGTTACCATAGGTAGCCGCCTGTCCGACCAGCACAAAATGTTTACTCTCTTTCAGCTCTGCCAGCACCGGAGTCGAAAGCAGGTCGTTATCGATCGGACCCAGTGCGCTTTCATAGCCGTATCTGTTAGGGTGTGGCTGGCCCCAGTATGTAAAAGTATTTCCCGCCAGTGATACGGCAGAGCTTTCATTATGTATTGTAATTTGCCCTTTGCCTCCTGTCTCATATCTGAATGCCACTCCGTCGTTATATATCCTGAAACGGATATCCAGTTTACGATTGGCTTTTTTAAGGGTAAGCAGCAGTTCATTTGCTTTATTATGGTATGTTGATACTTTTCCCTGGGGAAGAGAGTAAGTTTCATCCAATGACCCGTGTTCAGCTTTTGTAAGTTTCACTCCGTATGTGAAATCCCCGGCATCAGTGTTCAGACCCATTGAGCCGGGCAGAAGTATTTGCTGATTTCCCCGGAAGACACTATATTCCAGTGAGCCATTATCGCTGTTGTATTCAATTACAGCCGTCAGATTACCGTCGGGTGATACCACCCTGAATTCAGATTGTTTTGTACATGATCCTGTAATAGAGCCAATTAACAGAATCGCAAAAAGAAAAGTAAGACTTCTCATTATAATAAAGGATAAATTGTTTCCGTGAAGATCGTAAATTTTTACAGACCGAAGACCCAGGCTGCAAGTGAAAAGTATATCCAGACTCCAAGAATATCGGCTACAGAAGTAATCAGCGGTGCGCTTGCTGTTGCAGGGTCGATTTTCAATTTAGTGAAAACAAATGGTATGGTCAGTCCCACAAGACTGCCTGCCATAACTGCAACCACCATTGTAGTAGCCACAACGGGAATTATTTGAGGTTCCCTGAATATGGCAATAAGGGAAACTCCTGCAGCCATTGTAGCTCCCAGGAGAAAAGAAACCAGCAGCTCTTTTCCTGCAAGTCTGAACCAGTCTTTTGCTTCCACCTCACCGGTGGCCAGAGAACGTATCATAAGGGTTGCCGACTGAGAGCCGGCATTACCGCCGCTTCCGATAAGAAGAGGGAGGAAGAACATAAGTGACACCATCGACTGGATCACATTTTCAAAACCGGATATCGCTACACCGGAGAAGATATTCATGAACACAAGGACTGTAAGCCAGAGGATGCGTTTCTGGTACAGGAATGTAGCCCTTGCTTTAAGAGGATTTATAATAGCCTCCTGAAAGGACCCGAATTTATGAAAGTCCTCTGTGACCTCTTCTTCCTCCACGTCCATAATATCGTCGAATGTTACGATACCAACGAGAATTCCATCCGAATCGGTGACGGGAAGAGCAACGCGGTCATGATCTTTAAAAACGCGTATTGCGGATTCCTGGTCGTCGTAAGCGTTGAGTGAGATGTAGCGGTTGTCCTGTAATTCACTTATGGTCTGTCCGGGATCTGCCAGTATTATATGCCTGATCTTAATGTCATCGATCAGTCTCCATGTATCATCGACAATGTAGATGACATTGAGGGTTTCGGAATTATGACCGAATTTCCTGATATGTTCGAGAGTCTGGGCAACGGTGAAATAGGATTTGACTGCAACAAATTCAGGGGTCATCAGCCTTCCGATACTGTCTTCGGGATACCCGAGCAACTGAATCGTTATTTTTCTTTCTTCGGGAGAGAGAAGCTGTATCAATCTCTGGGAAACCTGTCCGGGAAGCTCTTCAAAAAACGCAGTTCTGTCATCAGGATCCAGATCGTTAAGCAGCGATGACAGTCTGCTGGAATTTCTTGCCAGCCCTTCAATTATCTGTTCCTGTTTCTCATATGAAAGTAACTGGAATGTGTTTTTAGCCTGGTTATTTGTTAGCAGCCTGAAAGTTACTATATCCTCTCCGGGGTCCAGCTGATCAATTAGTTCAGCTATAACCACGTCGTCAAGCCCTGACAGCTCGGAACGCAGTCGTTTCCATTCTTTTTTCTCAATAAGTTCCTGGAATTCAGTGATTGTTTCAAACATGGCAATGTCTCCTTACAACCTTTTGTCCGTAAGGAGACCCTGAGATCTTCCCTACGGAGATTTTACATCCAAATTACATCGACAGGGGTCTTCGTCCATCTCAATTAGTTTACGGTGTGCAAAATTAGATTATTTTTTATCCTTTATGGTCTTTTCCCTGATTATTTCTGCAGAATTTTCATTTCTATCTTTTAATTCTGTTGCCCTGGATTGGTTTTTTGTCCGACTGATGTAAAAAAGACAACAAATATTGCCATGATAATAAATGAATTAATGAAGGTACATGACTTCAGAAAGCATACAGACCCGGAGTTCCGGCAAAGGGTCATTCAGAGGAAAACTACAGGTTATCCGGAGGTGAAATTCTGTGTATTAATACCCATCTGATCTGATGGAACATGTCACCGGTCCGTGTTTATTTTCTTATTATAAATGAAGAAACCAGACAGGGCTGAAAGTGCTGCCAGTAGCCCTGCAGGATATGAAATAACTGCAGGTAGTGAAAAACCTTCAGGGGCAAAGAGAATATAAGTACATGTGACTGCAGTCATGAAGACTGCAGGAACGAGTGTTATCCAGAAAAATTTATGGTTTTGTGCCAGGTAAACTGTTATTGCCCAGAGAACAAATGTTGCGAGTGTCTGGTTCGACCAGGCAAAATAGCGCCAGATAATATCGAAATTCACAAGAGTCAGGAGGAAGCCAATGGTAAATAGCGGTATGCTGATGAGAAGTCTGTTTTTTATCGGTCCCTGTTTGAAACTGAGGAAGTCAGCCACAATCAGCCGGGCGCTTCTGAAGGCGGTATCCCCCGATGTTATTGGTGCGGCAACAACTCCCAGGAGAGCAAGCAAACCACCGAATTTTCCAAGGAGCGAGTTAGATATTTCGTTAACCAGGAAAGCCGCATTACCCTGATGTTCTGTCATTACGATGTTCAGTTCGCGTATGCCTCCGTAGAATGACATTCCAATGGCTGCCCATATCATGGCTACAACTCCTTCGGTGATCATTGCTCCGTAAAAAACCCTTCTTCCCAGTTTTTCATTTGTTATGCATCTTGCCATCATCGGCGACTGCGTGGAATGGAATCCTGAAATGGCACCGCATGCGATTGTTATGAACATCATGGGAAAGACCGGGAATTTTTGTGCATCAACATGAAAATTCCTGAAGTTCCCGGGGCTCAGCTCAGGTATGTTGAAACCTTTCACGAACAGGGCAGTTATCAGTCCCAGTGCCATAAAGATGAGGGCAAAGCCGAAAAGAGGATATATCCGGCCGATAATCTTGTCGATAGGCAGTAAAGTTGCGAGAAGGTAATAAATAAAGATAATCCATACCCAGAATGTCATTGACAAAGCATCGGGATTAAGGCCTGCAAGGATCTTTGCCGGTCCCATGATGAACACGGCTCCTACGAGAACCATCAGAACAACAGTAAAGCCTCTGATGAATTGTTTCACACCCTTGCCAAGGTAAACACCTACTATCTCGGTGATACTAAGTCCGTTATGCCGGATGGAGAGCATGCCTGAGAAATAATCATGTACAGCCCCGGCGAAAACCGAACCAAGTACTATCCACAGAAATGCGACCGGTCCCCACATTGCACCGGCTATTGCACCGAAGATAGGTCCCAGGCCTGCAATGTTGAGGAACTGTATCAGGAAAACGCGCCACCACGGCATCGGAACGTAATCGACACCGTCTTTGAGTTTGTAAGCCGGTGTCTGCCTGTTTGGATCAGCCTTTTCAATTTTTTCAATCAACCGGGAATAGAAAAGGTAGCCCAGGATAAGAATTCCAATGGCAGTAAAAAAAGTGATCACTTGGTCAGCAGGTCAAAAAAAAATATTATTGTTTTACAGGGCCCCATTCCCTGAGTACATCGTCCTCGATATAGAGCCATGTGTTTTTATATATCCACTCTTCCTTAAAGGTATTTCCGCTTACAACCCTGTTTATTTTCTGTGGTGTTCCCCATGTGTCGCTCACCATTTCCGAGGTCATGCCTTTCCATATCTTACCGGCAGCCATCCGGGAAGCCATCAGGGATCCGTATTTCTCTTCGAGATATGAGAATCTGCCTCCCTGTTGTTTCTGCTGGGCTGCCTCAGGTTCAGGTTCCCTGATGACCGGTTCAGCTTTCACCACCGGAGGTTTAGTAACCACGACAGGCTCATCTGGTTTGGCATGACGTCTCAGGATGAATCCTTCATAATCTTCGAAAATGACACGGAAATAGGTTGTATCTGTTCCTGTAATCTCAACAACTGATCCTTTCGGGATGATCATGATCACAGAGGTAAGATCATCTTTTGTTTCAAAAAGCCTTGTGGCTGCAGTGGTGGTAGCCGTAAGTTTCAGTTCCTGGCCCGCAGGATGTACACCAGGATTGTCCTGCTGTGCTCCGGCACTGAGAACATAACTGTTTAAAAGATATAATATTAATATTGACAAAACAGGAGTAATCAATTTTTTCATGACCGTCGGTTTTAATCCGGATGTTCAAAAATTGTACCGAATTACACTTTAAATATAACTAAGATTTCACAAAGGCCGTAACTCAGGTGTCAGAAATATTCCATGACACATTCCTGTCCGGATCAAATGACCCTGATCATCATCAGTCCGTCTCTTACAGGAAGGATTACAGTTTCGATTCCTGCCTGGTCCCTCACCATGTCGTTGAATTCAATTATTCCCCTGGTCTGAGGATCTTTGCTGTGTTTCTCCAGGACCTTTTCTCCCCAGAGGATATTATCTGCCAGGATGAAACTTCCCGGCCTGGTTTTTCGTATAATAATATTATAGTACTCTTTATATTCACGTTTGTCGCCATCGATATACACAAGGTCAAATTTAAGGTCGAGAGGAGGAACAAGATCCTGAGCTCTTCCGGTGAGCTGAATTATGGACTCCTCCAGTCCAGCCTTTTTGAAATATGAACCGGCGAATTCCTTTAATTCGTCATTCTTTTCCACTGTATATAATCTGCCTCCCGGCTTAAGACCTTTTGCAAGGCATATTGCAGAATAACCTGTGAAAGTCCCGATTTCCAGAATGAGGGAAGGTTTTATCATTACAGACAGGAATCCCAGAAGTTTCCCCTGCAGATGTCCTGTCGACATGTTTGGATTGACAAACCTGATATGGGTTTGCCTGTAGAGGTCTTCAAGCAGCGGATCTTCAGGCGAAGAGTAGTCGGACATATATTTTTCGATCCACCTGTTCATGGTTATTTGTAAATAAGATACGAAAGCTCCGAAGGTTCAAGAACTTCGTTTGCAATTTCGAGTATCTGCGTTTCTGTAACAGCGTCAATTTTTTTGCAGAGATCATTCAGCGTGTCAATCCTGTTTGCTATCAGCAGGCTCTTTCCCATGCTCAGCATCAGGCTTTCGTGATGTTCGTATCCTCTTGCCAGATAACCTCTTACCTGGGTCTTGGCCTTGTGTAGTTTAAGAGTTCCCAGGCTGATTGTCCTGAGTTTCTTCAGCTCGGAATGGATAATGTCGATACATTTTTCAAGAACCTGATTATCACAGCCGAAATAGATTGAGAAAACACCTGTGTCATGGTAGGAATTATAACCCGACTCTACATTATATGCCAGTCCGCGACGTTCACGGAGAGCAATGTTAAGACGTGAATTCATCCCCTGGCCTCCAAGAATGTTGTTCAGGAGCGACATTCCCGGCCGGCGTTTATCTTTCACAGAATAGGCGACATTGCCAATCATGCAATGGCTCTGGAAAGTATTCTTATCTTTTTTTACAGATGACCTGATGTATTTTGTGATCTTACCGTTATTAGATCTTCTTATTTTTGAAGGGAAGTGTTCAAAATATTTTCTGAAGAGCTTCAGGGCGGTTTCATTGGATATATCACCTGTTGAACAGAAAACAATCCTGTTGGTGTTATATTTCCCGGCTATGAACTTTTCAACCTTTTCCCTGGTGAAGGAACGCACCGATTCAGGGGTTCCAAGGATATTTCTGCCCAGTGCCTGACCGGGGAATATCATTTCTTCAAATTCGTCGAAGATAAGTTCAGCCGGATTATCGAGATAAGAATTTATCTCTTCGATGATGACGTCTTTTTCTTTTGATATGCCTGATTCCGGGAACACCGAGTTGAAAGCTATGTCGCTGATCATATCGACGGCCTTTGCAAAATCTTCCCTGAGCACTGTTGCATGAAGGGCCGTATCCTCTTTGGTAGTATATGCATTCAGTTCACCTCCTACTTCATCGAGACGTGTCAGGATGTAATAGCTGCCGTGCCTGCGGGTACCCTTGAAGAGCATGTGTTCGATAAAGTGGGCCATTCCGTGTTCTGCCTCCGTTTCATGCCTCGATCCGGTATTGATTATCAGACCGCAATGTGCGATCATCCCGTTTGTACGGTAGTGCACCAGCCTGATGCCATTTTCGAGAGTATGAAGAAGGATATCCATTTGATGGTCAATAACAGGCTGCAAATGTATTACATTACAAGTTTGATTCCAAGGAGGATTTTTATTGAATGAAGTATTGTGGTTGTAGTCAGGTTTGCCTTCCTGAAAATGACAGGTTCATCAGAATGTTACGTTTTATGAAAAGAAACAAATATCTTTAAGCTTTAAAAACACAAAGCCATGAAAATAGTTTCTTTAGACCAGGTTGAAAAGAAGAAAGTCGAGATGGAAGGAGTAAAGGGAGCATGGAAGCAGCTTCCCCTGGGAAGTAACGATGATGCTCCGGTATATTCCTTAAGAGTTTTCACAGTTGAAGCAGGAGGAAACACTCCCTTTCACAGTCATCCTTATGAGCACATGAATTACATCATTGAGGGGGAAGGGATGATAATCGACGAGCATGGTAATGAAAGGCCTGTAAGAGCAGGTGATTTCGCCCTGGTTTATCCGGATGAGAAGCATCAGTACAGGAACACTTCACCCGACAGGGTGTTCAGGATGATATGTGGTGTTCCGAAGGAATTTGAGTAATATTCAGACTCTTTACCAACCACATACGGCAGACAGGCTGTAATACTGCCGGATGGTATTTTTATAAATGAGAAGGGCAACTATGAGTAAGACAATCGATTCTTCCGCAGACCAGAGATTTACCTCAAGGATCGGACTCATAATGAGTGCCCTGGGCATTGCGGTCGGGACAGGCAATATATGGCGGTTTCCAAGGATTGCAGCACAGAGCGGCGGCGATACCGGTGCCGGTGCTTTTTTGATCGCATGGCTGATCTTTCTGGTTCTGTGGAGTATCCCTCTCATTATTGCCGAGTATGCTTCAGGGAGGAAGCACAGGTCAAGTGTAATCGGGACTTTCCTGAAAAGCATGGGACCGCGATTTACCTGGATCGGGTCATTTGTGGCTTTTGTCCCCCTTGCTATCACCTTCTTTTATAGTGTCGTTGTCGGATGGTGCATATATTATTTTATTTATATGGCCACTCATTCCCTGCCGGATAATTTTGAATCGGCGATGTTGGTATGGAATAATTATCAGGCTGGTGTCTGGCCGGTCGTCACACATATTGCAGCCGTCTTTATCGGAGCGCTTGTAATTTGGAAAGGCATTAAATCTATCGAGAAAGTCAACAAATTCCTGATCCCTTCCCTTTTGTTCATAGTGGTAATATGCGTGATCAGGGCAATTACATTGCCGGGGGCAGGAGAGGGGCTCGCATATCTTTTCAGGCCTGACCTGAGCCAGCTGGGGAATCCGAAGACATGGCTCGATGCACTTACTCAGAACGCATGGGATACAGGAGCAGGCTGGGGTCTGTTTCTTACGTATGCGGCTTACATGAAGAAGGAGCATGGAGCCGTAAGCAATGCTTTTCTCACCGGCATCGGCAATAACACTGTTTCGCTGCTTGCCGGCATTATGATCTTCGGGACCGTTTTTGCTGTACTTAAGCACGAAATGGGGATGAACGATGTGCAGGTCCTGGAAATTATGAAATCAAGCGGACCGGCTTCTACCGGTCTCACCTTCATCTGGATGCCACAGCTCTTCAACAAGATGTTTGGGGGAGGGATGCTTTCAATACTTTTCTTTCTGGGACTGACATTTGCAGGCTTTTCATCGTTGATTGCAATGCTGGAATTGCCTGCCAGGGTTATGGTGGATACAGGCATGAAGAGGAACAGAGCTATACTCCTGATCGTGGTTATTGTGATCCTGTGCGGCATTCCTTCAGCGCGAAGTCTTAATTTTCTGAGTAACCAGGATTTTGTATGGGGTGTCGGTCTGATGATATCGGGTGCTCTGATAGCGGCTATGATAATAAAACAGGGGCCTGAACAGATAAGAGCTGAACTTAACCTTTCAGTTGATGACAGGAAACTCGGAAAGTGGTGGCACTATATCATAAAATGGTTCATTCCTGCAGCAGCCGGAGTCCTTCTCATCTGGTGGCTTGCACAATCATTCGTGCCCGGCGAATGGTTCAATCCCTTCAGCCAGTTCTCGTTTATGACATGTATCTTTCAGTGGAGTGTCGTCCTCGCAATACTGATAATATTCAACCGCAGGATAACCAGGTTGTTTATCTGATCAGACTAGAATTTCACGACCTCCCAGAACACCTTTTTCGGTTTCAGGTTTTCATCGAAAAGAAGCGGGTATACTTTCATGCCTCTTCTGTCGCGCCAGCTGCGGCGGTCGGATATATTCCAGAAAGTAACAGTGGTAATGACATCTTTCTTTTCCCGGAAAACATCGAAGGCCATCTTATAGAGATCTATCTGTTTCTGTTCTCTTTCAGGAGTGAATCCTCTCCCTGCCGTATCAGCTCTTGATCCATAGATGGATACATCGAGCTCTGTTATGTGTACCTCCAGTCCCAGAGAGGAGAATTTATCGATAGCATCCCTCAGGTTCTGTTCAGTCGGATCGCTTATATTCCAGTGGCCCTGAAGTCCAACAGCATGTACCGGGACACCCTGGTCGAGGAGGTTTTTCAGCATAGTGTATATCCTGTCCCTTTTACCGGGATTCTCGGTATTGTAGTCATTGTAAACAAGGATGGCTTGAGGGTCTGCCTCATGTGCATAGCGAAAAGCTTCAGCGATAAAATCCTCGCCGCATATCTTGTACCATAAAGACTCTCTGTAGATATTACCTGTGTCCCTGTCGACAATTGCTTCATTCACCACATCCCAGGCATATACTTTTCCTTTATACCTTGTAACCACCTGTGTGATATGATCTTTAAGCCTGGCCAGCGCGACATCCTTTGTAACCTGGTTTCCTTCTGCATCCCTGAACATCCAGGCCCCTGTCTGGTTATGCCAGCAGAGAGTATGTCCGCGGACTTTCATCCCGTTAGCCTGTGCAAAGCTGACGATCTTGTCGGCATCATCCCAGAAATACCTGTTTTCTTCCGGGTGTATGGGGCCGGGTTTCATTACGTTTTCGGCCGTGAGGCTGTTAAAGTGCTTTTTAATAAGTTCTCCCTGTTCCCCTTCCAGGCTGGAAGGAGCTACTGCCACTCCCACGGGGAAGTATTTCCTGTAGAAGTCTTTCAGTCCTGATGTGGAGTCGATTTCACCGGTTTTCTTTCCTCCGGCTCCGTTGCAGCTGCCAAGGATGATCATGGCACAGCACAGAGCTATTGCCGGTATCAGTGAAATCATGCATTGATTAATTTTAAATCTGGTTTTCATATCGTGGTATTAATGGATTAAGGTCTGTTCAAGTTTTTATTATTCAACTATCAATGTTGCATAGTTAAACATTTTCATTAATAATTGTACCATCAGTGGGATTATTGTTTTCAGAATTCATGCAGAGGATATTTTTAGAGTTGCAGAATTCTGTCTCCTTCCTCTGTACATCCAAGTTTTTTTATCTTTTGGTAACACCAGGGACATAGAAAACTAATGCATGCATCAGTCTTTATGACGGGAAAGCAGGAAATTCTTCACCTTCAATCGTTTATGTTATCTGAAAGAAAATGCCGTTGGTGTCAGTCATGTTACCGGCAGGTATATAATTTAATCACATTCAGTGTTAGGTATTATTTATTGCTTCACTGCCGTCGGCTTCAGCCGACGGCAGAAAGTGAATCTATATCACCGGGCTTTAGCCCGGATTAGGACGCAGTGAGGAAAAAGAGACGAGAGTGTTCGCTCTCGCTGAACCGAAGGAAGAAAATTAGAATAAGTGTAGCAGTTCTAGGCTGGCTATTTCTAGTTTTGTAGCACAGGGAGGGAATTTTTACAGTATTATAATAAGTAGGTGGGGAGTAACAATTGAAAATCTTACCTTTTCGGGGGAAATACAGCATTCAGTTATGGCGCAGTTTGATTTACCATCTGATATGCCCTTATCTTTGCTATTTGAAATTTAGAAAGATACAGGAGGAGTTGCACTATTTTCCACTCTTGACTTTATTGATATATTACCAGAATATAACGGAGTTTTTCACAACACGCTACATTATTTATTAGGTGCTGATTCAAAGTAACTTATTGCGTAAACATAAAAAATACTGTTTATGCTGACCGTAGTTATGACTGTGCCGCCTAAAGGTCTATTGTCCTGTCATATCAAATGAACCTATATTAAGCCGACACTTTTATAAGTTTAAATTCTTTCTCCATTATAGTTTTCCCCATTTTTCTGCTATGTCCGCCAGCTATCATATTAAACGGCTATTCAGAAGACCTGACATTAACAATAAAAAACCCTCCCTGAAAGGCAGCCAGGGAAGTATACTGACATAAATTTCCTGTAAAATAAAATGATGTCCTGTGTGTATGTCCTGTAAAAATGGCGATTATCTTGTCAGAATTTGATAAGATAAGATCAACAAGAGCAATCGTCCCTGGCTGAACGGGATTTTTGCTTAAACTGTAAGGGATATGGCTGATCAGTATAATTGGTTCATCACCGGATAATTGGTCTTCCAGAAATTGAACCTGCTCTTCGTTTATCTTGTTGGTTGAATTATCAATACCGACAAAATTGATCCCATTTATAATCTCAGAATAATATAAAGGATTGTGACCCCGATAGAGGGGAGCCAGGCTCTTGTCAATCCAGGCTGTTCGCAAAGAATCACGATTTCCCGGCATCCCTTCATAATTCCAGTCATGATTTCCCGAAATATACAACCATGGAATATTTGTTTCTTCCAGGCGGTCAAAGACATAATTTACAGATACGGCCGACGGAAAGTTAACAATGTCCCCTGTCAGAAGAAGCAGGTCGACATCCTCATTTTTCGCTTTTAGAAGCAGATCATCCAGATATTCAAATGTCGTTTTATAGACGTCCTGCAAATAATGTTTACGGGGGGCTGTATAAGCTTTTTGCATACGTTCACCATATTTCATCAGATCAGGCTCATTTGCATCAGCGATACTTATATGAGCATCTGTTATTTGCATTATTTTCAAGCTGTCATTATAATCAGGAATTGTAATAATGCCTGTTAATCCCCTTTGATCGTTGACAAAATGACTAACCTTTTTATCTTCATTTTGGGATGTGCAGCAAACAGCAAATAATAAGACAGTAAATCCCAGGATATTCAAAAAGTACTTTTTCATTGACGTGTAATATTTATGATAAATCCGGAATGATACTTTAATAGTTTCACAAATTAAAGTTATGAAACCAGTCGGCAAAACCAAATAGTAAGCAAGATTAAATAATGCATGGCTATTTAACCGGGATTATACCAGTAATATACTTACTATGTGAACGATACAGAATCCGTCACCGCCTGCGTCACGCCCCTAAAAACAAAAACCCGCCCTTGATTCTGCGGGATAATGTTTGAGTGTGAGAGTGTTAGTGAGAAAAAAGAATGAGAACTCGCTCTAGCCTGTCAGCCGAAGCTTCAGCGCAGGCTGGCTCTCGGGTATTTACTTATAGTTATAAGCGAAACTTTAAGTAATTCAGCAACTTCTTTCCTAGAAAGCAATAAATCGTAATCATCAGGCTTTTCATTTTTCTTAAGAATTTCTGATTCATTTTTATTCGATTTATTAAATATAAGAATCTTGACAAAATGGATTTATTGATTATTAGGAAGTTACAAAAGTTTACTCAATATTGTCTAATTTAACTTGCAGACGAAATTCAAACTGATTATTTCACTATATTTAGTTTTCAAAAAAACAGTCATATATGGCAAAGTTTCTTTCAGGAAAAGAATTAGAAGAAGGAGTTTGTGATATAATTTACAAGGCAAGAACGAGATTATTAATAATTTCCCCATTTATTAGGCTTGATGAATATTTTAGACGAAAGGTGTTTGATAAACATCAGGGAAATGCTGAACTTGAAATTGTGATTGTATTTGGGAAAAATGAAACCCAAATCAATAAAAGTTTCAATAACCAAGACTTTGAATACTTCAAGAAATTTCCAAATATTTCAATAGTATATGCACCAAATCTACATGCAAAATATTATGCTAATGAAAGTCAATCAATTGTAACTTCCTTAAACCTCTACGATACCTCTTTTCGTCAGAATATTGAATTTGGAGTCATCTCAGAATCTACATTAATTGGAAGCGAGAAAATTGATAAAGATTCTTGGACTGAGAGCATGAATATCTTAGAAAAAAACAACGTTGTGTTTGTTAGGAAACCAAATTTTAAAAAAAAACTATTAATAGGGAAAGATTATATTGGATCTGAAACAAAATATGATGTGACAGATAAACTTATTGAAACTGGCAAGGTACCGAATAAGAGCTACTTCGATTTTATTAATCCAGAATTGCTTGATTCAGTAAAAAGTGAAACTAGAATATCACGAGAAGAATTTGAAAAAGAACAACTAAACGATAAGAGAGAAAATCAAGAAAAATTTAATAATGGGTTCTGCATAAGGTGTAAGGAGCCAATTCCGATTGATCTTAGATCTCCGTTTTGTAAGAAATGCTATAATGAATGGAAAGTTGACAAGAATGAATATAACAAAGAAAGGTTCTGCCTAATCTGTGGTAAACCTCATGCAAGTTCAAAGAAATACCCAGCATGTCATTCCTGCTATACTAAACACGAAAAGGCTTATTGATAATATAAGGACTATTAAAATATCCTATTAGTATTTTGCAGTCATTCTGATCATTTGTAATCTGTCACCAATTTCGTCACCCTCTTCAAAACAAAAGCCCGCAAAACGTTGATCTTGCGGAATTTCCTGATTAAGAGAGTGGTGCCACCGACCCCCTGAAAGATCGGACGGAAATTTTAGTATAATGTTTTGATTTAACTTATGACGGTATTGGAGACATTTCTGTTGATTATTACCAATTAAACCAGTCTGTCGAGAGTATCATCTCACAAATTGAGGACCAGAAACTTGATATTACTAAGGATTATAAGGTTTATATTTCTGTGATACGAATTTTTTCAGTGATTCTCTGGTGAATGATCTTACTGAGGCGGAAGGGCCAAGTATATTTCTTCCGATAGGATAACCATAGAAAACCTGTTCTTCGAAATCATCGAATATTAGTTCCGCCGGGTTGTCGAGATAAGAATTTATTTCTTCAATAATAACTTCTTTTTCTTTACTGATTTCTTTTTCAGGGAAGGTCGAATAAAAGGTGATATCGCTTATAATATCGACAGCCTTTTCAAAGTTCTGGTTCAGCACCGAAGCATGTACGGCAGTTTCCTCTTTTGTTGTATAGGCATTCAGCTCGCCTCCCACATCATCAAGGGAGCTTAGAATATGATATGCTCTTCTTTTGCCAGTGCCCTTGAAAAGCATATGTTCGATAAGGTGTACTATTCCATGTTCATCAGACTTCTCATCGCGTGAACCTGTATTTATCAGCAGGCCGCAGTGTGATATCATTCCGTTTGTCCTGTAATGAACAAGGCGGATTCCGTTTTGAAGGGAATGGTATAGCAGTTTCATTATCTGAATGAATTGTCTGCAAAGGTATTATAAGGATGAAAGAATGCAAACAGAATTGTGTGTGCCATCATTTTTCCCAGTCGCTGATAATGATCCTGTCCCGGCATAGTTTCACCTCCAATTTCTGTTTTTCCCGCCATTTGAGTTTCCTGATATATTCGATGGGAATAGTAACCGAATAACTGGAGCCGCCGGCCACCTTGGTAAGACTCCTGATGTTCCTCTGGTCAATTTTTCTTCGTGTCATTTCATTTGGATTATCTCAGTATTAAAATACTGATTAAAATACTGAGATGCAAATTTCTCCTGCAAGCTTTATGCCTGGAAGCAGGAGGGAAGGAGAAAACTATTTAAGTTGGCAGTTGCCTGATACATATAAATATCATAATTTTAAAGTTCTCCAACATACATATTTATAAACTATTATATATTAAAGAATAAAATGTTTGAAAATAAAATAGCTATTGTCACAGGCGGTGCTTCAGGTATTGGGAAATCGATTTGTTTCTATTTGGCTAAAAATGGTTCACAAGTCATAATTGCCGACATCAACAATGAGAAAGGGCGGGAAACAGAATACTTAATTACTTCTTTCGGCGGCCTGGCAAAAGCTGTATCCGTTGATGTGACAAAGATTCAGGAGATTGAATGGCTTATAAATGATACCCATAAAACCTACGGAAGAATTGATTATTTATTCAATAATGCAGGGATGGGTATAAATGGAGAATTTCAGGATATGAATCCCGGTCACTGGAAACAAATCATGGAGGTCAATCTCTGGAGTGTAGTATACGGATGTTATTATGCCTACCCGATTATGATTCAACAAAGATCAGGGCAAATAATAAACACAGCTTCTCTTGCAGGTCTTATTCCGGGAGGATTGTCAACCAGTTATACTGCTACCAAACATGCTGTTGTAGGTTTTTCTCTCAGTTTGAGGGCAGAAGCGAAACAGTACGGTATAAAAGTCAATGTCCTGTGCCCCGGATATATCCGGACAAATATACAGAAAGCGGGAATCGTGGTTACCGATTATCTGAAAGCAGAAGAAAATGTCAAAATGGAAGCTGATATGAAATTTAAGACTCCCGAAGATTGTATTAACCAGATAATGAAAGGCGTGCGAAAGAATAAAGGAATCATTCTCTCACCGAAAAGGCATAAGATTTACTGGTGGATGCAGAGGATATCACCTGAAATTATACCAAATATGTTTTATAGAATAATCAGAAAAATGAAAAGGAATGCCGGTATTTTCCAGGAGACATAACCAAATATTTTATAAAAGCAATGATCCCGAAATAGGACAGTACACTATTAAAAAATTATCCTTTTTCCGGCGGATCAGTATTGATACATTTGATGCTTTAGCGCCAAGTCCATATATGTTGGCTCTGATGGAGTTTGATGTCACAGACGCCAGAAGAAAAATACGACAGAAAAAGAGAAATGGAAGTCCTGTGTCGTTCCAATCATTTATTGTTAAGGCTATTGCTTCAGCCGTGGATGAATTTAAAGAATTGAATTCTATCATTTCAGGAAAAAGGCTATTTATATTCGAAGATATTGATATCAATATTCCATTGGAATTAAATACCGACGGTGAGAAATTTCCACGGCAGATAATTATAAGAAAAGCAGATAGAAAAAGTGCAGAAGATATTTTCAAAGAGATAGAAGCCGCCAGAAGTAGATTCATACAATACCGGACAACCGGGGATGAAGATAAATGGGCAAATAATATGATGAGAATACTGTTTGTCTTCCCTAAGTTTTTACGTAAGATACTTATTCGGGAAGTGGTAAATAAACCTTTAATAGTCAAAAAAAGATCAGGTACAGTTCATTTTACGACCGTTGCAGGATTTTCGCAAACTTCAGGGTATGTGATCCCCTGCATGATAGGTGTCCGCTCCCTTGATTTTACTCTTGGAAGTATTCAGAAAAAAACAGCAGGTTTCGGTAATGAAACACTATCAAGAGACATCTTAAGTATTACAGTAATGTTTAATCATAAAATTGTTGATGGAGTACCGGCGGCCCTTTTTTCAAACCGGTTAAAGCAAATAATTGAGAATGGCGATTTTATATAGAAGTATAAAGAAACTATGAAAAGGATGACTCTTATTTCTCTCAATAATTACCGGTATCTCAGAAGTCCGAATACCAATTAAATAAGATATGGTTGAATATCGCTTTTAATATTACTATTTTTAGAATCAGTAATTGCAAAATATTTAAATATGAGTATAAGAAACTTAGTTTTCGTCAGGAAATATTCTACTTCAATTTACTTTATTTTAGTTTTTGTACTTTCCTGGGGTCCTATTATTTTTCTGGCAGGTCCCGCGAATTTACCTATAGATCCGGAGCTTTCAGAAAATATTCTTCCAATTCTATACACATTTATGCTCATAGGTCCAAGTGTAGCTGGTATCTTACTTATTGGTCTGGTAAATGGGAAAGAAGGTTTCCGGAATTTTAAAGCCCGTTTATTCAGATGGCGAACCGGGATCCGATGGTATGCTGTTGCACTTTTGACTGCTCCGGCCCTTGCATCAATAATTTTATTTATCCTTGCTTGTATTTCTCCCGAATTCGAGATCGGATTATTCAACTCTGAAGCTAAGTCTGGCCTCATATTATCAGGCATTATAACTGGATTAATGGTAGGAATATTTGAAGAGGTTGGCTGGTCAGGATTCCTTATACCAAATCTCAGACTCCGTCACAATATAATTATAACCGGGATTATTGTTGGTCTTTTTTGGGGCGCCTGGCATTTCATACTTTTTTGGGAGAGAGACAGTTTCCTCGGGTATATGCCGCTACTCATCCTGACCGGACGTCTTTTTACATGGCTGCCACCGTATAGAATACTTATGGTGTGGATATTAGACAGGACCGAAAGTCTTTTTTTAGTGATTCTGACGCATGCCAGTCTGGTTTTTACTACAACAGTCCTGGTGCCCATGACTCTAAAAGGCGAAAACCTATTAATATGGTTAGCGGTTTGGAGTGCATCTCTTTGGATCGTTGTAATTGCTATATCAACATCAATAAAAAGGCTTAATGCCCGATGACAAAGATTCAGATCTATGATCAAATGTCTGTATATCAGATCGTAATAACAACTTAAAATTTAATAAATTAGTTTTTAAAAGGAGGTAATTATGAAAATATTGTTACTCGGAGCCACAGGAAGGACTGGAATGCATATAATCGAAGAAGCATTAAAAAGGGGACACAAAATATCTGCAATTGCCCGTGATCCTGAGAAATTAAAGAATTATAATCACTGCTGTCCGGTTAAGAATTCCAGATTGACAACTGGCTCTCATCGGACAAATTGTTAAAGTTAAATTTACTATTAAAAAGTTCTTTGATAGGTGTCTTCTCAAAAAGAGTAAGACCCATTGTTTGAGCGAAAGTGTACAGGCTTATGGCCAGGTCTAGCTTCTTTTTAGCAATTGCAATTAACAAATATGTGCTGATTGCTATCCAAATCTGGCAATAAACTGCGTTCGGGCTAGTTCCGTAAAATGCTTTAATGTGAAGATGCTGTTTTATCCATTTAAAGAAGAGTTCGATCTTCCATCTTTCTCGATAAAGCTCTGCTATTGTCAGAGCAGGAAGGTTAAAATCGTTGGTCATAAAGGAGTAAACAACACTTGTTTCAAAGTCTTCATAAACAACCAGACGGAACTCTTCTGGGTATATTCTTGAAGACTTGTACCCGGTTAACCTGACGATTTGATCACTGATGATCCCGGCAGTTTTATCGACCTCGGAAAAAGAAATGGCTTCATATTTTATGTTGTCCTTTGCCCTTGAAACAAAGAATGCCTTGCATTGGTGAATAAGGGTATATAAACGATGAAAATCAACATATCCTTTATCCATAATGTAGTAGGAACCAGGCTCTACAGGCATTTTGTCCAGAGAGTTAATGTCATGAACTGCACCCTCGGTAATGTCGACAAATATGGGAATGGACCCACGAAGATCCAGCAAGGTATGCATCTTGACAGCCCCTTTCTGATGATGGAACCTAGCCCATGGATAAAGACTTAAGCACAGGTCGATCGTGGTACTGTCAAAAGCATAAACCATGTTGTCTATGTCAAGCCGGAAATCTTTATCGTCAAAGTACAGCGGCCTTGCCTTCTTGATCAGGACCTGGGCAAAATCGGCATAAATGCGCCAATCTCTTTTTTCATTAGCATCAGCTAGTGTGGACTTCGAGACTGGTTGTTTAATGCCTGAATGATACAGTTTGTTGGAAAATGCAGTCAAGCAGTTCTCTATGTCACGCAGACTCTCACGACCGGTCAGTTGGGCAAAACTCATTACAAGAAAATGCTCCCGGCAAGAAAAACTCCTTACCCTGTAGTCTCCATTGTAATGGTCAACACATTTTTGAAACTCGTGATCTGGCATAAACATCATCAATTGCGCAAAAACTGTTTTTCCTAGGTGCATGATCGCTCAAAATATGGTATGAGCGAAAATATCAATTCAAATCGTAAAAAATTTTGACCCTATTTAAGGTATTATATATTAATAATTTACGTTAATTTTAACCGTCCTTAACCGGACACTAGTGAATTATAATATAGAAATTATTCAAGGTTCACCATATGATTTTGAGGTAGTTGAAAAAGCTATAAATGGATGTGAGGCAGTAATTAATACCCTTAATGTATCTAGGAAATCAGATAATCCGTGGGCTCAGCTCAGAGCTCCCGGAGATATGATTTCAAAATCAGCTTTCAATGCTGTAAAGGCAATGGAAAAGAAAGGAATTAAGCGATTTATTGCATTAAGTACTATAGGTGCAGGACGTTCCTGGAAAACAACTCCCGCAGTATTAAAATTTATCGTCTTTGTCAGCAATTTAAGATTTGCTTTTAAGGACCATGGGAAACAGGAGGAAATTCTTGAAAATTCATCAATCGACTATACAATATGCAGAGCACCAATGCTTTCCGATGAAGAAAATCTTACTGGTGCAATCGCTACACCGGAAGGAGAAAAACCAGCCAATAAAGTTCTGAGCAGAAACTCTGCTGCTGAGTTTTTCTTAAAAATAATCGAAAATAATGAGCATATCAGAGAAACAATAAGTCTTTCAAATAAGGCTGTATAAGAATTGATTGAAAAACTAAATAAGGGGTCCAAAATCCGTCACCAATTCCATCACCCTATTACAAACAAAAACCCGCAAGACGTTGATCTTACGGGTTTTGCGATTTAAAGAAGTGGTGCCACCAGGAATCGAACCGGGGACACCAGGATTTTCAGTCCTGTGCTCTACCTACTGAGCTATGGCACCTCCTTTTGGGACTGCAAATATATATCTGAAAACTTATTAAGCAAAACTTTGATACGAAAAATTTATCTGACTTAAGCCGACCTGCCCCCTTGCCTCTTATTATTTTCCTTTCACAATGATGGTTTTCTTATCAGTATCAGTAGTCAGCGGTTCTTCAGGATTGAGTTCATAACGGATCCCTTTTTCCGAGGCATTGATGTTCAATATCTTCAGCAGGATGAGGTTGGCAAGGATAGCTTCTGCTTTGCCAGATGAAATACCGGTCATTTTCCTGAATCCTGACAATGTCACAGAAGTGTTTTCTGAAAGATAATTAAACAATTTTTCCTCGGCTTTCCCGAACTTAACCAGCAAACCCGATTTGCGATCTTCCTTTTTCCACACCTTAAGCATCACACTGTTTGCTGCCAGGTTCTGATCCATATGCCTGAACCAGGCACGCCAGGCGCCGTTTTCGTCCTTTGACCTGTATGGCCTCTTTTCACCCTTCAGCACGATGACTTCAACAATTGTTTTACCTTCGATCGTATGTTGTTTGACAGTGTAGTTTATCTCAGGTTTGCAGAAAAGATGAGAAGCTGTCTCAACCATGTATATCTCTTCGTCGGAACGGATCCCTGCAATTGAACCGTTATCCCTGACTCCAATAAGCAGGCGGCCTCCGTCGCTGTTGGAGAATGCTGACAGGGTACGTGCTATCTTCCTGCTGTCGGAAACACAGTATTTAAAATCGAGTTGCTGGCCTTCACCCTCGTTGATAAGTCGTTTAAGATAGGGTTCCATAACAAACAGTCTTG